>Ga0207639_10000120_pt1 | contig 59978 bp, 46 predicted proteins | sample KBSCornC32_FD_184299 | JGI IMG/M metagenome (GOLD analysis project Ga0207639, IMG submission 184299) | Corn rhizosphere microbial communities from Kellogg Biological Station, Michigan, USA - KBS Corn C3-2 (SPAdes) (version 2) | ecosystem: Host-associated > Plants > Roots > Rhizosphere > Soil ... | reverse complement strand
GATGTGTCGGGCTTTCAGCCCTTTCATGTTCTGCCATCATGAACCTGGGCCTCCGGCCCAGGCTGGTATGTTGTCGGGCCTTTGGCCCTTGGAAGGCTACTGCACAGCGATACGCAATTTGCTCTAGCCCCGGGCCGTTCCGCACAAGCTGCCGGATGGACTTTTTCCGTAGCCTCTTTAGTCGCTGAGAGAATACTCGCAGAGTTAATCAGAGCTTCCCTAAAGCGGTTTCCGTCTCGTCGTGACAGTCGAGACGGAGAGTTGTGGTCTCCCACCCTTTGTGCAAAAGGCGCACAAAGGATGGGGCACCCGAACTTTTGTAACCGCTTGAACTAAAAATGCTCTAGCGCCCAAGCGCCGCCAGCACCTCGGCGGGCTCAGGACGCACGCGAAAATCGGCATGCGCCTCCGCAAAGAGGATGGTCCCATCCTGTCCGATCACATACACGGCGGGAAGCGGCAACCGCCAACTCGCCTCGGTCGCGTTGTGATAGCTGAGCCCCGCATTGTTGAACGGAATGTTCACCAGAATCGATTGAAAGTAGCGGCGGTGCTCGGCGGGAACGGTATACGCCAGCCCAAACGACTCCGCGACCGCCGCGCCGGGGTCGGCGAGCAGAGGAAACGGCAGCTCATGCTGCTCGATGGCGAAGTTGTTCTGGCGCGTGGTCTGCGGCGATACGGCGACCAACAGCGCGCCCCTGCGCCGGACCTCAGGATAAAGCTCGCGCCAGGTCTCCAGCTCGGTGACGCAGTAAGGACACCAGCGGCCACGAAAGAAGTTCACGATCAGCGGCCCAAGAGCAAGCAGGTCCGCCGAGCGAATCAGCTTGTTGGTGCGCGCGTCTTCGAGCGCAAACGAAGGCGCCTGAGCGCCCAGCTTAAGCGCGCGGTCCTCAATGCCAGTGTTGAAGAGGTCGGCGGTCGCCTTCTCGGAGACGGCCAGCCGCTCTGGCTGGACAAGCGAGCGTGTGTTCTGGGTAATACGGTCGAGCTGTTCCTGAAGAGAGTGGGGCACACTCCATTATCGCCCGCTCAGAGCTTCTTGAGCTGCGCGATGAGCCGTGCAAAACCCTCTTCGCGCGCCTTTTTGTTCGCGGGGCTGGCGTCGGGAGCCTCACCGGCGCGCATAAAGCCGTGCCCCGCCCCGTCGTACACCACAGGCTCGTAGATCTTGTGCGCGGCCTGCATGGCCTTGGTCGTATCGGGAACCGTAGCGGAGATGCGCGCATCGTTGCCCGCGTAGAAGCCGTACACCGGCGCAGTGACAGCAGTGGGATCAGACGGCGGCGGCCCATAGAAGACAAACGCCGCCGAGAGATCGTGGCGATGCGTAGCGAACGCGAACGACTTGCCTCCGCCCCAACAGAAGCCCGCGACAGCGATCTTGCCATTGGCGGCAGGCAGCCCCTTCGCGTAGTCAGCAGCGGCGTCCAGGTCCGCGTTCACGTCGCTCGGGTCCAGCCCGGAGACAGCATGAACAGCGTCGTCCGTCGAAGGAAAGGCGCTCGATCCGCCGCCGTTGGGGCCGTGGCCGCTGAGCAGGTCAGGCGCGACGACGATGAAGCCCTGCGCCGCGATCTCGTCAGCCATCTCTTTGGCCCAGTCGGTGAGGCCGAATATCTCGTGAATCATAATCACCACAGGGACCTTCTGCCTGACCTCGGGATACACGACGAACGCCTGCACGGCGCGGCCGTTGTGATGGAGCGTGACATACTCGCGGTGGCGCGGCGAAGCGTCAAGACGGGTCTTGGCCCAGTCCTGCGCGCCGGCCGTGGCGGCCACGGGAAGGACCAGAAGAAGGGCGAGAAGTTTCAGGGCTGCGTTACGCATGGGCGAAAGTCTAGTCCGCAGGCAGCGGCGTGGCAAGGCTCAGCCGACCTGCGAACGCTCGGGTGCCCCATCCTCCGCAGCTTCACCGCGAAGGGTGGGAGTGGACGCTCCTGCCCAGCCAACTTCGCCTACGCGCGATGCGCCATCCGCGCGATCAGCGTCGCCGAATACGCCGCGCCGAAGCCGTTGTCGATATTCACGACCGTAACGTTGGGCGAGCAGGAGTTCAGCATCCCCAACAGCGCCGCCGCTCCGTCAAAGCTGGCTCCATAACCGACCGAGGTTGGCACGGCAATCACCGGCACGCCGACCAGCCCGCCGACGACGCTCGGCAGCGCACCCTCCATGCCCGCGCACACGATAATGGCGCTGGCCGCCGCCAGTTGCTCGCGCACAGCCAGCAGCCGATGCAGCCCTGCGACCCCGACATCGTAGAGCCGCGTCACCTGCACGTTGAACAACTCAGCGGAGACAGCGGCCTCCTCGGCAGCGGGAAGGTCGCTTGTCCCGGCACAAACCACGGCGATGCGGCCTTCAGGCTCCTTGTGCGCCGACTGCCGCAGCGTCACAGCCCGCGCCTGGGGATGGTGGACAGCCGCAGGGACCGCCGCAAGCACAGCCTCCGCCGTAGGCTGATGGACGCGCGTGGCCAGCACGTCCGCCCCGGAGGCGGCCATGCGCGCAAAGATCTCAGCCGTCTGCGCGGGCGTCTTGTCCTGCGCGTAGATCACCTCAGGCAGGCCGGTGCGCAGCGTGCGGTGGTGGTCGATGCGGGTGTGGCCGAGGTCCTCATAGGGCAACGAGGCGAGCCGCTCGCTCGCACCCTCGGGCGTCAGCGCGCCCGACTGCACCTGGGCGAGAAGTTCCAGCAGCATATTCCTGTTCATCTGCCCTGGGCCCTTCCCTGCGCTCCCAGGTAAGCCGCAATCGCCGCCTGCTGGACCTGTTTCACCGGCACACCATGCTGGGCCGCCGCCGCGCGACAGTCCTCAAACTCCGGCGCGGCGTTCAGCACTTCGCCCGAGCGCGAGCCAATCTTCATGCGTATCTCGCCATAAGGCGTGGCGACCGCCGTGTAGCTGCGCTCCAGACACGCGCGCCGCTCATGGTGAATCCGAACGCCGAGCGTGCTCGTCTCGCGCAAAAGCAGCTCTTCAAGCACGGCCACCTGCGCATCCTCCGCCAGCACAGTCAGCAGCGTGCCCGGGCGTCCCTTCTTCATCACGACCGGCGTGGACATGACATCCAGCGCGCCCAGCGCCAGCGCGCGCTCGGCGACGTGCGCCAGAATCTGCGGGCTCAGGTCGTCGAGCGCCGTTTCCAGCACCGCGACCGAGCCGTATCCCGCGCCCGCTGCCTCGCCAATCGAGAGACGCAGCACGTTGGGAAAACCCTTCGGATTGCGCGTGCCCGCACCGTAGCCAATCTTCTGGACGCGCATGGCAGGCTGAGGACCGAAGGTGGGGTTCAAGGCCCGGATGATCGCCGCCCCGGTCGGCGTCACCAGTTCCTCCTCCACATGCTGCGAATAAGTCGGCACGTCGCGCAGCAGGTCCGCCGTGGCAGGCGCGGGCACCGGAAAGCGCCCATGCGCACAGTCGATCATGCCTCCGCCGACGTTCAGCGGCGAGCTGAACCACTGGTCAACCCCGAGCGCATGAAGCCCCGCCATAGCGGCCACGATGTCCACCATCGCGTCGAGCGCCCCGACCTCGTGGAAGTGGATTTTTTCCACAGGGACGTTATGAATCCTGGCTTCGCTGGCCCCGAGCAGCTCAAATGTTTCTACAGCTTTTACTTTAACTTCAACCGGCAAACTGCTGAATTCAATAATTTTCCTGATCGCGCTCAAATGCCGCCCATGATGGTGCCGATGGCCCTGCTCGTGATCGTGGTGGTCGTGCGATGATGCCGCCTCGGCCAGCTTCGCGCCATCGAGCACATGAACCTTGGTGGCCGAGATGCCCGACCGGTCCACCTTCTCAACCGTCAGCGACGCGCCGAGGTTGAGAGCGGCGGTGGCCTCATCGAGAACCCCGGCATCGAGTCCGGCGTCGAGCAGAGCGCCCAGCAGCATGTCTCCGCTGATGCCCGCAAAGCAGTCAAGGTACGCGATTCGCATGAGGGTATTGTTTCACGGGTTACTGAAGAAAAGTATTGCAGGCAAAGGCGAAAGGTGTACACTTCCCCGCGGTTCCTTCCCGGCGTTACCCAGATGGTCGAAACACCGGCTTGCGCTCATCGAGCAACTGTTGTGTTTTGGGCCCCCATTCGATGCGCAGGTTCGCCAACCTCACCGATCTTCAACCCAAGATTTGAGCCTGGGAGGCTAACTGTATGAAAAGACTGATTGCATTTTCTCTGGGGTGTTGTCTTTTGAGTGGGACAGGGTTTGTCGTGGCACAACCGCGTCAGAATCCCGACGGCACGACCAATCCGCCGAAGGTGCTGCTGATCATGCGCGAGTTTTTGAAGCCGGGCAGACAAGGCAGTATGCATGTGAAGAGCGAGAGCGCGTTTGTGCGGGCGATGGAAGCGGCAAAGTATCCGACACACTACTTTGCCATGAACGCGATGTCGGGCCAGCCGCGCTCGCTGTTCATCGTCGGCTATGACTCGTTTGCCGACATGGAGAAGGACAACGACGCCATGATGCACAACAAGGCGCTTGCAGCGGAGTTTGACCACGACGCGATGGTGGACGGCGACCTGCTGAACAGCTCAGACCAGAGCGTGTGGACATTCGACGAAGACTCCAGCGTCCATCCCGCAGTGAAGATCGAGCAGATGCGTTACATGGAACTGACTTCCATCAAGGTGAAGCTTGGGCACATCGCTGAGTGGAAGGAGCTGGTCAAGATGTATCGGCAGGGGTATGAGAACGTCGAGGGCGCACACGCCGCAGTCTTCGAGAGCCAGTATGGGACCGACAATGGCAACCTGTTTCTGGTAGCCACCCCGATGCGGTCGCTGTCGGAGGTCGATGATGAGGCGGCGCAGGGCAAGGCCTTTCAAGCTGCGCTCGGGGAGGACGGCTTGAAGAGGTTCCGCGAGTTGTCGGCTTCGTGCCTGGAGTCGCTACAGACCAATCTGTTCGAGATGTCGCCCTCGATGAGCTACGTGCCCGATGCATGGATACAGGCAAACCCGAGTTTCTGGAAGAAAGCGCCCGCCGCTCCCGCGAAAAAGGAGGCAGCGAAGGCGAAGCAATAACGTCGTTGCATCCCCGGAAAACACGTAAACGAAAAGAACGGGAAAACAATCGGGTGCCCATCTTCCAGCAGTTAATCGCCGTGAAAGATGCGGCGCCGATTGTGGTAAGGTCAGGTGTGGGCCACCCGCCCGCTCATTGAAAAAATTTAATTAAGGTGGGTTTCGAATGTCGGCTGGACCGAAGTTGAGCCGTGGGATTCTATACAAAAATTCATTCTTTCAGCGCGCAATCATTGAGATCAAAAAGAAGATTTTTCGCCGCCTGACCAAGGGCGCGCTTCCCATGTTTTTCAGGGTCACGGACATTATCAGCATCAGCCCCGTGTTGCGAGGAACCTACGAGCCGCAGATGAACGTTCTTTTCAAGACCGTCAGCGGCATGGGATTCAACGAATTTCTGTTGGATATCGGAGCAAATATCGGACTGACCGTGAACCAGAATAGTTCACAATTTGAAACCATCTTCGCCTACGAACCCAACCCCATCGCCTTTGCCGTCCTCACCGCGAACTGTCACCACATTGATCCATCTCGCCTTCAACTGTTCCCATTTGGGATCGGCGCCCATGATGAAGTGATGGAATTGCGGGTCCCCAAGGACAATCTGGGGGGTGGCTATGTCCCGGGAAAGGAAAATAACTACGAGGCCATCGGTTATTCCCCCACGCCTGGCTCTACAAATTTTGGCGACTATTCTGTTCCGGTGCAGATAAAACGCGGCTCCATCTTGTTCGGCGAGGTATTCAAAGCACTCCTTGATACAGGCAAGACGTCAGGAGCAATCAAGATCGATGCCGAAGGCTACGAGATGACCATTCTGCGAGAGCTCGCCGCCTGTCAATGCGATGGAATTGAGTTTGTCACGGTATTTGAAAACTGGAACCAGGCGTTGGCAAAACAAGACGTGCTCGACATCTTCGCCGGGCGTGGGTTTCTTTACCAACTGGAGTGGAACATGGAAGGGCTCAGCACGCTCAAGCGGTTCTGGCGCCTGACAACGCAAGGCGAACGATTCGTATTTACAGACGATTGCCACGATCTCGCAGGTACCATCATCTATTCCACCAAACCGTTGATTTAGAGCATTTTTAGTTCAAGTGGTTACAAAACTTCGGGTGCCCTATCCTTTGTGCGTCTTTTGCACAAAGGGTGGGAGACCACCACTCTCCGACTCGACTGTTACAACGAGACCGAAACCGCTTTAGTGTGGTAAGCCCTAAATTCGTTTCACATACCAAAGGGCCAAAGGCCCGTTCTATAACCAGCCTGGGGCAACGCCCCAGGTTAGGTTGCAGCATAAAACCCAGGGCTGAAGGCCCGTGTGAGAACTCAGAAACTTAGCCGTTTCGCTTAAGGGCACGGCTTTACAGGCTGCGGAAAAATTCGCCATCCGTGCTTTGCGGTGGGAGCGCAGGGCTTCAGCCCTGCGAAAACTCCAGCAAATTCAAGGGGCTTTAGCCCGGGCCGTTCCGCACAAGCTGCCGGACGCATTTTTTTCCGCAACCTGTTTACCCGCTGGGGGAATGCGTGCTGGCTTCACCAGACCATCCATAAACTTAATAAAAAGAATACTTTACAAAACATACCCCTGAAAAATAAGGACTTTCCATGCCAAGTCCAAACCTAAGTCCTTTAGAACATGGACTTTGCACAAAAACCGGGGGCGGATTACTTCGCAGCAGGCGCGATCGCTTCGGCGGGAAGGACCTCATTCATGCTGCCAGAGCGGTAGCCCTGAGTATCCAGCGTGACGTAGCGGAAGCCGAGCGGACGGAGCGCCGCCGTGATCCGGTCGAGGGCCTCGACCGAGAGCGCCCGAGCAAGTTCAGGCCGTGCGATCTCGACCCGGGCAAGCTCTCCATGATGACGCACCCGGACCTGCTGGAAACCCAGCGCGTGGAGCGCGGCCTCTGCCTGCTCGACCTGCGAGAGATTTTCGCGGGTGACGGGACGGCCGTATTCGATGCGCGAGGCCAGGCAGGCGGAGGCGGGCTTGTCCGCAAGCGAGAGTCCGGCTTCCCGGGCGAGCTGTCGAATCTCAGCCTTGGCGAGCCCGGCAGTGACGAGCGGCGCGACTGCGTGGTGTTCCGCCGCGGCCCTCTGGCCCGGACGAAAGTCGCCCCGGTCGTCCAGGTTCATACCGTAGGCAATGTGCCGGAAGCCGCGAGCGGCGCGCTCGGCCTCCATGCGAGTAAAAAGCTCGTCCTTGCAGAAGAAGCAACGCTCGGCGTCGTTCCGCTGGTAGTCCGGATTGTCCAGCTCAGCAGTCTGGAGGATGGCAAGCGGAATCGCGTGAGCTTCAGCGAAGGCGATGGCCGCCGCAAGCTCGGCCCGGGGCAGCGAGGGCGAGTCCGCAATCACTGCGAGCATCTTCGAGCCCAGTTCCCGGTGCGCGGCCCACGCCAGATACGCCGAGTCCGTTCCGCCGGAGTAGGCCACCAGCACGCTGCCGAGGTCGCGGAGCGTGGCGCCGAGCAGGTCCGATTTTTGCGCGAAGTCCATCTGTCTCTATATTAGGCCGTATCGACATAGACACGAGATGCAACTCACGAATTTACCCACGAATTGACCCTTGAATTGACCCTTGAACTTGTCATCCTGAGCGGAGCCTCTCGCAGCTTGACTGCGAGAGGCGTAGTCGAAGGACCTGCGGTTTGCGATTTCAATTGATGCAAAGAACGTTCGAGACACCACACTAGAGCGGCGAGTCTGAAGTTCGTGGCATCCGTTGCGAAAAGCAACCGCAGGTCCTTCGACTCCGCAAACCGCAAAAAACGCGGCTTGCTGCGCTCAGGATGACAATTTTATTTATGTTGCGAACTTCAGACTCAGGACACTAGAGCGGCAGAGAAACGCAGGTCCTCCCGCTTCGCGGAAGGATGACAACTAAAACGATGGAGGCCGGGTGCGAGGAGAAGGAGAAGGATGACAACTGAAAAAGTAGCGGCCCAGCGCGAGGAGGGCGAACGAGGGATGTGTAAGTGAGTGCCTATACACTGAAGTGAGCACCGCCGCTATGCGCATCTTCACCCGCTACATTCTCCGCGAAGTCACCTCGCACGCTCTGCTCGGCGGCGCGCTGTTTACCTTCGTCATCCTGATGCGCGACCTCGGCAAGGTGCTCGATCTGGTCGTCCGCGACTCGGCCTCGCTCACCGACGTTGTCCGCATCATCGCCTACACGCTGCCGCCTGCCCTGACCGTCACCATTCCGATGGCTGTGCTGGTCGGCATTCTGCTGGGCCTGTCGCGCCTGGCTGCCGACAGCGAAATTACCGCGATGCGCGCCAGCGGCATGGGTGCGCTCGATTTCGTCGGCATCGTCTCCATCGTCGCCGCCGTCGGACTCGCGCTCAGCCTCTTCAACTCGCTCTACCTTGCGCCGCGCGCCGCCTCGGGCCTCATCGAACTCGGCAAGTCGCTCAAGAATTCGCAGGCGTCGTTCGAGGTGCAGCCGCGCGTCTTCTATGAAGACTTCAAAAACTACGTTCTCTACATTCAGGACGTGAAGCCCGCCGCCGGTGCGTCCGTCTGGCGTCACGTCTTCCTCGCCGACCTCACGCAGCCCGCCACGCCGCACATCACCACAGCCGACAGCGCCATCGTCGTCGCGGGCACGCCCAGCACGCCCGACAGCCAGACCATCCGCCTGCACCTCATCAACGGCGGCCAGCACGAGCTTTCCGCAACCAACCCGAACCAGTACGACATCTCCACCTTCAGCTCGATGGACATCCCCATCGAGACCGAGGCCCCGGGCGACACGCACCTGGGCCGGCTCGACACACCGATCGTCGCGCTCTCGCTGCCCGATCTGTGGCGGCGCGGCCGCGCCTACGACGCGAAGAATCCCCGGCACCCGTCCGTCTACCGCATCCAGTTCAACAAACGCTTCTCCTATCCCTTCGCCTGCCTGGTGCTGATGCTGATCGGCGTGCCGCTCGGCCTCGCCTCGAAGCGCGGCGGAAAATCGACCGGCTTCGTCCTCACCATCGTCCTGGTCTTCATCTACTACTTCCTCTCGTCGGTTGGTGAAGCGTTCGCCAAATCCGGCAGGCTCTCACCCTTCCTCGGCATCTGGGGAGCGAACCTGATCTTCGCCGCAGCAGGCGCGTTCTTCCTGTACCAGATGTCGCGCGGCGGTGTTGCGCTTGGCATCTTCGCCTCCATCGGTGACAAGCTGAACCAACTAGCCGCGCGGCTGACCAGAGGCGCGGGGCCGAACAGCCTGGCCAGCCGCCTGACGCCCGACATCGCCACGGTGCTGCGCCGCTTCCGCAGCACGTTCCGCGTGCAGTTTCCGCTGCTGCTCGACGATTATGTGATGCGCGAGTACGCGACCAACTTCGCGCTGGTGCTGTTCTCTTTCTCCACGCTCTTCGTCATCTTCACGTTCTTCGAGCTGATCGGCGACATCTTCCGCAACCGCACGCCGCTCGTCACCGTCGGCGAATATCTCATCAACCTGATCCCCTACATCCTCTACAACGTCACGCCGCTCTGCGCACTGGTGGCCGTGCTCATCACCTTCGGCGCGCTCAGCCGCACCTCCGAGATGACGGCGATGAAGTCGTCAGGCATCAGCCTCTACCGCATCATCACGCCGGTGCTGGTGACGACGCTGATCATCTCCGCCTGCCTGTTTGCCTTCGACGAGCTGTACCTGCCCGCGGCCAACCGCCGCCAGGAGGCGCTGCGCTCCGTCATCAAGGACAAGCCCGCCCAGACCTTCCTGCGGCCCGACGTGAACTGGATCTCCGGCCAGACGACGACGAGCGGCGACCCGTCGCGCATCTTCTACTACCAGTTCTTCAACGCCGAGAAAAACAGCTTCGCCAACGTCACCGTTTTCGAGTTCGACCCCACCACTTTCGCGCTGACGCGCCGCATCTTCGCCACCTCCGCCAACTGGGACCCGCGCGTCGATAACTGGGTCTTCGTCAATGGCTGGCAGCGCACGTTCTCGGGCGAGACCGTCTCCAACTACCAGCCGTTCACCGTCTCGACCTTCCCGGAGATTCGAGAGCAGCCCGGCTACTTCAAGAAGGAGTTTCTGCCGTCGCAGGAGATGTCTTACGCCGAACTCTCGCACTACATCACGGACCTGCGACAATCCGGCTTCAACACGCGGCAACTAAGCGTGCAGTTGAACAAGAAGCTCGCCTACCCGCTGATCACGCTGGTCATGGCCATCCTTGCGATTCCGTTCTCGCTTTCGATGGGCAAGAAGGGCTCGCTTGCGGGCATCGCTACTGCCATTGGGCTGGCGATTACGTACTGGGTGGTCGCGCTGCTGTTTGAGTCGATGGGCAACGTCAATGCCCTGCCCGCGTTTCTCGCCGCATGGACCCCGGATGCGCTGTTCGGCATCACGGGCGTGTATCTGCTGCTGCGCACGCCAACGTAAAGCCTGGCGCGGCTCGGCGACGCGCTGCCCTGCTAAACTTGCTTAAAGCCCGCATGTCCGACACAGCGAATAAGTTCTACCTCACTACTCCGATTTACTACGTCAACGCGCGCCCGCACATCGGCCATGCGTATACGACGATTGCCGCTGATGTGATCGCGCGCCGCCACCGCCTGCTGGGCGACGACACCTTCTTCCTGACCGGCACCGACGAGCACGGCCAGAAAATCCAGCGCAGCGCCGAAGCCGCAGGCATCGCGCCGCAGCAGTTCGCCGATGAGGTCTCGGCCAGCTTCCAAAACCTGTGGAAGCGCATGGGTATCACCAACGACGACTACATCCGCACGACGGAGCCGCGCCATAAGGCAGGCGTGCAGAAGCTCTTCCGCACGCTCCAAGATAACGACTTTATCGAACGAAAGAGCTACACCGGATCTTACTGCGTCTCCGACGAAGCCTTCGTCGATGCGCCTGCGGGCACTCCATGTCCAGACTGTGGACGCATCCTCGAAACCGTCACCGAAGAAAACTACTTCTTCAAACTGTCGGAGTTTCAACGCCCACTCATCGACCTGATCGAGTCCAACGAACTTGCGATCCAGCCTGAGACGCGACGCAATGAAGTGCTCAGCTTCGTGCGCGGCAATGTCAACGAAGTAATTGGCACGCGAATCAGACTGTTGCAACAAGACGAGATTGCGGCCGCAGATTTAGCAAAACCAGAGAACTCGGAAGATTTAATTGAGCCAGCAGGAAGAGCATGGGCTGTTGAAGCTGAGTACGGATGCTTACATGAAGGGACACTAGCTCTCTCTAATAACAAGAACCTATACGTCCCCGGCGCACTCAAAGACCTGAGCATCTCGCGCACCAGCTTCAAGTGGGGCATTCCGGTTCCAGGGGACGAGAAGCACGTCATCTACGTCTGGCTCGACGCGCTGGCCAACTATATGACAGCCATCGGCTACGGCAGCGATGATCCCGCAGACCAGAAGAAGTTCAATCACTACTGGCCCGCAAACCTGCACCTCGTCGGCAAGGAGATCATCCGCTTCCACTGCGTCTACTGGCCCGCGTTTCTGCTGGCGGCGGAGCTACCGCTGCCGAAGGCCATCACCGCGCACGGCTGGTTGCTCTTCGAGAACGACAAGATGTCGAAATCGAAGGGCAACATCGTCCGCACCGAGACGATCCTCGACGCCTTCGGCACGCTGCAACCCGAAGCCTCGAAACCGGAACAAGACCTCTTCGCCGCCGACGTTCTCCGCTACTTCCTCCTGCGTGAAATCCCCTTCGGCAACGACGGCAGCTTCAGCTTCGACGCCTTAGTCCAGCGATACAACAGCGACCTCGCCAATGGCTACGGCAACCTCGTCAGCCGCACCCTCAACATGATCGACAAATACTGCTCAAATTCCATCCCATCCGAGAATCGTAGTGATTGGACTGAAAAGGATTGGATGGATTATGCATTCTCAAAATCACCGGGGGTAATCCAGTGGTCGAAGCCGGGTGAAACCACGGACCTGAGAAATAGTGAATACGGCATGTTTCAAACTATCGAACATGCAACGAGGGTCCGCGACATTATCAATAAGAGATACGGGAATGTTGGCTTTCAGGCTCAACTGGCGGAGATAGCTTTAGCGATACGGATGACAGACGGATTTATCTCCACGGAAGCTCCATGGAAGTTGGCAAAAGATCCTGAGTCTCGTAGCTGGCTCGAAGATGTTCTCTACACCGCCGCCGAATCCATCCGCATCATCACCGCTCTTCTCTACCCCATCCTTCCCTACGCCACGTCTAAAGTCTGGGCGCAGCTTGGCCTCGGAGACATCGAAGACGCAGCCCGCAAGGGCGAACTGAATAACCTGAAATGGGGCGGCCTCAAGCCCGGCACGAAGCTAGGCGAACGAAGCACCCTTTTCCCAAGTATCAAGAAGGAAAACATACAAGGATTCATCCAACTCATGAACGACATCGAGCAGAACAACTCCACGCAGAAGACGGCCAAATCCGCAGGACTCCCGCAGGTCAACTCGGACCTCGATGCCTCCAAACACACGCGCTCTGAGTTTCGGGAGATGCCTATCGCTTCGGCCTCGGCTACGGCGGCGCTGAATCCTGTGGCCGAGACGACGCATCCCCTTCACGCGCACCATGCTGAGGCTGCTGCGCCTGAGACTCCGCAGATTGCCATCGACGACTTTGTGAAGATTGACCTGCGCGTGGCCGAGATTGTGGTTGCCGAGCGGATTCCGAAGGCCGACAAGCTGCTGCGGCTTGAAGTGGATCTTGGCTACGAGCGGCGGCAGATTCTTTCCGGCATCGCGCAATGGTATACGCCGGAAGAGTTGATTGGCAGGCGCATCGTCGTCATCGCCAATCTTGCGCCACGCAAGATGCGCGGGCTTGAGTCGCACGGCATGTTGCTGGCTGCGAGCCATGGAGAGGATGGCAAGCCAGTGCTCGCTACGTTTGGTGAAGAGATTGCGCTGGGTTCGCGGCTGAAATAATTCAGGGGATGTCGAATTCAGTCAGCCTGGTCGATGTGCCGGGCTTTCAGATGTTGCGGAAAAAGCCGTTCGTGTTGATTGGAGAGAAGGCCCGGGGCTAGGTAGTGTCTGACGAATCGGAATCTTCGATTTTGGGGATTATGCAGGCGAGGAAAAAAGGCATACGCCAGGGGCTGAAGCCCCATTTTTCACGGTTCGTGAAGAGAGCCAAGCCTAAAGGCTTGGCCTACCCAGAAGCAAAAACGATTCTCGTCGATTCATCAGACACTCCCTAAAGCCCCTTGCATTTGCTGACGTTTTTCGTGGGGCTGAAGCCCCACGCTAATCCAAAAACAACATCTGAGACTTTTCAGCACCCTCTTCAGCCCTTTGATTTTTCTTGCATCGCTGACCTGGGCCTTCGGCCCAGGCTGGTATGTGTCGCGCCTTTGGCGCTGGTTGGGGCGAACCATACCTGAAGTGAATGATGCGGGCAAAGCGACAGCGACAGGAAACCGCTCCAACATCTGGAAGTCAGCCGTTATACCGGCATGGCCCCGGTTTCGCGGCCGATGGCGATGACGAAGTAATTTGCGTTGACATTGCCCACGTTCAGCAGGCCGTGCATCACGTTCGAGGCGGCGAAGATGACTCCGCCCGGGCCGACGCGCTCCTTTTTGCCGTCGTTGTCGAACTCGACCAGGCCCTCACGGATCATCATGAACTCGGAGTGACGGTGCTTGTGCGGAGGATGCGGCATCTTGCCCGGCGGCAGCGTGGTCTCGTGCATCTCGACCTTCTCTCCCGTGGCCAGCACGCCGGTGGTGACGGCGCGGCTCTCGCCACCGTTGCTCGAGTGCTTGACCGGCAGGTCCTTGTAGGGAAATGCCTCCGACTGTGAAAGTACTTTTTCGCCCGGGGCGTGCGGAACGTACGCCTGCGCTGCCGCTGTACCTTCCATCGCCGCTCCGCCCATTGCCGCAAAGGCTGAAAGGGCCACAAAAAAATCCCGCCGGTCCATAGTTTTCATGGTCTTCATCGTCTCGATACTCCTGGTGCAATGTGGTTGATGCACGCCATCGTACTCCGTGCCGGACACTTCGAGCTACCGCCTCACGTCTCCACCAATCGAGATGACGACATATCGTGCCGGGCCGTCGCCGATGTTTTTGACCTGATGCATCGTTCCCCGGGCCACGTAGAGAACACCGCCTGGGCCGATGGGCTCGGTTTTGCCGTCATAGAGAAACTCGACCGTACCCTCGATGATGGTGATGAACTCCGTGTGCTCGATGGTGTGCGCTGGATTGGGCGTGAGGCCTGCCGGTTGTTCGGATTCGTGGATCGCAATGGCTTCGCCTGTCGCCAGCACGCCGCGCACCACGTCCCAGCTTCTGCCGCCGTTGGCCATCTTGCGGACCGGCATCTGATCAAGGTGGAAGACGCGGGATTGGGCAAGGACGTTCGCATTGGTTGGCATTGCTTCACGCTCCGAAGGATGGTTCATGCCGCCATCTTACCCTCAGCGTGATGACTGAGCAGACGCGGGAAAAGAGTTTATTTAAGAGCATATAAAAGGACCGGGGCTAAAGCCCCTTGATTTTGCTGGCTGTTTCGTGGGGCTAAAGCCCCACGCTAATCCTTAAAACCAACCACACCGACTTTTTCAGCAACTTCTAAAGCCCCTTGATTTTGCTGGGATTTTCGCAGGGCTGAAGCCTGCGCTCCCACCAAAAAGCACAAAGCGCGTATTTTCCCGCAGCCTGTTTCAGCCCTTGAGGTTTCATAGGGTTCTTATCTGGGGCCGGTATGTTTCGCAGGGCTGAAGCCCTGCGCTCCCACCGAAAGGGAGATGAGGCAAGTTTTCGCTGCCTGTGAAGCTGTGCCCATAACCATGCAAGACTGAATCAGGAGTCACCTAGAATCAAGACATGCCGCTTATCGATTCGCACGCTCACCTCGACTTTTATAACGAAGACCGCGAGGCCGTTCTTCGCAACGCCTACGCTGCCGGGGTCCACACCATTCTGGCCATCGGCATTGGCGAAGGACCGGACGAGATGCATCTTGCGCTCGACCTTGCTAACGAGCCGCCTTCCCTGGAGAGGCCGAAGATCTATGCCAGCGCGGGCATCCATCCGCAGGAGGCCGCCAAGGCTACTCCGGAGGCGTTCGCCAGGCTGGCCGCGCTGGTCGCTGATGCGAAGTGCATCGCCATCGGCGAGATTGGACTGGACTACTACCATGTCGAAAATCCGTTGCCGCCGGTACAGAAAGAGGCGTTCATCGCGCAGATGCGCATTGCCGCCACCGCACGCAAGCCTATCCTGATTCACTGCCGCACCAGCGAGCTGGCCACGCCGCAGGCCAAGGCGAAGTTCGGCACAGCGGACGCATGGGAGGACCTGCTCGACCTGATTGCTGAGCACTGGACGCCGCATGGACTCGGCGGCATCATGCACTGCTTCTCCGGCACGCCTGAGCAGGGCCGTCGCTCTGTCGAGGCGGGTTTTTATCTTTCGTTCGCGGGCAATCTGACCTACCCCAAGGCGCAGGCTATCCGCGATGCGGCGCTCGAAGCTCCTGTAGACCGCATCCTCGTCGAAACTGACGCGCCGTTTCTTGCGCCGATTCCTCTGCGCGGCCAGCGCAACGAGCCTGCCTACGTCGTCCACACGGCGGCAGCCCTGGCTGAGCTGCGCGGCATCTCACCTGATGCGATTGCAGAACTCACCACGGAGAACTTCCACTGCCTTTTCCCCACGACGGCCTGACATAATAGGATTCGATAGTTTGGCACGAGGAACGAACCGAGGACAGAGCCATGGCATCCGATAACAGCTTCGACGTTGTGAGCAAGGTAGAGATTCAGGAAGTCAAAAACGCCATTGACCAGGCATCGAAGGAGGTCCACACGCGCTTCGACCTGAAGGATTCGAAGTCGAAGATTGAGCTTGAGGGCAGCGAGTCGATCCAGCTTGCCTCGGCCAGCGAGCATACGCTCAAGGCCGTGATCGAGATTCTGTCGCAGAAGCTGGTCAAGCGCGGCGTCTCGCTGAAGAACCTGGAGTACGAGAAGATCGAGCCCGCGGCCAACTCGAGCGTCCGCCAGAAGGTGAAGCTGGTTCAGGGCATTCCGTCGGAGAAGGCGAAGCAGATCGTCGCGCTGGTCAAGGAGTCGAAGAAGAAGGCCCAGGCCAGCATTCAGGGCGATACGGTGCGCATCGTCAGTAAGGACCGCGACACGTTGCAGGACATTATGGGGATGCTGCGCGCGAAGGATTTCGGCGTGGCGCTCCAGTTCACGAACTACCGTTCGAACTAGAAACCCACCATACGCAGATTGGGAAATGCGGCCTTGTACAGGCGCTGGTCAAGCGTCAGCAGTGCATGTCCGTTTGACTCGGCATGTGCGCCGATGAGGAAATCCGCAAGAATTCGGCGCGGCAATTCGCTGTGACTCCTTTTTCTCCTTACGACGTAGGCGCGAAATCGTAGTCCTGCCATTCGTAGAGCATCTTCGCCAATCTGCCAATCGACACGGATGCCTGTTCGATGGAGAAAGTGTTCCATGAAGTCCTCACCTCTGCCAGGAGCAGCCAGCAACTCTGCGTAGACCACACCCGAGATGACCAGGCGCGAAGACTCCGATACCTCGTCGAGCACGTTGCGCACTTGAAGATTGAAGGCGTCCCGTTCATCCCACAATGCGGCGAGCACATTGCTATCAATCGATGTCGTCATGGCCCCTCAATTCGCGGAAATAGCGAACGATTGCATCTTTACCGCCCGGCATTCCAGGATTTCCGATCCCCCTGAACTCTTCAAAGCGGCTTCCTCTGTGAACCGGGATGACCCTCATCCCTCTTCGATCGCTGACAAAGCGCACGTTGTCCCCGGCGGAGATTCCAAGTTCCTCACGCACGATCTTCGGCAGGGTGATCTGCCCCTTGCTCGTCACTTTTGCCACGCTCTCCATGCCGCCTCCTTACTTATTCCAGTATACTCCTTACTTTTGCCGAAACCGCCTCGAACTTTGCCCGTACAATCCATCTCCAACCTGATACATTCAAAGGTAGAGTGAGCACGCTCTCCATTGCGACTGCGGCTGAGGTCTTTGACCTGCTCCGCGAGGACCTCGCGGCCATCGAGCGCGAGTTTGCGCGGCAGTCGGCTTCCGATGTCGCGGTCATTACCGATATTGCGCAATACCTGATCTCGGGCGGCGGCAAGCGCATTCGTCCGCTGCTGCTGCTGCTCTCGGCCAAGGCGCTGGGCTCGACCGGCCACAGCCGCATTCGGCTGGGCGCGGTGGTCGAGATGCTCCACACGGCCACGCTCGTCCACGACGACATCATCGACGAGGCGGACACGCGGCGCGGGCGGCCCTCCTCGAATACGACCTGGGGCAACTCGAAGTGCGTCCTCGCCGGCGACTGGCTGTACATGCAGGCGTTCTCGGCGGCGCTTGAGGAGCGCAACTTCCATGTGCTCGACCTGCTCATCTCGCTGACCCAGCAGATGGTCGAAGGCGAGCTGCTTCAGATTGAGAAGCTCGGGCACCTCATCAACGAAGAAGAGTACTTCGACCTCATCTACCGCAAGACGGCGTGCCTCTTCAAGGTTTCGATGCAGCTTGGAGCGGCCATCACGCACGCGACGGAAGGCGTTGAGGCGCAGCTTGGCGAATACGGCCGCAACCTGGGCCTCGCGTTTCAGATTGTCGATGATGTGCTGGACCTGACCGCTACCGAAGAGGTGCTGGGCAAGCCGGTGGCCAGCGACCTGCGCGAAGGCAAGGCCACGCTCGCCGTCATCCACGCGCTCGAACGCGGCACCGGGGCCGACCGCGAGGCCATCCGCACGGTGCTGGCCGACCGCAGCTTTGCTCGCGTTACGCACCAGCAGATTTTAGAGATTCTCCAGCGACACGGCTCCATTGACTACGCCATGGACACGGCCTGCGCCTACGCCGAAGTGGCCCGCCAGAGCGTTGCCGACCTGCCCGAGACCGAGGCCAGGCGCGCCCTGCTCTGGGTGCCTGGCTTCGTCACCTCGCGCGACCGCTAGCGTGGTGAGTCATTAATTTGGCGAAGCATAGGACGGGCTTTCAGCCCTTGGATTTTGCGGCAAACATTACCTGGGGCTACGCCCCAGGCTGGTATAGAACGTGCCTTTGGCCCTCGTAAAACGAAACGAACTAATGACTCAGCACGCTAGTGTGGTGTCTCGAAAGTTCTTAGCATCAATTGGAATCGCAAACCGCAGGTCCTTCGACTCCGTTTGGCGTAAAAACCGCCAAACTCCGCTCAGGATGACAGCTTGAATGATGTTGTGAACTTCAGGGACAGGACACTAGAGCGGTTTCGGTCTCGTTGTGACAGTCGAGTCGGAGAGTTGTGGTCTCCCACCCTTTGTGCAAAAGACGCACAAAGGATGGGGCACCCGAAGTTTTGTAGCCACTTGAGCTAAAAATGTTCTAGCGTGGTCATGGCCCGGTTCTCACCCTAATCCATCGTGTGGTTGATGTATCCGGCCGATCCGGCGCTCGATACGACCTTTCCCGGATTTCCAAGCACAACCGATTTGGGAGGAACGTCGAAGTTGACATAGGCGCCCGGAGCAATCAGCGACTCCGCGCCAATCGTTACCTTGCCCACGATGATAGCGTTCGCTCCGACCCACACGCGATCTTCAAGCGTAGGCGCTCCCGTTCGCGGTCCGCGGCTCTCCGCGCCGATGGTCACTCCCTGTGCGATGTTGATGTTCTCTCCCAGAACCGCGTATGGGCTGATCACGACACCGCCAAAGTGGCCAATATAGAGCCCGCGTCCGATGCTCGTCGTCGGCGAGATGTCGAAGCCGTACCTGAACCGGTAGCGATGATACAGAATGCGGTAATACAGATAGGGAATGATTCCCAGCGAACGCTTCTTCCGGCTGTAATGCGCAACCTTACGCAGGCAGAATGTAAATCGAAAGCCGGGATTGTGGAGATAGGCCGAGAAGAAAGAAGGGTTGCCGGACTTCCCCTGGTACCGGTAGAGATCGGCCTTCAAAGTCTGTCGCAACGTAGAGTCCAACCGTCACACCTCCGCTTGTGCCCTATCCACCCTACTTCCGGTTTATGCCCTCTTCGCGCTCTGTCACGTCCAGGTCGGTAGCCACCATGTGTTTGCCGCGCTCGACCAGCACCTGAATCTTTTCCTCCGCGGCCTCCAGCTCCTTTTTGCATGCGTCGGAGAGCTTCACGCCTTCTTCAAACAGGCGCACCGACTCATCGAGCGCGAGATCGCCGCGCTCCATCCGTTCGACCACCTGTTCGAGCGCCTTGAGATGCTTTTCAAAGTCGGCCATTACGCCACCCCTCCTTCTGCCAGCCCGAGCACCTCGGCGGCGGCTGAGTATTTGCCGAACGGGGCGCTCACCTGCACGCCCTGCACGACCGACCGCACCTCGGCCAGCATCTCCTGGGCAATCTTCACGCCTTCGGCCTTCGCGGCGTCCGGCGATGCGGCGCGAGCCATCCGCGCCATGATCTCCTCAGGCATACTGACGCGCAGGTCGTTCTTCATGAACTCCGCGTTGCGCAGGCTGGTCAACGGCCAGATGCCCGCGATGACCGGAATGCGGAAGCCTTCGATGCGGCGCAGGAACTCTTCCAGCAGCTTGAGGTCGAAGACCGGTTGCGTGATGGCGTACTCGGCTCCCGCCTCTACTTTGTAGGCGAAGCGGCGGACCTCCTGATCGATGTCGGGCACGCCGGGGTTCGCCGCGACCGCAACCGTGAACCCGGTCGACGCGCCAATCGAGTTCTTGCCAATGTCGAGCCCGTGGTTCAGGTTGCGCACAATGTTCACCAGGCCGATTGCGTCCACGTCGAAGACCGCCGTCGCGTCGGGATAGTTTCCGAGCTTGGGCGGGTCGCCGGTGAGGCACAGAATATTCTTCAGGCCAATCGACGAGGCTCCGAGCAGGTCGCTCTGAATGCTGAGCACATTGCGGTCGCGGCAGGTGTAGTGCAGGATCGTCTCGATGCCGACGTGCTGCTGAATCTGTACACAGAGGCTCTGCGCGCTCATTCTCGCGCTGGCGCGCGGCGAGTCCGGCACGTTGATCGCATCCACGCCGAGTTTGTGCAGTTGCGCCGCGCCATCCAGTTCTTTCGAGCAGTCGATTCCTTTGGGCGGAACGATCTCGACCATCGAGACAAACTCGCCCGCCGCCACCATCGCGCCAATCTTCGACCGTTGCGCGAGCGGCGGAGGCTCGACCTTACTCTCAATCTTCTTCGGCACGCCTGTGCCCGAACCAGCCTGCTCGACTACGCGCGCGCCCGTCTCCATCGCGTCCATCGCACGCAGCGAGCTCTTCATCGCGCGAGTGTAGCTGGGGGTTGTGCCGCAGCAGCCGCCGACGATGCTTGCGCCTGCCTTGACCAGCTTGCGCGTAAAGCTGGCCATGTACTCGGGCGAGGTCATGTAGATGGTTCGGCCTTCGACCGCGCGCGGAATCCCGGCGTTCGGCATCGCCGCCAACGGCAGTGTTGTCACCGAGCGCATCCGCTCGATGACGCTGAGCACGGTCGCCGGTCCCGCGCTGCAGTTGCAGCCCAGCGCACTCACGCCCAGGTCGGTCAGCTTCGCCGCGGCTACTTCCGCGGATGCGCCGTCGAGGCAGTTCCCTTCCTCATCGACGGTCATCATCACGATGACCGGCACGCCGGGAGCTTCGCTTTTGGCCGCCAGCACTGCCTGCTCCGCCTCGGCCAGAGAGGTCATCGTTTCGATGATGAGCAGGTCCGCGCCCACGCCCGGGCCGCCTTCGACCAGTGCGCGAATCTGTTCGGCGAACGCCTCGCGCGCCTCTTCGAGGCCGGTCTTGCCCAGCGGCTCCAGCCGGATGCCGAGTGGCCCGATCGATGCGGCGACAAACGCCTCGGCCGCCTGCTTCTCACGAATCTGCGTGACGCACTCGCGGGCCAGCCGGACGCCGGCGATGTTGATGGCGCGCACTTTGTCCTGCAGTCCGTGGTGCTCCAGCCGGAAGGTATTCGCGCCAAAGGTGTTTGTCTCGATGACCTCAGCCCCGGCCTGAAGGTATTCGGTGTGGATGGCGCGCACGGTCTCCGGCTGCGAGAGGTTCAGCTCGTCGTAGCAGCGGTTGATAAACACGCCGCGTGCATAGAGCATCGTTCCCATGGCGCCATCGCACAGGATGGTGCCACCGGAAAACAATCGCGCTACTCCGTTTGAGCCCGCCTTATTCAACACATCCGCCATCGTCATCTCCGCCCGTCTCTGGCCTGGGTGCATAGGGCCATTTCTGTGGGGTTCTCCTCATCCTAAGCTACGACGCCAAGCCGCTCCAAACCCTTCCCTTACGCCGGTCTCCGGGCCGCGTGCTTTGTTATACTCACACCATAGCCGTGGCCCTTGGAATTGAAGCCCCTGCGCTCAGGTTGGAGTCCCTTGCCTTTGAAGAACCGAAGTCTTTTTTCCCAGTCTCTCCGCGCCCAGATCTTCTCTGGTCTCCTGATCGCCGTTGCTGCCGTCGGCCTCAGTTCCTGCCACAGCGCGCAGTATTACTACTACAAGTTTCCCCAGTACACGTTCGCCAACCGGCCGGTTCCGCCAAGCAAGCTCGCCCAGCGTGTCATGGTCTCGGTCACCAACAGCGGCATCGGCGGGCTGGCGATTCTGGACGGCAAGCGCGACATCCGCAGCAACGTGGAGAACACCATTACGTCGTTCCAGATCTCCGGCGGCGTCGGCGGCTTTCCGAACCTCATTATCAACTACCCCGCCGAGGTCCACGGTTACGTCTACTCGAACGTGAAGGGCGACATCGCGGTCGTCGATTACAGCAAGGAGACTGCCCAGGCCTCCGCCGGCTCGTTCTCCGGGCCTTCGTCGTCGATCGCCGTGTCTCCCTCCGGCGCGCATCTCTACGCCGCCCAGTTGACCCCAGGCCAGTTTGGCATCATCGACGAGACGAACAACCGCACCTACGGTCTCGTCATTCCCAATGTCTATAAGGTGTTCGTCAACACCGGCGACACAGTCGTGTTTGCGATGGTCAAGAATTCCAATACGCTCTACCGGCTCTTCAAGCTGAATGACAACCAGTACCAGACCGCCGCGCTCGCCATTCAGGCCACAGGCGCAGCCGACTGCGAGCCGCTCAACCTGCCGGTCTACTGCGCTGTCGCCGTGCCCGGAAACTTCGACCGGCCCATCGCTGCCTACTTCTCGCTCGATGGCAACACTGCCTACATTCTGAACTGCGGTCCGGAGTGCGGCGGCGGCACGGCCAGCGTCAGCTTCATGCAGGTCGGCGGGTTGGACGTGAACACGATTCCCTCCACGCCGGTTCCGCCTCCGTCGCAGGTCATCTCGAACGTCCCGGTGCCGGGCGGCGCGACCGTCGGGCTTTCGGATGGAGCAACGCTATACGTCGCGGGACAACAGAAATTGCCAGACGGTCTCTTCACCGGCTTTTTGACGACGATCAATCTGGCCAATGCCATCAATAGCCCCGGCAGCGCCGTTACGGGCAAATACGGCATCTCCGACGGCACCCACACCAAGCTGCTCTTCGCCGACGACAACACGCTCTGGATCGGCTCGCAGTACTGCGCCACCGGCGAACGCGCCAAGCTGAACGAGAACTACAACTGCCTCACCCGCTTCGACCGCGGAGCCAAGACCGCGCAGATCATCCCCAACGTCACTCCGGGTGGCACCGCCACGGTCCCCTATCCCAATACCAACCAGAACCTCTACTACTACGGCGACCTGACCGGCATCTGCTGGGTGCAGGGCTTCCACAAGGTCTATACGGCCTACGGCGGCCAGGTACACGCCTTCAATACCGCCGACGGTTCGGAGATCAACAACCAGTTCATCACCGTGCAGGGCACCGCGCTCGACGTGGCGTATCTGGATGCCATCTCCGACACCGACAACTAGGGTGGTGTCTCGAAAGTTCTTAGCATCAATTGGAATCGCAAACCGCAGGTCCTTCGACTCCGTTTGGCGTAAAAACCGCCAAACTCCGCTCAGGATGACAAATTGAGAACAACTTCAAGATACGCGAGCAGCTTCGCTCAGGATGACAGCTTGAATGATGTTGTGAACTTCAGGGACAGGACACCAGGGAACCTGTGATTAAGCAAAGCAGGTTTTTCTAGCCAATGCGCTGCTGTGGCTGACGAGGGATTCACGCGGATGACATGGATGCAAGGCAGGGCGGCTTCCTTCGCTGCGTTGCAGAAAAATAAACGAGCCAGCATCCAGAACGAGAGAAGGCAGCCTGTGCGGCTGCCTTCTCTTCGTTGCATACGCAGTGCGCGCGGTTAGCGGTGCCTGCGGGTGGGGTGGTGCGCCGCCGAGGGCTTGTGGACCGGCTTGGCGGGCTTGGGCTCGACGACCGCGCCATCGCTCATAATGAACATGACCGGTCCCGGAGCGGCAGTCGCAGCAGCCGGAGCGGGAGCAGCAGCCGGGGGCGGAGTTGCAGGAGCAGCAGCGGCGGGTGCAGCAGCAGTACCGGCAGCCGGAGCAGCGGCAGCGGTCGCGTCCGCCGTGCCCTTGGTGACACCGCCCACCGTGTAGGAGGAGTAGGTGCCCGACAGGGTAATCTGCGCGCCGACGGCGGGAACCGTCTTGAGCGGCGTGGTGAAGTTGAAGGTGAAGTCGGCGGTCTTGGACTGCACGGCGTCATCGGAGACCGAGGCGGTGATCGCCGAGTCCGTCGCGGTCACGACGGTGACGTTGGGTAGCTCAACCGACTTGCCCTTGATGGTGTCCCACACCTTGGCAGTATCCTCCGGCTTGCCGTTCTGGAGGATGAACTCCTTGTCGCTGACGGCCAGCGTGCTGAGGTCGGGCGTGGTAGCGATGACGTTCGCCACGATGTCGGCGGGCGAGGGAGCGGGCTTGATGGTGAAGCCGGCCGGGGGATTGAGGTTGGTGGCTACGGCCGCAGCGACGGCATCGTAACCGTCATCGGCGCCGTGATACTTCTTGTAGCAATACTTCGCGATGGGCGACATCTGCGACTTGTATGGCTCCGGCGCGAAGTTGGCGGCGCGCGTGGTGTACCAGGTGCAGTTCACGTAGTCGGGCGGCGTGGATTGATAGTAGGCAAAGCCGAGCGAATAGGTGTCCTGCAGGATGGGGCCGGGCTTTTCGGTATCGGCTACAGGTACGCTGGCCAGCTCCGATTTGAAGGCGGAGATCGCTGCGGGCATGTCCTTTTTATTGAAGGCGGCGTTGCCGATGGCACGATAGAAGACGGGGGTCGAGGCTTCCTTGAGTTTGTCGAAGTCGGCCTGGGCCATGTCCTTCGGCTTGGTCGTCACAGCAAGGCCCTTCTTCGCGTAGTCGGCAGCCGAATCGAGGTCGGTCTGCTTGGCGGCCGCATCGGCAGCCTTGTCCGCATTTTGCATACGGAAGTAGACCTCGAAGGTCATGGCGCGGAGGTTCTCGGGCTCAACCTGGAGAAGCCGGTCGGCAGTGCTGAGCGTCTTGGCCGGATCGAATCCGCTGTAGGTCAGCATCAGCAACTGAATGGTGTCGCCTTTGACCTGCGATTGCGGATACGCTTCCAGATAAGACTCCAGCGCGGCGGCCTTGGCCTGCGGGTTGGTCTGGGTGATTGCATCGTTGTAGGCTTTGTATTCCGCCGGCGACATTTGAATGCCGCCACTCGACGATTGCGCGTTTTGGCCAAGATTGACCTGGGTCTGGGAAACACCAGGCTGCGCAGACAAAGCAACGCCGGCGACCACCAGGAGAGACGCAACGACTACCTTCTTCATTCCACACTCCTCATAAAGTCTTGATTTGAAGCTATGCCACGGTGATGCCCGGGGTCACATGGGGTATAACACACAATCTGGCCTGAATGATAATGCATCAAGAGCAGTCTCGCCGTGCCCAACCCTTCGGCGATGCGATGTGAAGTGTTTGCAGCATCTTGAGATGATGATGCGGATTATAGAAACGGTGTTGCACGGTTGGCAAGTCATCTGATTGTCAGTGGGGATGGGTTCTTCGGCGGCTCAAACGGCTATTCTTCCACCGCGTGACGGTTGACCGGGATGCCGGAGGTGATTGCCTGCAATGAAAGCGCCCCTCCGCGAAACCAGAGGGGCGGGAAAGAGCAACCGTATCCACCGTTATGGTCTGGAAGGGCCCTCGACAGGCAACGAGTGCAGATAGCGAACCAACTGCCACCTCTGGTCGTCGGGAAGGCGCGACCACGAGGGCATTCCGTGGGCCAGATTGCCATTGGTAAGCAGCCAGTGCAGATCGCCGTCGGTGGCCTTGTGCACGCGCTCCGTGCGAAGGCTGGGGTGTCTGCCGATGCCCTGGGCCTGGTTCCCATGACAGGAGGCGCAGTCTCGCTTGTAGAGGAGCGCCCCGGCCGCGACCGCATCCGCGTTTCGAGCATAAGGGTTGGGGCGCGCCTGCTCTGACTGGGGCACCTTTTCAAGCCATGCTCCGTTCGCCGCTGCATAGACGAGCGTGCTGGAGGCAAGCACCGCAAGCAACGTCATCCGGCGGACCATTAGCGCGCCTCCTGATGATGCCTGCTGAAGAAGCGGGACACCTGGCCAATCTCATACGACACACCGAAGCGGTAGAGACGCGGAGCACTGTGGTCGTTGAGGCCGAAGTTCGGCGAAAACGTAATCGTGGGGCCTGAAGGAATGCTCCAGTTGAGCGATGGGCCGAAGTAGTGCGAGGTTTCGTGCAGCCCGAAGGAGTCCCTGTCGCCCAGGCCGCCGTAGAGTTCGGCGCCTGCGGCGAAGTTCTGCAGCGCAAACGTGCTGGATCGCGTGCCTCCCTCCAGACGCAGCGGGCGGCTTGCAGCGAGCGCGTATCCGAACTCCCAGGGAGCGTGCTTGAGGTTCTTCTCCGCGACGATGTTCTCGGCGAAGTTCCAGCCCTTGGCGTTGCTCGACAGGATCAGCTTGAACTCTGCCTCCCGCAGCTTCTCTGCGCGGCCCTCGGCGTTGGCGCCTGTCAGGTCGTCGTTGCCGTCGTGACCCACGACTTCCAGCAGGCTCTTGTTCGCGCCGTTGATGTTTTCAAACTCAAAGTAGAGGACCGGGTTGATCCAATGCTCGCGCATCAGCGGACGTATCCGGTTCTCGATGCGGAAGCCGGTAAAGATCGCGCTGTCCTTTGCGGTCTTCTGCCCTTCCAGATAGAGCTCGGATGTCCACCAGGCCGTGGTTCCGTACTCCAGCTCCAGTGCGGTTGCGCCAAACCCATTGCCGCCGCGCGGTGTGCCTGCTGCTGTCTTGGTCTCAAGATCGAGCGAGCCGGGCTCTTCCATGTGGTGCGAATAGGTGACGAAGTACGGGAGCTCCTGTGCGGAAAGAGTGCCCAGAAAAATTGTGAAGACAAAGGCCAACGTGCTCAGACGGCGCATCGCTTGAAAATCCTGCTTTCGTAGTGATGTGTTGATCGATATAAGACTAAATATGTCGTATATTGAAGCCCAGCCCTGGTTCAGCGAACGGTTGTTTTCCTGTGTTGGACTGGGATATATCGGACTAAATCAATCTTATATCAAATCCGGGAGGCCGTCCCGAGTGATGAGAAATTTGATTTGAGAGAAGAACCTGTGACGGCGATCCCAGAGCATACGCGACTGAAAGCAGGACGTTCGCGCATGAGGGTTGTATTTTCCAATGATTTGCCATCGTTGGCGCAATATAGACGCTATTGATAGTGTTAGGGACTTCTTATCCACAACCAGTGGTATTGTTTCCGTTGATTCCCGCCCCGGCCGCGGCTACAGTTGAGGCAGTCCTATGAGACACCGGCGAGAACTCCCTGCTTCAGACGGCTCTCGCCCGCGAGGTTGAAATTGCTCAAGATCAAAAAAGTCCAGATCCTCGGCTTCAAATCGTTCTGCGACCGCACGGAGGTGCAGCTCTCCGGAGAAGGCATTGCGGCCATTGTAGGGCCGAACGGGTGTGGCAAGTCGAACATCTCCGACGCCATTACGTGGGTGCTGGGCGAGCAGTCGGCCAAATCGCTGCGCGGCATCAAGATGGAAGACGTTATCTTCGCCGGAACGCGCGACCGCAAGGCCACGGGCATGGCGGAGGTCTCGCTGACGCTGGTCGATCCCGAGGTCTACGACGGAGCCAGCGCGCTACAGGATGAGCCGGAGATCGTCATCGACGACGCCGTTCCCACGGATTGGGACGAGGTGAAGCTGCGCCAGCAACGCGCCGAGGAGACCGAAGAGGCCGTTGCCGACGCGCAGCCCGGAACCGTGATCGAGACCGAGGGCAAGGGGCCGCAGATTGTTCCGGCCAATGCTGAAGGCGAGGTCGCGGCTGACGCGGCGGACGCAAACAACAGCACCACAGCCGGGAATAGCACGGCAGCCGGAAATGTAGTCCTGAAGATTCGGCGGCGAAAGTTTGGACGTGCGCCCGTGCGCGCAGGCGAGTTGACGATTACGCGGCGGCTGTTCCGCTCGGGCGACTCGGAGTATCTGCTGAACGGCAAGATCTGCCGCCTGCGCGACATTCAGGACATCTTCATGGGCACTGGCCTGGGCGGCGAGAGCTACGCCATCATCGGGCAGGAGCGCATCGGGCAACTGCTCTCGGCCAAGCCGCACGACCGGCGCTCGATCATCGAAGAGGCCGCCGGCATTACGCGGTTCAAGACGAAGAAGCGGCTGGCGGAGCTGCGGCTGGAGTCGGCCAAGCAGAACCTCGCGCGCGTCAACGACATCTTTGAAGAAGTGACGCGGCAGATGGGCTCGCTGAAGCGGCAGGCCGCGAAGGCGGAGCGTTACGGCGCGCTGCGCGACGAGCTGCGCGGTCGTCTGCGCGTGGTGCTGGCCAGTCGCATGGCCCAGATGGATGCCGAGCAGTCCGCCACGGCGGAGAAGATTGCCGCGCTGGCCACGCAGATTGACGCGCAGGCCGCGACCGTCGATACGATGGACGCCGAGCACAGCGAGGGGATTCGCAAGGGCTATGAGCTGGACCAGCAGATACGCGAGGCCGGAGCGCAGGCGAACCAGTCGGCTGTGGAGCTGGAGCGCATTGCGGCGCGCACGACAGCGAATACGGACCGCGTCACCGAGCTGACCGGGCGGCTGGCGACCGGCACCGACGAACTGGCTCAGGCGCGCGAGCAGCTTGCCGCGCTGGCCGGCGAGATGGAGCAGCATCGCAGCTTTCTGGAGAGCGCGACGGTTGAGTCCACCGGGTCGCGTGAATCTGCCCAGCAGCGACAGGCGCGCGCGCAGGAGGCGGCGCGGGCCGTCTCCGCAGCCGAGCAACAGGCCGAGCAGAATCGCCGCTCGACCATGCAGCTTGTGCAGCGCATCTCGCAGACACGCAACGAAGAGGCGCAGGCCGCGGCGGCACTCGCAGGTTTGGAACGCGAGGCGGAGCGGATGCTCTCCGAAAGCGACATCGCGCGGCAGGAGCTGGAGACGCTCGGCTTGCAGCGCGGGCAGGTGAAGCTCTCGTTCGAGTCGGTGACGGAGCGGCTGAAGCGGCTTGAAGCCGAGATTGCCGAGTCGCGGCGTGACGTCGAGGCCAGGCGCACGGAAGAGACCGCGTCGAAGCGGCGCGGCGACCAGTTGCGCGGCGAGGTTGCCAGCCTGAACGGACGGCGCGGCTCGCTCGAAGCGTTGATCCGCGAGCACAGCTACTCCACCGACACGGTGCGGAACATCTTCAAGACGGCTGCCTATAAGCAGAACCTTGATGGCATGGCCGCTGTTGGCACGCTGGCCGATTTTCTTGAAGTGGACGGCAAATACGAGAGTGTCGTCGATGAGTTTCTGCGCGATGAGCTGAACTACATCGTCGTCAAAAGCTGGGACGCGGCGGACGCGGGCGTTCATCTTCTCCAGACAGACGTGGCCGGACGCGCGACGTTCCTTGTCCACCCCAATGACGCGCAGGCGAATTTTGCGTTTGCTGAAGGGATGAAGAGCGCGGCGCAGACGAGCATCGAAGGCATCGAGGGCGTGGTGCCGCTCAAGGAGTGCGTGCGTGTGCTCGACGGCTTCGGCAAATCGCTCGAAGTGATTCTGCCCAAGCTGCGCGAAGGATTTGTCGCGCCCGACTCGTACACGGCGCGGTCGCTGGCGCTCTCGCATCCGCAGGCGTTCTTCCTGTCGCCCTCGGGCGAAACGTTCCACAATGTCACTGTGACGGGCGGCAAGCCGCGCGCGCAGGGCCCGCTGGCTCTGAAGCGCGAGCTGACCGAGGTGCAGAAGAACGTCGAAAAGGCTGAGCAGGAGCTTGCGCAGACGGACCTGAACACGGCGGCGCTCGCACGCGAGATTACGGAGCTGAATGCCGCCATCGAGATCAAGACACAGGAACGGCGCGAGGCAGAGCGCGAGTCTGCCAACTCCGGCGCGGCGCTGAGGCAGATGGAGGCCGAGGTCGCGCGCATCGAACGGCGGTTGCAGGATTGGGCGCTAACCACCGAGCGGAACCGCGACGCACGCAACCAGAAGGCAGACCTGATCGCGCGTCGTCAGCAGGAGGCGACCGCGTTCGAGAACGAGCGCGCGACGCTTGAAGCCAGCCTGATTGATCTTCAGACGCGAACCGAGCAACTTCGCACGGAACGGGAGCAGTTGCAGCAGGCAGCGGCTTCGGCGGCGGCAGACCTGGCCGGACTGGAAGAGCGCCGCCGGAATGCGCAGGCGAACTTCGACCAGACCGCGCGCATGTACAACGGGCAGAACCAGCGGATTCAGCAGCTCGATCAGCAGTTGAGCGCGGCCGGCGCGGAGAAGCTGCGGCGCGAGGAAGAGACGGCGCAGCTTCAGATACAGCACACCGAACTGGCCGAGGTTCGCGCCAACGCGGTCGCTGAAGGAGCGCGGCTCACGGCTGTAGCGAGCGAACTGCGCACAGCAATAGCGGAGTTAGATGCGAAGCTCCGCGTGCTGCGGCACGAGACGGAGGCGCTGCGTGAGGAGCGCGCCGGACTGACGGCGCGTGCGGCCAAGCTGACCTCCGACATCGAACACATCGAGGCGACGTGCCTGAACGACCTTGGCGCGGAGGCCTCCACGCTGCGCGAGGACGCCGGTATCGCGCGCATTGAAGGCGAGGAGCTGCACACCGAGGAAGAAGCCTCCCGCGCGCTCAAGCAGAGGCTGGAGGCGATGGGGCCGGTCAACATGATGGCGCTCGAAGAGTACAACGAGACCGCGCAGCGGCACAGCTTCCTCGAAACGCAGCGCAAGGACCTGCTCGATTCCATCGAGAACACGCAAGCTACGATCAAAGAAATCGACGAGATCTCGCGGACGAAGTTCGACGAGGCGTTCAAGGTCATCAACGAGAACTTTTCGCTGACGTTCACCAAGCTCTTCGGCGGCGGCCAGGCTTCGATGAAGCTGACCGACGAAGAGAACACGGCGGAGAGCGGCATCGACATCATGGCTTCGCCTCCGGGCAAAAAGCTCCAGAACATCCTGCTGCTCTCGGGCGGCGAGAAGGCGCTGACGGCGCTGGCGCTGCTGGTGGGCATCTTCCAATACCAGCCTGCGCCCTTCTGCATTCTGGACGAGGTGGACGCTCCGCTCGACGAGACCAACGTGGGCCGCTTCGCCAAGCTGATCCACGACATGAGCGCGCACACACAGTTCGTGGTCATCACGCACAGCAAGCGCACGATGGGCCAGGCGGACGTGATCTACGGCGTGACCATGCAGGAGCCGGGCGTCTCGAAGATTGTGAGCGTGAACCTCACACGCCGCGACACGGGCGACAACCGGCGCGCTGTGGCCTGATGACAGCTTTGGCTTTGCGCAGGCAGGGTGGAATGTTCTCGCCGCCCTGCCGCTTTTTATCGCCCCGAACGTTTTTCGTTCCGGTTTTGGCGGAACGCCTCTAAGCTGAAGGGAATGGGTGTACAGATAACATTCGGTCTTCTCGCGGGCCTTACAGGCGTTCTGGTCCTCGTTCGTATCTTCTGGCTGCGCATTCCAGGCAGGCTGCGGAGGCTGATGGTTGCCTGTGCGGTCATCATTCCTTTTGTTTTCGTGATTGGTCTTGTCACCAGGTGGCGCACGCCCTCGCTGCACATGGACTATGGGTTCTACTGGCTGTGCATCGTAAGCTACATCTTTCTGATGATTCTGTTTACCCGGCTGCGCCCGCGCTGGCTAACCACGATCATCGCCGTTGTGCTGATTCTTCCGCTGCTCTCGACCAGTCTCTTTCTTCCACTCGTATACATCTTCGGCATCCCTTCCGTGGAGACATCGCGGATAGGGAAGGACATCGTGAGCGAGCGCTCGTCGTGGGGGCCGGGGGCGCCCGACGTCTCCGGCACCGACCTGGTCATTTATTACGAGCCGCGATGGCTGCCGTTCATGCGCCGCAGCCTGTTTGGAATCCGGTACTATGGCTCACAATGCGATGCCTGGGCCGCCCATGCCGTGATCGAGCCGGATCAGCGAAACGTGCTGATGATTTGCCCGGCCTCGCCCAGGCTGGGGCCGGACTCGGCGCGCTCTGCCGTTGTGCCGCTCTACCCTCTGCTTTTTTAGATACCACGCACAAGAAAGTGATACTGTCGTCGCAATGAACCAGGCCCTATTGCAAACCAATCTTGGCAACCTCCCTTTGACCGCGCGCGGCAAGGTGCGCGACATCTATGCGCTGGACGAGGGGCGGCTTCTGTTTGTCGCCACCGACCGCATCTCCGCGTTCGACCACGTGCTCGGCAGCGGCATTCCGGACAAGGGCCGCATCCTGACGCAACTTTCGCGCTTCTGGTTCGACTTCCTGGCCGACGCGGCGCCCAACCACGTCATCACAGCCGATGTCCGCGACTTCCCTGCTTCGCTCCAGCCTTATGCGGCGCAGCTTGAGGGCCGCAGCATGGTGGTGCGACGCGCGGAGATGTTTCCCGTCGAGTGCGTCGTGCGAGGGTACCTCTCCGGTTCCGGCTGGAAGGACTACCAGAGGACCGGGGCCGTCTGCGGCATCCGGCTGCCTGCGGGACTGCGTGAGTCCGAACGGCTGCCCGAGCCCATCTTCACCCCCGCGGCCAAAAACAATGTCGGGCACGACGAAAACATCTCCTTCGAGCAGATGGCCGCGACGATTGGCAGTGAGAAGGCCGAAGAGTTGAAAGCCCTGACGCTGGCCATCTACCGGAAAGCGAGCGGCCACGCGGCGAGCAAGGGCCTGATTCTAGCGGACACGAAGTTCGAGTTCGGCTCGCTGGACGGCAGAACCATCCTGGCCGACGAAGTGCTGACGCCGGACTCCTCGCGCTACTGGCCTGCGGAGGGCTACCGTCCGGGCGGGGCGCAGCCTTCGTTCGACAAGCAGTATGTCCGCGACTACCTGGAGTCGATTCGCTGGAACAAGCAAGCCCCCGCGCCTTCGCTGCCGGACGAGGTCATCGCCCGCACGCGCGAGAAGTATATGGAGGCCTTTCACCTCATCACGGGCCGCGCCAGCCTTGCCGACCACGAGACGCCATGACTCCCTTCGACTGGGTCCTGGTTGCCATCATCGCCTACTCGACCATCCTGGCTTTCGTGAGGGGCTTTCTGCTGGAGCTGTTTGCGCTGGGCGGGCTGATTGGCGGACTGCTGCTGGCGGCCTGGAACTACCTGCGGCTCGCAGCGCTGCTTGCGCGCTTCATCTCGACGCCGGAGATTGCGCAGATTACGGCATTCCTGCTGATTCTGGTCGTGGTCGCGGTGGTGGCCACCCTGCTGGGCAAAGGGCTGCATCGCACGGCCCATGCCATTGGGCTGGGGTTTGTGGACCGGCTGCTGGGGGCAGCCTTCGGGTTTGTCCGGGGTGGGCTGATCGGGGTAGTGATTTTGATGACGGCAGCGGCTTTTTTCCCCCAGTCGAAGTGGGCAGCCAACTCCCGGCTATCTTCCTATTTCCTTACGGGTGCTCATGCGGTATCCTTCGTTGTGCCCCACGAGCTGCGCGAGCGGATTGTGGACGGCGCGGCAAAGCTCAAACACAATGCACCGGATTGGATCAAACCGCTAAAATAGGGTCAGAATAGAAATGCGGTCCGCTGAAGAGACCGCCAGCGAGGAAAAACCTTTGAAGCGCGAAATGGACGGTCTCATCACTCAAATGCACAGCGCGGGCATTCCGTATACGGAAGCAGTTCGCCAGTTCAAGAAGCGCTACATTCTGGAAGTCCTCGCGCACCACAAAGGCAACCAGTGCAAGGCCGCAGAAGAGCTGGGCATGCACCGCAATACGCTGAGCCGCACGCTCGCCGAGCTGGACATGAATACTGCCCAGATACGCAATGGAATGCGCCGCCCAGTCGCCAGCGAGCGTCCCCGGATTCAAAGCATCGCCAGCGCGCGCTAGCGTGGTGTCTCGAAAGTTCCTTGCATCCATTGAAATCGCAAACCGCAGATCCTTCGACTCCGTTTGGCGTAAAAAACCGCCAAACTCCGCTCAGGATGACAACTTGAATGATGTTGCGAACTTCAGGGACAGGACACCAGGAACCTCTTGATGCACACTCCCGCCAAAGTCGCAGGGTACTTTAACCCGCGTCTTCCCTCCGTCTCCGTCTAACCTTGCAGTAGATGAAGCTCCCCGCCCAGCCGCGCGTCTCCGCACTCACACGATGCACGGCCGCGCTTGCACTGGCCGGCTTCTCTATGACGACGCTGGCCCAGTCGGCCCCAGTCCAGACACCCGCAGCCCAACCCTCTCAAAACCAGCCCTCCAGCCAGTCTTCATCTGACACCGCGAAGACGAAGCCCATCTCCGAGACGCTGAGCAGAAGCCAGCGGCAGCAGGCTGAGGATGCCTACCTTGCCGGGGCGCGGCTGCTCGACCGCAAAGACCTGGAGGGTGCCGAGGAGCAGTTTACCAAGGCGGCCAAGCTGAACCCCGGCAACCACGACTACACGCAGGCCGCCGCTCTGGCCCATCAGGAGCGCGTCACCGACCTGGTGCAGCAGGCGGGCAAAGCGCGGCTGCTGGGGCAGAAGGAAAAGGCCAATGCCCTGCTCGCCCAGGCGCATCAGCTCGATCCGGAAAATGCTCTGGTGCAGGAACGCATCAACGAGGGCGCACTGGCGCGCGCCTTCCGCCCGGAGATCGAGCCGTGGCTACGGAGCGGCCCCGAACTGGCCGGTCCCATCGAGCTTCAGCCCAACAAGAGCCTGCAGAGCTTTCATCTGCGCTCGAACGCTCAGGATGTGGCCGGCAAGGTGCTTCAGAGTTACGGCATCCGCGCAACCTTTGACGATTCGGTCACGCATGATGACCTGCGCTTTGTGCTGGACGACGTAGCCTACGCGCAGGCCGTACCGATCCTGCTCCAGATGATGCACGCCTTCGCCGTGCCGCTCGACGCCACCAGCGTGATGATTGCCAATGACACGCTGGAGAATCGCCAGCGATACGAGCGTCAGCTAGAGGAGACGGTCTATGTGCCGGGCATGTCCAACGAAGCTATGGACTCGCTCGGCAATGTGATTCGTCAGGTGTTCGAGGTCAAGCAGCTTACCGTTGAAAAGAACTCCGGCAACCTGGTGCTGCGCGCGCCCGAGGACACGCTGAAGGCCGTGAACCTGACGCTGGCCGACCTGATGGACGACACCAGCGAGGTGATGATCGACCTGCGCCTCTACGCCGTCGATACGACGCGCCAGCGCAACATCGGCGGCCAGACACCGCAGCAGATCGGCATCTTCAGCGTGGCCAGCGAAGCGCAGCAGATCGTGAACCAGAACCGCGATCTGGTCGATCAGGCCATCGCGCAGGGGCTGGTTCCGGCCAACGCCAGCAACGTCACCATCGCGCTGGCGCTGATCGCCTCGGGCCTGGTGCAGAGCACGCTGGTCTCGAACACCATCGGCCTGTTCGGCGGTGGCCTGACGACGATGGGCGTCACCGAAAATCAGGGCGCTTCGTTTCATCTCGCGCTCAACTCAAGCGACACGCGCGGGCTCGACGACATTCAGGTGCGAGTGAACGACCGCGAGACCGCGACCTTCCGCATCGGCACGCGCTACCCGATTACGACGGCAACCTACACCAACGGCGTCGCAGGGGCGGCCTCGGCGCTGGCCGGCGTCAACGTCAACGGTGTGCCCGCCTCGAAGCTGCTGGCGCAGCTTGGCACGCAGGTCACGATTCCGCAGATCCAGTATGAAGACCTCGGCCTGACGCTCAAGGCCGTTCCCACGGTGCAGAAGTCGGGCGACATCACCATGCAGCTCGACCTGAAGATCGAGTCGCTCGCAGGAAGTTCGTCGAACAACATTCCCGTGTTGAACAACCGCGCGTTCGTCTCCACCGTGACCGTGACCGACGGCCAGACGGCCATGCTGGTCAGCTCTCTCACGCGGTCGGAGTCCGCAGCGATCAGCGGTCTGCCCGGGCTGGGCGAGCTGCCCGGATTTCAGACAGCAACCGCGGATAAAGCCGCGGAGAAAGACACGTCGGAGCTGATTCTGCTGGTGACGCCGCACATCGTGCGCAAGCGGCGCGACGTCCTTGCCAGCCCGCGCATTCCCATCAATCTGCCCTCGGACTCAGACTGACGCCGCCAGCCACGGGCAGCCATACCGCGAATACGGTCCCGTGCCCGTCCGGCGCATGACCGCCTGCCCCGCGTGTGCGGAAGGCGATGCGCCCGCCATGCTTTTCGACGATGCCTTTGCTGACCCAGAGGCCAAGCCCTGTGCCGGTCAACTCCTTCGTCGTCTGAAAGGGCTCGAAGAGATGCGGCAGAATGCTCGCGGCGATGCCTTCGCCGTTGTCCCCGACGATCAGCCGCACGCCTTGCGCGCCGGTGAGCCAGTCTCGCTGCGCGTGGAGACGAACGAACAGGCGGCCGCCCTCGCTCATGGCCTCGAGCGCGTTGCGGACAAGGTTGTTGACCACCTGACGAATCTCGCCCTCCAGACAGACGATCTTCGGCGTGGCTTCGAGCTTCAGTTCCACAGTGACCCCACGCACCAGCAGGCGTCCGGTGTAAAGCACAATGACTGCATTGAGCAGCTCGGCCATATCCACCTCAGACGGGTGGCCGTATTGTCGATGAAAGCGCAACGTCTGGAGCGTGATCGCCGTAACGCGGGCCAGTTCATCCTGCGCCAGCCGCGCATACTCCTGCACGTCGGACATCAGCCCAGCCTGCCGGATCAGATAGAGGAGGTTGGTGATGGACTCCAATGGGTTGTTGATCTCGTGCGCGATGGAGGAGGCAAGCTGTCCCACGGCGGCCTGCTTCTCCAGCTTGCGCAACGCCTCATCCTGCTGCCGCGACTGCGTGACATCGCGAAACGCGACTGCGACTCCGCGCATGCTTCCCGCAACGGTAATCGGCTCAGCCGACAGGGCCACGGCCAGCGGGCTGCCGTCCTTGCGAAAGATCGTATCGGCAAGCTGATGCGCCGGCCTGTTGCCGCGAAATGCCTCGTAGACCGGACAATGAATAAACCCCAGGCGACGGCTGCGCGCAGAGTGCCGATGCACCAGATTGTGAAGATCGGCGCCCAGCACCTCCTCCGAGCGAAAGCCCAGCGAACTCGCCGCAACGCGGTTGACGAAGGTGCACCTGCCCTCCATGTCGAGCCCCCAAATGCCATCGCCGGAGGAATCCAGCAAAGCCTGCCAGTGCTCTGCCTGATCCCAGGCGGGCGATGCCAGCGGCATTGTCCGCATCTGTCCCATCCCCATCCGAACCCTCTCGGATCTAAGTAAAAATTCTCCAGCAGATGAGATGCAGGTTTCGTCGCCGGGGCAACCTGAGCGCGCGAAAGGTGCGCTGTTCACGCCCTTCCAGCAGGTTTGACCCGGTGTGTGACGACCGTTATACTTGTACCTGAGAGAGCGGGAGTAGCTCAGTGGTAGAGTGCTTCCTTGCCAAGGAAGATGTCGCCGGTTCGACCCCGGTCTCCCGCTCCAAAAAATCCCTGCCTGCTGTACACTTCACCTACAACAAAGAAGCCGGGCTGAAGGGTCTTTCAGCCGGGTTCGAAGTCGAAAGCCCACCCGCGAGGCGCGGTACCCAAGTGGTAAGGGAGAGGTCTGCAAAACCTTTATGCGTCGGTTCGATCCCGACCCGCGCCTCCAAATTTCCTCAAATTCCATGGACGAACCGTGGCACAGTCTCAATGTGCCGGCAGGGCGTCGCGTTCGTAACCTATGTATTTTAAATGAATGACTTCGGCGTCAACTAGCGCAATGGAATCTCAATGACCGTCACACTCGCACCGGGAAAGGTGTGCGTGAAATGTCCTTTGACAGGCTCATGCTCCGTTACCGGTCTTACATGTTCGGGGTCTTCTTCGCTGTTCTCGGCGAGGATGTTGTCGGCGTTGAGCGTCGTCACTTTTGCCTGTTGCCCCAGCGTTCCAATGCCTTCGAGGTCGAAGCTGGCTGTCATCGCACGGGTCAAATGCCGATTGACGCAAAACAGGATAAGCGACTTCCCTCCCGCTGACTCCGCTGCGGTCACATCGAGATACGGAACGTTCTCAATCTCCGGAAGCCGGTTGACCCCATGTGCCACAGAATACGTTGGGCCGTCAGATTGAACCTTAAGCAGTGTCACCGGATGCGCTCCAGCGTACTCGCGCAGAACCCAGTACGCCGGCGCACCATAAACCTGGCCTCGCTTTTTCCATATCCCGCCAAATTCCATGATGCCGGTCATATCTGAAATGGGCACAACGTCGGAGTTCCGAATGATCATGTTCAGAAAACCGCCTGCGAAGAGCGCGCCGCCCATATTGCTGAAGTTCAGCCCGGTGTGCGATCTGGAGATCATCAGCCATTCAGTAAATGCAGTTTTGACATGATCCCGGTGCGGACTCTGCTGGACCTGGTCATGCATCGCATGCAACTGCTTCTCAAGCCCCACCGGCAGCGCCAAACTCGCCATGATGCGAAATTCCGCAGTCGCATTGCGGGTCTCGGTATCGTCGGTGACAACAAAGTGCGTCGATAGATAGTCAAACGTTCCCGGAGGATTGGATAGCTGCGCGGCATTCCACTCGTGAAAGGAATCCTCGTCGCCTCCGGTTGCTATCAGGCGAGCAGTTGGATCAACGGCGCGCACTGCCTTGCTGGTGTCGAGCGTGATTTGAGCAACTCGACCCATCGTTGGATAGCCTTCCTGAAAGGTTCCCCAAAGCTCATTGCCCAGCTCCCACAGCAAGCCGCCTTTGTGATCGCCCCAATGCTCGTCAACATACTTCACCCACTCAGCGGCATCCTGCGGAGTGCCCGTGCCGAGGTTCAGCGCAATTTGCGGCTGTGCGTGGATCAGCTTGCAGAACTCCAGAAACTCGTCCGTACCGAAGGTGTTGTACTCCGGAATGCCCCACGAAACATTCAACTTACTAACCCGCTTGTCGCGCGGACCGATACCGTCTCTCCAGTCATACGCCGAAGTGAAGTTGCCGCCGAACCGGACCAGCGGCGATTGCAGGTCCCGCGCCATGCGGATCTCGTCCGGATCCATTCCATCGACGTTGTCGACCGGCATCAGGGATGCCTGGTCCACTTCGGCGCGAGCATCGTCCGATAGGGCGACGACGAAATCCGCGGGCTCGAGATTGGCGACCTGACCCGGCTTCAATGTGAGTTGAAAGCTGTACTTCGTCCAGACAGTCGCCGCGGCATCAAGCGTCTGCTCAGCCAGGACCTCATCCTTGTGCCCGTGCCGCCGCAACGACACGGTCACGTTCGTCGGCCCCTGCCTGTGCTTCAGCCAGATACTCCCCGTGTACGCCAGTTCGCGATGAACCGGCAGATAAACCATCTGGCGGATACCGACCTCTTTGCCGGGAAGCGACATAATCAGGAGCGACCGGCCAGAGTTCGCCGCATCGCCCCAAATGGGCAGGTAACGCGCCCCTTGCGCCTGGTCCAGCGGCTCCCATGGCAAAGGGATGCCAAGCTGCGATGCGCGGCGAAGCTCCGGCCGCTCACGCAACATGTTTTCAATATTGCCGGCGCTCCATAACCCGCTTTCAAAACTCGGGTTCTCCAACTCTTCGGCCCACAACCCTCCATAAGTCGAGTGACCGATCGGTTCGAGAAAGCTGCCGAACACCGTCTCGGGAATCTTCTCCCCGGCGGCAGGACGAGTAATGTGAACTTGAATCGGCGCGTCCGTAATCGTGCCCGACTCCGCGATCTGAGCATTCGCAAAAAGCGTGGCCGCACCCAGGCAACCGGCGAGAACAGCGATGAACGCAAATGGCTTTGCGGCGGAGGGGACATGATTCACTGCGAGGATTCTCCTGGTTGAAAAGGATCGACATAAGTCAGCCAAGGCGAGAGCGTTGCGCTCTCGCCTTGGCAACTGAACAATGCAACGCGGCTGGCGCTCATCTGCCAGCCGCTCTGTGCTAGAACCTGAAACGCGCGGTGAGCTGCATGTTTCGTGGAGTATCGATGGTGAAGGTCGGAACGCCAAAGAAGTTATCGTAAGGATTCAGGCTCGGCGTGCCAAACACATGGCGGTTGAAGGCATTCAGCAACTCTACCTTGAGAATCAGGCTCGAAGACTCACCGATTGAGGTCTCTTTGATGATGCTGAAGTCTTCATTGAAGTAGCGATAGTTGCGTATCTCACCCGTTACACGCGGGATGTTTCCGAATTCAAAATCTCCGTTGTCGCAGGTTGGGCAGGTGCCAACCTGTTTTGCGCGAAGAATACGGTTCGGCCCCTGGTTTTGGCTATAGAAGGCGGGTGCCGGCTGAAGTGCGCTGTAGCCTGGGTTTTCGCGCCTCAGCAATCCGTTGAACTCGCTGTCTACATTCGGGTCAGGTCCAGCTACATTGCCATTCGCTCTCAGATTGCGGAACGGATCAATCTTCCCGGAGCGTCTGGCGGCACTCTCAAAATGGGAGCCGGCAACACGTGTGAAATTGATGCAGTTATCCCAACCCGGTATGCCGTCAGCACATCCAAAGGACGTTGGCTGGCCCGACATATAGCGTTGCACTCCTCCAATTCGGAAGCCGCTGACAAGCGCGTTCAGAAATGGATTGGCTGTACTCAGAAACTTCTGATTTTTGCCAAAGGGCAATGCATAAATGTAACTCACGACGAGAGTTTGCGGGATGTCCTGGTTCGAAAGCGACTTCTGACTCTTGGAGTCGAAGGGATCCTGTTCCTGAGCAACACCATTGGTTACGTTGATAATGGAATCCGCGTTCGTAATGGTCTTGGACCAGGTATAGGATGCCTGCAGGTTCAGCCCCTGCGAGAATCGCCGTTGAACCGCCGCCGTAAGGGCCTCGTAACTGGAGTGACCCACGTTCTGCAAACAACAATCGGTTGCAATGAAACCATACTGCGGGAAGGGCCGCAGTGCACGCTGGTAAGGCGCTGCGGTATTGAAGGTTGCGTAGGGCAGCTTGGAACCCGGCACAACTGGAGCACTTTCTGCGTATGGATTATTCAGAATGTCTCCAAGCGCGAAGTTCGACTTCGCCATATTGTTGATGTTCTCTTCCTGCGATTTCAGATGCGCTCCAGCCGACCCCATATATCCGACTGAGACAATCAGGTCTTTTGCAATCTCCTGTTGAACCTGGAGGTTCCATTGATTGATCTGGGCCGGGCGACCATAGGAAGGCTTGATGAAGTTGCCGAAGTTATTCGGACGGGTTGAATCCCCGCTGTCGAGCTGCCCCGGATCGAGATTGATACCCGCTTTATACGCCGGCAAGCCGCCATCAATCTGGAACGCCGGGTCGAAACCATTGGAGTTGAAGCTGACATTCGCGGTGTAACCGGTTCGGGTATCTCCACCAAAGTCGCTGTACTGCAATGGGCCATAAAGCGTAGCAAACCCGCCGCGAACGGCCAGCTTGCCATTCCACTTCGACGGCGAATACGCAAAACCAATACGAGGCGCTATGTCTTTGTACCAGGTATCGGCCCAACGCTTGTTGCAGTTGCCGCAATTCGAGGCAAAGACCAGTGCTCCCGGAGTTCCAGTCTTCGGGTCAATCGCCGTCGTGCTGAAATTGGAAGTAAAGTTCTCTGCCTCACGGCGGGGCTGATCCACGCTGTAGCGAATGCCGAGATTAAGAACGAGTGAGCTAGTCGCTTTGAAGTCGTCCTGAAGAAACCCAGCCCAGTAGTTTGAAATCCAACGCGCCTGGTGAAACGGGATAGTGGCACCGCCAAAGTCCGCTCCGCCCAGCAAAAGACTGGCATACCCATTGCCAGTGCCATTCTGGTAAGACCCGGTCATCGACGCCTTCGTCTGGTTTCCGTTGAAGTTAAAGGTACCGTTGATCCCGCCATTGGAGATAGCAGAGTATTGCTGATATCGGTAATCAATACCAGCCTTGAAGCTATTGCGGCCATGCTGATAACTGACCGAGTCATTGAACCGGACGCCATTGTCAACGTTATCGTCGAACTGGTTCCGGCTCAGAGAGACATAACCGCCGACATTGATCCTTGGGAAGCCGGTCTGAATATTGCCAATGCCGATTTGCTTGGCGAAGTTGATACCTGTGTTAGCAGCAATAGAGCCGTTAATCGAATTACTCCGGTTAAATCCGAGATTGAGGTGGTTCAGCAGGTTGGGCGTGAAGACATGGTCCCAGCCTCCGCGGCCAAAATGTGTGATGAAGTCCTGCACCTGCGTATCGGGATCAACAGGGTAAGGCAGCGTCAAATTGGTCGGATTGTTACGTGTGTTCTCTCGTGAGCTGTACGAACCGTAAATCTTGTTGCTATCGTTGATCGACTCATCGATGCGAATCGTGTAAGTCGTGTTCGCTACGGCCGAAGAGGACACGAGAGTGTAGTTGTCAATCAGAGCATTATTCGTTGGCGCAGGATAATAGGCCGCGATGTTCTTGGCGACCGTAGTGAAACGGCCTTGAGGAATTTTGTTGCCAGGAAAGGCGGTCCGGCAGTTGATCCCGTTTACGACCTGCTCCGTGGCCGGATCAAAAATTTGGCCATTCTGTATCGGTGTGCCATCGCAGGGGTTAATAAACCCATTGGGCCCGCCAATCAGACGATCTGAAAAATCTCCGCCCCGCTCCGCAACGGTTGGAACGGTGCTGGTTGTCTGGCCGCCGAGTTTCTGCCTGTACTGCTCCCACGCAAAGAAGAAGAAGCTCTTATCCTTGCCGTTGTAAAAATGCGGGATAAACACCGGCCCGCCAAAGCTCCCGCCGTAGTCGTTCTTCTTATCGGGTTGACGATTGAACTTGGCTTCCTGCCCGTCGTTCTGCGACTGGTGATACGCCTTGATACCGTTGTTGAACCAGTTATTGGCGTTGAGGTCTTCGTTCCGGAACAACTCGAACGCAGTCCCGTGAAATTCGTTCGTTCCGCTCTTGGTCACGAAGTTTTCAATGCCACCTGTGGTGCGTCCGAATTCGGCTGCGGGAGTCGATGTCGTGACCTTGAACTCCGAAATGGCTTCGACCGAAGGCGCTTCTTCATCAAAGGACGACCCATTTTCCGAGCGCGTCTGGCTTGCGCCGTCGAGCAGTACCTCATTGCCGAAGTTCTGGCCGCCGCCCAATTTAGAGATGAAAATACCGTTATTACTATTCGCCGTGCCTGGGCCGACAGTGCCCGGAATCAGAAAGACGAACCCCTCAACGGAGCGCATTGCGCCCACTCCGCCCAGAGCCAGGGGCAAATCTACAACCTGTTGCGTCGTGACGGTCCCGCCTATGTCCGACGACTGCGTTTCTACCGTGGGAGCATCGGCACTCACTGTTACGGTTTCGTTTGCCGCTCCGACATTCAAATGAATATCCAGACTGGACACCGTACCCACTTGAACAGGAACCCCCGTACTGACCGACGGCTTGAAGCCAGCCGCAGTGACCGTGACCGTGTAGCGTCCCAACGCAATCGACGCAAAGCGATAGCTTCCGTTGCTCGTCGAGGCGGTATTGTAGGTTGACCCCGTTGCCTCGTTCTTCGCAACAATCTTTGCGTTCGGGACCTCGGCGCCGGTGCTATCGACGACATTTCCGGCCAACTGGCCCTCGTTCGTCTGCCCAACGGCTATCCCGGTGAAAAGCAGAAGTACGGCCAGCATGGACCCAAGTCCAAACATCATCTGCGCTATTCGTAATTTCCTCATGTCTCTCACAACTCCTCCCAGAATGCTTCCAAATATGTCTTGCAGTTCATATAACGTTCAACTAACTTTTGCTGCGTTTCGCATGCCTAACGGAGCCACTGCTCGGGTAACGTTTACCGAAAAGATGTAATCGCTTGCGCGCGGCGGTGTAATCGCTTACATAGCTGGCCTGAGAATTGTAGCCAGTCGGTTTATGCAATGTCAACCATTATCGACCCGCTTCGGCTGCGATCTTGCCCTGGGCCGGCGCTCCCGCCACGAGTTGACTGGGTTCACTGATCGTAAGCACCCGGTCGCCGCGCACATCCTCCAGCTTCTGGACGATGCCGCTCGGCCAGCGCACCACGATCTCTTTCGCAACTTCATCCGTACCCAGCCCAAAGTGCGCGCGCTTGTCGTTCGACGACAGATAGCTCCCCGCAGTCGAGACCGTCCAGTACTGGCTTCCCTTCGACGTGGTTAGTTTAATCTCTGCGCCGATGCCGTCGCGGTTACTCTTGTGTCCCACCAGATTGACGTCCAGCCAGTGGTTCTTCGTTTCGGTCTCGTTGCGCAGAATGTGGGCAGGCCCGCCGTTCGTCGTGACGACCGCATCCACATGCCCGTCGTTGAACAGATCGCCCACGGCCATGCCGCGTGCCACCCACGGCTCCTCGAAAACGCTCCCCGACTGCCGCGACACATCGACAAAACCCTTGCCTGTATTGCGGACCAGCAGCATCGGCTCCTTATAGTGCAGTTGCGGATAGTTCAGTTGCACCGTATCCAGATCATGTCCCTGTGCGATGAGCAGGTCTTTCCACCCATCGTTGTCGTAGTCCAGAAAGCTGACTCCCCACCCTGAGTGCAGCAGCGTAATGCCTGCAATGCCCGAGACGTAGCTGTCATACGTAAAGCTGCCGTCGCCGTTGTTGCGATAGAGCGCATACTTCTGATTGGCAAGGTCGGTAATCACCAGGTCGGGCAGACCGTCGTTGTTGTAGTCCTGGGCGTCGATCCCCATCCCGGCGAACGTGCGCCCGTCTCCGTCCACGGCCATCTCCGAGGTCAGCCCAGACTCTTCAAACGTGCCATCTCCCTTGTTCTGGTAGAGAAACTCGACCATCGAGTCGTTCGCAACCGCAACGTCAATCTTGCCGTCGCGGTTGAAGTCTGCGATGGCAAGTCCCAGGCCTTTGCCCGGCACACCCATGCCGATCTTCTGCGCCACTTCGGTGAAATGGCCGTTGCCGTCGTTGTGATACACCAGCGCGGAGATGGGCTTGAAGACGTCCGGATGGCAGTAGGCGCGGTAGCCCTCGCGATGCTCTCCACAATAGATGTCGTCGAAGTCCCACTGCATATAACGCAGCACCACCAGGTCGAGCAGGCCATCGTTGTCCAGATCGACCCACGCCGCGCTCGTTGACCATCCGCCGCCGCCCGTGCCGGACTGCTTCGTCACATCGGTAAAGGTTCCGTTGCCGTTGTTGTGGTACAGATGATTGCCGCCATATCCGGTGACGTACAGGTCTTCGTGGCCGTCGTTGTCGTAGTCGCCCACAGCAACGCCCATGTCGTAGCCTGAACCCTGAAGTCCGGCCTGCGCGGTGACATCTTCAAATGTTCCGTCCTTCTTCTGACGGTAGAGCCGGTTCCAGTCCTTCTCGCTTTGCTTTGCAGGAATCGTGCCCTTCGGTGTCGGGTCCGCCAGAGGAGCGCCATTCACGAAAAAAATATCCGGCAGGCCGTCGTTGTTGTAGTCGAATACGGCAACGCCCGATCCCATCGTCTCAATCAGATACTTTTTAGAGGTGTGGGAGGCGACGCCGGTGAACTGAACGCCGCCGGCACTGGTGGCATCCACAAATCTTCCGGGCACCGGCTCCGCTGACGGTTGCGCGCCGTGTGAATGAGCCGATGCCGGAGCCTGTGCCAGACCAGCCGGCACACTAAGGGCACATGCAAGTGCGCATACTGCTGCTTTTCCATTCACGAATCGATTCAACTCCGCCCCACCTGGCAACCAAGATACACCCTGGTGAAGTTGGAAGCGAAGCGAGAACGCGATCCCGTATCTGGCCCTTCGCCTTTCCGCGCAGTGCCGCTTTGCGCTAGGCTACAAGCAGTTCTCGCGGTTATGAAATTTGTCTCTGGGTCTCACGGCATGGTTCGCTTCATCGTCAGCTTCGTCCTTGTGATCTCCGCCGCCGTCCTTGCATCGGCGCAGGAAACCGAGACCCCTGTTGAAGCGGCGTTCCATCGCGGGGCGCTCGCCATGCACAACGGACACGCGGCTGAAGCCGAAGCCGACTTCCGCGAGGCAGTGCGTCTTGCGCCGCAGATGGCCGAGGCCCATCTCGATCTGGGTCTGGTTCTTGGCCGCAACGGAAAGCTGGATGAGGCCATTCAGTCCCTCCAGACGGCGATCCGCCTTGATCCTAAAATCAATTCCGCGCATATGTTTCTCGGCATCTTCCTCTCACAGGAGAACCGTCAGCAGGAAGCCATCGACGCGCTGCAGCAGGAACTCGCTCTGAATCCCGACAACGTCGAAGCCCTCACCTGGCTCGGCACCGTGGAACTCGCAGTCGGCAGCCCTGAAGAAGCGGTCGCACCACTCGACCACGCCGCCAAACTTAAGCCCGATGACCTCGACATTCTCGATGAGCGCGGGCGGGCACACGATCTTGTTGCCCGCGACAGCTACGCAAGGATGGCGCGCATCAATCCGGACTCCTGGCATGTACACCGTGTCCGTGCCGAGTTGTACGCAGGGGCCGACCGAGACGCCGACGCCATTACCGAGTATCTGGCCGCAACCCGACTCGAACCCAGAAATCCCGACCTGTTCGTGGCTCTCGGCGAGGAGTACCGCAAGACCAGCCAGCTCGACCTTGCCCAAAAGGCGTTCGCGCAGGCAGTCCAGCTCAGCCCGCACAACTCCATCGCCGTATACGACCTGGGCAGTACGGACATTGAGTTAGGCAAGTACTCCGACGGCGTTCCTCTGCTGCAAACCATGCTGGCTTCGTACACCAACGCGCCGGTTGCGGAGTATTACCTTGGACGCGGACTTGCCGCGCTCAACCAAAATGACGAAGCGTTGCAATGGCTGCAAAAGAGCATCCATGACGACCCCACGGGCGAAGTCGCTAAACGCTCCTACTTCGAACTCGCTCGCCTCTATCGCAGGTTGAAGCGGCCGGAAGATTCTGAGAAAGCAATGGCCGCATACAACCGCCTGCGCGAGGCTGCCGACAAGCAAAACGCAAAGCAGCTCCAGGACTGGCGCAAGTTCAATGGTCAACCATCCCAGTCCGCGCAAGACAACCAATCCAATCCATAGCTGAGATGAAGCAAGCGCAACCGAAAGAGATGCGCCCATCCCGGAAGACACGTTTCAACTCATCGGCCGCACATCGTGCCCTGATGAAAAACAATCTTCCATCCGTCTGCCGTGCGCTGCCAGACGGTCGCGCGGCGCGTCTTCCGCTCGCCCTGCAGTAGCGTGTAGGTCAGCAAATACGTGTCGGGGCCAAGCGCACGGCACCAGAAATCGCTCGTCACCCACGGGTCTCGCTCCGGCGGATGGTCGCGCCGCCGGTCCAGTTCGTCGAGCACAAACTCGCGGCTGTATCGGCGTCCCGAGGCCCCAACCTCCCAGAAGCCGTCCGCCATCATGCCCTCGAAATCCGCGCGAGTCGTCCCGTGCTCGGGCCGATGAAAGATCGGCTCCAGGTCGATCAGCTCGTGGAGAACATCATTCAGCGCAGGGTCGGTAATGAGCACAGGTTCCATGCGTGCAGTGTAAAACCGAACCGTTCATCTCATTCGAACCAGATGAGGGAACCTCTGATCAAGTCTTCGTTTTGAAGGGACCTGGCTTCGGCCACGCCGCAACCGCTTCGATTCAACGAGGCTTCACAGGCTGCGGAAAACTCCGTTTTGCTTAAAGGCACGGGTTTACCCGTGCCGTAAATGCCTCATGTTCCGTTGGAGCTTTAGAGGGCGCTGAAAAAGTCTCTGCGGTTGCTTTTGGGATTAGCGTGGGGCTTCAGCCCCACGAAAAAGCCAGCAAATACAAAGGGCTTTAGCCCCGGGCCGTCCCTCCACTCAGCGCAAACGGACTTTTTCCGCACCCTCTTTAGCCCCTGAGGTGCGCTTTCTTCGACTCAGGCGAGTTCTCACCCAGTCTCTTTAGCCCTGAGGGAATCTTCGCGGACTCAATCAGACCTTCCTTAAAGAATTGCGTTCCGCTCTTTCCTCTTCAGAACAACATGCGTTGCGTTTTCTCCAGTTACGGTCTTCTCCGGCACGAAGCCCAGCTCGGCGAGATTCATCCCAGCAAACAAATGCTCTCCTTCACCCAGCAGAACAGGCGACAGCGCCAGATGCATCTCATCGATCTGTCCCGCCGCAAGATACTGGCGAATCACAGATACTCCACCACCCACGCGGACATCTTTGCCGCCGGCAGCATCCTTCGCCCGCTTCATCGCCGACTCGGTCCCGTCCGTCACGAAGTAGAAGGTCGTCCCTCCGTTCATCACCAACGGCTCTCTCGCGTAATGTGTCAGCACAAAGACCGGCGTATGGTACGGCGGAGTGTCGCCCCACCACCCCTTCCACGCATCTCCATCCCAAGGCCCGCGCACCGGGCCAAACATATTCCGTCCCAGAATCCACGCACCAACATTCTCGAACGACTCGGCAGCAAAGCTGTTGTCAACGCCGCGAGCGCCCTCGCCACTCTGGCCATGCATCTTTTGGAACACTTCAGTAGCAAAGGCCCACTGATGCAGCTCAAGACCACGCACCCCAAGGGGATTGTTAATGTCCTGCCGAGGACCAGCGCCAAATCCATCCAGTGAAATCGAAAACGCAGCCACCCTGACCTTTGCCACAAATATCTCCTTAGCCTGACTCGGTGATCGAATTGACGTGGAGAAAACTGTACCCTATATCACTTGCAAACAGCAAGTAATATAAGCTATCTTGTCCCGGTGCCACGAGAATCAAAATCCGGGCCGCGCTCCGGCTGTCCGGTCAGCATTGCGCTCGAAAAATTCGGCGATCGCTGGTCGCTGCTCATCATCCGCGACCTGATGGTGCGTGGTTATACCACCTTCAAGCAGTTCCAGCACTCCGGCGAGGGCATCGCCACCAACATTCTCGCCACCCGGCTCAAAAAACTTAAAGCAGCCGGAATCGTCTCATCGGAATCTGAAGAAGCAGACGCGCGCAGGGTGCATTACCGGCTCACGGAAAAAGGCATCGACCTCGCGCCCGTCCTGCTGGAACTTCTGCTGTGGAGCGCGAAGCACGAAAAGACCGGCGCACCCTGCGAGCTGATGGCCCAGATGGGCCAGAATCGCGCCGCCGTCCTTGCCGAGACCCGCCGCCGCTGGGCCAAGCGCGACCCTACACCGCTTCTACCGCCATTCCGCAGTACCGCACCATCCCGGGCCCCCAAATCAAGAAGGAGCAGACGATGAGCAAAGTACGAGTCCTGGTAGGCACGCGCAAAGGCGCATTCATTCTCACCTCGGACGGCAAACGCAAAGACTGGCAGGTCTCCGGCCCACACTTCGCAGGCTGGGAGATCTACCACATGAAAGGCTCACCCGCCGACCCCAACCGCATCTACGCATCGCAAACCAGCGGCTGGTTCGGCCAGGTCGTGCAGCGGTCCAACGACGGCGGCCAGACCTGGGAGGCGGTCGATAATAAATTCGCCTATGCCCACAACCCCGGCACGCACCAGTGGTACGACGGCACGCCGCACCCCTGGGAGTTCAAGCGCGTCTGGCACTTCGAGCCTTCGCTCACCGACCCCGACCACGTCTACGCAGGCATCGAAGACGCGGCCATCTTCGAGACCAAAGACGGCGGCAAGAGCTGGAGCGAACTGCCTGGCCTGCGTGAGCACGGCACCGGCCCCCAGTGGCAACCGGGCGCGGGCGGCATGTGCCTGCATTCCATCATCCTCGACCCCGCCGACCCCAAACGCATCTACATCGCCATCTCCGCCGCCGGAGCCTTCCGCACCGACGACGGCGGCGCCACCTGGAAGCCCATCAACCAGGGCCTGTACTCGAAATACATCCCCGACCCCAACGCCGAAGTAGGCCACTGCGTCCACCACATCGCCATGCACCCTTCGCGCCCCAACACGCTCTTCATGCAGAAGCACTGGGACATCATGCGCACCGACAACGCAGGCGACCAATGGACCAAAGTCAGCGGCAATCTGCCGACAGACTTCGGCTTCGTCATCGACGTCCACGCGCACGAACCCGAAACCATCTACGTCGTGCCCATCAAGTCCGACTCCGAGCACTTCCCGCTCGAAGGCAAACTGCAAGTCTTCCGCAGCCGCACCGGAGGCAACGAGTGGGAACCGCTCACCAAAGGCCTGCCGCAAAAAGACTGCTACGTCAACGTCCTCCGCGACGCCATGGCCGTCGACAAGCTCGACTCGTGCGGCGTCTACTTCGGCACCACCGGCGGCCAGGTCTACGCCTCCGCCGACGCCGGAGACACCTGGGCACCCATCGTCCGCGACCTGCCCGCCGTGCTGTCCGTCGAGGTCCAGACGCTGCCATAAACCTATCGCCGTCGCAGTTGCTTTTGCAGTTGCAGTCGCTTTTCTTGTTGTCATCCCCGAAGGGGATCTGCAGTTGCAGTTGCGTATGCCGCTGCAGTTGCTTTTCTTGTTGTCATCCCCGAAGGGGATCTGCGTTTGCAGTTGCAGTTGCGTATGCCGTTGCAGTTGCTTTTTGTCGTTGTCATCCCCAAAAAGGACCCTGCGTTTCGCTTCGGACCACATCAACATGAGCACAGATACCTCCACCATCCGCGTCGAACTCCCCCAGCACCTCCGCACACTCGCCGGAGTGCGGGGGGAGGTCACACTCGAAGTCTCCGCGCCCATCACGCTACGCTCAGTGCTCGACGCGCTCGAAGCCCGCTACCCGACGCTACAGGGCACCATTCGCGATCACGTCACGCTGAAGCGCCGCGACTTCCTGCGCTTCTTCGCCTGCGAAGAAGACATCTCCCACCAATCGCCCGACGACCCTCTCCCCGATGAGATCATCACAGCCAAAGAACCCCTGCTCATCATCGGAGCCATCGCCGGCGGCTGAAGGCCAGGCTGACAACATCGTGCTTTGAAAGGACGCGATTTCACCGGCTGCGGAAAAACTCCCCATCTGTGCTTTTCGGTGGGAGCGCAGGGCTTCAGCCCCGCGAAAAAGTCGGACAGTTCAGGGGCTTCAGCCCCGGGTCTTTCCGCAAATGCTGCCGGGCACACTTTTCCCACAACATCTGAAGGCCCGCCTTATAACGATTAGGCAAACCACTGAAACCACCCGCACGACCGCACGAAAATTCAACCATGGAGCACTCAATGAAGAACTTCTACAACTACCTCAACTTCCCCGGAACCGCCCGCCAGGCGATGGAGTTCTACGCCAAATGCCTCGGCGCGGATGTGCAGATCATGCCCTTCTCACAAGGCCCCGCCGACATGCCAAAAGATCCGAAGACGGCAGACATGGTCCTGCACTCGCGCCTCTCCAAAGGCAGCGCCATCATCATGGCATCGGACTGCCCTCCCGGTATGCCGCTCACTCAGGGCAACAACTTCGCCATCAGCGTGGACTGCGACAGCCGCGAAGAGGTCGATAAGCTCTTCGCCTCGCTCGGCGAAAAGGGCAAAGTCTGTATGGCCGTGCAGGACATGTTCTGGGGCGACTACTTCGGCATGATCACCGACCAGTTCGGCGTCAACTGGATGTTCAACCACACGCCAAAGAAATAGCTCTCGCTTCAAACTCCGCAGCTCGCCGCAGTGCAAAACAGCGCACCGGCGAGCACGCGGATCTATGGAGACTCTGATTAAGTCTTCGTCTTGAAGGGGCGTGGCTTCAGCCACGCCGCAACATCCTCGATTCGACAAGGCTTTACAGGCTGCGGGAAAATGCGCTCTTTGTGTTTTTCGGCGGGGCGGCTTTAGCCCCGGGCCTTTCTGCAAAAGCTGACGGACGTACTTTTGCCGCAGCCCGTTTAGCCTCTGAGGGAATCTTCGCGGACTCAATCAGACCCTCCTTAACCATCAGAAAATAACCGCGCACACATCAGCGTTGCGTTTTCACGATGCACATCCTCATCCAGCCAATTCAGAAACTATTCGCCTAACGAAACATCCGGCCCCGCTGAATCCCCGCGCCTGCGCTGTGTAAAATGGCTATTGAACCTCAAAAACCCAAATAGCTGCACAGGAGAACCATCGCACATGTCGAAGTTGACCCCAGGAAAGCTCGCAGGACTTAAAGCCGTCTCCGACCATCGCGGAGTCATCGCCGCCGCCGCCATGGACCAGCGCGGCTCCCTGCAGAAGTCCCTCGCCAAAGAGCGTGGCGCCGCCGCTGACGGCCACGATCTTGAAGAGTTCAAGACGCTCGTCACCAAGGTCCTCACCAGGCACGCCTCGGCCATCCTGCTCGACCCCGAGTACGGCCTGCCCGCCTCGCAGCACCGTAATGGCAAGGGCCTGCTGCTCGCCTACGAGAAGACCGGCTACGATGCCACCACCGCCGGCCGCCTGCCTGACCTGCTCGACCTCTGGAGCGTCCGCCGCCTCAAGGAAGCCGGCGCCGACTGCATCAAGATCCTGCTCTACTACACCCCCTTCGAGAAGTCCGCGATCAACGACCTCAAGCAGGCATGGATCGAGCGCATCGGCGACGAGTGCCTCGCGCACGACATCCCCTTCTTCCTCGAGTTCGTCGGCTACGACGCCGAGGGCGGTGATGAAAAGTCCATTGCCTACGCCAAAAAGAAGCCCGAGATCGTCTCCGGGGCCATGGCCGAGTTCGGCAAGGCCCGCTACAACGTCGATGTCCTCAAGGTCGAAGTCCCCATCGTCATGGAGTTCGTCGAAGGCACCCGCGCCTTCAAGGGCGAAAAGGCATACACCCGCGCCGAGGCCCTACAGCACTTCCGCGATGCCGAGGCCATGACGCACAAGCCCTTCATCTACCTCTCCGCCGGCGTCTCCAACCCGGTCTTCATCGAGACCCTCGAACTTGCAGCCGAGTCCGGCACCAAGTTCAACGGCGTCCTCTGCGGCCGCGCCACCTGGAAGGACGGCATCGCCATCTACGCCAAGCATGGCGCCAAAGCCTTCGAGGACTGGCTCAATACCACCGGCGTCGAGAACATCGAGAACGTCAACCAGGCCCTCAAAGCCGCGACTCCCTGGCAGCAGAAGTTCGGCGTGAAGAACATGGATGACCTTGCCTAGTATCCAGCGTCATACCAATAGAACGAGCCGTGGCATCTGCCACGGCTCTTTTTCTAGTACGCTCATAGGTTCTTAATCCGGCCTGCACTAGGATCACCAGCAAATGCTCCTCCGTTTGAACCTCGCACTCCTGATTGCCCTCGCCGCTGCGATCCCTGATGGCCGGGCCCAGACCGTCTCTCTGCCCGCCGGAACACCTCTCACCGTACAGATCGACGACCACCTCTCCATGCGTGTCGGCCAGCCTATCCGGGCCGAACTTGTCTACCCCGTCTACGCAGACAACCAGCTCATCCTCCCCGCAAAAACCGTTGTCACCGGCAACGTCATTACCCTTCGCGCAGACAGCGCTCGCCGCATACAAGCCCGGCTCGATGGGGACTTTACGCCGTTTCACATTCCTTCAGTCAGCTTTACCCATATCATCTTGGGCGACGGATCTGCTCTTCCCTTCTCCTCAAGCGTCGTCACCGACGGTTCCCCTATCTACCGCGTCATCGCCCCGCCCCCATCCAAGGGCGGCTTCCTCCGCAAGCAGTTCGACCTCGGCCTCACCATCGTTCGCGACGACATCGCCATCTTTCTCGATCCCGGTAAAGGCGACCGATTGAAGCAGTTCGTTTACGGCCAGCTCCCTTACCATCCGGAACGCATGGAAAAGGGAACCAGTTGGATCATCGAAACCACCGCACCACTTAACGTTCCGGTGCAGCCGGTTCTGTCTCCCGCCGCTCCTGCGCCCGCTCCAAAGCACCACTTCTGGCAACAACCAGTTTCGGCGGCACGATCGCCGGACGATGACTCCGGGACATGGATCATTCAGGCATACCTTGCCGATCCTCTCAGCTCCGAGACCTCCACCAATGGCCAGATCATCCACGCCACTGTCGCCCAACCCATCTATAACCCGGATCACACCATTGCCATTCCGCAGGGCGCAACCCTCGTGGGAGCCGTCACGCGGGCCAGGCCCGCTCACCGCTTCGGTCGCACCGGAATCCTGAACTTCACCTTTCGCCAGCTCACGCTTCCTGATGGCCAGGCCCAAAACGTAGAAACCACCCTCGCCGAAGCCGACTCTGCCCAGGCGCTGGCCCTCGATTCCGAAGGTCAAGTCAAATCCCGACCGCAGGATAAGACAAGCATTCCCGCCATTCTGGCGATCGCCGCCACCTGGTCGCTCGATCAGGACCGCGACAGGCCCGGAGGCGACACTCATCGGGGACTGAAAAACGCAACCGGCGGCGCCGCGGGTCTCGGCCTTATCGGAACCATCATCGGCCTCTCCGGCCAATCGCCTTATGCGGCCGCAGGAATCGGATACTACGGCGCGGCTCTCGCTTTCTATGACCGTTGGATAGCACGTGGCAAGAAGATTACCTTCGCCCGCGACACCCGCATCGTCCTCGAGACCACTCCACGCCACGCGCCTGTCCTGTCGGCCCAGCCCATCGCACGCTGACTACTCCCACTCAATCGTCCCCGGCGGCTTCGAGGTAATGTCGTACACCACCCGATTGATCCCCCGCACCTCGCTGATGATCCTGCTCGAAATCGTGCGCAGCACTTCGTATGGCAGCGGGGCCCAGTCTGCCGTCATGCCGTCTTCGCTCTCCACCGCGCGAATCGCGCACGTATTGGCATAAGTCCGCTGGTCGCCCATCACGCCCACCGACTTCACCGGCAGCAGCACCGCAAACGACTGCCACACCCTGCGATAAAGCCCCGCGCGCTTGATCTCCTCCACCACAATCGCATCGGCTTCCTGCAGAATCGCCACGCGCTCCGCCGTCACCTCGCCCAGAATCCGCACCGCAAGCCCAGGACCGGGAAACGGCTGCCGCTCCAGAATCTCCTCCGGCATCCCCAGATCGCGCCCAATCCTCCGCACCTCGTCTTTGAAGAGGTCACGCAGCGGCTCAATCAGCTTCAGCTTCATATTCTCCGGCAAACCACCAACGTTGTGGTGGCTCTTGATCGTATGCGAAGGCCCATGCACGCTCGACGACTCGATCACATCGGGATACAGCGTCCCCTGCACCAGCCAGGCAACCTCTTCGCCCGCGCTCTTCTCTGCCTTAAAAATCTTCGCCGCCTCATCGTCAAAGACCGCAATAAACTCATTCCCAATCGCCTTCCGCTTCTTCTCTGGATCGGTCACGTCAGCCAGCTTCGCCAAAAACCGCTCGCCCGCATCCACCGCAACGACGTTCAAGCCCAACCCCTCGCGCATCGTCTTCTGCACCTTGGTGAACTCATCCTTGCGCAGCACACCATTGTTCACGAAGATGCACGTCAGCCGGTCGCCAATCGCCCGCGCCACCAGCACCGCAGCCACCGACGAATCCACACCGCCGCTCAACCCGCAGATCGCGTGCCCATCGCCCACCTGCGCCTTCACGCGCGCCACGGTCGATTGAATGAAGTGCTCCGGCGTCCAGTCCTGCTTCGCCCCGCAAATCTCCAGGCAGAAGTTCTTCAGCAGCTCCATCCCCTGCCGCGTATGCGCCACCTCAGGATGAAACTGCACCGCCCATATCCGCCGCGCCTCGTCGGCAATCCCGGCAACAGCATTCGCAGTCTTCGCCGTCAACGAAAACCCCGCAGGCAGCTCCTCCGCATGATCGCCATGCGACATCCACACATCCAGCGTCGCCGGCAGCCCGCGAAACAGCGGCGTCTCCGCCACCACGTCCACTTCGGCGTGCCCATACTCGCGCGCCGCCGCAGCCACCACCTTGCCGCCCAGGTGATGCACCACAAACTGCAACCCGTAACAAATCCCCAGCACCGGCACACCCATCGCCAGCACCGCCGGATCAGCTGCCGGAGCTTCCTTGTCGTACACCGAGCAAGGCCCACCCGAAAGAATCACGCCCTTCGGCTCAAGCGCCTTCACCTGCTCCAGCGAAGCAGTACAAGGCAGCACCACGGAAAACACATTGAACTCGCGAATACGCCGCGCAATCAACTGCGTATACTGCGACCCAAAATCCAGAATGACAATCGTTGAGGTATCCACAAATCCAGTGTAAATGCGTTGTTGCTGTTGCCTGCTTTTTGCGTGTCATCCCGCAGCGCAGCGCAGCGAAGCAATCTGCACTTGCCTTGCTCTCTGTTCTCCTTGCCCGGCCCTAAAAGATCGGGTGCCCCATCCATCGCAGTCTCATCGCGATGGGTGGGAATGCAAAGCCTCACCCATCCATCTGTTGCCGTTGTCCGTCCTTTTGATTGATGGCATAACGGCGTCGGCCCCCGCTTCGCTCCGCCACTCGGCTACCCGCGCAACTCCGCATTTTCCTCATACGCCCGCCAAAGCTCCAGATACGCCACCTGCCGCGTCACGTGGAAAAAATCCGACGCAACAAAATAAAGCAGTGTCACGCCCGCCCACCACCACGCCATAAACGTCGGCGTCGCCACAGCCTCAAACGGCAGAGGGGTCGCCGAAAACACCATCGCCAGCACAATCAGTGCAATCTTGACGATTCCCATCACCAGATTGATCTCGACCAGCTTCGACCTGAGCGGCCCCACCGTAAACGCCGCCTTCAAACTCGCCCACGCGCCTGCATTGCGCAGCATCGAAAGCAGCGGCGCCACCGACACCGCCCAACTCGCAATCGCCCAGGCTGAAAACAACCCCAGCGTCGTCACAATCACCAGCGCGAAGTACCCCACCAGGTTCGGTTCTGCGCCGCCCGCCATCGGCCCCGTCACCGTCGCTCCAGCGATGTGCCTCATGCACACAAACCAGACGACGAAGCTCCCCAGCAGCGCCACCACGCGCAGCGCCTGCAACACCATCAGCGTCCCCAGCCGCTTATGCAGACTCGCATCCACACGCCTGAGCACCACCGTCCGCCCAATCGACGACGCCACCACCCACACCGCCACCAGCACCGGCCCCAGCCACGCCAGCACATGCAACACCGGCGGCAGCAGCACCTCCATCGCCTTCGCCAGCGTCTCCGCCGAGCCCATCATGTCCACAATCGACATCTCGCGCAGCGCCGTCACATCCACCGGCGTCACGCGCAGAATCTTCAGCGCCTCATACGTCGCCACCGCCAGCGCGGGCACGCCAAACGCCCACCGCCACGCCACCTCCAGCGCCGTCCACCGCTTGTGACGCCAGCACCGCGCCATCGTATGGACCAGCGACTGCGTTCCGCGCACCGTCCCGGCGGCGATCACCACGCCTTCGTCCTGCTTCAACTGCTCCACTACTTCACCACCAGATTCACAAGTTTGCCGGGCACGACAATCACCTTCACCACCGTCTTGCCTTCAATCCGTACCGCGACCTTCGCATCCGCCAGCCCCGCAGCCTTCACCGTAGCCTCGTCGCTACCGGCGGGCACCTTCACCACATTCGCCAGCTTGCCGTTCACCTGCACGGGAATCTCAATCTCATCTTCCCGCGCGAGAGCCTCATCGACCGCCGGCCACGCCGTGCGAAACACCGCGCCTTCGCCGCCAAGCTGCTCCCAAAGCTCCGCCGCCAGAAACGGCGCAAACGGCGCGAGCAGCAGCGTCAAGCCGCGAAACATCTGCGCGATCACCTCGCCCGAAACCTCACCCGCATCCATCGCCGCTTCCTTCGCGGCAATCTCGTTCACCAGAATCATGATCGAGGCAATCGAAGTATTGAAGTGCCACCGCCCGCCGAAATCCTGCGTAATCTTCCCAATCGTCTGGTGCAGCTTGCGCAGCAACTCCTGCCCCGCGGGCGAATCTCCTGTGCTCGAAGCATTCACACCCGCGTACTTCGTCGTCAGCCGATGCACCCTGCCCAGAAACCGGCTCACCCCCGCGACCCCATCTTCCTGCCACTCCAGGTCCTTGTCCGGAGGCACCGCAAACAGCGCATACACCCGCGTCGCATCCGCACCATAGCGCGCAATCATGCTGTCGGGCGAAACCACATTGCCCTTCGACTTCGACATCTTCGCGCCGTCTTTAATCACCATGCCCTGCGTAAACAGCCGCTTCGCAGGCTCGCCGTTCTTAATCAGCCCAAGGTCGCGCATCACCTTCGTCCAGAACCGCGAGTAAATCAGATGCAGAATCGCGTGCTCCACGCCGCCGATGTACTGGTCAATTGGAAACCAGTAATTCGCCTTCGCACTGTCAAACGGCGCCGTCGAATTCTTCGCGTCCGTATAGCGATAGAAGTACCAGCTCGAATCGACGAACGTATCCATCGTGTCCGTCTCGCGCCGCGCCGCGCCGCCGCACACCGGGCACGTCGTCTCCACAAACCCCGCCATCTTCCCCAGCGGAGAACCGCCCTGCTGCGTAATCTCCACCTGCTCCGGCAGCACCACCGGCAGCGCGCTTTCCGGCACCGCAACTACGCCGCCCGGCTCCACACCCGCATGACCGTTCGCGCAATACACCATCGGAATCGGCGTGCCCCAATACCGCTGGCGACTCACGCCCCAGTCCTTCAGCCGATACGTCACCGTCGCCGTGCCAAACCCATTCGCCTTCGCAAACGCAGACATCTTCCGCTGCGCATCCTCGCAGCCCAGCCCAGTCCACTGCCCCGAATCGACAAGCGAAGCATCATCCTCGGCGGTGAAAGGCAGCGCAGCCTCTTCTCCCTTTGCGGCGATCACGCGCCGCACTTCAAGCCCATACTTTTCCGCAAACTCGAAGTCGCGCTCATCATGCGCAGGCACGCTCATAATCGCGCCCGTTCCGTAGTCAGCCAGAATGTAGTTCGCCACCCAGATCGGCACGCGCTCGCCGTTGAACGGATTCACCGCGAACCGCCCCGTCGGCACGCCATGCTTCTCAATCGCGCCCACGTCGCCTGCCTCACGCGCGCGCTTCTGCTGCTCCAGCAACTCCTCAATCTTCAGCGCCAGCGCCGCATCTTCCGCCGCAAACGCCTTCGCCACCGCGTGCTCCGGAGCAAGCTGCACCGAAGTCGCGCCGAAGATCGTATCCACCCGCGTCGTAAACACCGCAATCACATTCGACTTGTCATCCTGAGCGGAGGCGGCGTTGTTTGCCGCCGCAGTCGAAGGACCTGCGTTTGCTTTCGCTCCCCGCTCCACCGCAAAGTCAACCAAAGTCCCTTCACTCCGCCCAATCCAGTTCCGCTGCATCGTGCGGACCTTCTCCGGCCACCCATCCAGCTTGTCCAGGCCGTCGAGCAGCTCATCGGCATACTTCGTAATGCGCAAAAACCACTGCGTCAGGTCGCGCTGTTCGACAAGCGTGTCCTCATGCCGCCAGCACCGGCCGTCGATCACCTGCTCATTGGCCAGCACCGTCTGGCACTCCGGACACCAATTCACCTTGCTCTTCTTCCGGTACGCCAGCCCGGCCTTGTACATCTTCAAAAAGAACCACTGGTTCCACCGGTAGTACTCCGGCAGACACGTCGTGACCTCGGTCGCCCAGTCATAGCTGAACCCAATCCTCCGCATCTGCGTGCGCATCGCCGCAATGTTCGCCAGCGTCCACTCGCGCGGAGGCGTATTGTTCTTGAGCGCGGCATTCTCCGCCGGCAACCCGAAGGCGTCCCACCCCATCGGATGCAGCACGTTATACCCGCGCATCCACATGTGCCTGGCCAGCGCATCGCCAATCGAGTAGTTCCGCACATGCCCCATGTGCAACTGCCCGCTCGGATACGGCAGCATCTCAATGCAATAAAACTTCGGTTTACCCGAGCCATGCTCCTCAGCCGCATACAGAGCAGCATCGGCGTCCCACCGAGCCTGCCACTTCGGCTCCAGTTCCGCAGGACTGTACCGTCCCTGCCGCTCGCTCTCCATCACATTTGTTTCGGACATAGTTCCCATTGTAAAGAAAGCCGTGTCCTGGTCTGCGATTCCGGCGCCAAGCACTCACTCAGCCGAAGACAATCGCCTCCGGACACTGCACAATCGCGCCGTTGATCGCAGCCAGTTCCCTCGTCACCCGCCGGATCTCATATTCGGGGATCCCGCCCTTCCTGAGCGCCGCCAGCGCAACATCCAGATTCGCAAACTCTCTGGGATCGCGCAGCCTGCCTCCCTCATGGGCCGAGATAAACGTCGTCTCCGCCTCCGAACTCCGGTAAATTCTGTAGCGAGTCAATGTGCGTCCTCCTCCCGGCAGGCACGGCTCCTCCCCTGAACCGGCAACTATCCGTCCCCATTCCTATCGGCCCACACGCCTCCAGCATGAGCACCGAACATGAGGGAACGTCTGATTAAGTCTTCGTTTTGAAGGGGCGTGGCTTCACGGGCTGCGGAAAAATGCACGCTTTGTGCCTTTCGGTGGGAGCGCAGGGCTTTAGCCCTGCGAAAATCCCAGCAAATTCAAGGGGCTTTAGGTAGTGTCTGATGAATCGACGAGAATCGTTTTTGCTTCTGGGTAGGCCAAGCCTTTAGGCTTGGCTCTCTTCACAAACCGTGAAAAATGGGGCTTCAGCCCCTGGGGTATGCTTTTTTTCTCGCCTGCATAATCCCCAAAATCGAAGATTCCGATTCGTCAGACACTACCTAGTGTCCTGAGTCAGAAGTTCGCAACATAAATAAAATTGTCATCCTGAGCGCAGCAAGCCGCGTTTTTTGCGGTTTGCGGAGTCGAAGGACCT
>Ga0207639_10000118_pt1 | contig 60793 bp, 64 predicted proteins | sample KBSCornC32_FD_184299 | JGI IMG/M metagenome (GOLD analysis project Ga0207639, IMG submission 184299) | Corn rhizosphere microbial communities from Kellogg Biological Station, Michigan, USA - KBS Corn C3-2 (SPAdes) (version 2) | ecosystem: Host-associated > Plants > Roots > Rhizosphere > Soil ... | reverse complement strand
CCACGACCTCCGACGCCACGCCCATCGCCGGCAGGATCATGATGTAGACCGCCGGGTGGGAGTAGAACCAGAACATGTGCTGGTAGAGCACCGGATCGCCGCCGAGCGCCGGATCGAAGAAGCCGACGCCAAGCGTCCGCTCGATCATCAGCATCACGAGCGTGATTGCGAGCACCGGCGTCGCGAGGAGCTGCACGACCGAGGTCGCGTACATCGCCCAGACGAACAGCGGCAGCCGGTACCACGTCAGCCCCGGCGCACGCATGCGGTGAATCGTGACGATGAAGTTGAGCCCCGTGAGGATCGACGAGAAGCCGGCGATGAAGCCGGCGAAGGTCGTCCCGAAGACGTGGGTGTTCGAGTACTGCGTCGAGAATGGCGTGTAGAAGGTCCAGCCGGTGTCGACGCCGCCCGTCACGATCACGACGAGTCCGACGACCGCCGCGATCATGTAGAGGTACCACGACAGGAGGTTGATCCTCGGGAACGCCAGGTCTTTCGCTCCCAGCATGATCGGCAAGAGGAAGTTGCCGAGAACGGCGGGGATCACCGGGATCAGGAAGAAGAAGATCATCACGACGCCATGCATCGTGAAGAACTTGTTGTAGGTATCGCTGGTGAGCAGGTCGCCCTCGGGCGTCAGGAGCTCGAGGCGCATCATCATGGCGAAGAAGCCGCCGAGCACGAACATGATCGAGACGGAGATCAGGTAGAGGATCGCGATCCGCTTGTGGTCGCGCGTCAGCACCCACGAGAAGAACCCGTAGTCTTCGTTGAGATAGTTGCGCGTCCGGGCCGGCTCGACGAATCGGACGTCGTACAGGGTCTGGCTGGTGCTCATTTCGTGGGGGCTCCTGCACTGGATTGAATCGCCGCGGGAGACTTCGGTTCGGCCGGAGGCGTCTTCGGCGCGGCGAGAGATTTCACGTACGCGAGGAGCTTGAGGAGGTCCTCTTCGTTCACCTGCCCCTGGAACGTCGGCATGATCGGCTGGAAGCCTTTCACGACCTTCGCTCGCGGGTTGAGGATCGACTCGCGGATGTAGTTGTCATCCGCCGTCACGACCGAGTTGTCGTTTAGCATGACCGGCGTGCCGTAGACGCCCTGCAGCACCGGGCCGCGGCCGGTCGCGTCGCTGGTGTGGCACGTGGCGCAGGCGTACTTCTGGAAAAGCTGTTCGCCCTGCGACGCCAGCGATCCTTCGCTGCCGCCCGCGAGCCAGCGCTGGTACGCGCTCGGCTCCATCACCTCGACCCATCCGATCATCCCGGAATGGAGCGTGCCGCAGTACTCGGCGCAGAAGATGTGGAACTTGCCGGTCTTCGTCGCCTGGAACCACATGGAGCGGTACCGGTTCGGCAGGACGTCCATCTTCACGCGGAACGCCGGCAGGAAGAGCGAGTGGATGACGTCCTCGGACGCCATCGTGATCCGCACCGGACGGTTCACCGGCACGTGCAGCGTGTTGATCTCGCGCTGTCCGCCCGGGTGCTGGAACTTCCACATCCACTGTTTGCCCGTCGCGTAGATGTCGAGCGCGTTGTCAGGGATGCGCTGGACGTGGAAGAAGAGCCACGATCCCCAGACGAAGATGCCGAGGAAGATGATTGCGGGGATCACGATCCAGGTGATCTCGAGCGCTTTCGGCGGCTCGATGTCCTGCGCCAGCTCGTTCTCAGGAGTGCGGCGATATTTGATCGCCAGGTAAAAGATGACAAGGAACGTCAGCAGCGAAACGCCACCCGTGAGGACGCACAGGAAGATGAACAGCGTGTCCGTCGGGCCCGCGACGGTCGAGGCCTGATCGGGCCACAGCGGAAAATCAGAAAGCATCATTGCGGGTGGATCCCGTTCCGGCGTTCTTTGCGAACCATGACGAAGATGAAACCTCCGAGGCAGAGGATGGTGGCGGCGCCGCCGGCGCGCATCACACCCATCGCAACCGCGCTGTACTTGCCGGTTGACGGCGAGTAGTGAAAGCAGAGGAGCAGAAGCTGGTCGACGGGAGTCCCGATCGTGCCGGCAGACGCTTCGACGAGGCCGAGGCGGACGTCGCGCGGCTTGTACTCGAAGCCGTAGAAGTACTTCGAGACCTTTCCCTGCGGCGTCACCGCGATGAGCACGGTGCCGTGCGCGAACTGGTCGCTCTTCGGGTCGTACGCGTACTGGAAGCCGACCGTGTCGGTGAGGTGCTTGATCGCGCTCTCATGCGCGGTGAGGAAATGCCATCCCTCGTACGCCGACGGGCGGCCGTAGCGCTTCACGTACTTTTCTTTTTTCACGCGCGCGTCGTCCGGCATGTCGCGCGGGTCGATCGAGACGGTGATGACGTCGAAGTCTTTGCCGACGTCGAGCTTGATCTCCGTGAGCGCGGTAGTCGTCCCCTCCAGCACCATGCTGCAGAGCATCGGGCAGCGGTAGTACATGAAGTCGAGGAGGACCGGACGGCCGCTCTTGAAGTAGTCGCCGAGGCGGACGACGCGGCCGGTGTCATCGCGGAACATCTCGTTCATCGGGAGCTGTGCCCCGAGGTGCTGGACGACCGCGACTTTGCCGGGGAGCTGCGGCGGGGTAGACGAATTCTGTTGCGCTTGAAGCGCGAATGCCGAGGCGATGACGAGTGCTAGACCGATTTGTTTGATCACGGATGACTGGGTGCCGGTGTTGCGGGGTTGCTCGGTTGCTGGGTTCCTGGGTTGACCTGATACACGCCGCTCTGGAGAGCGAACTTCTTCGCTTGTTCGATCGGGATGTGGACGACGCCGTGCTGCTGGTCGACCCACCCGTAGGTGCCGAGGCGCTGCTTCTCGCTCTCACGCATCTCGGCCATGTCGGTGACCGGCGTGCTGTGCGTCGGCGGGACGACCTCGTTGTTCGGCATCCGGTTCGGGAACGGCTGCAGGCGCGGTGTCGGCGGCACGTCGGCTCCCCGCGGCATGGCGACGGACGTGAGCGGCGCGTTGGCCGCGGCGCCGCGCTCCATGTTCCGGTAGAAGCGGTACAGCAGGTAGAGGCCGACGTGCGTCACCGCCGCGAAGACGATGAAGATCACCATGAACCAGATGAGAGCGCGGACGTTGACGTCGCTCTCCTCGTGCTGCGTCTCGACGTTGACGACGTCGCCCGAGTAGGTGTGCTTCGAGGGAAGCTGATCAGCCATGAACGGCCCCCTCCGTCGCAGTCAACGTATCCCGTTCGCGGAGCGCCTCTTCGACCCACGTCTCGTGGATCGGAATGATCGTCTGACCCTTGAGCTGGCCGAGGAAGAGGTACAACCAGATTCCGCCGACGCCGACGAGCGATGCGACGTGCATCCAGGAGTAGGAGAAGTGCTCCCGGCTCCAGGCCGGCTGCGTCAGCCAGATGATGCCGGCATAACGCGCCACCAGAACGACGATCGCGACGATACCGACGGTCGACGGGCGGTCCTTGATCGCGCGCATCAGCAGCATGAAGAACGGCAGGAAGAAGTGGAAGATCATGAGGAAGCCCGAGATCAGCACCCACACGCCGGTGCTGCGGACGAGGTAGTACGGGATCTCCTCTTTCATGTTCGCGTACCACATGAGCAGGAACTCGCTGAACTGCGTGTACGCCCACAGCATCACGAACGTCAGCATGAGGTTGCCGAGGTCGCGGAAGTGATTCGGCTTCAGGATGTCGGCCATCGCCGGCGTGTCCGCCAGACGCGTGAGGAAGAACGTCACGAACGCATACGCGGCGAGGCCGGTGCTGATGAAGAAGTTGATGCCGAACATGGTTGAGTACCACTTCGGCTCGAGCGACATCACCCAGTCGATCCCGGTGAAGGTCAGGGTCAGGATGATCATCACGAGCCCCGACGCCGCCCACTTCCGGCGCGACAGGTCGGTGTACGGCGAGCGGTCTTCGTAGAAGCGGAGCGACAGAACGCGGATGCGCCACGCCCAGAGAATCCAAAGCGCGAAGTAGAACGCGCTGCGGATCAGGAAGCCGCTCGTGTTCAGATACCAGGTCTTGCCGGCTAGGACCTCGTCACCGGCAACCACCGCGTGATTCGTCCAGATGTAGATGTGCTTCATCCCGAGAGCGATCGGAATGAAGAGGACGATCAACCAGCCGATCGTCCGGGCGGCGGCGCCGAGCGGCCGGCGGATGAGAATCCCCCACTCGCCGCCGGTCACGTATTGCAGGCAAAGAACGCCGAGCGATCCGGCGGCGATCTCGAACCAGAAGAGATAGCCGGAAAGGTATGAGCGGAAAAAGGTCGTCGGATCGATGAAGTAACCGATCGCGCAGGCGATCGCGCCGAGGATGCCGACGATGAGCGCCGGCGTCTGCCACCGCCCGATTCCGGTGGTGGTGGTCCGCGTCGTTGGAGTGGCCGCGGTCACCGCGCCCCTCCGAGCTGTTTCTGCTGATCGGGCGGAACCTGCGCCACCGTCGCGTTCTGGCTGATCTGCAGCGCGCGGATGTAGGCGACGATCGCCCAGCGATCGGCCACCGGAATCTGCGGCGCGTATGTCGGCATGGCGCCGAATCCATTGGTCATCACGTCGAAGAAGTGTCCTGTCTTTGCGGTCCGAAGCGCTTCGGTGTGGAACGACGGCGGGTGGCGGTAGCCGCGCGACGGGATCATCCCGTTGCCGTCGCCGAGGCGGCTGTGGCACGGCGAGCAGTAGATATTGAACCGCTCCTCGCCGCGATCGAGCACCTGCTGCGTCACCGGCATCGGGAACCCGTCGCCGTCGGCGCCGTTGACCTTGCCCGTCTGGAGGAACGTATTCGTCACCAGCTCGTCCCGCGAGACGGTCCCCGCGATCCGCGGCCGCGCCGACATGTGATCGGCGAAGAAGTCACTCGGCTCGAGCGGGTCGTAGCGCGGCTGATAGCTCATCTTCTGGCGGCAACCGGCCAGTCCGAGGACGAGCACGACGAGCGTCAGCTTCTTACCAAGGGACATCGACGACCTCCCTCGGCTTGAGCGTATCCATGAACTTGTAGACGGAGTCGGTATCGAATTTCGGATCGCGCGACTGGATGACGAGGAAGAAGCGGTCGCGCGAGGCGTTTTCGAATCGCTTGACGTTGAAGACGGGGTGATACGGCATCGGCAGCCCGTTGAGCGCGAGCATGCCGAGCACCGCGCCGAACGCGGCGAAGAGGATCGCGCACTCGAACGTGATCGGGATCCACGCCGGCCACGAGTTGTACGGCTTCCCGCCGATGTTGAGCGGATACGTGATCACGTTCGCGTACCAGCACATGAAGAAGCCGCTGATGCCGCCGATGATCCCCATCGCGAGGATCACCGCTGAGAGCTTCGTGTGCGCGAACCCGATGGCGTCGGAGAGGCCGTGGATCGGGAACGGCGAGTAGGCGTCGAGATCCTTGTACCCCGCCTCGCGCGCCGCATTCGCCGCGTCGAGCAGCGACTGCGGATCGTTGAACTCCGCCATGATCCCGTACGTCCCTTCGATCGGCTTTCCGATACCCATGGCTAGTGCTCCTCCGCGTGCGCCTGCGCTTCAGGAAGCATCGTCCGCACCTCGAAGATCGAGATCATCGGGAGGAACTTGAGGAAGAGCGCGAGCAGGAAGCAGAAGAGTCCCATCGATCCGATGTACATCCCCCAGTCCCAGATCGTGCCGTGGTACATGCCCCACGACGACGGCAGGAAGTCGCGGTGCAGCGAGGTCGGGATGATCACGAAGCGCTCGAGCCACATGCCGACGTTCGAGAACATCGCCCCGATCATCAGCCACGTGGTCGACGTGCGGCAGCGCTTGATCCACATCAGCTGCGGCGCGAGGCCGTTGCAGACGATGAGCATCGCGTACATCTTCCAGTAGGGTCCGGTCACGCGGTTCGTCCACATGTACCGCTCGAACGTGTTGCCGCTATAGAAGGAGAAGAACGCCTCCATGACGTACGAGTAGAAGACCATCATCCCGGTCGCGAGCATCACCTTCCCCATGTTCTCGAGGTGACGCATGGTGATGAAGTCTTCGAGCTTGAAGAGCTTTCGCGCCGGGATTGCCAGCGTGAGCACCATCGCGAAGCCGGCGTAGACCGCCCCCGCGACGAAGTACGGCGGGAAAAAGGTCGCGTGCCACCCGGGCAGGTTGGAGACCGCGAAATCGAACGAGACGATGGTGTGAACCGAGAGGACCAGCGGCGTCGAGAGGCCGGCGAGCAGCAGGTACGCGTGCTCGTAGCGGTGCCAGTGCTTCGCCGATCCGCGCCAGCCGAGCGACATGGCGCCGTAGATGACGCGCCCGATCTTGCTGCGTGATCGGTCGCGGAGCGTCGCGAGGTCGGGAACGAGTCCCACGTACCAGAAGAGCAGCGAGACGGTCGCGTAAGTCGACACCGCGAAGACGTCCCACATCAGCGGGCTCCGGAACTGCGGCCAGATGCCCATGGTGTTCGGGTACGGGAACAGCCAGTAGTCGTACCAGGGACGTCCGGTATGCAGCGCCGGATACAGACCCGCCGACGCCACGGCGAACAGGGTCATCGCCTCGGCGAAGCGGTTGATCGACGTTCGCCACTCCTGCCGCAGCAGCAGCAGGATCGCGGAGATCAGCGTGCCGGCGTGGCCGATGCCGATCCACCAGACGAAGTTGAGGATGTCGAAGCCCCAGCCAACCGGATGGTTGATGCCCCAGATGCCGACGCCGACGAAGATCAGTTTCGTGACGGTGAGGCCGAGGACGCCGACACCCATCAGGCCGACGAAGAAGAGGAAGACCCAGCCGAGCGGCATCTTCCGGCGCAGGACGATCGAGGAGATGTGATCGGTGACCGACGCGAAGTTGTGCCCCGGCTCCAGCATCGGCGACGGGATGAACCGCGCGGGGAGGGGAGCCGCCTGGGTTGTGGGGCGGACTTCGTGTTGGGGGTGCTGGTCGCGCTCGGCCATTACGCCTTGATCTCCGGGTTCGGATTCCTCACCACCGCGAGGTACGTCGTCCGCGGCCGTGTATTCAGCTCTGCGAGCAGTGCGTAGTCCGTCGGCTCGGCCTTCAGCTTCGACACTGCGCTGGTCGGGTCGTTGAGATCGCCGAAGACGATCGCCTCGGTCGGACACGCCTGGGCGCAGGCGGTCGTGAACTCGCCGTCCTTGATGCGGCGGCCCTCGCGCTCCGCGTTGATCTTGAATTCGGTGACGCGCTGCACGCAGTACGTGCACTTCTCCATGACGCCGCGGGTGCGCACCGTGACGTCCGGATTGCGCATCGGCTTGAGCGACGGCGTGTCGTAGTCGGCGTAGTGGAAGAAGTTGAAGCGGCGGACCTTGTACGGACAGTTGTTCGAGCAGTAGCGCGTCCCGACGCAACGGTTGTACGTCATGTCGTTCAGGCCGTCGCCCGAGTGCGACGTCGCGCCGACCGGGCAGACCGGTTCGCACGGCGCCATCTCGCACTGCATGCACGGCACCGGCTGGTTGTAGACCTCGGGATTATCAGGATCGCCGCGGTAGTAGCGGTCGATGCGCAGCCACTGCATCTCGCGCTCGCGGTGGACTTCTTCCTTCCCCACCACCGCGATGTTGTTCTCCGACACGCACGCGATCACGCAGCCGTTGCAGCCGGTGCAGACGTTCATGTCGATCGACATCGCCCATTTGTAGTCGGGGTACTGGAAGGGCAGGTACTCGCTGATGTTCTTCTCTTCGTCCTTTGCGAACTCCGGCTTCTTCTGCCACTCGGCGAACGTAGCGGAGCGGACGATCCCGCGCTCGCCGCCGATGTCTTTCGGATCGATCGACTGATGCTCCTGCGTGCAGGCGATCTTGTACGCAGGCTGCCCCGCGTCGGCGATCTCGACGCCGGTGCCACCATGGAGCGCGGTCGAGAAACGGATCTTGTAGGTGTTGAAGCCGGTGCCGTTCGCGATGTGTCCCTGATGCTCTTTGCCCTGTCCGAAGAAGACCGTCGCGACGTCGTCCGGCTGACCGGGAACCTGCCACACCGGCAACATGATGTTGATGCCGTGGTACTTGACGTTCGCCATCAGCGTCTCGCGCTCGTTGACCCACGAGTCGTGCACGCGGACGCCGAGGCGCTTCGCCGTCTTCGGCGAGAGGATCAGGACGTTGTCCCACGTCATCTTCGTGACCGGCTTCGGCAGCTCCTGAAGCCAGCCGTTGTTCGCGAAGCGACCGTCGTACAACGTCGGGTCGGGACGGAATTCGATTTCGACGCCGGTTGTCGGTTGCTGGTTCGCGGTCGGCGGGATCGCCGTCGATGCCGTCGCCGCTTTCGCGGGCAGTGCGCTGCCGGCGATGACGCCGTCGTGCAGCCACTTGTGCCACTGCGCTTCGAAGTCGCCGCCGACTTTCGCCTTCCAGTAGTTGCGGACGGCGTCGTACGGCGACTGGTCCATGCCGCCGAGCAGCGCGCCGATCACTTCGACGTCAGCGCGGCCGTTGTAGAGCGGCGCGATGAGCGGCTGGATGATCGACACCGTGCCGTCATGCGCCCGCGCGTCGCCCCACGTCTCGAGGTAATGCACCTCGGGGACGTGCCACTGGCAGAGCATCGCCGTCTCGTCGTAGTACGGCGAGAGGTTTGCGCGGAACGGAACCTTCGTCAGCGCGGCGTGGAAGTTCAGGTCGGCCGGCGCGTCGAACACCGGATTGCCACCGAGCGTGACCAGCGCCTTCACGTGCCCCGCGTTCATGTCGGACACGAGCGCCTTCAGCGACTCGAGCTGGTTCACCGGCATCACTTCGCAGCTCTCGGTGACCATCACGGTCTTGCCGATGTTGCCGAGTTGCGAGTTGATGGCGTGGGCGATGGCGTGGACGACGGGCGGCTGGTCGTCGCCGACGATCACGATCGAGGAGCCGGCGTTGGCTTTGAGGTCCTTCGCGATCGCTGCGATCCACGCCGGCGAGGCCGCCGGCGCTCCACCGAGCAGTGCTCGCGCGTAGCCTTCGATCTGCGATGGTTTGGCCGGGAAGCGGTGGTCGGCCATGCCGCCGGTCTGGGTCGGCATCGACTCGATCACGTAGAGGCGGTTCATCGAGGTCGAGCCCGTCCGGACGCGGCGGCGCGATGCGAAATCGCGCGCGTAGCGGAGGTGGCCTGGCCCTTCACCGAGGAAGTCGGAGTTGAGCGAGACGACGACGTTCGCTTTCGTGAAGTCGTAGACGACGTTCGAGTACGCGCCGAACGCCATCTTCGAGCCCTCGCGCGCGTTGTCGCGGTTGACCGGCTCCCACTGGTGCCACTGCATGCCGGGGTAGAGCGCGAGGAGCTGCTGGATCAGCGCGCCGAGCGACGGCGAGGTGATGGTCTGGGTCAGGATGCGCAGTCCTGCGCCGTTCGTCTTCGCGGCGGTCAGCACCGGCTGCAGCGCGGCGATGAACTCGCTCCACGTCGAGGTGTCGCCGAACTTGCGGACGACCTGGGAGCGGTCGGGATCGTAGAGGCCGAGGACTGACGCCTGCATGTACGCGTTCGTACCGCCGAGCGACGATGGATGATCAGGATTGCCTTCGATCTTGGTCGGATGGAACTCGTGCGACTCGACGATGACGCCGTGCGCGTAGCCCGAGAGCGGCATGGAGCTGGCGAAGTAAACCGGCCGCCCGGGGATGAGGTTCTCCGGCTGCTTGACGTACGGCACGATCGACTCGGACGGCTGCTGGCAGGCGGCGAGTCCAGCGAAAGCAACCGACGCTCCCATCAACTTCATGAAGTTGCGGCGGTCGACGCCGTTGCCGAGCGCCATCGCCTGGCGCGGGAACTCGTCGTGGAAGAACTCGTCGAAGGCGTCGCTGCGCGACAGCTCTTCGAGGCTGCGCCAGTACTCCTTCCCGCGCAGGTCGCCGATGCGCGCGCGGAATGACTGATAGTCGAGGGTCTTGTGATCGCTCATCTCAGTAATGGCAGGTGGAGCAGGCCGTCAGCTTCTGGATCTTGTATTCCTTGACGAGTTGCGGCCCGAGCACGTCCTGGTTCTTTGCGACATACGCCATGTTGTAGACCTCGCTGCGCGGCCGGACGTACTTCTCCGGCGCCTTGTGGCACCCGGTGCACCACTCCATCGTCAGCGGCGAGGCCTGATACGTCAGCGGCATCTTGTCGATGCGCCCGTGGCACGTGGCGCAGCCGATGCCTTTGGCGATGTGAATGGAGTGGTAGAAGTGGACGAAGTCGGGAAGGCGATGGACGCGGCTCCAGACGATCGGAGTGTTCGTCGCGAAGCTGGCGCGCACCGGCTCGAGCATCGCGGCGTTGGTCCAGATCTGCGCGTGGCAGTTCATGCAGGTCTGCGTCGGCGGGATGCCGGCGAAGTTCGACGTCTCGACCGAGGTGTGGCAGTAGCGGCAGTCGATGCCGAGGCCTGCGACGTGATGTTGATGGGAGAACGGGACCGGCTGCTCGCGCTCGATGCCCTGGTTGGTGAAGTAGGGCGACCGGACGATCCCGCCGATCACCCAAAACACGAACCCGGCGATGAAGATCGCTCCGAAGATCGTGACGCGCGAAATGGTATTCGCACTGCGGTGAAAGATCTGCGCCATAAGTTCAGAGGGGATTGATTGCCGCGCGGTTGCCGCGAACTGGGAACCGCGCCGCGACGGCCGCGATCATACATAAAAAAAAACAGTGCGCAACATCACTCATTCAGGTGTTCGCGCGCGACACTCCGCCTGAAACGATAAGTGCCATGACACTGGCGCTCTCGGCTGCGATCGGGGTGACTCGCGAGGCTGGAACGACGAGCAAGACCCCCGCCATGCTGTACGAAAACGGCAGATAAACCGCCACTTTCTCCGCCATCGCGAGGAACGCGAGATCGTCCTGCGTCATGAAGCCGAGCGTCGTCACGTCGTCGGTAATCGCCACCGCGACCGGCTTGTCGAACCGCTTCTTGTCGCCGACGAATGCCTCGAGCAGATCCTTCAGCGACGAGTACACCAGCCGCACGATCGGCGCGCGCGCGAAGAGCGCATCCATCAGCCGCACCACGCGGCGCCCGACGAAGTTCGACGCCAGCACGCCGACCAGCAGCGTTCCGACGACGATCACCACCACCCCCGCTCCCGGATAGCGGAAGGCGAGCAGCGCGTCGATGGTCGTGAACGCCTTCACGATCACCCAGACGGTGGCGACGACCGGCACGACGATGACGAGCCCGCGGAGGAAGTTTTTCAGGAGCCAGTTCATAGTGGGAGCATAGACGGGTTGCCGGTGGCCAGTGGCCGGTTGCCGGATCCCGTACCTGCTGGCCACCGGCCACTGGCCACCGGCAACTGTAGAATTACACCGTGCCCATCGACCCCGCTTCCGAGGCGTTCTACGACGCGCACGCGTCGCGTGTGTACGCGCTCGCGCTCCGCGTCACGGGCGACCGCGACGTCGCGGCCGAGGTCGTCGAGGAACTGTTCGTCGGGATCCGGAACGGGACGCTCGTCCACGACCGCGGCAGCATCGAGGCGTGGCTGATCCGGACCGCCCGGGACATCGCTCTGGACCACCGGGAAGGCCAAACCGCCGCGGCAGCCGTAGGGTCAACGGAGGCGTCTCCGCGCGCGCTCGTCGAAGCGGCCTTCTTCGGCGGGCTCACGGTTCCCGAACTGGCGCGGACGTTTTCTTTGAGTGAGGAAGAAGTCCGGCAGCGTTTGCGCCACGGAATGGCCGAGTTGCGCACGCAGTTTGCCGGAACAGCCATACGATGACGACGACTCTCGACGATCTGGCCGCCCTCGACGCCCTCGGCATCCTCAGCGATGACGAGCAGGTCGAGCTGCGCCGCCTCGCCGCGTCCGCCGACGGCGCGACGCTCGACGACGCGAACCTCTATCGCGAAGCGGTCGCCCAACTCGCCGAATCGCTCGACGCCGTGACGCCGCCTCCCGACATCAAACACAAGATCCTCAGCGCCGTCGCGCGCCCCAACACCGTGCGCGCGAACGAAGGGAAGTGGACGAACATCGCCCCCGGCGTCCGCCTCAAGAAACTCTCCTCCGACCGCGCCCGCAACACGGTGATGGTGCTGATGGAGATGCAGCCCGGCTCTGCCGTCCCGCCGCACGAACATCGCCACGCCGAGGACTCGTACATCATTCGCGGCAGCGCACGCCTCGGCGACCTCACCCTCCTCGCCGGCGACTTCCACCACGTCGAAGCCGGCTCACGCCACGACTCGATCGTGAGCGACGACGGCTGCCTCGCGCTCCTCGTCATGGACGCCGAGGATTACCTCGCGGCGTAGCTTGACGGAAACGGAACGTCGCGGGCCTGTTCCAGAACAGAGTCAGCGATAGACACGCTGCCGCTGCATGCCGTACCGAACGGCATGAGACGCGCTCTGCTGCCGCTCGCCTTGCTCCTCCTCTCGAACCCGCTGCACGCGGACTGCAACGCGAAGTCGCCGCCGTCGCAGTACACCGCCACGGTCACGGCGCCGGCCTGCAATGCCGCCGCTCCATGCGTCCAACATGCGCCGGCCCATTTCACGCTCGTCGGGAGCTGCTCCATGATCCCGTTCTATCCGGGACCGTGTCCTGGGCCGTACGTGGTCGACAGTTGCGACAAGCTGACCTGGGATTTCGGCGATGGAACTCCGACGCAGACGGTTTACGGCAGCGGCGCGGTCGATCACGTCTTTCCCGTCGCCGGCAATTTCATCGTCAACGTCGATGTCACGAACAATGGGGGCACCGGCAGGATCCATGGGTCCGCCTACATCTGCGCCGATCCTCCGACGTACGTCCGCTTCTCACAGCCGGAGTACACGGTGTCGGAGCACGGCGGCAGCGTCGCGGTGACGCTCGAGCGGAGCGGTAACACCGCGCGCGCCTTCACGCTCCAGTACTCGACGTTTCCAAACGGCGCGGAATTCGTTCGGAATCTCGAGCCGCTGATGATGAACGTCGACTTCGCCGCCGGGGAGACCACGAAACAGGTCGTCCATCGAGTCCAAGACGACGCAGTCTTCACCGGCGACTCCGACCATTCCATCGGCGTCACGAGCGACGGCGCGGCAGTGATGGATGCAGGGCCGGTGACGACCTCGAACATCCACGTCGTCGAAGACGAGCCGGGACCGGAACTGACGATCGACGACGTCACGGTCCCCGAAGGCAACGGTCCGCATCCGATCACGTTCGTGCTCCATCTCTCCAAACCGGCCAGCGACCGCGTCTACGCCTGGTGTGTACCGCATGACGGCAGCGCGCGTGCCGGCGTCGACTTCCTCTTGCGGGGAAGCAGCGCGATCATCGAGCCGGGCACGACATCCGGCACCTGTCAGGTCCAGGTCCTCGGCAACACGGTCGTCGAGAACGATAAGACCTTCACCGTGTCAACCGATCCGGTGCTCGGGCCGGTAACGGTGAAGAAAGGGACGGCGAGTTGCACGCTGACGAATGACGATGTGGTGGTTCCGGTGACGCCGGCCCTCTGGTTCCCCTATCCGACGATGACCATGAACGTCGGCGCGACGGAACGCGCCACGTTAAGCGCCACAGCTGCGATGAACGTCAGCCTCGCGTCATCGGACCTGTCGGTAGTCCGAGTCGATCCGTCGATGACGGCTCCATCGGCGTTCCAGCTCACGGCAGTTGGTTACGGCCACGCGACGATCACCGCGACAAGTGGTTCCCTGAGCGCGCAATTGGTGGTCGACGTCTCTCTGAATCCACGCCGCCGCAGCGCGAGGCACTGATCGGTAACGGCGCGGCGTAAGATTGAGCGATGGAGACCGCGAAGGAGCAGGTTCAGCAGATACTCGAGGAACTCCCCGAGAACGCGTCGCTGGAGGAAATCCAGTACCACATTTACGTCCGCCAGAAGATCCAGCAAGGACTCGACGACGTTCACGCCGGCCGCGTCGTGCCACACGAAGAAGTCGAGAAGCGGCTTTCGAAGTGGCTCACAAAGTAGCATGGGCTGATTCGGCTGTCGGCGATCTCACCGAGGCAGTTGAATACATCGCTCGCGATTCGCCGAGTTACGCCGCAACCTTCGCAACACGAGCGGTGCGTGCCGCCGAATCGCTTTCTGAGTTTTCCGAGCGGGGGCGCCGGGTGCCCGAGTTTCGCGACGAAAACGTACGGCAGCTCATTGTCGTGAACTACCGGCTAATTTATCGCGTAAGCGCAACCGCGGTTCACATCATCGCGTTTGTGCACACGGCGAGAGACCTTCCGGCATACGTTCGCGACATGCGGTTGGACTGATAACCTGGCCGCGAAGCTGATTTACTTCGGCTTCAGGACGACGTCGACGCTGTGCGGCTTGTGCGCGTGCACGGCGCCGGTCCAGAAGTCGGCGCGTCATTTTTTTCGATTCCGCGCCACTGCCGCTTTGATCAAAGCCTTGAACGCGGCCGCGTCGACCCTCTCCCCTTCTTTGATGTCGATGGCCCGCCGCGTAGCGCCTTCGAGACTCGAATTGAAGAGGTGCTTCGGATCAGGGACGCTGGCGCCCTTCGCGAACGTCAGCTTCACGACGTTCTTGTACGCCTCGCCCGTGCAGACGATCCCGTCGTGCGACCAGACCGGCACCGCCCACTTCCACTCCTCGGTCATTTCGGGATCGGCCTCGAGAATGAGCGCCCGCATGCGCGCCAGCGTCTCTCCGCGCCATCCCTCCAGCTCGCGGATGCGCTGGTCGATCAGCTTCGATGCTTCTTGACCGCTGGCTTGCTCACCCTTTTTCATGACCCAAGTATGTCAGCGCACTGGCGGCGGCTTCCAGGTGTTCTTTCCTCCACGGTGCGCCGGCCTCCCTGCCGAAAGCCTTCAGCATCTCTGCGGCTCGGTCCATCGGGATTTTCAGGGCGTCCGCCGCAGCCGCCACGCGATCGCTCTTCCGCGGGTAGCGTTCGACTTTGAGTCCAAGCTCCTCCGCGGACGTCGCGAGAAGCTCGCGATACATCATGCCGTCCGCGGCACACGTGAGCTGCCACGACGCCAGGATGTCGCGAAGAGAGTCCGGCAACAGAGGATAGGGACTGCTCTGAATGATTACCGCTCCAATTCCAAACTTTGCGATCTGTTCAGCAAGAGCCGCCCGGCAACGATTCGCCACCGATGCCCTCACCTTCGCGATCAACTCCTCCGCCGCTTCGAGCGGCATCTGAAGCGCCTCGTGATGGTAGGGAGCAGACGGCAACTTCGAATCGATCAACTGCACGCTCTCTCTCGCGAGGAGCGTGAACGACCCGCCCGCGATGCCGATCGTGACGAACTCCGACGAACCGTAGTGATCGGCGATTCCGACAACGGATTTCATCGTTTGCGCCGCGCCGCATCCTGCTTCACCCGCAGGCGAACGATCCGCTTGATCAGCGCATACGGAATCGGCTCATCGAGCGGGAACTTCAGATTGCCCTTCGGGCCGGCGTAGGGTGTGATGTCCTTCTCCAGCTTCGCATCGCCGCTGATCGGCGGGTAGAGACCGATGTGATGCTTGAACGCTGCGAAGTAGACGAGGATGCCCTTCTGTCGAAAGGCGGGGATCCGATAGCTGATGACCTCCTCGGCGTCGGGCGCCGCGGCAGCGATCGTCTGCCGGATTTTCTCGAGGATCGGCCTCACATCGGCCGGCGCAGCAGCGATGTAGTCGTCGATGCTCTTCGGCGGCATGGTTTTGAAAGTATGCACCGGTGCGGGTTCACCTTCGAAAGGTAGGGTTCCACCGCCGGTGCGCGCTATCCGGCGGTCAGGAACCGTGTCGCGCGCGGTCTCCGACGGCCTGCGGCGGACGGAGTCACCAATTACGGAGTGGCCGAAGCTCCTCGAGGAGTGGTTGCGTCGATCGGAATGATTCCCCGGTAGGCTGTGGCGAGGCTCGCCGCACGGTGGCGAGGCTCGCCGCACGGTGGCGAAGCTCGCCGCACGGTGGCGAAGCTCGCCGCACGGTGGCGAAGCTCGCCGCACGGTAAACGACGCTCGCCGCACGGTGGCGAAGCTCGCGGCACGGTAAACGACGCTCGCCGCACGGTGGCGAAGCTCGCTGCACGGTAAACGACGCTCCCCGCACGGTGGCGAAGCTCGCGGCACGTGCCGCGACGGCCGCCGCACTTGCCGCGATGACCGCCGTACGTGCCGCGACGGCCGCCGTACTTGCCGCGAAGGCCGCCACACTTGCCGCGAAGGCCGCCGCACTTGCCGCGACGTCCGCCGCACTTGCCACGACGGCCGCCGCACTTGCCGCGACGGCCGCCGCACTTGCCGCGACGGCCGCCGCACTTGCCGCGAACGCCGTCGCACTTGCCGCGAAGGCCGCCGCACTTACGACTTCCGCGCCGGCCTCTTACTTCCCCCTGTGTGGCGGACGCGCCTCGGCGGTGGTATAGACGGCGCCTCTGGAGGACCATCGGATGCCCCACGGCAAGATCTGCTACCTCGAAATTCCGGCTAACCGTGCGGAAGATTCCGCGCGCTTCTACTCGGACATCTTTGGTTGGAAAGTGCGGGAACGCGGAGACGGGAATCTGGCCTTCGATGACACAGGCTGCGTGAGCGGTACGTGGGTCAAGGAGAGCGACCGGACGCCCGACGAGCGCACTCGGACCTACATCATGGTCGACAACATCACCGAAGCGCTGGAGCGGATCGAGAAGGCAGGCGGCAAAGTCGTCACGCCCCGCACGGACATTGGGCCGGGCATGGGAGCCTTTGCCGCCTTCAACGATCCGGTCGGCAACGAGTTCGGCCTCTACGAAGAACCGAAACGGTAAGTTCCGCCTCGCATGGCCGACCGGCTCTTGAATCCGTCATCCTGAGCCGCGTAGACGGCGAAGGATCTCAAATTTCGCAGCGTGAGCCACGAGCGGCGCATTTGGAGATTCTTCGCCGCGCTACGCCGGCTCAGAATGACGGAGTTGTTCAATGCTTCTAGCACCCCCCCACCGCCCCCACCACCCCCACCGCCCCCTCCCACCGCCCTTCCCACCCGCCCCCCACCCGCGTGTAGCGCGCGCCCAGCGTTTCCAGAGCAGACGCCATGGCCGTGTGGATGGCCACACGGTCGGCGGTGGAATCCCGCACGTCATCGACGGTGAACGGGGTGTCAGGGGACAGCAGGACGTAGTGGTGGGCGAGGCGAGTTGCCAGCATCGCTTCGAGCCAGGGTGGGGCGGCGGAGTAGTAGTGGCGGGCGTAGACGTAGGTGGAGACGAGGTCGGTGTCGAGGATGAGGAGACGGGCGGCGGTGCGGTGGGCTTCGGCGATCGCGCGGTCCTCGGCGGCGCGCTGGCCTCGCGCGATCGGGTCGGCGTCATCTGCGGTCAGCGGGCGCGCGACGCGTTCGGCGTATTCGCGGGCGTACTCGGGGACCCAGACCGTCTTGTAGCGCTCCGCGAGGCGCGCGGCGATCGTGGTCTTGCCGGTGCACTCGGGGCCGATCAGGCAGACGCGGTAGAGCGCATCGAGCGCTTCCAATCGACGATCCCCTTGATGCACAGGATGCAGAAGATGGCGTAGAGGCCGGACGTCAGCCAGTTGCCCGATTTGAGGTAGATCGGCACGTATGCGATGTCGACAACGAGCCAGAACCACCAGTTCTCGATCAGCTTCTCGTTCATCATCCACTGGCCGACCAGGCTGAGGGCGGTAGTGGAGGAGTCGAGGAAGGTCTGCTGCGAATCGTGCGTCCAGCGGAGGAGTTCCATGACCGCGCCTGTCAGAAGCACGGACGCGATGGCGCAGCCGACCCACTGCCGCCCGGTGGTGCGGCGGACGTGCAGCTCGCTCTTGTTCTCGCCCCCATGCAGCCACTCGTACCAGCCGTGGATCGACAGGACGAAGTAGACGATCTGCAGCCCCTCGTTGGCGTACAGCTTCGCCTTGTAGTTGACGATCGTGTAGAGGACCACGCCGACGATGCCGGTCGGCCACGTCCAGATGTTCTCCTTCGTCGCCAGCCAGACGTTGGCGAGGATGAAGAGGACGGCGGCGATTTCGAGCGGCGTCGGCCAGGTCACGGTTTTGCGTCGAGCATGATGACGAAATTCCGCGTCGCCTGGGGATAGAAGTATGACGTGCCGCCGATGACGCCGGCCGGGTTCATGGTCAGGTAGCTGTAGCCGCTGGGGTAGTAGGTCTTGCGGTTGGTGAGGTTATTCACCTGCAGCGTCACCTTGGCGTTGCGCGGCAGCGCGAAGTCGGCCTTGCCGTCGATGACGAAGAACGACGGCGCGACGAAGTCGGAGTTGTTGGTGTTGTCGAGGTACGACTTCGCGACGTAGCGGCCCGTGGCGCCGAGGGTCAGGCGGCTGATCGCGAGGAAGTCGATGGATTGGTTGACGATCACCGGAGGCGTGAGGAGCGGGTTGACGTCGTGGTGCGTCAGGAGCCGGCTCTCCACGAAGTTGCCGGCATCGTCGTAGACGTCGTACGACTGCACCCACGTCTTGATGCGATTGCGGCTGACGTTCGCATTCGTGCGGAGGCGGACGCGCGGGGTCGCGTCGAAATGCGCGTCGAGCTCGAGGCCGCGGCGGTAGCTGCGGTCGACGTTGACGCGGAGCGGGAGGCCGATGTCGGAGAGCTGCCCGGTCGCCGCGATCTCGTGGCGGAACTCCATGGCGTACGCGTCGAAGGCGACGGTTGTGCGTGGCGCGGTGAAGTTCCATCCCGCCTCGAAGTCGTAGAGTCGCTCGGGGCGGACGGCGTGGAGGTCATGCGGGATCGTCGTGTTGTCTTCACCCTGGAAGAGGTCGTTGCGCGCCGGCTCGCGCGTGGAGATGCCGGCGGAGCCGTAGACGGACGAGCGCGAGGTGAGGTCGTAACGCGTGCCGAGCTTCGGATTGAAGAACGTCCAGCGGATGGGCGCGATGGCGACGTCGCCGTGGTAGTGGAAGTCCGCGGTGCGGAGCTGCGCGTCGCCGTAGTAGTGCCAGCGCGCGCGGTCGTAGCTCACCTTCGCGAAGGCGTTCTCCTCGGACTTGGTGCCGTAGTTGGAGTAGTCGCGGACTCCGTCGGCCTCGTCGAGCGTGTGGAAGCGCTTGAACGTGTTCGCGGCGGCGCCGAAGTTCGCGGTGAGCGGACCGCGCGTCCAGCTCATGGTGACGAGCGTGCCGAAGAGACGGCCGTCGAGTCCGTAGCGATCGCCGGAGAGCGAGTACCAGCCGTAGCCGCGCTGGTAGTACGCCTGCGCGCTGAAGTTGGTCGAAGGCGAGAGCGCCTTGAGGTACTGCAGGTTGCCGAGGTCGTAGCCGAAGGAGTCGTTGTCGTCGGCGCCGAGGGGGTTGTTGCGGCGGTCGATCGCGAGCGTGTCGGTGTCGGTCGCGAGGAAGGACATGTGCTGCCGCTCGTGGCCGGAGAATCCGGTGAAGCGGATCTGCGAGTCTTCGTTCTGCTTCATGCCGGAGAAGAAGACGTCGCGCTGGTGGACGCCGGAGTGCTCGCGGTAGCCGTCGTTCTGCAGGTCGGAGACTCGGGTGTACATGGCGTAGCCTCCCGGCGTGATGCCGCTCTGCCACGCGACGCTGCCGTACTTCTGGCCGAACGAGCCGCCGGCGACGTCGACGTCCATATCTTCCTTTGGCGCCAGCGCGATGCTCTCGAGGTTGATCGAGCCGCCGAACGACGCCGAGCCGATGGTCGACGTCCCGACGCCGCGCTGGATCTGGATCGTCTGGAGCGACCTCGCAAGATCCGGGAAGTCCGCAAAGTACGCCGCCATATCCTCGGAATCGGCGAGCGGCACTCCGTCGAGCGTGAAGTTGAGCCGCGTTGGCGAGACGCCCCGCAGCGTGATGTACGAGTAGCCCGATCCGCCGACGCCCGACTCCGTGTACGTGTTGATCGACGGCGCGTCCCGCAGCAGGAGCGGGATGTCCTGCGTCGTGTAGTCACGCACGATGTCGTCGCGCGTGATGTTAGTTTTCGTCACCGGCTTCTCGTCATCGGCGCGGATGCCGGAGACGACGATCGATTCCTCGACCATCGGTTTTGGCAGCGGTTTCTGCTGCGGTTGCTGTTGCGTGGACTCCTGCTGGAGAAGAAGAAAAAGGAAAACGAGTGTCGACATCTCTGCCTTTCCCTACGCCGGTGTCAGCCGGATCAGGTTCGAGGGTTTGATCTCAGGCCGCGACATCGCGGCCACCCCTAGGCGAACGGAAGGAGTGTATCGCTACTTCAACGTCAGCGCGAGCGCGGATCCGGTCGAGACGCCATCGGCTGTCGCGATCGGATCGGTGGGCGACTTGGTGGCGGCGTCGCCGTCGGCATCGAGACGCGCTTCGAGGTGCATCTTTTTCGGGAGCGGCTGGCCCATCATCGAGTCGGCGGAGCTGAAGTCGACCGTCATCGGGAACGAGGTGATGTTGACGCGTTTGACGGCGAGCGGCGGGCCGGCCGTTTCGCCCGGATTGCGGGCGATGATGTAGAGAACGCCGGTCTTGGTCGCGGCACTTGGAGCGAGTGACAGCGTGAGGTGGATGGCGTCCGGCGCGGACGCAGGAGCGGGAGGCGCCATCTGCGCCGCGGCCGGATCAGCGAGCGCGCCTTTGGCGTGCGGGTTGTCGGTCATCGCCGGCGATGGCTGGACGTTGGACATCTGGTTCCACACGTCGCGCAGCCGGTCCGCCTCGGCCGGAACGTTTTCAATCGCGGAGTCGATCGCCGCTTTCGCGCCGGTCTTGTCGCCCTTCTGCACGTGAATCCACGCGAGCGCGACCCACGCATCGGCGAGCTTCGGATCGGTCTTCGTGGCGGTGTTCAGCATCGAGGTCGCCTCGTCGAGCTGCCCCATCGCCATCCGCACGATCGCGTTGTAAGTCTGCGCGCGTGCGTCGTTCGGGTTCTTGGCGAGGACTGCCTTCGTCTGTTCGAAGACGCCCATCATGTTTTCTTTGTCGAGGTACAGCCGCGCGAGCGCGATGCGCTTGTCCGCGTTGTTCGGATCGGCGCTCACTTCCTGTTCGAGCTTCTGCACCGCGGGATCGGCCTGCGCGGGCTGCTGCTGTTGCGCGGGCATCTGTTGACCACCACCCTGCGCCGACGCCATCGGCATCGTTTGATTCGGGTCCTGTTTGACCTCGGCTTTGGAGAAGACGTAGTAACCGAGGAAGACGAGCGCGGCGACGGTGCCCGCGCCCCAGAGGAAGCCGGCGAGCGGGCCGGTTTGTGGGCGACGCGGGGCAGAAGCTGGTTCGATCTTGGGTGCTGCAGTTTGCGTCGACGCCGGCGCACCTTCCAATGCTCGCAGCACTTTGGCGGCTTCGAGCTCGAGACGGGTGCGCTCTTCGGGCTCGTCATCGGTCAGCTCGCGGAGCTGGCGGATCAGCGCGTCGCGCTTCGCTTCGAGATCGCGGCGATCGAGGTCGGCGGTCGCGACGGCGGTGCGGTTCTTACGGAAGGTGTAGATGAACATGAAGCCGAGGACGAGACCGGAGAGGAGGATTCCGATCGCGCTCAGCCAGTCGGTCGAGCCGCTCATTGGGAGTCACCTTTTACGAGGTCGCGAACGCGCGCGAGGTAGGGGTCCGTTTCGGGGTTGTCGGTTGTCGGTTGCTGGTTGTCGGGGACGGCAACCGGCGCCTTTTCGAGGCTTCTCATTTTCATGAAGACGACGAAGATGCCGAAGATGAGGGCGAGGATCGGGAGCGTCCAGACGAGGGAGTTCACGCCCTGGAACTTCGGCGCGAGAAGGACGAACTGGCCGTAGCTCCGTTCGAAGTAGCTTTCGATCTGTCCGCGGGTGTAGCCGCGGGAGAGGAGCTCGCGGACCTGGGCCTTCATGTTCTGAGCCATTTCGGCGGGGGAGTCGGCGATGGAGAGGCCCTGACATACCGGGCATCGGATCGTCGCCGCGATCTCCTGCGTCGTGCGCGTCAGCTCATCGCCGGCGAGCGGCTGCCCTTTCGGCGCGCCGACGAGCGTGTCGGCGTCCGGGACCTTGACGTTCGACGTCTGCGCGAAGAGCGGAACGACGAACAGGAGCACTGCGATCAGGGAGATTTTTTTCATTGCGCCATTGCCTTGGCTACGTCGGTCCGCAGCTCGTCGGGCGAGATCGGGCCGACGTACTTGGCGACGATCTTTCCCTGGCGATTCAGGAAGAACGTTTCGGGGACGCCGCCGACGCCGTACGCGATCGCGGTCTTCCCGCGCTCGTCGACGAGGGTCGGATAGGCCCAGCCGCGCTCGCGGAGGAAGTTCGTGATCTTCGATTCGTCGTCCTGAAAGACGACGCCGAGGAACTGCACGTTGTCGCCGTAGGTCTGCGAGACGGCGGTGAGGGTCGGGTGCTCGTCCCAGCACGGGTGGCACCACGTCGCCCAGAAATTCACGACGACCGGTTTGCCGCGGTACTTCGCGAGATCGATCGTCTCGCCGGTGCCGACCGCTTTGAGCGCGAAGTCGGGAGCCGCTTTGCCGATCAGCGGCGATTCGATGTAGCTCGGGTCTTTGCCGAGGGCGAGGTAGAACACCGCGCAGAGTGCCGCGGCGAGGACGATCCCGAACGCGAGAACCGTCCGGTTCAGAGGCCGGTTCATGCGACCACCTCGCCTCCGTCGACTTCCGGCGCTGGGGCGGTCTTCATCGCGTACGTCTGCCGCATCGGAATGAGGGCGATCACGCCGCCGAGTCCCATGAGCAGGACGGCGATCCAGATCCACGAGACCATCGGCGTGATGAGGAGCAGCAGCCCGACGTTCTCGCTGTTCGGATCGAGGTTCTGGATCGAGACGTAGAGGTCACCGGCGACCGTCGAGTAGACGGCGGGCGTGCCGATCGGCTCGCGCATCGTGAGGTACTGGTTCATGCGCGGCTCGAGCTTGGTCGCGAGCGAGCCGCCTCCGCCGCCACCGTTACCACTCGGCCCACCACCCTTGTAGACGTCGACGTGAGCGATGACTGCTTTGCGATTCGGCTCCTGTCGCTCTTCCGTGCCGGTGAAGACGACCGTGTACTTCCCGATCGTCGCCGACTGCCCTTTGCCGAGCGAGACCTCGCGCTGCGTCCGCATCGTGCTCGAGACGGCGATCGCGACGATGACGATGACCGCGCCGGCATGCACGAGGTAACCGCCGAAGCGACGGCGTCCGCGCTGCAGGAGCGCCTGCGACGTTGCGGTCGCGACGTTCTCGCCGCGCTTGATGCGCTGGCCGACCGGCAGGAACATCTCAGCTAAGGTGACCCACGCCGCATAGCCGCCGAAGGCGAGCGTCGCGACGGTCCACGGGTTGCGCGCGCCGAGGGCGAAGCCGATCAGCGCGACGACGACGCCGCCGATGATCGGCGGGATGAGCGAGCGCTTCACCTGCTCGCGCGAGGCGCGGCCCCACGGAAGCGCCGGGCCGATGCCGAGGAGGAAGACGAGCGCAGTGCCGACAGGAACGACCATCGAGTCGAAGTACGGACGGCCGACGCTCATCTGCTTTCCGCGGATCGCTTCGACGACCAGTGGGAAGACGGTGCCGATCAGCACCGTGAAGGTGAAGAGGACGAAGAGGAGGTTGTTGATGAGGAACATCCCCTCGCGGCTGACCGGACCTTCGATGCGTCCTTCGGCCTCGAGGGAATCCATCCGGACGGCGAGCAGCGCGATCGAGCCGACGAGGATGATCGCGAGGAAGACGAGGATCGTCGGGCCGATGCTGCTCTGCGTGAAGGAGTGGACGGAGTTGAAGACGCCCGAGCGCGTCATGAAGGTGCCGAGGATCGTCAGGAGGAAGCTCGCCTGGATCAATGTGACGGTCCAGCCCTTCAAGACGCCGCGCCGCTCCATCACGATCGCGCTATGCAGCGCGGCGGTCGCGGTGAGCCACGGAAGGAGCGATGCGTTTTCGACCGGATCCCAAGCCCAGTAACCGCCCCAGCCGAGGACTTCGTACGCCCACCAGCCGCCGAGCATGATGGCGATGGTGAGGAAGATCCAGGGGACGAGCAGCGCGTTGCGCAGCGGACGGAGGAACGCGAGTCCGAGACGTCCGCGCAGCAGCGCCGCGGTGGCGAGTCCGAACGGGATGGTCATGCCGACGTACCCGAGATACAGGAACGGCGGGTGGATGATCATCAGTGCGTGGTTCTGGAGCAGCGGATTCGGGCCGGGCCCGTCGGCCGGCGGATTGACGACGCTCTGGAACGGAGAGGCCGGTCCGGCGATGAGGAAGCTGAAGAACGAAGCGCACGCGAGCCATGTCGCGATCGAGTACGCCATGTATTCAATGTGTTCGTTGCGGGTGAGCCAGGTCGCGATGGCGATGTAGATGCCGAGGACGAAGCCCCAGAAGAGGATCGAGCCTTCGAGCGACGACCAGAGGCTGACGATCGTCACCCACGTCGGAACGGAGCGCGAGCCGACCTGCGCGACGTAGCTGACGCTGAAGTTGTGCGTCAGAAGCGCCCACTCCATCACCCCCGTCGCGAGGACCATCATCGCCGCGAAGAGGTACGCGAAGCGCTGGGTCCACTTGAGCCCTTCCGGCGAGCGCTTCGCGCCGGCAGCGTAGCCGAGCATCGCGCCCGTCGTTGATACGAGGAGCGAGCCGAGGATGAGGAGGCGTCCGAATGTGGCGGTCATGATTCCCTTCGCTGTGCTGGCGCTGACGCGATTACGACTTGTCCATTCCTTCCGTCGTCTTCATCAGCTTTTCCAGCTCTTCCTTGTTCATCGGATGTCCGGCCTTCGGCGCGCGGTACTCGTTGTTGTGCGAGACCATGAGGCGGTTGCACTGGAAGTAGCCGGAGCGGGACATCGTCCCTTCGACGACGACGCCGATGTTCTCGCGGAACATCTGCGGCGGGATGCCGTTCGACTTCACGTGCACGAGGCCGGTGGCGTCCCTGACGTCGAACTCGAGGCCGGAGACGCCGGTGTGGTTCTTGATCGAGCCGGCGGCGACCATGCCGCCGAGGCGGATCGTGGCGCCGTAAGCCTTATCGCCAGCCTTGTGAAGATCGGTCGGCGTCCAGTAGTAGACGAGGTTCTTGTTGATCCCGCCGGCCGCGATCACGATGAAGGCGATGGTGGCGACGGCGAAGGCCGCGATCATGAAGAGCCGCGTCTTCTTGCGCATGGCGTCACTGGCAGATGTTTTCGGCGTCACTGCAGTCATCTTGATTCTCCGTTCTCCGATGCGCGGAGGCGCTCCGCACGAAGCCTTGTGATCAAGGTCACCCCGTAGATCGCCAGCACGGCGACGGTGATGCTGTAAGCGGCGATGACGAAGTTCCAGCCGCCCGTCACGACTCCTGCGCTCATACGGCCTCCCCGAGTTGTTCGCCGATCTCGTTCGACAGGATCGGCGGCGGCGCCATCTCCGTCTCCAGTCGGAGTGCGGCGATGCGCGCGCGCAGCATGATGAAACCGACCATCACGAAGAGGATGCCGAACGCGTTGGCGCGCAGCGGGATCCAGAACGGCTTCGAGACGGTGTTTGGATTCGACTGAAGCTGGTGCAGGGAGTTCCACCACCGCACCGAGAAGTAGACGATCGGGACGTCGACGTACGCGATGATCGTCGCGACGCTGGACCAGACCGCGCGCTTGACCGGATCGTCGACGAACTTCCGAAGCGCGAGGATGCCGAGGAACGCGAAGAGGAGCACGGCAGTCGTCGTCAGGCGCGGATCCCAGTCCCACCAGACGCCCCACGTCGGCTTCGCCCAGATCGCTCCCTGGCAGCAAAGGAGAAACGCGAGCAGAACGCCGACTTCGATCGACGCCTCCATTCGGGCGTCCCACTTCCAGCCGCCGTTGAAGAGATAGAAGATCGCGCAGGCGAAGGCGACGGTCAGCGCCAGCAGCCCATTCCAGGCGGTCGGCACGTGGACGTACATGATCCGCTGCACGTTGCCCATGAACTGCTCGGGCGGCGCGACGAAGAGGCCGAACCAGGTGCCGATCAGCATCAGCACGATGCCGGCGAGGATGAGCGCATGGGCGCGCCGCGACGACTTCAGGTCGTCGGCGGTGAGCCAGATGACGGCGGCGATCAGGCCGGAAAAGACCGAGATCAGCGTGCGCGCGGCGACCGGGAGACCGAGGGAGATGTCGGCGTGCAGATACTGGTCGGCGACCGTCACGGCGAGGCCGAAATAGATGCCGATCGCGAAGAGCGCGGTAGCGATTGTGTAGGGATATCGGCGGGGCATAGTTGGACCTTTCACTCCTCGACGACTCGACCAAAGAGAAGTCCGCAGAGAGACCAATAAATTGCGTCAAAAGCGACCAGCAACATCAGCCATGAACGAATCTGCCCCATCGGATCGCCGAGGACGAGCAGCGAGGTCGCTTTGACCGACGCGAGCAGAGCAGGAACGATGAGCGGAAAGAGCAAAAGCGGCAGCAGCGTCTGCTTGGACCGCACCTGCGCCGTCATCGCGGCGTAGAGCGTTCCGGGCGCCGAAAGACCGGCGGAGCCGAGGCCGATCACCGCGACGAGCTCGAGCACGCGCGTGGTGCCGGCGTCATAGAGGATGACCATGACCGGCGTGAGCGCGACGCCGAGGATCCAGAGCTGGAGCCAGTTCGCGATCGCCTTGCCGTAGTACAGCGCACGCGGATCGGACGGTAGGAGCAGCAGCCCCTCGAGCGCCCGGTTCTCCATCTCCGCGTGGTAGCTCTCGGCGAGCGTCAGCGTCGACGAGAGAAGCAGACCGAGCCAGAGGAAGCCGGCCGAGAACTGCCGGAGCATTTCGGCAACGGGTCCGACGGCGAAGCTGAACAGCAGGAGCGCCGCCGCGCCGAAGACGAATACCGCCATCATCTGCGAGCGCGTCCGCCACTGGAGGAGGACCTCTTTGCGCAGAGCGGCGGTTAGCACGCTTCCTCCCGCTTGCGATCCTTCGCGAGGACGTCGCGAGCGGAGCCGGACCAGATCACCCGTCCGGCGTCGAGCAGCACCGCGTCATCGGCGAGGCTCGCGCCGCGCTCGAGTTGGTGCGTCGCCATGAGGATGGTCGTTCCCTTCGCCTTCAGCTCTCTCACGACCTCATCGACGAGCACGAACCCCTCGGGGTCGAGCTGCCCGTACGGCTCGTCGAGCATGACGACCCGCGGCTGCTGGAGGAGGACGCGGGCGAAGGAGAGGCGCTTGCGCATGCCGGCGGAGAAGGTGGAGACGGTGTCGTCGGCGCGTTGCGCGAGGTTCACCCGCTCGAGAATCGCCATCAGGCCGTTGTTTACGGCAGGGCGGCCGACGCCGAGGTGCTCGGCGACGACACGAAGGTTCTCTCTCGCGGTGAGCGATTCATAGAGATAGGAGTAGTGGCTCAGGAGGGCCGTGATCTTTCGCACGTCCTCACGTTCACGGACGACGTTGAAGCCGCCGACGAGCGCCCGGCCACGGTCGGGCCGGATGGCGGTCGCGAGAACCCGGAAAAGCGTCGATTTGCCCGAGCCGTTCCGGCCGGCGACCATGATGACGGAGCCCTCACGAGCCTCGAAGTTGACGTCGGCCAGTGCCCACCGGCGGCCGTACCGCCGGCCGACGTTTTCCACCCGGATGATTGGATTCGACCCCATGCGACACGCAGTCTGTTGGACGTGCCGGTCAGAGGCAAGCGGATGGCTGCACATCGATGTGTGCGCAACGTCACACGGAGTCGTGACCGACTATCATGACCCGCCATGAAACGAGTTGCCGGTTGCCGGTTGCCGGTCGCCAGTTTGATCCTTTTCGCCGCTTGTACGACCGCTCCTCCTCCAGCCTCGCCGCCCGCTTCTGCTCCAGTTGCTCCCGCTCCGGTGTACGGACTGTCGATTCAGGACGAGGCGACGGTGCTCCGTCTCGAAGATCGTCGCGAGTTCGATTCCGCGATCGCCGAGGCGTGGCTCGCGAACCCGAACCCGCTGCAGCGCGCGCGGATGGCGCTCGCCCTCGGGCGCATCGGACCGCACACGTTCGTCGATGCGAATCACAACGGCGAACGTGATCCGGGCGAGCACCAGGCTGGCGTCGACCTCCTCGCCCACCTCGTCGCCGATCCTGATCGCAATGTCCGCGAGACGGTCGCGTTCTCCCTCGGCGAGATCGGCGATGCCGCCGGCATCGAGCCGCTGATGCAGCTCGCACACGACAGCGATCCCGCCGTCGCCGCCGAGGCGATGGAGGCGCTCTCGAAGATGCCGGCGCAGGTGACTCTCGCGCGTTATGCCGAGTTCACCGGCGAATCGTGGCCGGACGGCGTCCGGACGCGCGCGTTGCGCTTTCTCTTTCGTTTCAACTCCGACGAGGCCGGCGCAATCGCCGCGAAGGCGCTCGACTCGAACGTGCAGTCGATCCGAACGGCGGCCACGTACGCGCTCGCGCGCCGCGCCTACGCTCCGGCACGCTCGCAGCTCGAGATCCTCCTTGGCGACAAGGACTCCGATATCCGCACGTACGCTGCCGCTGCCCTCGGCCGCATCGGCGACAAGCAGTCAATCGGTCCGCTGATCGTCTCGTCGCACGACGGTCACCCCTGGGTCCGCACGAACTCGCTCGTCGCGATCACGCGGATCGCGGCGAAGGACAAGACGGCTCTCGATCGCCCGGAGATCGCGCAGGACGCCCTCCGCATCATCGACGTCACCGACGATCCCGACGACGGCACGCGCGCCTCGGCGATCGACGTGCTCGGCCTCTACGCAGCGCGCAGTGAGGTGGCGAAGAAGCGTCTCGCCGAGATCACGTCCACCGGCTCGCGGTGGGATCGCGAGCTGGCGTGGGGCGCGTGGGCGAAGCAGTTCGAGGACGCGCACCCCGAGACGAACTGGGAGAAGGTGCGCGTGATCGAGAACCGCTTCACGCGCACGTGGGCTGACGATCCCGACCCGATGCTCCGTGAGACGACGCTCGGCAACATCCCGGACGCGGACGTTGAGGCGAACATCGACATCATCCGCAAGGGACTCGACGATCGCGACGTCATCGTTCGAGCGAACGCCGTCGAGCGCTACGCGAAGGCGAAGGAACGCGACGTCGCCGTGCTTCTCGCCGCCGAGGAGCGCGGAAGACAAGACGCGATGAACGACGCGCGGCTGGCGGCGATCGTGGCGCTCGCGGAAATCGATCGGCCGGAACGCGAGGCGTTCCTGCGCGGGCTGCTCGCCGATCGCGATCCGGTCGTCCGCCGTGTGGCGGCAGATCAGATCGAGCAGAAGCTGAAGAAGAACCGGCCGCAGTTCACGCCGTTGGCTGTCGTCGACCGCGACTATGCCGCGATCGCGCAGTGGTCGCACAGGCCGCACGCCGCCACAATCCACACGGCGCGGGGAAACATCGGCATCATCCTGCTCGCCGAGGACGCGCCGATAACGGCGTGGAACTTCGCTGAGCTCGCGAAGAAGCACTACTTCGACCGCACGAGCTTCATGCGCGTCGTCCCGAACTTCGTCATTCAGGGCGGCGACCCGCGCAACGACATGAACGGCGGACCCGGCTACGCGATCCGCGACGAGATCAACCTGCAGAAGTACACGCGCGGTGCGGTCGGGATGGCGCTCTCCGGTCCCGACACCGGCGGCTCGCAGTTCTTCATCACTCACTCGCCGCAGCCGCACCTCGACGGCGGCTACACGATCTTCGCGCGGATGACGAGCGGGATGACGGCGGTAGTCGATCAAATCGAGCGCGGCGACGTCGTGGAAACGGTCACAATCGATCCATGACTCTTCTGTTCGGCCGTTTCTTTCAGATGGTCGGTCTCGTGATGCTCCCGATCGGCCTCTACATCGGCGCGGTGAAGGACAACGTGAACGTCGAAGTGAAGATGCTCTTCATCGGAGGGGCATTCTTCGTCGTCGGCTGGCTCATGGCGCGAAAAGCGGCGCAATGAAGTACACGGTTGTTCTCACCGCCGAGTACCCGGCGATCGCGCGGGAGATCCTGTCGCCGCATTTCGATCTGATCGAGCATCCGACGGAGCAGGCGCGGAGCGAGGAGGAGATGATCACGATCCTCTTCGAGGCCGATGCGGCGCTGACGCTGTTGTCGGATCCGCTGACGCGGCGTGTGCTCGCGTCGAATCCGAATCTGCGGATGGTCGCGAACTATGCGGTCGGCTACAACAACGTGGACGTCGATGCGGCACGCGAGCTGGGTGTGCGCGTGACGAATACGCCGGGCGTGCTCACCGAAGCGACTGCCGATCTGACGATGGCGCTGATCCTGGCGGTCACGCGGCGCATCATCGAAGGCGACGCCGAGGTGCGGGCGACGGGACGCTGCGAGTGGGAGCCGATGAAGCTTCACGGCATGTCGCTCACCGGCAAGCGGCTCGGCATCATCGGCATGGGGCGCATCGGAACCGCCGTCGCGGAGCGGGCGCGCGCGTTCGGGATGGATGTGATCGGCACGCGCCGCGGTGAGCCAATCGACGAGTTGTTGGCGATGAGCGACATCGTCTCCGTTCACGCCCCGCTCACCCGCGAGACCGACCACATGTTCAACGGCGTGACGTTCGCGAAAATGAAGCGCGGCGCGTATTTCGTGAACACCTCACGCGGCAAGCTGATGGACGAAGCCGCGCTCTGCGACGCACTCGAAAGCGGCGCGCTGCGCGGCGCCGCGCTCGACGTCTACGAGCACGAGCCCGACGTCTCTCCTCGGCTGCGCGCACTGAAGAACGTCGTCATCGTTCCCCACATCGGCTCCGCCACGGACGAGGCGCGCACCGGCATGGCGCGCATTGCTGCGACGGACATTCTCCTGTTCCTCACCGGTCGCGCGCCGTTGCACGTGGTCGCCTAAACGCCATAGCGCGTCTTCAGAATCTCGATGTGATGCAGCTCATGGCCGGCGATGTGCCAGGCGAGGCCGCGAACGGATGCGGTGTAGTTCGTCACGGTGCCGCGGCGAAGCCATGCTTCTTCGGTCAGTGAACGGAGCAGCGCGATCGTCGATGCGCGAATGAGCCGGTACTCCTCGATGAAACTGGCGAGCGACCGCTCTTCGAAGTTCGCGCCGGCGACGTAGAGGTTCTCGTCGAAACTCTCGAGCGGCTTCGCGTCGCCGCGTGCAATGCAGAGCAGGCGATACGCGAAGATCCGCTCGTCGTCCAGCATGTGGCCGATGACTTCTTTCACAGTCCACTTGCCCGGCGCATAACGGAGGCCCTTGATGCGCGATTCGTCGAGCGTCGCCAGGAGAGACTCGAATTCGCAGCCCTGCCGCAGCAGTGCGTCGACGGCGTCATCGCCTTCGACGCGCGCGATGTCCGGCTCCGCGTGCTCGCCGTACTCACCGCGAAGCGGACGTCCGTTCACTTGCCCGGCCTCCAGAGGCCTTCGGGATTCGCGCCGAGGAGGCCCGCGCGGCGGAGCGGCTCGGTGGCTCTGCTGATGCGGGGGACGGCGCCGCGTTCGAGCTTCCATGCGAGCGGCGCGTCGTCGATCGCGCGGTCGATATATTTCAGCTTGTTCTCGGCGAAGCGCCAGCCGCGCGCCTCGAATCGTTCGAGGTCGACCGGCTCGGTGAACGAGCGCATCGTCCGTTTGCCCCACGCGTTGAAGTAGCCGTCGAAGTAGCTGAGGCCGAGCGCGATGTAGGAGTAGACCGGTTCCCGGGAGCGGATCGTCGTGAAGTTCGATTTCGCGAGCGCGCCCCACGCATCGCCTACCTGATAGAGCGCGAGACAGTGGCCGTCGTCGCTCACGGCATCGATGAACATCAGGCGCGGCGGGTGGCCGAGCTCCCGCAGTGCGGCGCAGGCGAAGAGGACGCCGCTGTAGCAGTGGGCCTTGCCCGTACGCATCACGACGCGCGGCGAGGCGGCGCCGTCGGCCGTGTCGTAGTCCAGCTCATCGAGGTAGCGCTGAATGTGGCCGGGCGTCTTCAGCGACGCGAGAATCCGCCGCTCGCGCGCGGTCCACTGCGGTCTCTTCGGCACGGCGCAAGCGTAACAGCCGAGTGCCCGGTTGTTGCACCCCTCCCTCCTGAAAGGAGACACACCATGGCTCAGGACCTCAAAGGAAGACGTGTAGCGATTCTCGCAACGGACGGCGTGGAGCAGATCGAGCTCACCAGTCCGCGCGAGGCCCTCGAAAAGGCGGGAGCGAAGTGCGTGCTGATCTCGCCGAAGGAAGGCGAGATCCAGGGATTCAAGCATCACGACCACGCGGACAAGCTCAAAGTCGAGCTCGCGCTGTCGAAGGCGGACGCGAACGACTTCGACGCCGTGCTCCTCCCCGGCGGCGTCATCAACGGCGATGCAATGCGAGTCGAGAAGAAGGGGCAGCAGTTTCTGCAGGAGATCGAACGCGCCGGAAAGCCGATCTTCGTCATCTGTCACGGCGGCTGGATCCTCATCAATTCGGGACTTGTCAAAGGACACACGATCACGACGTGGCCGACGTTGGAGATCGACATGCGCAACGCCGGTGCGAACTGGAAGGACGAGCAGTGCGTCCGCGACGGCAATTGGGTCAGCAGCCGCAAACCGGACGATCTCCCGGCCTTCAATTCCGAGATCGTGAATTGCCTGGCGGCCTGGCAGCCCGGCAGAACGCTCCAGCCGGAGAATCGCGATCGCCTCGAGACGCGTGCGTAGTGCACTGATTTTGTGCGCCCACGGGCGTGATCATTGCTTCAGATAAGCACGAGGAGGAGATGGCGATCGAGAAACGTGTGCTCGTGGTGGACGATGACGACGCCATCCGCGCGTTGTTGTGCACCATTCTGCGGCGCCGCGGCCTCCCCGTCGACAGCGCCCGCAACGGCGCTGAGGCGCTCGCGCGGTGCGAGCAATGCCGGTACGCCGTCGTCCTCCTCGATCTGATGATGCCGCAGCTCAACGGCTACGAGGTCCTCAACGCTTTCGGGAAGCGAAAGCGCGAGGACCGGCCGTTGATCCTGGTATTGACGGCCGGCGCCGAGCCTCGAAACCTCAGCGCCGACCTCGTCGCCGGCACGATCCGGAAGCCGTTCGACGTCGAGATGATCGTCGACACGATCTCCGCCGCGCTCACCACCCTCGCCAACCGCGAGCAACTCGAGGAGTGCCCGCCGGCAGACAGCGACATGGACGGCTGCGGGCTCAACCCGCGCGTGAATTGACACGCCCACAGCTGAGCTTCATGGCACGTCTTTTGACCTTATTCCGGTCATGAAGAAAGACGAACAACCCAGGGTCTTGATCGTGGAAGACAACGACGCGATCCGCGTCATGCTCTTCACGATACTGCGGCACCAGCCGTTGAACGTCGACACGGCTTCAACCGCTGACGAGGCGCTGATGCATGTACTCGAATGCGACTACGCCCTCATTCTCATCGACATGGATCTTCCCCACTGCGCGGCCGAACGTTTCCTGCGCGAGTTCAACGCCAGACGTCCCGAAGCAACTTCGTTCATCATTGCGGTCCGCGATCCGAAGAAGCAGACGGCGATCGACTCGAGTGTCGTCATCGCCGTGCTGAACAAGCCGATCGAGATCGACACGATGGCCGAGGTCGTGCGCGAGTGCGCCTTCCTCGTCCCGCCACCCGACGATCCTCTCCCTTGCGGCAAGACGCCGGAGAGCGAGCAGTACGGGCGCGCGGAACGGAACTCGTACTTCGCAAATTAGCCAGACACGTACAATCCCGCCCGTTTGACCGACCGGCAAAAGGGCATCGCCTACGTCGCTTCCGCGGCGCTGCTGTGGTCGACGGGCGGGATTGGAATCAAGGCGATCGCCGATCCGCCGCTGAAAGTGACGTTTTATCGCTCGCTTTTCGCGGCGATCGGCCTCTTCATCCTCCTCGGCAGAGACGTCTGGAGCCGGCGCCGGTGGAGCTCGTCGACGACATTCGCCATCGCGATCGTCAGCTACTGCGCCTGCCTCACGACCTTCGTCGTCGCGACGAAGTGGACCACCGCCGCGAATGCGATCTTCCTGCAGTATGCCGGCGTCGTTTGGGTGCTCCTCTTCGCGCCGGTGGTCGTCGGCGAGGCGATGCGAGGCCGTGACGTCATCGCCATCATCTTCGCGATCGGCGGGATGGCACTCTTCTTCGTCGGCCGGTTCGAGGCACGAGGGATGGCGGGAAACGGCATGGCGCTGCTCTCCAGCATCTTCTTCGCGGCGCTGATCCTCGCGTTACGGCGCGAACACGACGCCGCGCAGAGCGCGGTCACGTGGGGGAACGTCGCCCTCGCACTGATGCTGCTCCCCGCGGTTCACGGTGAGCTCGCGCTCACGCTGAAGTCGTTCGCCGTACTCCTCTTCCTCGGCCTCGTTCAGATCGCGCTCGCCTATACCCTCTTTGTGAAGGGACTCAAGTACGTGACCGCGACACAGGCCTCGCTCACCGGCATGCTGGAGCCGATCTCGAACCCGATCTGGGTTCTGCTTTTTCTCGGCGAGCGGCCGTCCATGTTTGCGGTCGCGGGAGCCGTCGTCGTGCTCGCCGCGATCGCGTGGCACACGATGGCGGGAGAGCCGGCAACCGAGTTGCCGGCTCCCGATTGAACGTTACGGAGCTTTCGGAACGTCGGGACCTGATCCGACGATCGAGTACTGCGCTGCCGGATCATTCGTCACGTTGTCCGTCGCGGTACCGTAGATGATCGCGTCCCCGTCGGTGACGGTGAAGAGGATCAGATCGTTCGCGCCGATCGGAATACCGAAGAACGATGCACCGTCGACCTGCTCGAGGGAGGTTGCGGGGTAACTCTTCGTCACCGTCGCGAGCGTCGGGCCAACGTTCTCCATGAGCTTCGCCGTGATCGTGGCGCCGCGCGAGAACGTGCGGACACCGATATTGAAACGCACCCGCTCCGGATCGGTCGGCGTCACCATGTACGACTTGCCGAGGAGCTGAACGATGCGGCCTCCGGGGACCGCGCGGTCGCTCCATGGAATCGCATCTTCATAGAAGCCGGCCGTTCCGCCGGAGCCGTTGTCGTTGTAGACGCGCGCGAGCACCTGCGGCGCGCCGTAGAAGGTGTTCTGGTTCACGGCAGTTTGTGTCGTGATATCGGCGGAGCCGAGGCCGTCCACGCCGAGTGCGGCTCCGAGGTCATCAACCTTGAAGATCTCGCCGGCGACCAACGCAAACGAAATGGAAGGATCGTCGGGTTTGCCGGGCGCGCCGGCGGGATGGAAAATGATCCGTCCTTTGATCGTATTTTGCGGATCGTGATTGAGGAGCTGCAGCGAGGTCTTGAAGCTCGACCCGAAGCGGCCTCTCGCCGAGCCGACGGCCGGCAGCGTCGAGACGACATACTCATTGTCATAGCCGGTGCCCCAGAGTCCGAGCACCTGAAACTTCGCGCGCGTTCCATCGTGCACGTCGACGCTTCCGGTGACGTCACCGTCGTATTGGAGATAGCCGTAGCCGTTCGAATTGATCATGCCGGTGTTGATTCCCTGCGCCGACCCGCAGTCGGTCAGCCGCGCGACGCCGATGAAGTCGCCCTGCTTCACATCGACCGGCGGGATCATTCCAAGGACGCTGATTCCGTTGTAGGTCGTAAATGGTCCACGCTCAGCGGTCATCGTGAGCGTGTCGCCGATGCGGCGGAAGAACTTCACTTTGACGCCGTTTGCACAGCCGCCGGCGGTCCAGCGGAGCTTGACGACGGTGATCGTTCCGTTCGCCGTCGCAGGATTGTCGAGCGAGATGTCCGTGCGGACCGTCGCGCCGGCGATGTCCCCGATCATGTTCGGAATCTGTTCGACGCCGAAGTCGAGGTCGACGCCGACTTGCATGAGGGTCGAAGGTGGATTTTGGGCGGATGCGAATGGCACGACCGCGAACAAGATGAATAGAGCTGCGAAAAGACGAACTCTCATCGGGAATCTCCTTAATCGGTGGGGGCTACGATCGCGTACTGGACGGAAGGATCATTCGTGACGTTGTCAGTCGTCGCGCCATAGACAATGGCGCTCCCATCCGTAACGGTGATTTTGACGGTTTGGCTGGCGCCAATCGGAACGCCTCCGAAAAACGAGGCCGCATCGACCTGCTCCATATGCCCTTCCGGATACCTCTTGCTCACGCTCGCCAGAAGGTGCCCCGTCTTGTCGAGAAGTTGCGCGGTCAGCTCCGCCCCGGAGAAGAGCGCTCGCACACCGATATTGAAGCGCGTGCGCGTCACGTCGACGGGTGTCGCCATGAACGCCGTAGCACCGGTAGAAATCACGCGGCCACCACGTCCGGTATTGTCCAACGCGACCGAATCCTCATTGAAGCCGGCGGTCCCTTGCGTGCCGGAGTCGTTGTAGACGCGCGCGACGATCTGCGGCTTTTCCTGTCCTGTCGGAACGGCCACGTCGATCGTGCCGAGGCCCGTCGTGCCGGATGGCGAGCGAGCGAACACAAAATCCATGTCGACCGAGTCCTGGCCGCCGGGAGGGATGGAGTACAGATAGCTGCTGCCGGTGGAAACCGCGGGATTGAAAGTGAGCCTGCCGCTGATGGTCTTGGAGGTCGGATTGAGAAGCTGGATCGACGTCTTGAAGCTCGACCCGAATACCCCCTTGACCGATCCCACCGCCGGAAGCACCTCTGTGACCGCATTGTTGGCAGGCCCGGAGCCGAAGACCGCAAGCGCGCTGTTCACCCGTTGCCCATCGAGGACGGTGGTGTTGGTCGTCATGTTGCCGTAGTACGACAGATACCCGGCACTCGAAGTGCCGGAGAGCGTGCCGGGCGCTCCACAGTCGCCGATGCGCACGATGCCGATGAGATCGCCCTGGCCGACACCGAGGGCTTGAGATGACAAATCAATGGTCATCACGTTCGAGGTCACGGAGAACGGTCCCCGCTGACCGGTCGGAGTCAGCAAGTCGCCGGAACGCCGAAAGGACGCGATGTAGAAAGCGTTGGTGCAATTGGCGTCAGACCAGTACACCTTGACCGACGTGATCGCGCCCGTCGCGGTTGCGGGATCGAGTGAGATGTCGGTGCGGATGGGGTTCGTGTTGACGTCGGTGCCGTTCGGCGAGGCGACGTCGATTCCGACCGTCACCGCCGTATCTGCCGCGAACGCGATCGGCGCGGACAGCAGGAACGCCAATACGGCCGCCGGAATGCGGAGTTTCATCGGGAATTCCTCCTACGCCAGTCTACGTCGCCTGCGCATAGAACGTTTAGCTACAAAATGGCGTAAGCCACGATGGCGTACTGAACAGAAGGATCGTTGGTCACGTTATCGGTCGTCGCGCCGTAGATGATCGCGCTGCCGTCGCTGACGCTGATTCTGATGATCTGACTCGCGCCGACAGGGACCCCGCCGAAAAATCCTGTTGCGTCGACCTGTTCGAAATAGTTCGCGGTGTATCGTTTCGTCACACTGGCGAGTACGTGACCTGTGTTGTCGAGCAGCACCGCGTTCAGTTGCGCGCCCGAAAAGAGCGTCCGCACGCCGATGTTGAGTCGAGTTCGCGCGGGATCGACCGGCGCAAGCATGAATGCCGTTGCGCCCATCGACACGATGCGGCCACCCGCAATACTGAGGTCGGCGGGCGTGATCGGATCTTCGAAGAAACCTGCCGTGCCGGCCGTTCCGGCGTCGTTATAGACACGCGCAACGATTTGCGGCTTGCCGATACCCGACGCGATGATCATGTCGAGCGACCCGAGTCCGGTCGCTCCCATTGCGGTGCCGAGATCGGGCAGCGTCAACTCCTGCCCGACGGCGAGTGTGTACGGATACGTCGTGTCGCTCGACGAGCCGGCAACACCGGCGTGATGAAACACCAGCCGGCCCGTCATGACGCTCGCACTTGGATTGAGAAGTTGCAGCGAGGTCTTGAAACTCGATCCAAACGTGCCCGTCACGGAGCCAACCGCCGGCAGCACTGCCGCCAGCGACTCCGTTGCGGTGCCGGAGCCTGAGAGCGAAATCGCGCTGCCGACCCGCGCACCGTCGGACATGGCCACCGTTCCGGTCACGTCGCCCGCATAAACGAGGTAGCCGGCGTCGACGATGCCGACCAGCGCACCGGCGTTCCCGCAGCCCCCGACGCGCGCGACGCCGATGAGATCCCCCTGCTGCACGGCCACGGGCGGTGTCATCGCATACGTCATCACGTTCGCGGTGGTGGAGAACGGCCCGCGCTCGTTGATCAGCGTCAGGTTGTCGCCAACACGGCGAAAGAACTTGATCTTCAGGGCGTTCGCGCACCCACTGCTCGACCAGTACACCTTCACCGACGTGACGTTTCCGGTCGCCGTGGCGGGATTGTCGAGCGAGATGTCGGTGCGCGTCGCGGCGATCGCGCTATCGCTGGAGTTCGGCGAGGCGATGTCGACGCCCATCGTGAGCGTCTGACCGAACGTCAATGGCGCTACGAGAAGCGTCGAAACAAAAAGGGACATGACGCGGGCTTTCATGGGTACTCCTCCTGACCGTGAATGAGTATGCCGTTCGCGAGCCGAAAGGTGTGCCGCAGCTCACGTCGCCTGCGCCCGCTTCTTGCAGAATGAGCGGCGTGTCCAACTTCGACGTGATCGAGCCGGCGACAGGCGGACGGCTCGCGTCGATCCCGCAGGCGACTGAGGCCGACGTCGATCGCGTGGTCCGCGCGGCCGATCGCGCGTTCCGCGCCGGCGCCTGGCGATCGATGAACACGCGCGCCCGCGGCCGCGTGCTGCTGCGGCTCGCGGAGCTCATTCGCGAGCACCGCGACGAGCTCGCGCGCCTCGAGTCACGCAACGTCGGCAAACCGATCCGCGAGTCGCGTGACGAGGTCGACCTCGCCGCCGACTGCTTCGAGTTCTACGCCGGCGCCACGAACAAGATCGCCGGCCAGACGATCCCCGGCGCCGCGACCGGAGTTCTCATGACGTTCCGCGAGCCGGTCGGCGTCTGCGGCATCATCGTGCCGTGGAACTTCCCCATTGCCATCACCTCGTGGAAGTCCGCCCCAGCGCTCGCGATGGGGAACACGGTCGTTCTCAAACCGGCCGAGCAGACGCCGATGACGGCGCTCCGCCTCGCCGAGCTCGCGCGCGACGCCGGGGTACCCGAAGGCGTCTTCACCGTCATCACCGGCCCCGGCTCGACCGCCGGCACCGCGCTGACGACGCATCCGCTCGTACGCAAACTCGCGTTCACCGGCTCGACGGAGGTCGGCAAGCAGGTGATGCATCACGCGGCCGATGACATCAAACGCGTGAGCCTGGAGCTCGGCGGCAAATCGGCCAACGTGATCTTCGACGACTGCGACTTCGGCCGCGCCGTCGCCTCCGCGGTCTCTTCCTCCCTCGGCAACGCCGGTCAGGACTGCTGCGCGCGCTCCCGCATCCTCGTCCATCAGCCGATCTACGACCGCCTCTCGCAGGCGCTCGTCGATGCTTTCGAGAAGGTGAAGGTCGGCGATCCGCTCGACGAAGGGACCGAAATGGGGCCGCTCGTCACCGCCACGCACCGCGACCGCGTGTTCTCGTACATCGAGAGCGGTAAGTCCGAGGGGGCGACGCTTGCGACCGGCGGCACGTGCGGCGAGCAGTGCTTCCTGGCGCCTACCGTCTTCACCGCCGTCACTCCGGAGATGCGCATCGCGCGCGAGGAGATCTTCGGCCCGGTCGTCACGGTCATGCCGTTCCGCGACGAAGCGGAGGCGATCGCGATCGCGAACGACAGCATGTACGGCCTCTCCGGCTCGATCTGGACCCGCGACATCGGCCGCGCCATGCGCGTCGCCCGCGCCATCGAGACCGGCAACCTCTCGATCAACTCCGGCTCCAGCGTTCATCTCGAGGCGCCGTTCGGCGGCGTCAAACACTCCGGTCTCGGGCGCGAGCTAGGGCTGCAGGTGCTCGACAACTACACTGAATGGAAAACCGTGTACGTTGATGTGAGCGAGTGATGCAGGGACGAATCGATCTGGACGCCCTCAAACGTCTCGTCACCGATGACGAGATCGAGACCGTGATTGCCTGTTTTCCCGACATGTACGGACGGCTCGTCGGGAAGCGAATCGCAGCGAAGTTCTTCATCGACGAGGTCGCGGAGCACGGGATGCACGCGTGCGACTACCTCCTCGCGTGCGACGTCGACATGGATCCCGTGCCGGGCTACACGTTCACCTCGTGGGCGAAGGGCTACGGCGACTTCCACCCGGTCCCCGACTTCGAGACGATGCGCATTGCGTCATGGCAGAACAAGACGGCGATCGTCCTCTGCGACATTCACGACGAAAAGACGGAGTCGATTCTGCCGCTCGCCCCGCGCTCGATCCTCCGCAAGCAGATCGCCCACGCCGCCGAGCAGGGCTACACCGCCTTCGGCGCCTCGGAGCTGGAGCTCTACGTCTTCAACGACTCGTTCGACGACGTCGCGAGGAAGGGATTCATCAACCTCGAGCCGATCGGCCGGCTCATCGAGGACTACCACATCCTCCAGAGCACAAAGGAAGAGTTCCTCATCGGCGACATCCGCTCGCACCTCGAACGGAGCGGGATTCCGGTCGAGTCGTCGAAAGGCGAATGGGGACCGGGTCAGCAGGAGATCGGTCTTCGCTACGCCGAGCTGCTCGAGATGGCCGACCGCCACCACCTCTACAAACACGCCGCGAAAGAGATCGCTTGGAAGCACGGCAAGGCGATCACGTTCATGGCAAAGTGGGACGAGCGCTACGCCGGTTCGAGCTGCCACATCCACATCTCCCTCTGGGACAAGAACGGCAAGAAGTCGCTCTTCGCCGGCGAAACCCCGACGTTCCGCCACTTCCTCGGCGGCTGGATGGCGCACATCCGCGAGCTCTTCGCGTTCTATGCACCCTATCCGGCGTCGTACAAGCGCTACGTCGCCGGCTCGTTTGCGCCGACCGGCATCGCGTGGTCGCACGACAACCGCACGGCCGGATTCCGGATCGTCGGCAGCGGACAGTCGCTCCGGATCGAATGCCGCGCGGCAGGCGCCGACGCGAACGCGTACCTCGCCTTCGCCGCGACGCTCGCCGCGGGACTCGACGGGATCGCGAACGAGGTCGAGCCGCCGTCGGCGTTCGAAGGCGACGTCTACGCAGCGCAAGACCTCCCGCACGTTCCGCACACACTCAATGAATCGATCGCGGCGCTCGAACAGAGCGCTTTCGCGCGGGCCGCGCTCGGCGACGACGTCGTCGAGCACTACCTGCACTTCTTCAAGACCGAGCAGCGCAAATTCGACGCCGCGGTCACCGACTGGGAGCGGCGGAGGTATTTCGAACAGGCATGAGACTCCAAGACAAAGTAGCCCTCATCACCGGCGGCGGCAGCGGCATCGGCAAGGCGTCGTGCATCGCATTCGCGCGCGAAGGCGCGAAGGTGGTCGTCGTCGACCTGAAGAAAGAGACGGCCGAGGCGACGGCTAAGGAGGTCGGCGGCGTCGCGTTCGCGGCCGACGTCTCCAAAGCGGGCGACGCCGAGGGGATGGTGCAGTTCGCCGAGGACACCTACGGGCGGCTCGACATCATCTTCAACAATGCGGGCGTCTTCTTCGACGACGACGGCTCCGTGACGGAGACGTCCGAGGAGACGTGGGACCGCGTCATCAACATCAACCTCAAAGGCGTGTTCCTCGGCTGCAAGTACGCGATTCCGGCGCTGCTGCGCGCCGGCGGCGGCTCGATCATCAACACCGCCTCGTTCGTCGCGATCGTGGGTGCCGCGGTGCCGCAGATCGCCTACACCGCGAGCAAGGGCGGCGTGCTCTCGATGACGCGCGAGATCGCCGTCGAGTTCGCGCGCAAGAACATCCGCGCGAACGCCCTCTGTCCCGGCCCGGTCGAAACGCCGCTCCTGCATGAGCTCCTCGCCGATCCCGCGCGCCGCCAGCGCCGCCTCGTCCACATCCCGCCCGGCCGCTTCGCGCGTGCCGAGGAGATGGCGAACGCCGCGCTGTTCCTCGCGAGCGACGAAAGCTCCTACGTGAACGGCGCGACGTTCCTGGTCGACGGCGGGATCACCGCGGCTTACATCACACCGGAATAGCGATCACTGGTTCGTAATCTGCGTCGCTGGCGAGACCCAGCCGTCGCCCGTCCCGTTGTCGGTTGACGACGCGTAGGCGGTCCACGAATCGATATCCGACAGATCGTTCGGCGGCGTGAAGATGACGTAGAGGTTCCCGTAGTTCCCGGACGGGAGGTTCGTCTGGATCATCGAGAACGCCGGAACGGTCACGGTGAAGCTCGTCGAGCCGTTCGTGCCGACGACCTGGACGGTCCAGGTATGCGAATTCGAGAAGTCGGCGTTGAGGATGCCGATATTCGTACGATAGCTCGCGTCCTGACGAAGGCCGAGCGAGAACGCCTGGCCGTTGCCTTCGATCTGGAAAATGCCGGAGCCGCCGAAATTCTGCGAGACCGTGCCGAGCGTCGTGTTCGGCTGTGGGGTGTAAATGCGCGAGAACGCGTCGATCTGCGCGTTCAGATCGATGCTGCTGTCGTCGGCGAGGCGCGCCACGATCTCGAGCGATCCGAGACCGGAGTAGTGCATGTACTGGCCGACCGCGTCCGCCATGTTGACCGCGGTGTTCGCGGGGATCGTGAAGTACTGCACCGTCGTCGAGAAGCCGCTTCCGCCCTGCGGAATCCAGCGGACGCGCACCTTCTGCTGCTGGTTGCGGTAATTCGCGATCATCACGTCCGACTTGTAGAACGTGCCGAAGTTGCCCTGGAGACTTCCGGCGGCCGGGATGAAGATCCACTGGTCATAGCCGGTCGTGAGGGCGGCGCTCGTATGCGCGCCGCGCGTCGGCGCACCGGCGAGGACGGCGCGGAGCATCGCCTTTTCGCGAGCGGCGGTCGCCGCCTGTTCCGTTGCGCCTGGGGCCGCCATGGCAGTCGAAGAGAGCAGGAGAAGACCGGCGAGCAGCTGTTTCATGACGCCTCCACTTGTTGATGTGGAAGTAATGTACTCTGAAATCGGCGGCCCGCCAGTGTCGTTGATCACACACATGCCCTTCGATCCGAAATCGCATGCGCGCGCCGTCGTCCTCGCGACGACCATGACCACGGTCGTCCCCGCGCCGTCCTTCTTCGAGCTACAGCTCCGCGTGCCGGCGATCTACGCGACCGTCAATGCCGGACAGCCCGTTGCCGCGTCTGCGCCATCAGCGTTTCCACCGCTGCAAACAGATCGATGCGCGATCTCGTTACGCCATTCCGCGCGTCGACGATCGGCCGTCCGGTCGACTTCAGCACCGACTCCATTTCGTCGACGCTGAGGCCCGGCCGCATCGCGAAGAGCACCGCCGCCGCGGCCGTGCCGTGCGGTGTCGCCTGCGAGGTGCCGCTGTACGTCGAGGTCGGAGCGTTCAGTCCCGTGGAAGTGACGTTGACTCCCGGCGCGAGCAGGTCGAGCGCGTCGTCACTGTCGCTGAAGCAGGCGACGACGTCCGGCCCTGCGCCGCTGTTGCACGCCGACGTGTCGGAGCCGCGGTCGAACACCGCTCCCATCGCGATCACCGGACGGAGGCACGCCGGCGCGCCCATCGTCGTCGATGATGAGTCGTTCCCGGCGCACGCGAAAACGGCAGTTCCGTGTGATCGCATCGACGTGATGAGCTGCGACATCGCCTGCGTCCACGACGCCGAGCTGTCGCAGTAGCTCGGAAACAACTGATCGGTGTAGAGGCTCAGGTTCACCGCGCGCACCTCGGGGTGGTTCGTCGCGACCCACGACAGCCCCTGCAACACCTGGCTGATGCTCGAGAACCGGTTGTTCTGATCGAGCACACGCACCGCGACGACCCTCACTCCCGGCGCGACGCCGGCCGGCGCCTTGATCCCGCGCGACGCGATGATGCCGGTGACGTTCGTCCCGTGTCCCACCTCGTCGCGCGCGGCACCGGCACCGCTCTGCGTCGTCAGCCGGTTCGGGCAGCAGCCGGTGCCATCGGAGTTCTGACAGAAGCACTGCTCGTCGACGACCTGCCCGGCGAGATCGACCGAATTCGGATCGAAACCCGAGTCCAGCACCGCGACCGTGACACCGGTTCCGTAGTAGCCCGCACGCTGTGCGACGTCGGCGCGAATCAGCTCGTTGCTTTCGACGTCGCCCCCGCGGCCGGAGACGTCGAGGTCGACCGCGACGACATCCGGATCGCTCGCGAATCGTGCTATCGCTTTGTCATCCGCGCTGCCCCAGGCGACCGGCACGCTCTGCAACGAGCCGAAACCGTCGATCGCACCCGCTTGCCGCATCAGGACGATCACCCGCGCGCTGCCACGCTCGCGGACGCGCTCGACGACATCGCGCGAAACGACGTTGCGCGAAACGACGCCCGCGAGCGCTGTCTGCGCGGTCAGGAGGACAGCGACGATTGTGAGGCGTCGCACCGCGCTCAATTTATCATCGCGAAGCCGAGGCGGCGCCCCCGCCGTTGCGGATCTCGATCGACCCGTTCGTCGTACGCAGCCGTAGCTCGGCACCGCCGCCGTTGATCGTGCCGCGCAACGAGTGGCGTCCCACCGAGTGCGTCGTGACGGCGATCTCGCTGTCGATGCTGCCGTTGGTCGTGCTGGCGTCGATCTCCGCGGCGAGCGACGAGGGGACGGTCAGCACGATCTTGCCGTTCGTCGTCGTGAGGCGGTTCGACCGTGTCCGATCGACGCTCAGCAGCTCCGCCGTGACACGTCCGTTCGTCGTCGATGCATTGACGTTCCCGGCACAACGGTCGAGCCGGATATGACCGTTCGTCGTCTCCACCTTCAGCATCCCGGAGACGCCGTTCACCTCGATCGCGCCATTCGTCGTGTCGACGTCGAGCGACATCGAGCGCGGAACGGTGATGTCGTACTCCACCTTCGCGTCCGACCAGTTGCCGGCGAGGAAGTCGAGGAACCCGACGCTGCCGTGGTTCGGATAGACCGTGTGCACCGAGATTCCGCCGTCGCGCGGCGTGATCTGGACCTGCAGCGCATTCAGGGCGCCCTTCGGATCATCCGCGCGCGAGACCGTCTTCACCGCATGCACCCGGACCCGCGGCTGGTCCCACGACGTGACGTTCACATGCCCGTTCACATTGTCGAGCGCGAACGTCGCTCCAGGCCGGACGTCGAACGTCTTGTCGATCGTCTGGGAGAGCGTGTCGGCGTGGAGAGCGGCGGCGGCGAGGGTGAGAAGCGCGGCGATCACGAGTCTTCGCATGCCCTCTATTACGTCGGCGGCGCGTGAAAGTTAACCGGAGCAGGTATTCTTGTGCCGTCCAGCCCATGAATAAGCGAGCCGTACTCGTCCTCCTCGCGATCGGACTCATCGCCGCCGCCACGGCAGTGCGCCTCGGCGGACCCTCGCCGAAACCGGCAACCGCCTCGCCGAACGAGTTCTCCGCCGCCCGCGCACTGCAGGCGGAAAAGGACACCATCGGCGGCACGATCCCCCATCCATCGGGATCCAACGCGAACAAGGCGGTGCGCGACCGCATCGTGGCACGTCTGCAGTCGCTCGGATACACCGTCAAGATCGAGACGCGGTTCGCCTGCAGCGCCCATCCGCTCTGCGCGACCGTCGAGAACATCATCGCGACCAGGCCCGGCGACAAGCCCGGGCCGCCGGTGCTCCTCGCCGTCCACTACGACTCCGTCCCCGCCGGCCCGGGCGCGTCCGACGACGGCATCGGCGTCGCCTCGGCGCTCGAAGTCGCGCGCATCATCCGCAATGAGAAGTTCGCGAATCCGATCGAGATCCTGATCGACGACGGCGAGGAGCTCGGCCTCCTCGGCGCCGAAGGCTTCGTGCAGGGAATGCCGAGCGTCGGCGCGGTCGTCAACCTCGAGGCGCGCGGCACCAGCGGCCCGAGCTACCTCTTCGAGACGAGCGCCAACAACCGCTGGTTCCTCGGGCCGATCGCGCGATCGCTGCCGATGCCGGTGACGACCTCGCTCTTCGCCGCGATCTACGACCTCCTGCCGAACGACACCGACCTCACCGTCTTCAAACGCGAAGGAATGACCGGCATCAACTTCGCGCCGATCGGCAACGTCAACGCCTACCACACGCCGAACGACAACATCGCGCACGTCGACCTCCGGACGCTGCAGCACCAGGGCGACAACGCCCTCGCCGCGGTGCGGACATTCGCGAACATGGACCTTCGCCACCCCCCGCGCGGCAATTCCGTCTGGTTCGACGTCCTAGGTTTTTTCATCGTGTCGTGGCCGGCGAGCTGGACGCTCTTCTTCGCGATCGCCGGCCTGCTCATCGCCGGCCTCGGCGCCGCGCTCCGGGAAGGCCGGAACGAAACGCTCATCGGCTTCGCTCTCTTCTTAGCGACGATCATCGTCGCCGCGCTGGTCGGAATCGTCATCGGCCTCGGCGCGCCCGCATGGGTCGCGCACCCGTGGCCGCTCATCGCCGCCGCTGCGCTCGCGGGATTCCTCGTCGCGTGCCTCCGCCGCGGCAATGGAGGTATCGCCGTCGGCTGGAACGTGCTCGCGGTCGTTGTCGCGGTGTTGATGCCCGGCGCGAGCTACCTCTTCATCGTCCCCGGCATCCTCCTCGGCGTCGCCCTCTTCACCGTTGACTTCATCGCGCCGATCGTCGCCGCCCTCCTCTGGGCGCCCCTCGCACTCGTGATCTACGCCGCCCTCGGCCGCAACGGACTCGTGGTGGTGGCGGTCGCCGCCGCACTGATCGGGTCGACAGTGCCCAGATGGAGTCAGATCAAACTCAAATCGATCGGAGCCGGCGCCGCCGTCGTCATCCTGCTCGTCCTCGTCGGCCGCCTCCTCCCCGCCTACACCGCGACGAAGCCCCAGCGCATCAACATCGACTACTTCGACGACGGCACACCGCACTGGCTGGCGACCGGGATGAACGACTCGCTCGCGGCCTCCGGGAAATTCGTACGCGCGAAGAACGACCTCGCGCCGTGGTCGATGTTCCCCTCCCACCCACTCCTCGCCCCCGCACCGAAACTCGCGAACATCCCGCCGGTCGTCGTCACGCGCGAAGGTTCGATCATCCATGTCCGTTCCCAGCGCAACGCCGACCGCGTCGTCCTCGCGATCCACGGCAAGGTACCGTCGCTGCGCGTCAACGGCGTCGTCCCGCCGCCGCGCCCGAAGCGCTTCCACACCTTCATCGCCTCCGACTGGACGCGCATCATGCTCCGCGGGTCGTCGATGGACGTCGACGTCGGGACCACCGCGCCGCTGCAGTACATCGCCACCGACATGACGTATGCGCCGCCGTTCGAGGCGAACCCGCTGATCCGCACGCGCAACATCTCCAACGCCACGCGCTCGGATGACGGCGACGTCACGATCACCCAGCGGTAAGAAACCTGTCCCGGCTCCTCCCGTATGTCACAATCACGACACCAATAGCATCCAAAAGCACCCAAAAACCGACAGGAGACGATCCCATGATGAAGAAACTCGTCCTGGCGCTCAGCGCCATGGCGCTGCTCGCCACGCCCCTCTTTGCACAGACCGCCGATGAGCTCATCGAAAAGAACATCAAGGCCCATGGTGGCGAAAAGATGAAGGCCATGAAGTCGGTCCGGATGACCGGCAGCATGAAGATGGGCCCCATCGAAGCGCCCTTCACGGTCTCGAAGACCCGGCCCGAGAAGGTCCGGATGGAGTTCACGGTGCAGGGGATGACCGGCATGCAGGCGTACGACGGAACGACCGGCTGGGCCGTCATGCCGTTCATGGGCAAGAAGGACCCGGAGAAACTGGCCGGCGACCAGCTCGACGACATCAAGGAAGAAGCCGACTTCGACGGCCCGATGGTCGACTACAAGGCCAAAGGCAACAAGGTCGAGTCGCTCGGCAAGGTCGACGTCGAAGGCACGCCCGCGTACAAGCTGAAACTCACGCTGAAAAACGGCAACGAGCAGACCATCTATCTCGATGCCGACAACTATCTCGAGATCAAGTCCGAAGGGAAGCGCAAGATCCAGGGGCAGGAGACTGAGACGGAGACGATCATCGGCAACTACAAGGAAGTCGACGGCGTCATGTTCCCGACGCAGATCGAGAACCACGTCAAGGGCCGCGAGGGCGCGCAGACGTTCACCATCAGCAAGATCGAAGTGAATCCCACCATCGACGCCGCGACCTTCTCCATGCCCGCCGCGGCGAAGACGGATGAGGCGCCGAAGAAACAGTGATGCGTTTTCTCAAGCTCGGCATTCTCCTCCTCGCACTCCCGCTCCTCGCCGACGACGCCGCAAAGATCGATTCCGCGACCCTCGGCGGGTTGCGGGCGCGGTCGATCGGACCGGCGGCGATGGGCGGACGGATCGCCGCCATTGACGGCACCGGCGACTCGCCGGTCACGCTCTACGCCGGTGCGGCGAGCGGCGGCGTCTGGAAGTCGACCGACGGCGGCTTCTCGTTCAAGCCGGTCTTCGATGAGCACACGCAGTCGATCGGCGCAATCGCCATCGATCCCTCGAACAAAGAGACCGTCTGGGTCGGCACCGGCGAGTCGTGGATGCGCAACAGCGTCTCCGTCGGCAGCGGCGTCTACAAGACGACCGACGGCGGCGCGAACTGGACGAGCACCGGCCTCGCCGACACCGAGCACATCGCGCGCATCGCGATCGATCCGAAGTCCACGAGCACCGTCTACGTCTGCGCGACGGGTCATGCGTGGGACAGCAACGAAGAACGCGGCGTGTTCAAGACGACCGACGGCGGCAAGACGTGGAAGAAGATCCTCTACGTCGACGCCAACACCGGCTGTTCCGACATCTCACTCGACCCGCAGATGCCCTCCATCCTCTTCGCCGGGATGTGGCAGTTCCGCCGCCAGCCGGACTTCTTCAACTCCGGCGGCCCCGGCTCCGGCTTCTACAAATCGACCGACGGCGGCGAGCACTGGACGAAACTGACGTCAGCGGCCAACGGCATTCCGGCCGGCAACCTCGGACGCATCGCCGTGGCGCAGGCGCCGTCGCGCCCGAGCGTTGTATACGCGCTCATCGAAGCGAAAAAGACGGCCCTCTACCGCAGCGACGACCTCGGCGAGCACTGGCGCCAGGTGAACGACTCGTTCAACGTGACGGTGCGTCCGTTCTACTTCGCGCGCATCGTCGTCGACCCGAGCGACTACAACCGCATCTACAAGCCGGGCCTCAATCTCAGCTACTCGGTCGACGGCGGCAACAGCTTCGCCGGCGCGAACATCATCAACGGCTCGAGCGTGCACAGCGACCACCATGCGCTCTGGATCAACCCGAAGGATCCGAACCAGATGTTCGAGGGGACGGACGGCGGCCTGTACGAGTCGCGCGACCGCGCCGTGCATTTCCGCCACGTCAACGTGCTGCCGGTCTCGCAGTTCTACCACGTCGCCTGGGACATGGATCAGCCCTACAACGTCTACGGCGGCCTGCAGGACAACGGTTCCTGGATGGCGCCGTCGCGCACGAGCGAAGGCGTCGCCAACCGCCACTGGCGCAACCTCGGCGGCGGCGACGGATTCGCCGTAATCCCCGACCCGAGCGACTCCGACTACATCTTTCTCGAGTCGCAGGGCGGCCACGTCGTCCGCGTACGCCGCTCCACCGGCGAGAACCGCGAACTGATGCCGTACGCCGCTGAAGGCGAAGGAAAGCTCCGCTTCAACTGGAACACCCCCATCGTCGCCTCGCCGACGCAGAAGGGGACCATCTACCTCGGCGCGCAGTACCTCTTTCGCTCCAACGACCGCGGCGACTCGTGGGTGCGCATCTCACCCGACCTGACGACCAACGATCAGTCGGCGCAGAAGCAGCTCGAGTCCGGCGGACTCTCCCGCGACAACTCCTCGGCCGAGAATTACACGACCATCATCACCGTCAACGAGTCGGTGAAGAACCCGAACGTCATCTGGGTCGGCACCGACGACGGCAACCTGCAGGTCACGCGCGACGGCGGCAAAACGTGGACGAACGTCATTGCGAACGTCCCGGGCGTGCCGAAGCGGACATGGGTCTCCGGCGTCGAGGCCGGTCACTTCGACGACAACGTCGCCTACGCCTCGTTCGACGGCCATCGCCGCGGCGACATGAAGACGTACATCTACAAGACGACCGACAGCGGCAAGACATGGAAGCCGCTGGCGACGGACGACGTGAAGGGCTTCGCACAGGTCATCCGCGAAGACCTCGTCAATCCGAACCTCCTCTTCGCCGGAACCGAATCCGGCCTCTTCGCCTCCATCGACGGCGGCGCGTCGTGGGCACAGTTCAAAGAGAAGCTCCCGCCGGTGGCCGTCGACGACATGACGATCCATCCGCGCGACAACGACCTGATCCTCGCCACGCACGGCCGCGGCATCTGGATCATTGACGACCTCACGCCGCTGCGTGCCCTGACGACCGAGGCGCTGCAGAAGGACGTCGTGATGCTGCCGACACGACCCGCGCAGCTGGTGATCGAGACCGGCGAACAGCGCTTTGACGGCGACACCGACTTCCAGGAAGGCGGCGTGCCGGAGTCGGCGTCGATCTCGTACTACCTCAAGAAGCGCCACATCGTCGGCGAGTCGCGCGTCGAGGTCTACGACGCGAACAACAAACTCGTGGCGACCCTCCCCGCGGGCAAGCGCAAGGGCATCAACCGCGTCGAGCTGCCACTTCGCGGGCCGGGACCGCGCATGCCGGGCGGCAACTCCATCGTCATGTCGCAGGGGAGCCTTTTCGGCCCGCGCCTCCCGGCAGGCAAGTACACGGTCAAACTGATCAAGGGCAACGACACGTACCCCTCGCAGGTCGAGGTCGTGCCCGACGTGCGCACGAACTACCCGGCCGCCGACCGCGAGCTGCAGCAGAAGACCGCGCGGCACCTCTTCGCGATGACCGAGGACTTCGCCTTCCTGACCGAGCGCGTGATGAACGTGCGCGACCAGGCGCAAGCGCGCGCCGCGAAACTGACCGGAGGCGATCAGAAGACGCTGAACGATCTCGCCGCGAAATCCGACGCCCTCTACAAGACCCTCGTCGCCACCGGCGAAGGCGGCTGGCTCTCCGGCGAAGAAGAGATCCGCGAGCGCCTCGGCGCCCTCTACGGCGCCGTCAACATCTACGACGGCCGCCCCACCGATCCGCAGCTCCACGAAGCGACACTGCTGGAGAAAGAGATCGGCAAGAAGTCATCCGCCTGGGACGCCATCGCCAACAAAGAGCTCCCCGCCGCGAACAAAACCCTCGCCGCCAGGAAGCTCGATCCGATCAAGCCCATTACCCGCGAAGAGTGGGACAAGAAGCCCGGCGGCCGCACAACCGCCACCATGTTGGATCTCGACTAACCATTTCGCCGGCGCCGCCTCTGAGTGGCGCCGGCGCCCTCCCCGGCGCGGCGCCGCGCAAAGCCTGTCTCCCTGCCCTCCCGCCACCAGTCCGTGTTTGCCTTCCTACGTTACTCCCGATTGAAGTAACCTTTTCGTAACGGTGGAGCTCTACGCGTTCGACGATGACTACGTCCGGCGCCTCGTCGAGGGCGACCGCTGGACGGAGGAGCACTTTCTCCGCTACTTCAACGAGTTACTGCTCATCAAGCTGCGATCGCGGCTCTCTTCGATGCAGGCGATCGAGGACGTCCGGCAGGACGTCTTCTTGCGCGTCTTCCGCAAACTCCGGTCTCCGGATGGAATCCGCGACGGGCGCAAACTCGGGTCGTTCGTGAACTCGGTTTGTAACAACGTCCTGCTCGAGTCCTACCGCACCAAAGGCGGCGGCGAATCGCTCGGCGTCCAGCACGACAACGTTGCCGCGGACGCCATCAGCGTCGAGGAGGCGCTCCTCGACGGCGAGGCGGCCATCCAGGTCCGGCACGTACTCGACGAAATGGAGCTAAAAGACGCCGAACTGCTGCGGGCAGTCTTTCTCGAGGAGCGTGACAAGAACGAGATCTGCAGCGAGTACGGCGTCGACCGCGGCTACCTTCGCGTCCTTCTCCATCGCGCCAAGGAAAAGTTCCGTTCGAGGTTCCTCGGCACGCGCGTAGTCGGACGGCTGAAGACGCTTGATACGGAAACGGCCAAACCGTCACTACATCACTGAGACATCCATGGAACACGCCGAAGCAACCGAAACGATGGCCGCCGAGCGCTACCTTCTCGGGGAAATGACGCCCGAGGATCGCGACGCCTTCGAAGAACACTTCTTCGGCTGCGCCGAGTGCGCCAGCGAAGTCCGCCACGGCGCGCAGATCGGCGCGGCGATTCGCACGCAGAAGGCGAACCGCACGCGGCAACCGCGTACGAGCGCGGCGCGGCAGTGGCTGGCCGCGGCCGCGGTCGCCGCGGCAGTCAGCGTCGTCCCGATCGTGCAGAACGTCGGTCTCCGACAGCAGATCGCGATTGCCCGCTCCCCACACATCGCAGCCTCATATTCGTTCCTCACCGCGGGCTCGCGCGGAAGTGAGGAGCTGATCATCCCGGCCGGCTCGACGCCGTTCACGATCGACTTCGACATTCCGCCGCAGCCGGACGCGCGGCGCTACGTCGTCGAAGTCGCCGACGCCGCGGGCCGCGTGCGCGCCCATGAGGGCGTCCCCGCCGACGCGGCGCGCGATACACAGCATTTCCAGTTCCCCGGCGGCTCGTTGCCGCCCGGGAAGTATTCACTCAGGGTTCACGCCGAACCGGCAGCAGGGGTACCGGTGACGGCGTGGTCGTTCGTCGTCCGTTAGCAAAAACCGCAATTCGGGTCTGTAGAGAGGCGCAGTGACGCGCAAAGGAGGAGCTATGTCTTCAGCAAATCGGAAGTCCAAAGCAATGACGTTTGCCTACCACGCCCAGGGTGTCGGCCTGTCCGCATCGATGACGCGGCCTTGTTGCGAAGTCATCCCGTCGCTCGCCACGGCATCGCTCTCCATCACCGGCGGAGAGAGCTACTCGACCGTGCGCGACTACAACTGGAAGGGACTCATCACCTTCGACGAAGCGTCCGCCTACGCGACCGGAAACGTGCACCAGAACGACGACGGCCGCGTATACAACACGCTGTCGACGGTCACCGTCCGAAACCTCAACATCGCCAACATGGTGCACGCCGAGCTGGTCATCGCGCGCGTCACCTCGGAGCACCACCCCGGCGAGGCCGAGGGGCGGATTACGTTCGCGGGAAGCATGATCCGCAACCTCGTCGTCGGCGGAAGAAAGATGGACGTCGAGCTCGATGAAGAACCGTTCACGACCAAGCCGACGTATGCGGGCTTCGCCGACTCCTTCCAGAAGCTCCGCGGCCAGGCGGTCGAGTACCACGACGAGCGCAAACAGGTCCTCTCCTGTTCCCTCGCCACGAAGGTCGGAGACACGAAGGACTTCGTCATCCACATTCCGGAATTCGGTAGAATTTACGTCGCCCAGGTGATCATGAAGCCGGGGTATCGGCGCATCAGCATGCTCCGATTTGCGCTCGGAAGTCCCATTGCGGGCTCCCTCGAGGTCGCGGGTGGCGAGACGAACGGTGTCGAATATTGGCCATAGTCTGCTCGCGGTGCTGCTGTTGTTCACAATGGCAGCAGCACCGCAGGACGCGGATAGCGCCTATCGCGACGCCCGCATCCGCATTCTCGGCGCGCAGGACCTCATCCGCCAGGGCCAGTACACGAAGGTATACGAGACCGCCGCGCCGGAGCTGCCGCCGTCGCTCCGGCACAGCGACATCGCGGTCGACCGACTCTGGACGCTCGCCATCGCCGCAAGCAAGCTAGGCCGATTCGACGAGGCCAGGCGCGACCTCGACGAAGCCCAGAAACTGGCGGCGCAGTCGCACCCCGACCGGCTGCCGCAAGTGCTCCTCGTTCGGGCGAACATGATGATGTTCCCCCTCGCCGCGCGGAAGCGCGCCGCCACCGAAGCGCTACGCGCCGCGAAGCGAACCGGCGACGTCAAGACGCAGACGAAGATCCTCGGCACGCTCGGAAACATCGCCGCGATGTCCGAGCACTACGACGAGGCGATCGATTACGGCGAGAAGACGCAGCGCCTCGCCATCACTCTCCACGACGAATCACTCCTCCACAAGACCGAGGGGAATCTCGGCTGGTACCTCAACGAGATCGGCGATCGTGAAAACGCTGAAGAGCATCTCCGGGCCGCCATCGCGGCAGCGACGAGGATGCACGCCGAAGACAACCGCCTCGTGTACCTCCTCAACCTCGGCGCGAGCGAAATGTCGCGCGGCGATCTCAAGGCCGCACGCAGGGAGTTCGTGGAGGCAAACGAGCTCGCCGCAAAGCTGAGCAGCAGCGAAAAGGGCAACGCGGAGCGAAGCATCGCGGAAATCGAGCTGCTCGAGGGCCACCTTTCCGCCGCCCGCGCGGAAAACGCGAAAGCGCGGCAATTTAACCAGAAGGAAGAGGGCACCGAGCCTGCGCTGGCGGTGCAGCGCTCGCTCATCCTCGATGCGCGCATCGATCTCGCCGAAAACAAACTCGACGACGCCACGGCGACTCTCGAGCGCGTGCTCGCAGAGGCGAAGTCCAAGTCGGTCCGCTGGGAAGCGGAGTACCGGCTTGCCGACGTTTGCGCGGCGAACAACAAACCGGAGGCGGCCGACCATCACTATCGCGCCGCGGTCGAGACGGTCGACCAGGCGCGGCAGGACGTTCGGCAGACGGAGTTGAAATTCTCCGTCCCCGACCTCGCCACCCCGCTATACGACGCCTACATCGATTTCCTCGTCCGACAGAAACGCGCCGGCGATGCGCTGCGGATCGCCGAGCTGAATCGCGCCCGCACCCTCGCGGAAGGATTACAGATCGACGACGAAAAGTTCGACCCGCGCGCCGCCGCACGCGAAGCGAACATCGTCGCCCTCTCCTACCACCTCGGACGGACTCGTTCCTTCCTCTGGGTGATCACGCCGGCCGACGTCAAGCTCTTCGACCTTCCTCCCGCGGCCACGATCGAATCGGCCGTCGACCGTTACCAGGAGACCTTCGCGACCGCACGCGGCGGACTCGAAACAAACGGCGCGCGCGGCGAAGAGTTGTACCGCATGCTCGTCGCACCGGCGGCCAATGTGCTGCAACGCGTTCGGCGCCTGGCGATCATCGCCGACGGGCGGCTGTTGCCTTTCAACTTCGAGACGCTCGTCGTTCCCTCCACGCATCATTACTGGATCGAGGACGTCACGATTGAGACCGTCCCCTCGGTGCAGTTGCTTTCGCGCGCGCGCGACGATCGCAACAGAGGACGGCTGCTCCTCATCGGCGACGCCGCTCCCGCAGATCGTGCGTTTCCACCCCTCCAGTACGCCGGAGAAGAGATGCAGCGCGTGAAGAAACATTTCGACCGCACCACGATGCTCTCCGGCGCCCGCGCCACGCCGCACGCTTACTTCGACAGCTCGCCGGAGTCCTACGGCTTCGTGCACTTCGTCGCGCACGCCATTGCCATGCGACAGCGGCCGCTCGACTCCGCCGTCATCCTCGCCCGCGACGGCGAAGGTTACAAACTCTACGCGAGGGACGTCATCGCGCATCCGATCAAAGCGCGGCTCGTCACGATCTCGAGCTGCCATGGCGCCGGCCGGCGCGCCTACCACGGCGAGGGACTGGTCGGTCTGGCGTGGGCGTTTCTGCGCGCCGGCTCGCACGAAGTGATCGCATCCCTTTGGGAAGCGAACGACCGCGCCACCTCGAGCCTCATGGACTCGATGTACTCCGCGATCCAGGCCGGTCACGACCCCGTCGACGCCCTCAGAATCGCAAAGCTCCAACTCCTGCACTCGAAGACGATCTACCGCAAGCCCTTCTACTGGGCACCGTTCGCGGTCTATACCGGCTCGTAAGCGCCGCGGATCACCCGCCCTGCCACCCTTCCTCCGACACGACCGCGGCAACCTGCTCCGCGCGGCGCGACGTCAGCGTCGATCCTGTGCTCGCGGCGATGACCAGCACCACCGCGAGCCACTGCCGCGGCGACAGGAACTCGTGCAGAAAGACCAGCCCGGCGAGCGCGGCGACCGCGGGCTCGAGGCTCATCAGGATCCCGAACGTGCGCGCGGGAAGCTCCTTGAGCGCGATCATCTCGAGCGTGTACGGGATCGCGCTCGACAGCAGCGCCACGCCGATCCCCGCCGCGAACAGTCGCGGCGTCAGCCGCGCGAATCCGCCCGTCGCCACGGCTACCGGCACTGCCACGAACGTGGCGATCATCATCCCGATCGCCACCGCGGCGCCGCCGGGAATCATCCGCGACACGCGGCCGCCGATCAGGATGTACGCGGCCCAGCACGCACCCGCGGTCAGCGCCAGCAACACGCCGATCGCGTCCGCCCCGCTGCCCGCCCACGGTGCGATCAGCGCGATCCCCGCCGCGGCGAGCACCACCCACGCGACGTCAGCCGCGCGCCTCGATCCGAACACCGCCACGCCGAGCGGCCCGATGAACTCCACCGTCACCGCGAGCCCGAGCGGGATCCGCGCTAGCGCCAGGTAGAACACGACGTTCATCACGCCGAGCACCAACCCGTACGGGACCAGCACCCGCCAATGCGCCGCCGATGCCCCGCGCAGCCGCGGCCGGAACGCCGCGAGCAGAATCACCGCCGAGATGCCGACCCGCAGCCCCACCGTCCCCGTCGCTCCGAGCGCCGGAAACAGCCCCTTCGCCAACGCCGCACCGCCCTGCACGCTGACGATCGCGCCAACGATCGCCGGCACCGGCAGGACCGCCGGGAGATGTGCGCGTTTTCTTTCGTTCATTCGCGAGCCAACGTTCGCTTACATCAACACGCGCCAGTCCTCTCCCGTTCGAACCTCTCCAAAAAGACGCCCTACTCCTCCGCACCGTGAAGAAGGCGCGAGTCAGTCTCCTTGCTGCCTGACGATATCGACCGAGATCTCCACCGCGGCAGTCGTTCCTCGGTTTTCCAGCCAGTGCATCGTGTTCCGGTCCTCGGGCCAGCCGACTCCGGGACCATAGTCCGTAGCGACTCCATCCCGGTGGTCAGTGATCGTTCCCTCGAGGATGTAGACGATGCCGGGCCTGTCCTTATGGTCGTGAATCGGGCCGAGGACGGCTCCAGGCTCCATGGTGAACAGGCGCATTCGAAGCTGGCGGCCTGCCATTCCCTCGATCTCAGGGCCAAGGTCCACCGTTGCCAGTAACTTCGCCGTGACGCCTCTTGTCGCTGGTGGCACCTGCTCGTCGCTCATCGTGCTCTCCTACTTCGATCTTAGCGCGCCGGCGAGGGCGCCGGCACCACATGTAGCTCGCGCTACGATGAGCGGTAAACCCGATGGATGCGATCGTCTGCGAGAACCTCACGCGCGCGTTCGGCTCGTTGCGCGCCGTCGATGGGATCTCGTTTTCCGTTTCCGCGGGACGCATCTTCGCTCTCCTCGGCGCGAATGGCGCCGGGAAGACCACGACGATCCATCTTCTCCTCGGCCTCCTCGATCCGACGAGCGGGCGCGCGTCGGTCCTTGGCTTCGATTCACGGACCGAGGGAGAGAGAGTCCGTGCGCGATGCGGCGCGCTGCTCGAGCATCACGGCCTCTATGAGCGCCTGACGGCGGAGGAGAACCTCGACTTCTATGCACGCATCGCGAGGATCGGTCCGGACGCGCGGTCGAAGCGCATCCGCGAACTGCTCGAACATTTCGGACTGTGGGAACGGCGCCGCGACCGTGTCGTCACGTTCAGCCGCGGAATGAAGCAGAAGCTCGCGATCGCACGGGCGCTGATCCATACCCCTCCGGTCGTCTTTCTCGACGAGCCGACGGCCGGACTCGATCCGGAGGCAGTGGTGAGCCTGCGGAAAGACATCGCGGCGCTCGCATCGGAGCATGGCGCGACCGTCTTTCTCAATACGCACAATCTCGCCGACGCGGAAAAACTGTCGGACGTCGTCGGCGTCATGCGGCGCGGAAAACTTCTGGCAGTCGGAACGCCGGACGAGCTGCAAGGCGATACGACGGTCACGATCGCAGGAACTGGCATCACGGAGGAACACGCAGCCGCGGTGGGCGGCTCGATCGTCGCCGGCCGGCTGTCCATCCGACTCCGCGCCGGTGACAGCGTGGCGCCGGTCGTCCGTGAGCTCGTCACGCGCGGCGTCGGAATCGAGGAGGTGCGGAAGGAGCGCACCGGTCTCGAAGACATTTTCCTCGACCTCGTGGCGAAGGAGAGCGAATGAGCGATCTGGGAACCGTAGTGTGGAAGGAATGGCGCGAGCTTCGCGCTCAAAACGCCGACTTCGGCGGCACGGCCGTGATCATCACGGTTCTGGTGCTGCTCGCGATCGTCGCCGGAATGGCGGCCATTGCCGGACCGGAAATCGTCCGGACCCCGTTCGTCCTCGTGATCTCCGCCACCCCCGTATTCGCCGTGATCGGAACGATCTGCGAAGCGTTCGCCGGGGAGCGGGAGCGGCACACGCTCGAAACGCTGCTCGCCAGCCGTGTCTCGACCGAAGCGCTGCTCATCGGAAAGATCATCGTCAACGTGCTCTATGCGTGGGGCGGAGCGGTTCTGCTCTTCCTGCTCCTGGTGATCGGAGCGAACGTGCCGAAGCTGGGGCGGCAGATCGTTCTTCCGAGCCCCGGCATCACGCTGACGATCTTCGTCGTGATTCCGCTGATGCTCCTGCTCGTCTGCACGGCGGGTGTTCTCGTCTCCCTCCGCTCCCCGACCGTTCGACAGGCGCAGTCGAAGCTCGTCGTGTTCTTCATGGGCATCGGATTCCTGTTCCTGATCCCATTCCTCGTCATTCGCAGCCTCTTCCCGCACCTGATGGCGGACGCCAGGCAAATGGCCGCGTCACCGAACTTCGCCATCGTCTCGATCGCGGCGTGGAGCGTGATTCTGCTCATCCTCGACACCGTGATGCTGCTCGCCGCGCGCTGGCGATTTCAGCGGCAGCGGATGATCGTCACGCGGTAGGCCATCGGGGTGGTGGCGGCGTCGGGGGATGCGGTTGAGGAGGAAGGTGCCGTCGGGGAAGACGTCGTACTGCGGCCACGCCTCGACGCCTTCGCGGAGGGCGACGCTGAAGAGCGGTTGGGGCGGTTGGGCCGAGAAGGTGCCGTCCGCGCCGATCGAGAGCGCCGACCGCCTCTGTGTGGCGCCCTCGCCGGCGTGGCCGCGCGCCAGCGCGGCCGCGTTGATAAGCTTCGATTGATGACCGGTCAGAGTCGGCTCGAATTCATCCAGCGATGTGTACGAGAGAGAAGGATCCTATGGACCTACCACGTGAACATGCGGCTCGAGCGGCGGCGCATCACCCGCGACGAAATACTCGATGCGGTTGACACGTATACGATTGTTGAAGCGTACCCGGAGGACAAGTACCTTCCGAGCTATCTCGTACTTGCTGCGGAGACGTTTCACGTACTCTTCGCAGTCGATGTCGAAAACGATCATGTCCGCGTGGTCACCGCGTACCGCCCAGATCTCGGCGAATGGCAGCCAGGCTTTCGAATGAGGAGGAGTTGACGATGAAATGCCGCGTCTGCGGTGGATCTCTGCGTCCTATGACGACGGACCTACCCTTCAAGGTCTCGGAACGCACGATCGTCATCGTAAAGATGCTCCCGGTCCTCCAGTGCGACCACTGCAGCGAGTACTCGTTCGACGACGCGACATTCGCGCGCGTGGAGGACCTGCTCGCGAAAGTCGACACCGCGGCGGAGCTCGAGATCATCCCGTTCGCCGCGTAACGCCTAAGTCACTTCCTTCGTCCCCTGCTCCCCTGCGTCTCTCGCCTTGCGCGCTGGAGCTCGCGGAGCTGCGCGGCGGCGAGGCTGTCGGGGCCTTGCTCCTGTGCCTGACGTTTGACCTCGTGGAACACCGCGAGATCGCGCTCGTTCTCCTCTCTCTCCTCCGCCTCCTGAAACTCGGCGTGTTGCGCCCAATCGCGCTTCGCGTCTTCGTACCCCTCCCTCACGACGAATCGCTTCCGGACGCCCTCCTCGATGATGTCCGCGGCGAGGTTCGGATCGATCGGGATTGGGAGCTGAACCTGACCAGTGCGCAGAAGGCGCGCGCGTCTCAGGAGCTCCGCGTCGGTCATGTCTCGAGGCGGGATCGGCGCGTAGACGACGGCGGTCGAGGCGTATTCCTTGATGCGCTCGAAGAACCGGATCAAGTCGTTCTGCCCGCGCTCATTCATGATCCGCCGATGCTCCGGATTGTTGAGCCCTTTTAGATTCTTTGGCCTTCTCATCTCTCTCTCCCTTCTTCGGGATATGGAAGGAAATGAGCGGGCGCGCTCATAACGCGCCCGCTCCCCTCCCGCCCATTCACATTACTGACTCTCGACCTGCGACGGAGTGCCCGACGTCGTCGTCGAAGGAGTGGGAGACGGCTGCTGCGGGGCCGGCGTCGCCGACTTCTTGCGGCGCGCGATCCGTTTCAGACGTCTGATCTCCTCGACGTGCGAGATGAGCACTTCGTTTTCGGGAACCTTTGCGACCTGCGAAGCAATAGCGTACGCCTGTCCGCCGATCGTCGCGAGGGTGTGGCGGCGCATCGCATTCGCACCGGCAAGACCGGTGACGAAATTCCGCGCCTCGTCCTCGACCGCCTTCCAGAGAATCGCGTCCTGCTGGAGCGCCCGGACGGTATCGAGCGGCTGTCCGACGGCAGCCTCGACGACACCCGAAACACCCATGACATTCAGCGACGCCTGGACGATCGGCTCCGACGTCTGCGAACTGTTGCGCAGCTTCGCCCGCTGCTGCACCGAGAGCGTCGCCACCTCCGGAAGCTGACCGCGCATCGTGCGAATCTGCTCGATGGCGGCCTCGGGGGTGAGCGCCGTTTGCGGCTGCGGCGTGTCCGCAGCGGCGTTGGGAGTGGTACTGGGGTTCTTGAGCATGTAGTTCTTCATGTCTTTCTCCTTCTCTCGGCTTGACGGAACCGAGTCCGGTTTTGGGGACCGGTGGACGACATGACTGAACTCGAGGAGTGCATGGCGGCCATCGGGGTGGGAAAAGGCGACCGCACGTCGACTTTCCCGGATTGACGATTGCCGGCGGTTGCGCAGACCTCCGGCGCCCGCGGCAGGAGGAGCACAGCTCAGACTCCCG
>Ga0207639_10000115_pt1 | contig 62079 bp, 54 predicted proteins | sample KBSCornC32_FD_184299 | JGI IMG/M metagenome (GOLD analysis project Ga0207639, IMG submission 184299) | Corn rhizosphere microbial communities from Kellogg Biological Station, Michigan, USA - KBS Corn C3-2 (SPAdes) (version 2) | ecosystem: Host-associated > Plants > Roots > Rhizosphere > Soil ... | reverse complement strand
AAATCCATAGACCGTGTTGCTGAAGTGCAGGTCGCGCTGAATGTCCATGGCCGCGAACCCCACGTTCACGCGGTCGAGGTAGTTCACGATATACAGCAGAAACATGTACGGAATCAGCCGCCAGGTGATCTTCCTGTAAACAGCCCGCGCATTCACCGCATCAAGGCCCATCGTTCCACTCTACATGCATCGGGCCGTGTGATTGCTATGTGCCCTTTTCAGCCGCCAGCAGCTTCTTCTTCCGCTCGACACCCCAGTGATAGCCGGCAATCGTGCCATCGCCGTGAATCGCGCGATGACACGGCACCACCACTGCTACCGGGTTCGACCCGATGGCCGAACCCACCGCGCGTGCGGCCTTCGGCATTCCCAGCTCGCGTGCGATCTCGCCGTAGCTTCGCGTCTCGCCGCGTGGGATCTCCTGCAACGCGCGCCACACCCGCTGCTGAAACGCCGTAGCCCGCACGTCCAGAGGAAACTTCGCTGCGCGCGGATGCTCGCTCATCTGGCTTGCAATATACTCGACTGCCTCAGCCAGCCAGCCGTCTGTGCTCTTCGCACGAACAATCTCAGCTTTTTTGAACCGCCCGCGCAACTCGGCCAGAAGAGCTGCATCGTCCTTGCCGAAGGCAATCGAGCACACACCTGCATCGGTTGCCGCTACCAGCATCCGCCCCAGCGGACTGGCCGCCGTCGCATATTGAATCTCGACTCCCGCGCCGCCTTCGCGTATTTTCTTTGGCTTCATGCCCAGCACCTCGCTGCTCGACTCGTACAACCTGCTGCTCGAACCGAACCCGGCATCGTAGATCGCGTCCGTGATCCGCGTCGCGGGTTTCCGCACCTTATCTCTGAATTTCGCCAGCCGCTGCTCCCGCGCAAATTCGCCCGGACTGACACCCAGCACGCGCTTGAACCCGCGCAGCAGCGGAAGTCTCCCTATGCCGACGGCGCGGGCAACGTCTTCGAGCGGCGTCCTCTCGTCCGCGTGGTCGCGCAGATACTGCGCCGCAGCCCGCACCGCACCCTCCTGCGGATCGGGCCTCGCCTCGGCGCATTCCGGGCCGCATCGCTTGCAGGCCCGGTATCCGGCTGCCTCGGCCTGTGCCGGGGAAGGGAAGAAGGCCACCTGCTTCCGCGCTGGCCGCCTGCTTGCACAACTTGGGCGGCAGTAGATGCCGGTTGATTTCACCGCATACACAAACTGTCCGTCCGCCCGGCGGTCGCGCCCAAGCACCTGCTGCCACTGTTTCCCGGAAAAATAGCTGGGAGTTGGAGTCATCTTCGCGCTTGTTCGAGCTGTGAGGGTCATCGTCATTCCAGTATCCTCCCACCATCCGGTTGGCCGCCACACTCCGCTTTGTTCGCCCAAATTCCTCCGGGTCGTTGCCTCTTTCGCCACTGCCCCATCATTATTGCCGCGGCGGGCGCTTACGGCTTCGCGTACACTTGTCGCCATGAAGACCCTCCCCGCGCTTCTCGTGCTTGTACTTTCCACTGCTGCCTCGGCTCAAAAGATGAGCCCCACCGCTGCGCCTGAAGGCCAGCATCTGCTCATGAGTCTTTCAGCCAAGGGTGTCCAGATCTACACCTGCAAGCAGGTCAATGCCAACACGCAGTGGGTCTTCGAGGGCCCCGAGGCTACGCTCTCGAATGCAAAAGGTGAAGCGGTCGGCACGCACGTCGCAGGACCCGTCTGGAAGTACCTCGATGGCAGCCAGGTCACAGCGGAGGTTGTCGCCACTAGCGAGGCACCTGTAGCCAACTCAATCCCGTGGCTGCTGCTGCACGCGACGAACTCGAAAGGCTCAGGACTTCTGTCGCGCGTCGATGCCATCCGCCGCACCAACACCCACGGCGGCATTGCCCCGGCCACCGGATGCGACGCCGGGCACCTCAACGCCACCGTCCGCGTCCCCTACACCGCGACGTACAACTTCTACTCACTGCAGCCGTGAGCAGACGCCAGCCTTGAAAATCAAAGAGGCAGGCACGTGGCCTGCCTCTTTGGTTCAATCTGTCCTGAAGTTACGAGACTGTCTGCTTGAGCCCTGCCTGCTCTTTCAAAGCGGCGGCCTTGTCGGTCTTCTCCCATGTGAAGCCCTCGTCCTTGCGGCCGAAGTGGCCGTAGGCAGCAGTTGCCTTGAAGATGGGCTTGCGCAGGTCGAGGCTCTCGATGATGCCCTTCGGCGTCAGCGAGAAGTTCTTGCGCACCAGCGCCTCCAGCCTGGTCTCGTCGATCTTGCCCGTGCCGAACGTATCCACCAGCACGCTTACCGGCTCGGCAACGCCGATTGCATAAGCAAGCTGCACCTCGCAGCGGTCCGCCAGCCCGGCGGCGACGATGTTCTTGGCTACATAGCGCGCCATGTACGCGCCCGAGCGGTCCACCTTCGTCGCGTCCTTGCCGCTGAAGGCCCCGCCGCCATGCCGGCCCATACCGCCGTAGGAATCGACGATGATTTTGCGGCCGGTCAAGCCGGTATCGCCCATCGGGCCGCCGACGACGAAGCGCCCCGTCGGGTTGATGTGGTACTTCGTGTCCTCATCCAGCAGGTTCGCCGGAATCACAGCCTGGATGACGTTCTTCAGGATGTCGGCGCGCAGTTCCTCGTTGCCCACGGTTTCGGCATGTTGGGTCGAGATGACGACCGCATCCACGCGCACGGGCTTGAAGTTAGCGTCGTACTCCACCGTCACCTGGCTCTTGCCGTCGGGGCGCAGATACGCCATCAGTCCGCTCTTGCGCACTTCGCTGAGCTTGAACGCCAGCTTGTGGGCCAGAGAGATCGCTGTCGGCATCAGCTCAGGCGTCTCGTTCGAGGCGTAGCCGAACATCATGCCCTGGTCGCCCGCGCCGCCCGTGTCCACGCCCATGGCGATGTCGCCCGACTGCTTGTTGATCGTCGAGATCACCGAGCAGGTGTTCGAGTCGAACCCATACGAGGCATTGTCATAGCCAATGGCCGCCACCGTACCGCGCACCAGACCCTGAATATCCACATAGGCTTTGGTGGTGATTTCGCCCGCAACAACGACCAGGCCGGTGCAGGTCAGCGTCTCGCAGGCCACGCGGCTGTAGGGATCCTGCGCCAGGCAGGCATCGAGGATGGCGTCTGAGATCTGGTCGGCAATCTTGTCGGGATGCCCTTCGGTAACAGATTCACTGGTAAACAAAAAACGGTCGCGTGTCGCCAAAGCGAACTCCTTGGAGGTGAGTGTCTGCCCGCACACGAAGTCCGAACAGCGTCCAACCTTTTTATTCTACCGTTGCTCACCCGAAGGGGCAAAGCCCCGCAGCCGCCGGTATGCACTCGTTCCCGAACGGCGAGATTCCGCATTGAACGGGCAAAAGAAAACGGCGCCTGCCCGAGGGCAGACGCCGTGGAGATACTGCAATCGGTCTAAAAGCGGAACTTCGCTCCCACCTGCAGCACGCGAGGTGCGCGGTATGCAGTCACTTGGCCGAAGAGGCTCGATGTGGAAGAGACGCTGATCGAATCGAAGTTTGTGTGGTTGAAGGTATTGGTCGTCTCCGCCCGGAACTGGAACGAGGACTTCTCCCACACCTTGAAGTTCTTGAACAGCGCGAGGTCCCAGCGCTGGAAGCCGGGTCCGTTGATGGTGCCGCGCTGCGCATTGCCCGGACGGACTACACCCGAAGGAACGGCGGCGAAGGCATCGGTGTTGAACCAGTGCAGGCGTGTGTGCGGCCCCGCGTTCGGGTCGCCCACCTGGTCCGGACGAGGTCCGGCAGCGCTCGGCCCAAGGATGCCCAGGCCGCCCGGATCAAGGCCATCGCTGCGGGTTGCGGTAAACGGCAGGCCTGAGTTCATCGAGACGATGCCCGAGACCTCCCATCCGCCGACAACGCGGCCCACCAGTCCGGGCTGGTGCTTGAGGAAGGGCAGCTCGTAGACGAAGTCCGCCGTCAGGATCTGTCTCCGATCCAGCGCGGCGCGACCGTAGTCTCCCTTGATGTTGTAGAGGTTCTGCGTTGCGCTCGACCGGTCCGACTGGTTGTCCGTCAGGGCCTTCGACCATGTGTAGTTCACGTTGACCATGTTGTCGCCGGTAAAGCGCTTTTGCAGCGAAATCTGCAGCGAGTGGTAATTGGATGTGAACCAGGGCTCAATCGAATTGAGCGACGTGTAGCCCTTGTAGGGGCGGATCTGGTTCAGTGTCGGCGAATTGCCCGTCGTGATCCGCTTCACGGTGTCACCGGGAACCGTGCTGCCCAGACCAGCGGCCAGGTATGCGCCTACCGGAACCTCGTTCAGGTCAACGATGCCCAGCAGGTGCCGGCCCAACTGGCCAAAATAACCCATGTCCAGAACGAGACTGGGAGCAAGCTGCTGCTGCAGGTCCAGGCTGAACTGCTGCGTGTACGGCGTCTTGAAATTCGGGCTTGTGCCGCGCAGCGTGGGTGGGTTGATGTTCAGCTTTGCAGTTCCTTGTGCCGGATCGTCAAAGCTGGTATTGGGAATGTTCGGCGACTGCACATACGGCGGGTTGGCAAAAATGTTCTGTTCATAGATGCCGTAGAGCGCCGTGTCGTAGGCGATGCCATAGCCGCCGCGCAGCGCAGCCTTGCCATTGCCGAACACGTCGTAGGCAAAGCCGACTCGCGGAGCAAAGTTCAGCGTGTCGTTCTTGCCGACCTTCTGGCCATACGGAGAGGTCTTGCCGTTGATGCTGATGCCGTTCAGCGCATCGTAGTTCGGGTTCGGCGTTACGCCGCCCTTGCACGGTGCGCCGGCAACGCAGAGGCTCCCTGCCGTGTCGATGGTCGGCGCGTTGGCCGCCTTGAACAGCGACGGGTCAAACGTCGTCAGCAGATGGTTCTTGTCCACCGGCTGCGGGAAGTAAGAGTAACGAACACCAATGTTCAGCGTGAGTCGCGGCGCTGCCTTCCAGTCATCCTGCGCATACGCCTCGATGGAGGTGTTCTGGATGTCGGGCGTCATATCCAGAGAAGCCTGGTTGAAGTTGGTGACGAACCCCATCAGGAAGTTCGCAAACGACTGCTGGTAGTTGTAGGCGCACGGCGGGTTCGTTCCAGGAAATGCACCTTTGCACAGTTGCGCCGAAGACAATCCAGCGTTGGTGAAACCGAATGTACCCTGGTTGCCGCCGCCTGCGTTCTCCGTCTTCTGGTAGTGGTCCCAGGTGATTCCGAGACGCAGCGAGTGCTGCCCCACGGTCTTCGATACATTCACGAAGATGTTCTTGTTGCGGTCGTAGTCGCGGTACGGGCCAAAGCCGCCAATCCCCTGACCGCCGCTGAATGTCAGCGCGGGGATGCGTCCCAGCGTTACCGCGAACGGCATGGTCGCCTTGATGTCAGGCGAGTGCGAAGACAATACCTGACCAGTCGGATCGCTGATAATTGCGCCGGATGAATACGCGTAACCGCCATCAATCAGAAGCCGCGGGTTGATCACGTACGTTGCATGACCGAGATAGGTGCGCCCCGGTGAGTTGGTAGAAGTCGTCTGCACTCCCGGATAACCCGTGCCGCTGAACAGGCCGCCCGGTTCAACCGTTGGCAGCTTGTCATTGATAAGGCGGAAGAACGCCGTCAACTTCTGACCGAACGTCTGGTCGATCCTGACTATTTCCTGCGTCTGGTCATAGACGTTGCGCTGAGCCGTAACCAGCGTGTGACCATCGCTCCCGCTCGGCTCGGGAATTGCCGCATAAACGTCCTTCAGGTACGCCTTCGCCAGGGGAGAGAACGTCGTCGGGTCGAGTGTGCTCGTCAGGGCCGCGTTGCAGTTGCCCGTTGCGGGATCCACCGAAGGGCACACCAGATTGCTGCCAAAGTTGCCCGCGCGCTCCGCCTGCGTGGGAACGCCGAAGTTTGAAAACGACGAGTACGTCAGGACGCGGCGGAACTCCTGCGAGAAAAAGAAGAAGGTCTTGTCGCGTCCGTCATACACGTGGGGAATCCACACCGGGCCGCCGATCGTGTAGCCAAAGTCGTTATACCGCAGCTTGCTGCGCGGTATCACGGATGACCGGTCCTTGTTCAGGTAGGTGTTGGCATTCAACACATCGTTGCGGAAGAACTCGTACGCTGTGCCGTGAAAGGCATTGGTGCCGGACCGCGTGATGACGTTGATCTGGCCGCTGGCGCTCCGGCCATACTCCGCCGAATACGTCCCGCGCTGCGTCTTGAACTCGGCGATGGCATCGACGCTCGGGTAAGCCAGCAGCGTCAGGTTCGAGCCGCGGTCCACGTTGTCCGCGCCGTCCAGCGTCCAGTTGTTGGAGCTGTTGCGGTTGCCGTTGACCGAAAAGCTGACCACGTTGGTCTCGCCGTTCGGGTTCGAGAGACCGATGTAAAGCTGGTCGCCCCCGCCATACGACACGCCCGGTTGCAGGGCCACAAGCTGCTCGTAGTTGCGGTTGGGCAGCGACAGCTCGCGAATCTGCGTGCCGCTGATCGTCGTGGCGGAGTCGGCGTTCTGGAAGTTCAACTGCAGCGCGTCCGCCTGAACCGTCACCTCCTGCGACGAACTGCCGACGGCCACTTGCCTGTTGACCGTCAGCGAGTCGTTGACGTGCAGGATCAGTCCGGTCACCGTGTCTGTCTTGAAGCCCTTGGCCTCAATTTTGACCGAGTAGGTTCCCAACGGCAAAGAAGGGGCAGTCCAGAACCCGGCGCCGTCTGTCGTTAAAGTCCGCAGGTCCTGCCCGCGGTCCGTATTGGTCAGCGTTACCGTGGCTCCTGCCACGGCCGCGCCAGTAGTGTCCGTCACGGTTCCGCTGATGGTTCCCGTGGTCGCCTGTGCCAGAGCTACGGTGCAGCTTGCAACCGCAAATGCTGCCAGCACCACAACCCAGGCAGCACTGCGTGCAAAGCGTCTAAGAATGTTCATTTCAACTGCCTCCTGAAATCTTTCGATGTTTCCTTGTGGACCGTCGTCACTTCTACGTCTTGCGGATGGAAAAACCCGTTGCGTGAGATAAGACAGCCGTCATTGTGCAGGCAACGACCCGCGACATCCCGGTTCATCGGAACAGCACCCGTTGCCGGTGCCATTTTCTTCTATAGCGAAGGAACGAGCAAAATTTGGTTTGCTTGGTTCAAATGGTACAGTTGTTCCGGAAATTGATGTAACGTTAATCCGGCAAAAGCGCATGTGTCAAGAAGATTTTCGGACACCGGTGGCCAAATGGCCCTCCGGTACGGAACGACGGACATTTGAGGAGGCGAAGAATGTGATTGACACCATCGAGCTTGCGAACGAAGGTGATCTTATGCAGGTTGGACGAGAACACAGGCATTTTGCCTATCAGTCCCAGCTCGCCCGCACGGTTGACCAGCTCAGCGTTCGGCATCAGGAGATTGTCCGGCCGGTTTTTGAAAGCCCGCGCGACTTCGTGCTGTTGAACGTCCGCGATATGGCAAGCCGTCTCGGCACGGCCCCCACCACCGTCGTCCGTATCGTGCGGACACTCGGCTTCGGCAGCTACAAGGACTTTCAGCACTACCTGCACGACCTCTCCGTTACCAGCGCAACGATTCTGGACAGTATGCAGGCCGCCGGTCACACCGCCCAGCCGCCGCAGTTTCTCAAAGACCTCAGAAAACAGATTCAGGAGAACCTCAGCTTCGTCCAGCACAATATCGACCTGCACCAGGTGCTCAAAATTGCCACCCGCATTCACGAGGCCAGGCGGACGCTGCTGCTTGGCGGCGACATGGCCTCGTCGCTGGTCAACTACATGGAATACCACCTGACGATTGCTGGACTGCCGGTATTTTCGGCTGTCGCCCCCGGGCGCGCAACTCACCTGGTGCGCTCGACGGAAAAGGGCGACGTGGTCGTTGGCATCAGCTTCCGGCGCGGCCTCCGCATGACCATCGAAGGCATCGAGCACGCGAAGCAGAACGGCGCCTACTGCGTGGGCATCGCCGACTCGATGCTCTCGCCATTGGCCCGCTTCTCCGACGAACTGCTGATCGTCCCCATCGACAGCTTCTCATTTGCTGCAAGCTACGTCGCGCCACTCGCTGTCATTGACCTCATCACTGCCGGAGTAGGTAGCCTGCGGCGCAAACAAGTGGTCAAGCGCCTCAAAGAGGCCGATCAGGAACAAAAGCATGGCTATCGGTGGTATCAGACCGAATCGTAGGGCAGGCTAAAACAGCCGGCCATGCATCGCAAACTTCCAGACTCCCCAGCCAAGCACGGCGAGCGAAGCCACCATCACGGCCACGCCCATCCATCGTGGGTCCGCCTCCCGCCTGCCCCCACCTCGATTGCGGCGCACGTTTTCGGCAAACTCTGTCCAGTCGCTGTCTGTGCCGGTTGCGCCGCTTTCGCTCAGGCTGGCTTCAAATCGCTCCATCCAGGGGGATTCTTCCAGTTCAAGCGCGCGCAGGTAACTCCGAACAATTCCTTTGCGAAACACGCCGCCGGGCAGGGCCGCGTAATCTCCGGCCTCCAGTGCGTGAAGATGCCGTGACGAGATCTTGGTCTCTTCGCTGATCTTCTCGATCGAAATCCGGTGCTGTTCCCGTTCCAATCGCAGTTCGTCGCAGAATCTGTTCATTCGCTCCGCTCAGCCCTGGTCGAAGCCATGCGCGTCTTCCAGACGCCAGCCACGTCAAGGATTACTCGAAGCATAGTCTTCCGCATTCTTCAAAGTCAAAGATGTTTCTGCTCGCCGGAAAGTGCTTTAACCGATTGGAACCAAACTAGTTAGTGCATCTTTCAATAATAAGTTCTTGATGCGGATCGCCAGCTAAAGGGAGGTGAATTGCCGGTTGCTCAAGTCGCTCCAGCAGCGGAACACATCGTCGCCGGAGGTCCATTTTCTGCTTTTGACCCCCTATTCGGTGCTCGTTATAATTCCGGTTTAAGGCGTATCCGGAACTTCTGTGTACTACTTAATCGGCGCGCAGCCGGCGCAGCGGCACTTTATTGTGCGCGCTGTCCGCTGACCTAACTCCTGCTTGAAGAAAGAGAACGAGTGCGCCTTCCCTTCCCAGAACGCATTTCACTCTTTTACGTCCTGGTTTTTGCTACGCTGCTTTGTATCGCTCAAGTTCTTGAGGGTACGTCCGGGCTGTTTTCTCTTTGCAGCTTTCTTTTCATCATGATTGCCGGAATTGCGTTCAACCTGGCTGGCGGATTCACCCGGCCTTCCGGCTCCTACGTTTTTTTCTATGCTGTTCTGGGCGTCATTGTGGGCCTGTTCTGGAAGGCAGTTCTGGGGGAGCCAGCCGACTCGAACCTCCTGGCCCCAAGGGTCACGATCGAGGTCTATCTCGGCGGCATCTGCGCGATGCTCTTTGCCGTGTACATTAGCCGTAAGCTGGCCACAAAGCGTCCTCTTCTGGGGACCATGCTCGAAGACACGAAGATGCAGAACGCCACGATCGGTTGCATGGTCGTCGGGATGCTGCTGGTTGGAATTATGTCCGTCGTGCCCCACGGCACGGGTTCAGTCCTCAGCGCCCTTCAGCAACTCGACCGTTTTCTCCCGCTGGCCATCATCATCGGAGTCACGCATCAAATACGCCGGTCCGGAGGGACGAGCAGTATCAATCTTCCCGTATTGATCTCGATCGTCTTCAGTTTTTTTGCGGGCATTGTCGGCTTTTCAAAGGAGGGAATGCTCACTCCGCTGCTTTGCTGGGTCATCGCGGCCAGTTGCATGCGCTATAGAGTCTCACTGGCCCAGATAGCAGGAGGCGCGCTTGCCGCCATCTTCATCTTCCAATACCTCGTCCCATACTCGCAGTACGGCAGGCAGTACCGGAGCACTTCGTTTTCAGAGCAGTTCGACGCTTCGATCGATTTGCTTTCTCGGCTTGGCTATGTTCGCCAGCAGAACGCACTGCAGCAGGCGGACGATGACCAGGCCAGTAGCGCTGTTTACTACAACACCCCTCAGGGGTTCTTTGATCGCCTGCAAATGATCTCGCCGGACGACACCCTGATTGCATTCACGGAACAAAATGGACCCTATGGCGTGTTGCCTCTCATCCAGGCATTTGAGAATCTGGTGCCGCACGTCTTCTGGCCCAGTAAGCCCGCCGTGATCACAGGCAATTTCTATGACCGCGAAATGGGAAACTTGCCGGAAGAGGACACAACAACCGGCATCTCATTCACTCCGACGGGCGAGGCATATCATCTCGCACGGTGGACCGGGGTTCTGGTCATTGCCCCCACCTTATGGATCGTCCTGTTTGTCATCTTTGATTCGCTTTGCGGAGACGTGCGGAAATCTCCGTGGGGGCTGCTCGCCTGCGTTGTGTTCAGTCATGCGGCCCCGGAGGGGTTGCTCACCGGCGTAATTTATATGTATTTCTACACAACTGTGATGATCGTCATCGCGGCCGTGTCGGCATCCTACATCATGCCTTTGATTGGAACATTTCTTGCCGGGCCTGAGGGCCTTCGTATTGTGCGGACAGGGGAAATTCGCAGCTTCCCTCGCCGCTTCCCCAACTCACGTGCCTGAACGCTGTGCCGTTTGCTGCTAAGGAACCTCTGTTAAGTCTTCATTTTGAAGGGGCACGGCTTCAGCCACGCCGTAACGTCCCTCAATTCAATGGAGGCTTTAGAGACTGGGTGAGAACTCCGAAATTTAGCTGTTTTGCTTAAGGGCACGGCTTCAGCCGTGCCGCAACTGCCCCAAAATCAATGCGGCTTTAGAGGCTGCGGAAAAATGCGCGCTTTGTGCTTTTCGGTGGGAGCGCAGGGCTTTAGCCCTGCGAAAATCCCAGCAAAATCAAGGGGCTTTAGCCCCGGGCCGTTCCGCACATGCTGCCGGATGGACTTTTTCCGCAGCCTCTTTAGCCGCTGAGGTACCCTTTTTCGTGGCAGATCAAATTCTCACCCAGACTCTTTAGCCCCTGAGGGAATCTTCGCGGACTTAATCAGGTCTTCCGTAAGGGGTCGATTTACTGATCGCCTGTTCGCCCGCGCGGACGAACTCCCCGTAAACTAATATCAGCATGAACAAACTGGTTGCCGGCAATCTTGTCTATCGTCCGCTGCGCTCGCTCATCAGCGTCTTCGCGGTCGCCATCGAAGTCATCATGATCCTGTCCATCGCGGCGATCATGCTGGGGATGCTCAACAGCTCTCGCACGCGCACCAGCGGTATAGGCATGGACATGCTTGCTCATCCGGGGGCCGCCACCAACCTCATCGGCATGTCCGGAGCGGCGGCTTCCATCCAGGTGGCCGATGTTCTACGCACCCTGCCGCATGTCACCGTTGCCGCGCCAGTCAATATTCAGCTCACCTCCGGCCACAGCCTCGAGAATATCTACGGCATCGACTATCCCACCTACAACGCGCTCAAACCCTTCGTCTTTCTCGCCGGAGGTCCGTTCACCGGCCCCGACGACGTCATCATCGACAACTACGAAGCCGCGCGAGGCTTCAAAATCGGCGATCCGATGGACATCATGCACCACACCTTCCACATCTGCGGCATCGTCGAGAACGGCAAGGGCGGCCGCAAGTTCATTCCCATCGACACGATGAACGTGATCGGAGGAACCCCCGGCAAGGCCAGCCTGTTCTACCTCAAGCTCGATGACCCGAAGAACACCGGCATCGTCCGCAAAGAGATCCTCGCCACTCCCGGCATGTCGCAGTACGAGGTCCAGACCCTCGACGAACTCCTCTCCACGCTCACGCCGGACAAACTCCCCGGCTTCAACGTCGGTCTTCGCATCGTCATCGGCACGGCGGTGGTTATCGGCTTTCTGGTCATCTTTCAGTCCATGTACACCGCGGTCATGGAGCGCACGCGCGAGATCGGCATCCTCAAATCACTGGGCGCGTCGCGCGGCTACATCATCGCGGTGGTCCTGCGTGAAACGGGTCTGCTCGCCCTGGCGGGGATAGCTTTGGGGGTAGGCATTACCTACCTCATGCGCCTGATCTTCCACTTCAAGTTCCCCACGCTGGCTTACTCCGTCACCCCTGGATGGGTGGGAACGGCGGTCCTGATTGCCTTCTCCGGAGCCATGCTCGGGGCGGTCTATCCCGCGTTCAAGGCCGCCCGCAAAGACCCCATCGACGCGCTCTCCTACGAATAATCGTCCCGCATCCCAGCCTGTGTCCGGTGGCGTCTGGTGCACTGCAACTTTTGTGGAACTCCCAGGCGCGCCCGAGGGCTGTAGGCTCTCCTCGTCGCCTGAGGAGAGTCATGGAACCTCTACATCTGATTGCCAACCTTGCCGCCGAGCCTGCCTCAATCGTCTATATCGTCACTGGCGCTGCCGGACTGCTGATTGCGCGTCTTCGTCCCAGCAGGCGTCCGTCCGGCTCCTCTGTCGCTATGCTCTTTTGCCGTAGAACAAGCCGCGACAGGATGGCCCGAATCGACCTGCTCGAATCTGAAGGCGATGTGGCCTGACGGGCTGCGGAAAACTCGATCTACGTGTCTTTGGGTGGGAGCGCAGGGCTTTAGGGACTGGGTGAGAACTCCGAAATTTAGCTGTTTTTGCTTAAGGGCACGGGTCTACCCGTGCCGTAAGTGCCTCATTTTCTGTTGGGGCTTTAGCCCCTGAGGTACGCTTTTTCGTGGCAGACCAGGTTCTCACCCAGACTCTTTAGCCCTGCGAAAATCCAAGCAAATTCAAGGGGCTTTAGCCCCGGGCCTTTCTGCACATGCTGCCGGATGTACTTTTTCCGCAACCTCGTCAGCGCCTGAGATACGTTCTCGCTGCCACCAACGGCTCTTTCCGCAGTCTCCTAAGCGTCGTGGGCCCTCGACAAGTTACTGTCTTGCAGTGATTTCACGTCTGCGAAGTCCAGCATTCAAGAACAATCTTCGTTGACGCGGCCCGGACTCTCGGCTATCCTTAAGTCTCGCGCAGTCTCGCGCCGTGGTGTCCGTGTGTATTGGTGAACGGGCGGCCTGGCATCCGGGACATCCGTGGTGGATCCACCTGGACGGCTTTCACTCAAGCTGTCCTGAAGCACCCATCCAATAGGTATTGTGCGTAGTCCGGGTCATGGGGCCATGGTTCGTGCGTCTGGCTTTTGCTGACCACTGTGCCCCGGAAATTCAGTTCGTTGTACTTGCAGCGCCATTTTGCACCATATCTCTTCATGCACCACGCCGACCACTGAAGACGGCAGAAACAAGGAGTAAACCGAAGATGCCCACTACGATTCCCAGCGGCAAAGACATCCAGCGCAAGTGGTTCGTCATTGACGCCAGCGGCCAGACCCTCGGCCGTCTTGCCACGCAGGCCGCTTCCGTTCTTGCAGGTAAGCTGAGCCCCCTCTACACGCCCTACCTTGATATGGGCGACCACGTCGTCATCATCAATGCGGAGAAGATCGTTCTCACCGGCCTCAAGTCCGACAAGAAGCTCTATCGCCGCTACACCGGATTTCCCGGCGGACTGCGCGAAGAGTCGTTCGTTTCCCTGCTTGCGCGCCGTCCCGAAGCCATTGTCGAGCAGGCGGTCAAGGGAATGCTTCCCAAGTCGAAGCTCGGTCGCCAGATGGCCACCAAGCTGAAGGTCTACAAGGGCGACCGCCATCCGCACCAGGCGCAGCAGCCTCAGCCGATGCAGATCGCAGGCTAAAGCGCTTTGTTAGGGGAACGGCTTTAGCCGTGCCGAAGAGCATAGAGATTTTGGGGCTTTAGCCCCAGGAAAGATTTCAGGTAGGTCCGGGCTTCAGCCCGGACATCTACGGAACCAAAGATCAACAAGGGGCTGGTAGCCCCAGGAAAGATTTCAGGTAGGTCCGGGCTTCAGCCCGGACATCTACGGAACCAAAAGCGACGGGGCTTTAGCCCCGGCCTCAAAAAGTTCAAGGAGCATCATGGCAGATCTCGTCCAGTACTACGGAACAGGCCGTCGCAAGTCCTCGATCGCGCGTGTTTTCCTGCGCCCGGGCAGCGGCAAATTCACCGTCAACAAGAAAGAGTTTGACGTCTACTTCGTCACCCCGCAGCAGCGCGCGGCTGCCAAACAGCCGCTCGGCGTCTCCGGTATCGACGAGACCTTCGACATCATCACCACTGTTCGTGGCGGTGGAGTCATGGGACAGGCCGATGCGGTCAAGCTCGGCATCGCCCGCGCCCTCATGGAGTTCAACCCCGAGCTGCGCAAGGCGCTCAAGTCCGAGGGCTTCGTGACCCGCGACTCGCGTGGCAAAGAGCGCAAGAAGTACGGCCAGAAGGGCGCTCGCGCTCGCTTCCAGTTCTCCAAGCGCTAGTTGTTGCATGGAACTTGGAAGGTTTTAGGTTTTTCGCTTCTAGGTGCGCCAAGGCTTCAGCCTTGGCTCTCTAGCGGATTGGGAAATTTGGGGCTTTAGCCCCTGGGACATGCTCTCCTTCGCTTCGCAAATCGATCCAGCGAAGCGAAGGAGAAAGTTCAAGCCATTCGCATCACCCTCCGGAGTTCTCTCGCCGGGGGGCAAGGAGTCAAATCTCCCGAGCCTGTCTCGTCAGGCGGAGGATCAATCCAGGCGCCGGCCCAGCCGCCCGCCTTAACCAAAGGAGCCTTATGGCAAATATCACAATGAAAGAGCTGCTCGAAGCTGGCGTTCACTTCGGGCATCAGACCAAGCGCTGGAACCCCAAGATGAAGGAGTACATCTTCGGCGAGCGCAACGGCATTTACATTATTGACCTCCAGAAGACCCTCAAGATGTTCAAAGAGGCGTCGAAGTTCGTCACCGACCTCACCTCCGAAGGCAAGCTCATCCTCTTTGTCGGCACCAAGCGCCAGGCGCAGGATGCCATCGCCGAAGAGGCCACCCGCGCGGGGATGCCTTACATCAACTCCCGATGGCTCGGCGGCCTGCTGACCAACTGGGTCACGGTCCAGAAGTCCGTCAAGCGTCTCCAGGAACTCGATGACATGTCCACGGACGGTCGCTACGAGCTGCTCACCAAGAAGGAAGTCATCAAGCTCGAGCGCGAGCGCAAGCACCTCTCGACTAATCTGTCCGGCATCAAGAACATGAGGCGCCTGCCCGACGCAATCTTCGTCGTCGATTCAAACAACGAAGCCATCGCCGTCGCCGAGGCCCGCAAGCTGGGCATCCCGGTCGTCGCCGTCGTTGATACGAACTGCGACCCCACCGTGGTCGATTACGTCATCCCCGGCAACGACGACGCGTTGCGCGCCATCCGCCTGTTCACCACCAAGATCGCGGACTCGGCCTACGAGGGCACGCAGATGGTCTCCGAGAACGCCTTCGCTGCCGAAGTCGCCGACGTCGAACCCGCGCAGGTCTCGCCCGAGCATATCGGCGAAGACGGGGAATCTGATGGCTATGAATCGCACAGCCACGGCATTCAGGCTGCGTCGGACGAAGACGACAACGTAGACCTCGAAGCCGTCCTCGGCGGCAACATTCGCAAGGCCCCCGCTGCCGCGACTGCCGACGAGCCGGAGAATGCAATCGCCGACACCGGCGCATAAACCTCGAAGCTAAAGTTGTGCTTAAGGGCACGGCGTTAGCTGTGCCGTCATAGCCTCTTAACTTTATAGGGCGCGGGCTTTAGCCCGCGCCCTTGCAGAAAGCACAAAGGAAACTCAAGAATGTCTACTGAAACCGCTGTGAAGATCGACGCCAAACTCGTCAAAGAACTCCGTGAAAAGTCCGGCGCCCCTATGGGCGACTGCCTCAAGGCCCTCCAGGAATCGAAGGGCGACATGGAAGATGCCTTCGTCGTCCTGCGCAAGCGCGGCATGGCCTCGGCCGCCAAGAAGGCCTCCCGCACCACCAACGAAGGCGCGGTCGGCACCTACATCCATGCCGGCGGCAAGATCGGCGTGCTGCTCGAACTCAACTGCGAGTCCGACTTCGTCGCCCGCACCACCGACTTCCAGGAACTCCTCAAGGACATCGCCATGCACATCGCCGCGACCGACCCGCGCTACGTCCGCCGCGAAGATGTGACCGAGGAAGACCTCGCCCGCGAGAAGGACATCTACCGTGCCCAGGCTGCGGCCACCGGCAAGCCCGCGAACATCATCGAGAAGATGCTCGAAGGCAAGATGGCGAAGTTCTACGAGGAGGTCTGCCTGCTCGACCAGCCCTTCATCAAGGAGCAGACCCAGACCATCGCCGCGCTCATCGCCACCAAAGTCGGCAAGCTCGGCGAGAACATCTCCGTTCGCCGCTTCGCCCGCTTCAAGGTTGGCGACCCCAACTGGACAGTGGCCACCACCAAGCCTGCTGTCGCAGAAGAAGCCTGAGCCTGCTTTTTCAAATTACAGTCGCAAAGCCCGGACCGAGCGTGTCCGGGCTTTGCGATTGTTGAAGGGTTGCAGCTCAACAGCGGCATGAAGACCCTGCTCTGGATGAAGGCCGTCTCAGGCCGAGGAGCTGCCGGTCATCAGCAGCGCGTGCAAGGTCAGGTCTTCGAGAAAGCTGATCTCCAGCCGGATGCCGACGACTCGGCCGAGATCGGTGGCGATAGCGAGGTTTCTGCGGCAGGTACACAGGTCGGCCAGGCTCAGGTGGCTGGCGCGGGTCAGTTCCAGCCCCGAAGACACGATCGAGGCGTAGAGATCGAGGATCGAGCGAAGCTGGATCTCGATGCGAAACTCGATGGTGCTGGGCGAAAGCGCCTTGCGGTCGATCACCCATCCGCCGCAGTCCGCGAAGGAGGAGGTCAGGGTCGAGAGAAGCCCTTGGCGCTCTTCGTAACTGAAGCTCTGGATGTCCAGGGATTGCATGGTCGTAGCGGCCTGTCGTGATTTGGAATCGTGTGCGATAGGCTGTTCATCGGAGCCGTAACCGGGTTGCATCACCCATGTCCGGGGGTACGGGGGTCATGTGACGGCAGAGGCTGCCGGTTGACATCCATGACGAAGCGGTCGACGAATGCGGCAGAGAGGCAGGAGGCTTCGATGGTCCTGGGACTGGGAACGGACTTGATCGAGATCGAGCGGGTACAGGCGAGTATCGACCGCTTTGGCGAGCGGTTTCTGGAGCGCATCTTCACTCCCGGCGAGATCGCCTATTGTCTGCAAAAGAAAAAGCACGCGGCGGAGAGCTTCGCCGCGCGGTTCGCCGCAAAAGAGGCAGGAGCGAAGGCCCTGGGCACGGGAATCAGCCGAGGCGTGGGGTGGCAGGAGATTGAGGTGCGCCGCGCAGCCGGCGAGCGCCCCACGCTGCATCTCTCCGGCCGCGCCGCCGAACGGGCTGCCGCAATGGGTGTCAAGCATCTCCATCTGAGCCTGACCCATAGCCGGACAGTGGCCCTGGCCGTAGTGGCCGCCGAAGACTGATCCGTGGTCGCAGTTTTAAAAATCGGCGTCATTGGTGCAAATCGGTGTCAGATCTCCTGAAACCAAACACTGGATTTGGGCATCTATTGCAGGCAAAGGACTTTTCTGCCTTGCGCCCGTCGAATCCAAGTACATTTCATAGGCATAGGGCGGTCTGGCATTGTTGTATCCTCTTGATGAACCTGACCGTGACGGTCGCTCCAAGCCAGAGGCATAGCTCGACGGAGTGAACGGGTGGGTTGTTGCGCCGGGCAACAGGAGACTTCAGGGGACTTTTCGAGGAGAGCTATGCCGAGTCAGCAAGAGGTCAGATGGTCGCAGTTGAAGGTAGGCGTGATCGTCCTGATATCGACCATTGTATTGGTAACGTTACTCTTTCTGATGACGAGTGCCTCCGGCGTGGGCATTTTCTCTCACAAGGTCACTATTTCCACCTACTTTGAGAACGCGGCCGGACTGAAGGCGGGGGCCGCGGTCAACCTGGAAGGCGTCACCATCGGCACGGTCAAGAGCGTCACCGTCTCCGGCGCGCCTGAACGCAAGCTGACTCCCGTTCGAGTTGTGATGAGGCTGAACGATAAGTACGCCGGCGAGGTACGCAAGGACTCCAAAGCTTCGCTCTCCACCGTTGGCGTCCTCGGCGACACGGTTGTGGACATCAACAGCCAGTTCGCCGTAGGCCAGCCCATTGCGGACGGTGACGAGTTGAAGACGACCGAGACCCCTACCCTGACCGATGTAGTCAAGGCGAGCCAGGGAACCATCGAGAGCCTGAACGTCATCCTGGCCAAGATGAACGCGATTGTGGACAACATGCAATCGGGTAAAGGCTCCATCGGCCAGCTCATCAACAACCCTGACCTGTACAACAAGTTCAACGCAACGGTCGATGAGTTGCACAAGCTCGAAGTGAACCTGAACAGCGGGCGTGGAACCATGGGCAAGCTGATGACCGACGATACCCTGTACAACCGGTTCAACGATGCCGCAGGCAAGCTGGAGGACATCGCCAACTCGCTGGACGCGGGCAAGGGCACGGCGGGCATGTTGCTCAAGGACGACTCGCTGTATAAGAACCTGAACTCAACTCTGGTTCACGCCAACTCGCTGATGGCCGACGCCGACGCGGGCAAGGGCGGCCTGGGCCTGATGTTGAAGGACCCGAAGTTCCGCAAAGAGCTGAGCGACACGCTCACCAACGTGAACCAAATCGCAGCCGGAATCAACGCTGGGCAGGGAACGCTGGGCAAGCTCACCAAGGACGAGGCCGCCTACACGAACCTGAACAACCTGCTCACGTCGAGCACCGACCTGGTCAGGACCATCCGCAGCGACCCGAAGAAATACCTCACCATCCACATGCGAATCTTTTAGGGAGACTCTGACGAAGTCCTCGTTTTGCAGGGGCGACTTCAGTCGCGCCGTAAACCACTTCCATTCAATGAGGCCTTATAGCTGTTTTCCTGGAGGTATAGTCCCCGTGACCTCCTCATCCCCAAGACAGACCCGCCTTTTTGTTGTCATTCCCGAAGGGAATCTGCGTTTCGCATCGGCCTGCGTCGGGCTATACCTATAAGGAAAAATGCTTTCGTCTCTGAGGGAATCTCTGCGAACATAATCTGAGCTTCCTTAGAAAGACGCCTCCGCGCCCTCAGGCGACGACCGGCTGAAACACGCGGTCTCCGTCTGCGGAGATGCGTACTTCGCCTTTGCCAATGTCGTACACCCATCCTGAGATGGTCAGCTCTTTGCATGCCATGGCCCCGGCCACCGAGGGGTGCGTGCGCAGGTGCTGCATCTGAAGCAGGACATTCTCCTCAGTCAGTCGCTTTGCAAAGTCTGCCTGCTCCTCGCCGCTTTTCGCCAGTGACTTGGCCACGCTCATGGCCGCCGCGGCGTTTGTCATCCAGTTCTTCACAGCCGGCATCTCGGCGGCTGCATCCGGCTGCATCAGCGCGGCCATCGCGCCGCAGTCCGAGTGCCCACAGATGATGATGTGCGGCACCTTGAGCAAGGTGACGGCGTACTCGACCACTGCACTGACGCCGCCCAGCATCTCGCCATAGGCAGGAATCAGGTTGCCGATATTGCGCAGCACAAACAGGTCGCCCGGGCCGGTCTGCGTAATCGTCTCCGGCTCGATGCGTGAGTCCGCGCAAGTGACGAAGAGCGCCATCGGCCTCTGCGGTCTGCTCACCGCGTCGAGGTAGGTTGTCTTCCGCTCCGGATACACTTCCTTGCGAAACCGCGCCACTCCTGCCTTCAACTGCTCCAGTACATCCTGCACAAGTCCCTCTCTTTCATCGTAACGATCCACATTGCGAAGTCAGTCTGGGTAAGCGCGATCAAGCGGCCTTCCATTTGATATTGCATCCAACGCCGAACCGCTGGTCGGTGGTCGGGAGCTTTCCCGCAATGACAGCATCAAGCGCAGCGCGCAGGTCTTTGCCGGTCACAGGAATGTCATTGCCGTAATCTCCACGCCGCGGACGACTGTCGTCCAGTTGCCCACGATAAACCAGCTTCAGGTCGCCGTCGAAGAGAAAGAAGTCCGGTGTGCAGGCGGCACCGTAGGCCCGCGCCACCTCCTGTGTCTCATCGAACAGGTAAGGGAAGCGGAAGCCGAGCCGCACCGCCTGCGCCTTCATCTCGTCCGGGCCGTCCTGCGGATACTCGACCGTATCGTTCGATGAGATGGCCACAATGCCAATCTTCCCCGCATAGTCGCTCCCAATCCGCGCCAACTCCGCCTCCACATGCTTCACATACGGGCAGTGGACGCAGAGAAACATCACCAGCAGTCCCGGCTGTCCGGCGGCAACATCATCGCGCCCCACTGCCTTGCCGCTCACCACATCCGGCAGCTCAAACGCCGGGGCCACCGTGCCCAGCGACACCATCGTCGATTCAGTCCTCGACATAACTCTCTATCTCCCCCGTTGGTTGTTGTTCTCCCATTCTAAGCGCGTCTGTATACACTGCTCATCGAGGCCGTAGCTTTGTCCCGCAAACAGCCCCTTTGCATTTCCATTCCGTAGCGAAGCGGAGGAATCTGCTGTTCTCTCTGTTGTCGGTACAGACGAGTTTTACGATAGCCCTATGCCCGTCCCACGCACCCTCACCGGAGGCCACATCTCGCCCAGCAAGCTCGCCCGAGGCCCGAACGGCCTGCCGCTTTGCCGCTGGTGCGATCTCGAAATCCTCGCCAAACGCCGCCGCACCTTCTGCAGCGACTACTGCGTCCACCAGTGGCGCCTGCGCACCGACCCCAGTTATCTGCGCGAACAAGTCTTCAGCCGCGACCACGGCCTTTGCGCCGTCTGTGGAATCGACACCGTCGCCGCCTGGAACGCCCTGAAGCGTACCCGAGGGACCGCCCGCGCCGCCGGCCTGCGCCTCTATGGCATGAAGTCCATCGCCAGCCGCCGCAGCCTCTGGGACGCCGACCACATCCGCCCCGTAGCCGAAGGCGGCGGCCAGTGCGACCTCGACAACCTGCGCACGCTCTGCCTGCTCTGCCACAAGGACGCCACAGCCCACCTGCGCAAACGTCTCAGAGCATCTGATTCATAGGGGTGAAACTGAAGCAATTTGGCAAGAAACAACAAGGCAGCTCGGGAGGCGAGCCCGCTTTTCCCACATTTCCATCCCAATCCACACCGTTTGCACCGGTTCTGCGCCTTGCGGTGGTGTGGGGTTGCGCCTACCCTCAAATTCGTGTCCCGTTATCAGACAGTAAACCTCGCCCCGGATGCGCCTTCCGGGAGTAATCCACAGGCGAACCCGGCGATTTTCGCAAGCCTTCGCCCTAGGCCCCTCATAAATCAAGGTATTCCCAATAGCAACACAACATCTTGTGCTTTATACTTGACACACACCACAGGCGGCGGTACTTTCACGACTGCGACGCTCTGAAGCATCCCGGTCTTTCTATCCTTCATCCCGCTCCCTGCAGCCGAAGCCTCCCCAGGACACGGCACAACCAGTCAGCGCCCTGAAAGCCAGAAAGCCGAGCCGGACTCATGGCCCACCGTGAGCCAAACATTTGAAGAAACCATCTAATTAGAAGGAGTCTCTGCCCATGGCGACCATCCCCAACCAGACTGAACAGCACACCACCACCCCGGGCTCCCCCGCGTCGCCTGCCGCTGCCTCCTTTGCCAAGCGCGCCCCGGGCCTCGGCTTTTCGCGCCTGAACACCAAGCCGGGTGTCTCGCCCTTCGACGAACTCACCTGGGAGCTGCGCGACGCCATCATTCAGGACTTCAAGGGCAAGACCATCTTCGAGCAGAAGAACGTCGAGGTCCCCGCCGACTGGTCCATGACGGCGACCAACATCGTTGCCTCGAAGTATCTGCATGGACTGAACGGCACCAACGAGCGCGAATCCGGCGTCCGTGCCCTCATCACCCGCGTGGCCGAGTCCATCCGCGACTGGGGCATCCGCGACGGTTACTTCGCCACCTCCGAGGACGCCGACACCTTCTTCGCCGAGCTGGTCCACCTGCTGGTGAACCAGAAGGTCGCCTTCAACTCGCCCGTCTGGTTCAACGTGGGCTGCGACCGGCTGGAGCCGAATTCAGACGCGCAGAACTGGCACTGGGACGCGACCGCCGGCAAGGTCGAGTTTTCCGTGACCGGCTACAGCAAGCCGCAGTGCTCGGCCTGCTTCATCAACTCGGTGAAGGACTCGCTGGACTCGATCCTGACGCTCGCCAAGACCGAGGGAATGCTCTTCAAGTGGGGCTCGGGTGCGGGCTCGAACCTGTCGAACATCCGCGGGAGCATGGAAACCTTGAGTGGCGGCGGCACCGCGAGTGGCCCGCTCAGCTTTATGCGCGGCTTCGACGCCTTCGCCGGTGTCATCAAGTCCGGCGGCAAGACTCGCCGCGCGGCCAAGATGGTCATCCTCAACATCGACCATCCGGACATCGAGGACTTCATCGAGTGCAAGGTCAAGGAAGAGGAGAAGGCGTGGCACCTGGTGCAGGCGGGCTATGACGGCTCGGGCCCCGACTCCGACGCATTCACCAGCATCTTCTTCCAGAACGCCAACAACTCCGTCCGCGTGACCGACGAGTTCATGCAGTCGGTTGAGTCCGATGGCCCCTTCACAACGAAGGCCGTCAAAGGCCGCACTCCAGTGAAGGAGTACCGCGCCCGCGACCTGATGCACAAGATCGCCGAGGCCACCTGGCAGTGCGGCGACCCGGGCATGCAGTACGACTCGACCATCAACCGCTGGCACACGTCCAAGAACACGGCGCGCATCAACGCCTCGAACCCGTGCTCGGAGTACATGTTCCTCGACGACTCGGCCTGCAACCTGGCCAGCTTCAACCTGCTCAAGTTCCTGACGCCTGGCGGCCAGTTCGACATCCCCGCCTACCGGCACGCCATCGGCGTCGTCACCACGGCGATGGAGATCATCGTTGATTCGGCGGGCTACCCGACTGAGATGATCGCGAAGAACTCGCACGACTACCGCCCGCTCGGCCTGGGCTATGCGAACCTGGGCGCGCTGCTGATGGCGTTCGGCCTGCCGTATGACTCCGACGCAGGCCGCGACTTCGCAGGTGCGCTCACTGCGATCCTCTGCGGCGACGCCTACTGGCAGTCGAGCCGCATCGCGGAACAGTGCCCGGCGCTCGGCGCAGCCACTGAACTCACCCAGGGCCACATTGAGGGCGGAGCCTGCCCCGGCTTCTACGTCAACCGCGAGCCGTTCCTCGACGTCATCCGGATGCACCGCGCCGAGGTCAACAACATCGGCAAGTCACGCAACTCGGCCGAGCCGTTCAGCGTGCCGAACCTCGATAGCCTCATCGCCTCCAGCCGCGACGCATGGGACGGCGCGCTCGCCCACGGCGAAAAACACGGCTACCGCAACTCGCAGGTCACGGTGCTCGCCCCCACCGGCACCATCGGCTTCATGATGGACTGCGACACCACCGGCGTCGAGCCCGATCTCGCCCTCGTCAAGTACAAGAAGCTCGTTGGCGGCGGCATGATCAAGATCGTCAACAACACCGTCCCCTCCGCGCTCATCAAGCTCGGCTACGGCGAGGCCGAGGTCAACGCCATCGTCAGCTACATCGACGCCACCGGCACCATCGAAGGCGCGCCCGGCATCAAGCCCGAGCACCTCGCCGTCTTCGACTGCTCCTTCAAACCCGCCAAGGGCACGCGCAGCATCCACTACATGGGGCACATCAAGATGATGGCCGCCGCGCAGCCGTTCCTCTCGGGAGCCATCTCGAAGACCGTCAACCTGCCGCAGGACTGCACGGCGGACGAGATCGCCGAGGCGTACATCGAGAGCTGGAAGCGCGGCATCAAGGCCGTGGCCATCTACCGCGACGGCTCGAAGGGCACTCAGCCGCTCAACGTGACCGCCCAGCAGGAGAAGGCGAAGTCCGTCGCTCCAGGCACAGCCGGGTCCATCGAAATCGAGGAGGCCGTCGCCGCTGCCAAGGCAGCCGCGCAGGCCACGATCGAGTCTCACAAGACCCGCATCACGAGTCTTGAGGCGCAGGTCCGCGCCGTCACGGAAGCGGCGATGCAGAACGCCGACGCGCTCGACTCCCAGTCCCCGCCGCGCGCCGTGCGCCACCGTCTGCCCTCCGAGCGTGCCAGTGTCACGCACAAGTTTTCGCTCGCAGGACACGAGGGCTACATCACCGTCGGGCTCTACCCCAACGGCCAGCCGGGCGAAATCTTCATCCGCATGGCCAAGGAAGGCTCGACCGTCTCGGGCCTGATGGACTCCTTTGCCACAGCGGTCTCGCTCGCGCTCCAGCACGGCGTGCCGCTGCGCGTGCTCTGCGAGAAGTTCGCTCACACGCGCTTCGAGCCCTCCGGCTGGACCGGCAACGAGCAGATCGGCTACGCCAAGTCGATCATGGACTATATCTTCCGCTGGCTACAGCTCCGCTTCCTCTCGGGCCAGCAACTCGACCTCTTCGCCGGCCTTGCCCCCGCGCCCAGCGTGCCCGTCGAAGGCACCATCGGCCACGGTGGCGCGGTCCCCTCGCTCAACGCCTCCTACGGCAGCGAAACAGAAAAAAGGAGTGCCATCCTGAGCGGAGGCGGCGCTTCTGCCGCCGGAGTCGAAGGACCTGCGTCTCGTAGTGTCACAGACGACTACTACACCACCCCACCCCGGCAGGGCATCGCGCCAGACCTGACAGCCCGAGGCGGCATCGAGTCCTCTACACCCTACTCCCTACACCCTGCACCCTCGTCTTTCGAAGACCGCGGCATCTACCACGCCGCCGACGCCATGAAGAGCATGTACGACATGGGCGACGCCCCAAGCTGCGCCACCTGCGGAGCCATCATGACCCGCAACGGCTCCTGCTACCGCTGCATGGAATGCGGCTCAACATCTGGTTGCAGCTAAAAAGAAGACTTAATAGGAGGGCGATCCCTATACGCCAAAGAACAGACGCTTGAGTTGTCTTATGCAGGTGGTATAAGACCTAAGTTAGCCAAACGAAATCGCAGAGCCATCTCGCTTACGCGATATCTCTTAGCCATCGCTTTGATCTGTGCTTCGTCTAAATCTGCTTCACCATTGAAACCGATTTGATCATTCAAATCAGCCCGAAGAAAATCACTTGGCATTAGCAGACAAGCGGCAAATGTGTTTGCTTCAATCTCCTGTATGTCGGAAGCTTCAGATGATTTTCCATCTCTGCGAATGACTGTAAATTTCCAGTCGATATGGTCCTCATCTTTATCTGCGTGATCGAGCAGATAATGTGCGAGCTCGTGAGCTATTGTGAATCGCTTACGGTTCGGATGCTGCGCAGCATTTACCACTATGCCGCTCGAGCCATGACTTCGAATTAGCGCTCCAGACATTTCGCTATCAAAGGCCATCTCAACGATAGTCAGGCCTTCGGCTTCAGCAAGTTCTTTGATGGGAGTCGGAGCCTGAGAAACACCATGACGATATAGAAACTGTGCCGCTCTTTTCTCAATGTCTCGTTTACTCATCTTCTTTCCCTCGTTTTCCCTTCGGAATACTGGAAAGGTGCCTCTTTGCGATTGCAATAAACATTTGATCTCTGTCGGGAATCACTTCGAGGTCCGGTCCTAAGTCCCGCGTGCTTGGAATCAAATCTTGAACTTGAGCATTTAGCGCTCGAGCCAACGCGAAGACCTGATGCAGTTGTACATTCTGCTTTCCTATCTCGAGGTTCGCAATGGTCGTTCTCGAAACACCAATGCGAGAGCCAAGTTGAGCCTGAGTCAAATTCCTGAGTCCTCTGACGCGGCTTAGTCTGTGACCGAAGCTCTGATTGACTACTACCGACAAGTTTTTCACATAATCTTCCGGCATTTGTACTCAATTATGCACCATAGAAGGTGCAATGTAAAGTAAAACTTGCGCACGATTAAATGCCAAGGATTGGTTGGCAAAATATATCGTCTCCGTCTATACTTGCAATCGACGAGATGAATGTGTATCGTCGACTGGGAATTAGCAATTCTCATTTCGAGGGGGAGAAACAAAAGAGAGGGCCAGCTGTGGAGCGACCGCAGCTGGCCAAGGTGGCGGATAGGTGTCCGCCCGCTACCTCGTAAACGAAGCAGCGCCCAATGCAGACTATCACCTGCACTTCGTAAGCGTCTCGATCATATGCGGTCCACAACTGTGGAAATTTGAGATTGGGAGGCTTATGAAATACAAAGTGACATGCACGACCAAGCATTCAACCTATGAACGCATTACTCAACTGGGATGCGTTACCGACACTGGGCTCGATCAGCGATTCACCGAAGACGAAGCGATTAACCGTATTCGCTGCGGTGACGAGTTTCTTGTCACTGGGGGAGGATTTACCGCAAAGGTTATCATCGCCGAGCACGAGGGGCGTCCGTATCTCAAGACAGAACGTGATGGGGTTCGTCCCGATAACCTGCTTGCGCTGAAGCATTGCGCGGAAGTGCCGAAACCAGTTATTCCCCCGACTCGCACCATTCCAGCACACTCTCATTCGGTGTAGTCATGGGTGCTCTTCTGAATCCACATACGGGGAATGTAGGCTTGCCTGCCTTCCCCTCTTTTCCTCAGTTTGAATTGGTACCCATTCCTGATGATGTAACGCTAGAGACCTTGCAAGCCCGTGGACGAGTTTTAGTCGAAAAAGTGAACCCGATTAGAGCTTGGCAAGGTTTGATAAAGCCATTCGAGAGCGACGCAATCGCGAAGAAAGTACTTCGTCTATTAGCAGTGGATCAATCGGTCGATATTTTGGGAGGGGCAGTCTATCCGCCGCCGGAGGTTGGTCTGATTAAGCATCACCCCGTCGAGCAAAGGATGCAGGATACCGATATTGTCTTCGATATCCTTGTCTTAGAGTTCGAGCCTCCGGCACATCCCTGGGCCTTTTCTCTCAATCCGGTCATCTCCAACCGTCTTTTCCCATTGCATCCGCACTTGCGCTCTGATCGAAGTCTTAAGCTTCCATCCAGAACTCTGAACGGGTTTTGCGTATACTCATCCGCTGAATTTACCTACGATCATACACAACCGCAGTTGCCGCAATTTTTCGCCCAAGTCTCGATCTTCTTAGCGAAACACGTTATATGGCTCAGATCTCGACAACTATTCGATGCCAGAGGAAAGATGATTCACGATGGAGTGGATGCAACCACACTTATGGAGAATCTCCCACCGATGTCGATTTGGCAGGTGCATCCGGAAGTGACGACGAACTGGAAGGGATTTTGGCCCGGGTCATCAGCGATTAGCGGCCTGAAACATCTCACTTTAGATCCTCAGGGGGAGTGTTGGTGCGGCAAAGGCCTCCGGTACATTGATTGTTGCTTACAGCGTGAATGCGCTATGTATTTGAAATAGTGGATAGTCTTCGAGCCGGGTGCCCCATTCATGCAGGCTCATCGCATGAGTGGGCATTCGAGCGAAGCTCGAACGCCTTGCTTAAGGGCACGGCTTTAGCCGTGCCGCGACCCTCCCCACAGCAAGGGGCTTTAGCCCCTGAGGTACGCTTTACAATCGCCGCACGGCGATCTCCAGATGAGCGTCACGCCCGGAATTTTTCCAACCCAACCGCGATATACTCACACTATGAACCTCACCCTCGATCCCGCCACCGAGCAGCGCATCCAGCGCGAGATCGATCTCGGCCACTACCGCGATCCGGCTGAGGTCATCGCCCGCGCCGTCTCCCTTCTCGAAGCCGAAGAGGAATGGCTACGCCGCAACAAGAAGGCCCTCAATGATCGGCTTAAAGAGAGCATGGCTCAGGCCGAGCGCGGCGAGGTCTATACCGCCGAAGAGGTTCGAAGTCTTCTCAAAAAGGACAGGAAAGCCAGGGGCAGTCGCGCTTCATGAGTTCGAAGCACGGCTACCTCCTGACTCACTTCGCATCCGACGATCTTCGAGAGATTGTCTCCTACCTCGCCGCTGAAGCTGGGGAAGCGATAGCAGCACGTATCGAAGACGAACTCTTCGCCTGTTTCGAAAGGCTTGTCACACATCCCGGCATGGGCCATGGTCGGTCAGACCTCACGTTCCTCCCGGTCTTATTCTTCCCCGTCTTCCCGTATCTGGTGATCTACCAGAGAGGGACCTCGTCGATTACGATCCACGCAATTCTGCACAGTGCCCGCGACGTGAAGCGAACCCTCAAAACCCGCTTCCTCAAATAGCCCGCATCGCTTCCGCAGGGCGCTCCACCATCTCCGCATAGCCGAACCCATTCCGCTGGACGGGCTTCCATGCGTGTCAAGCCCATCCACGGCATAAGCCAAACAAAACAATGAATCTCCCATTGGCGGACGAGTTTTTCCGGCCCTGCTAAAATAGAAATAGAGCCATACAGGAAAGCCCCGGAGTCTTCGGGGCTTTTCTATTTCCCCGGAATAAGTCATTTCGGATGAATATTTTGCCGCAAGAACCCCGCGAAATACAGGACTTTGCCACTGAGGTCCTAGCCTAAGTCCTTTGTTCGAAGGAATTTGCGCAAAAACAGGGGGAGGGGTCCCATCATCGCTGGTCCAGCGGAACGACCGTCCGCTGGTGCAGCAGGCTGTCGGAGTCGCCGATGACCAGCACGCCCGGCTGCCTGTGTCCGTGCGTGAAGACCAGCTTCAGGCCGGTTGCGTCCTCGGAGACGGCGAAGACCGGCTCGCTGAGGACAGACTGACCGGCAGGCACCCTGGTGGTCAGCCGCACGCCGGAGAGGCCCGGCGATTCGCCCCACAGCCGCCCCTCGTGATCGATCAGATACGCCTGAATGAGCTCCTCGCTCTCAGGCTTGTGCCCTCGGTTGGCGATCCTGACCGAGACGCGCACCAGCCGCCGGCGGTCCTGCGCGGGGAGCCCCTCAAGCTCGCTGACCCCGATGACCGTGAAGCACATTTCGTCGAAGCACTGAGGCTGCCCGAGCGCCACGACGCGCTGCGTTTGCCTGAGCGAGACGGTGAGCAGCACAGCCAGATAAACAACCCAGACGCCGACGATCCACGCCAGTCCATACGCAGCCTTTCGGCGTTCGCGCCGGGCCAGTGAGATAGTGATGCCGATGACCCCAATCGCCGTCCAGCCCGCCAGCCCCACCAACAGCAGCTCACGCAGATTCATTCCTCACCCCGGTTCACGATAGACTTAACACAACGCATGGCACCCATTATTCTCGCCCAGGAACTTGGCAAAACCTACCGCTCCGGCAAACTTGAAGTTCCCGCGCTGCGCAGCGTCAGCTTCGCAGTCGAGCCGGGCGAGTTTGTTTCCATCGTCGGCCCGTCCGGGTCCGGCAAATCGACGCTGTTTTATATTCTCGGCGGCCTCACACAGGCCACCAGCGGACACATTTCGATTGAGGGCGTTGATTTTGCCCGCCTGACCGATGCCGAACGGACGAAGATGCGCCGTCACAAGATCAGTTTTATCTTCCAGCGATTCAACCTGCTGCCTACGCTCAGCGCGATGGGCAACATCGAGATCGCCAACGAGATCGCCAACATCGGCCGCCCGGACGCCGCTGCGCTCGACCGGCCTCTGCTGGAGCATCTGGCTGAGCTGCTCGGGATCGCAGGCCGCCTGGAGCATCGGCCCAACGAACTCTCAGGCGGCGAGCAGCAGCGCGTCGCCATTGCACGCGCGATGATTACGCGCCCCGCCATCGTGCTGGCCGACGAGCCGACCGGCAACCTCGACACGAGGAACTCCGACGCCGTGCTCCACATGCTGCGCACGTCCAGCCGCGAGCTGAACCAGACCGTGCTGATGATTACGCACAACCCTGAAGCCGCGCAGATCGCCGACCGCATCCTCCACATGCGCGACGGCGAGATTACCCACATCGAAAACGGCAAGGGGTAAACTCAGCAGCACTGTTTTCCGATTGACAAATTCGCATTTTGCGAATCAAATCGACTCGTGAGCAAAGAGAGGTCGTTTGCACGTCATCAGTCGCAAGAGACTGCTTGAAGCAGCAACCAGACATAGTGACCTCTCTGGCCCGCTTGATGCCTGGTACCGCATTGCAAAGAAGGCGGAGTGGCGATCTTTGGAAGAGGTGAGACGAATCTTCCCTTCAGCCGATGGGGTGGAGAAGTACACGGTGTTTAACATCAAAGGGAACGCATTTCGGCTGATTGTGGAGATTAACTACGGAACCGGACGGATATACATTCGGCACGTATTTACCCACGCTGAATACGACAAGGAAGGATGGAAATCATGAGCGCACTCGCCAATCCCGTTTACACCGCGCTGCTCGCCAAGTTTCCTCCCAGAATTATTCGCACGGATGAGCAGAACGAGAGCTATATCCAGGCGCTGCATGATCTCGAAGAACACCAGGACCGCTGGAGTCCTGAAGAAGCAGAGCTGGCCGATTTGTTTGCGCTTCTGATTGAGGATTACGAAGAGAAGCACTACAGGCTGCCAAAGGCATCGCCGCTTGAAGTGATTGAGTTTCTGATGGACCAGCACGGACTGAAGCAGAAGGACCTAGCCGATGTCTTCGGCACCCCGAGCATCGTTTCGGAGGTGCTGAACGGCAAGCGCGAGTTGAACAAAGAGCACATTCGCCGCCTCAGCGAACGGTTCCATGTCTCGCCGGAGATGTTCTTTTAGCGACGCTGCTTCTTCAGACGAAGCCACGCCCGCAGCGCGACGAACACAAACAGCGTGACGCCCTCGACGCTCCCGGCGTACTCGCCCCTGGCGGCGGGCATGTAAGCCAGACCGTCCGGTACCTGCTGGGTCTCGCCATGAACGTGGGCCTGGTGGTAGAGCTTTTCAATCAGCTCGCCGATGCCATGGGCGAGTTCGCCTTCTTCGATCATGCCGCTGCGCCGGATCAGATCTTCAAGCAACTCCTGTATTTCGCGTGCCAGCCTGAGGACGTCATCGGTCTCCATCCGGCGCGACCGGATCGCCGCCGCCGCGCCGAAACGTTCGGGCCGGGGAACGTTCCACAACCCCTGCCGCTGTGCAGCCAGCAGGCTTGCGCCGCTCTTCAACTCGCGAAGGACGAGGCTTAGCCGCAGGCTCAGGCGTTCCAGTTCCTCCATCTCACGGTTGTGAGACGGGTCATCGACCGGCACGCCTCTTCCGCGCACGAAGACGGGCTGCTTCATCAGCTCCCCTTGAATTCGGTAGAGCAGCATCTTCAACTCAGGCAATGTGGCCATTCCAGCTCTCCACTCTTTCTCTACGTTCTCTGAGGACCGAGATGCAGACGGGCATCGTACCGCACCTTGTGTCCCTTTATGCGAAAAATCTCGTTTCGCTTACAGTGGTGTCACCAACATTTGTCTCCTGGTTTGCGGAACGCCGGAGGGAAGCCCTTTATGTCTGACCCGGAACTGGTCGCTGCCATCTCGAAACTCCTTGCCGAAGTGCCCGGCGTGACGGAAAAGAAGACCGACAGCCATGTGACCTTCCTCGCCGGAAAGAAGGTGTTTGCTTTTACACGGGGCGGAGGCCGTCGGGGAGTCGTGCTGAAACTCCCTAAAGACAGAATCGCGGAACTCCTCCAGAGGGAAGAAATCTCTCTTCTGACCATGGGAAAGAGGACACTGAAAGAATGGGTGCTGCTCGACCACGACCGTCCGGCCAGTTATAAGAAAGACCTCGGCCTCTTCAAAGAGGCGATGGCCTTTGTCTCGTCCGGCAGCAAGACAAAGAGCAAACAGCAGAAATCAGTTGGGAGATAGAGGGACCATGCCCTGGTATCAACTGGAAGACGCCAACGACCGCAGGCTCGACGAGCTGGCGAAGCAGTACAACCTGCATCCGCTGCACGTTGAGGACGCCCGCAGCGAAGAAGAGAGCGTGAAAGTCGATACGTCCGCGCACTACACCTTTGCCGTCTTTAAGCCGGTGCGCCTGGAACCCGACCCGGCTGTGCCCGCCGAGTCGGTCCCGGTTTTTTCGCCCGTGGACATCTTTGCCGGAAAAGATTTTTTGATTACCATCGCCGACCCCCGCTGCTCCGCCACGCAGCAGGCGCTCGAGCGCGCGCGGCGCGATGGCGACGACGAGCATCCGGCACGGCTGCTCTATCTCATCCTCGATACCATCGTCGATCTCTACTTTCCGGCCATCGATCACTTCGACGACCGCATCGACGATCTCGAAGACGTCGTTCTCGCCGACCCGACGCCTGCGATTCTTCAGCGCGTCTTTGCGTTGAAGCGCGAACTCATCGACCTGCGCCGCGTGCTCGTCAATACGCGCGATGCCAGCCTGCATCTTCAGCGCGACCCCGAATCCATCATCGACGCCGAGCACCAGCTTTATATGCGCGACATCTACGACCACGTGGCGCGCCTGCTCGACTCGGTCGAGACCGAGCGCGACCTGCTCAACAACACGCTGGACATCTACCTCTCCTCGGTCGCCAACCGCACCAACGAGGTCATGAAGGTCCTGACCGTGCTCAGCACGATTGCTCTGCCGGTCATCGCCATCTCGGGCATCTATGGCATGAACCTGAGGGGACTTCCCTTTGAACAGTCCGCGCACGGCGCGGAGTATGTGGCACTGCTGACCATGCTTTGCACGGTGCTGCTGCTCTACCTTCTTCGACGCATGAAGTGGTTCTGACACCCTTGTTGTCGAAGGTATCGAAAGATCGGGCCTCGCCTTCCCCTTGTTCGGGAGAGTAACCATCCTGGAGGTGACTACGAAATACGCCCGGAGCCTCCCCTGAAAGTGGCACAAAGTCGCAACAGCTTCTACAATTAGCGGAGGAATTCATCCCTACAGATTTGCCCGCAGTATCGATGGCCGAAGCTGGCCACAGGCGAGGATTAAGGAAACGCATGAAGTTGAGCAGGGTTGGCCGGGTTTCACTGGCCTTGGTAGTCTCCGTTGCGATGGGTCTGGGCATGACAGCGTGCGGTGGCGGCACCGTGGCGTACTTGTGGGTGCTGGGCACCCAGTACAACCAGATCGCCGGCTTCAAGGTTGACGATTTCACCGGCAACCTCACGCAGGTCCTCCACTCGCCGTTCTCCTCGGGGGGGGCCAACCCGGTCTCCCTGGTGGTTACGAACGCCGGTCGTTATGTCTATGTCGTCAATCAGGGAACAGGTTCAGCCAATCCGAAGGATTGCGGCGGCGCGGCGGGCGGCATTACCCAGTTCAGCGTCGGTGGGGGAGGAATTCTCAGCCCCCAGCAGTGCTTCGTCAGCCAGGGGACTTCGCCGGTATGGGCGGCAAGCGATCAATCGAGCAGCTATCTCTATGTGCTCGACCAGGTCGCTCCGTCGGCTGACTGCTCTCCCGCCCACGCCAATGACCCGCTGGTCTGCTATGGCGACATCACCGTCTTTTCCATCAACTCCGACACTGGCCGCCTGACCCTGGTGCTGAACCAGCAGATCAAGGACAATCATGGCCAGCAGTTGACCTACTTCCCGGTGGGCAACCATCCGTCGACGATGCGGTTCGCCGGCGGCGGCTGTTTGATGACGCTCGACCGGGGCGACCAGACTGTCTTCCCGTACTCGGTCGGCTCCGCCGGACAGTTGACCCGGCCCACGAACTCCACCATCAACCTGAATTCGGTGAACGCCACCTCGATCAGCGTCAACGGAAGCTCGGTCTACATTACGGATGCCGGAGGTACCGCAGCCAGCCCCGGCGGCTACATTTTGCCGTATACCGTGGGCGCGTCGTGCTCGCTCGATACGGCCACGGGTGGCGCAGTCGCAAACCTGCCGTTGACCCAGAACCCGGTCTACTCGATGACGGATTCCACCGGACAGTACCTGTATGTATTGAACCAGTCGACGACGAACTCGAACCAGCAGTTCTTCAGCTCCATCTCGGCGTTCACCATCGACAAGACCAACGGCAAGCTGGCGCCGGTCAACGACCCCGGCAATCTTCCGTACAAAGTTGGCGGCGGCCCGGTGTGCATGGTGGAAGACCCAACGAACCAGTACATGTACATCTCTAACAGCGTCGATGGCACCATCACGGGCAAGCAGTTCTTTAAGCCGTACGGGACCCTTGCGGACCTGAAGCGCGGCTCTACCTTTACGGCAACCGGGCACGCGACGTGCCTTGCCATCAGCGGCAATGTGCAGTAGCCGGTGAGTGACCGCGTACGCTGAACAGGATGTCTTCAGGAGTCCTGAGCCATTTTGAAGACCATTGCGGACGGAAACCATCCGCCCCGGAGTTAGCTAAGCATGAAGTTGAATAAAATCGGCCGTGGAACGCTGGCCTCGATCGTGTCTCTGGCAGTTGGGCTTGGCCTGACGGCGTGCAGCCGTGATTACACACTGGCATACGTCTATGTGACGAATGCAAAACCGGCGTCCGCCGGAGAGACCAACGGCACCGTCGCCGCCTTCGCCGTGGACTATCAGATTGGCTCGCTGGTGCCGCTGTCGGACTCTCCGCTGCCTGCCGGTAAGAATCCCGTGACGCTGGTGGCTTCTCCGAATGGCCAGAACCTTTACGTCGTCAACCACGACGACTCGACGGTCATGCACTTCGCCATCGGCACGGACGGCAAGCTGTATCTGAAGGAGACGACCAACATCACCGGCAGCCTGCCGACCGCCGTGGCCATCGATGCTGCCGGCAAATTCCTCTATGTCACGTTCACTTACCAGCTCGGACCCAACGGCCAGCAGCTTTATTCGCCGGCATCGCCTGGCCCTGGCGGCGTGACGGTATTCTCTATCGACAGCAGCGGCAAGCTGTCGGTTGTCTCAAACGGCACGCTCAACTATATTCCCGTGGGCAATAATCCGGTGGCCATCGCGGTCAGTCGCCCGATCACGCTTGCATCTACCACGACGACGACTGCCTACGCCTACGTCGTGGATCAGGAACCGCAGCCGAATGCAACTGTGCTTGGCTTCACGCAGAACACGAGCACCGGCGCACTCACGCCCACACCCGGCACCGTCATCACTACGGTGGCCGGCAAGACGGTGGCTACCGGTTACAATGCCGGCATTGCTCCGAGTGCGGTTGCGATTGACCCCACGACCCGGTTCGTCTACGTCACCGATCAGGCAGCAAACCAACTGTACGGTTACGGAATCGGCACAGGCGGCACGCTGGTTCCGCTACTCTCTTCGCCCTATACCACCGGCCTGTACCCGGTCAGCGTCACGATTGATCCGCGCGGCAAGTTCATGTACGTCACGAACTTCAGCAGCAACACAGTAAGCGCCTATGCCATAGACACAGCTACAGGATCGCCCTCGGGCTCAGTCGGTTCGACGTCTACGACGGTTGCCACCAACCCGAACTGCTCGGCAGTGGATCCGGCACTTGGCATCTATCTCTATGTATCCAACAACAAGGACGGCACGGTCTCCGGCATGAAGCTCGATCCGCACAACGGGACCCTGAAGCAGGTGCAGAACTCGCCGTTCCCCACCGGAGGGTTGCCTACCTGCGTGGCGGTCGTGGCGAACGGCTCGCATCCCAACCAGCTTGTCATCCAGTAGACAAACCTGATCGCAATGAAAAAGCCCCGCCGCGCGGGGCTTTTTCATTGTCCTCCATGCACAATGCAGCGCGGTTTCGGTTGCGTTGTGCGAAGAGCGCATTCCAACGGTTGACATTGGTCCTGCGTTGCGTATCAGGTGCTGCCGGCGCGGTTTGGTTCGTAGCCTCGCGCTCTCCTCGGACGGTGTTGACTGGAGACAGCCTGAAGCCAGTTTGGCACGGCGACGATCACGATGGATACCAACGCAACGGATTGGGGCCCACGGCTTCGTCGCATCGAAACCATCCTGCTCTGCAATCCCGGCGGGTGCTGTTTCAGGAAGATGCTGGCGCCAGCGTGCGAGCAGCGGGACGGAATCGATTCAGAATGACTTTGCGGACGGGATTCTCGTAGAACCGGTAGATTGCCAGCGAAGCCAGAATGATGACCGCGTAGGAGAGCCACGGGTCGAACGCTATCAGATGAAGGCGCATGAAGACATGGTTTCGATGAATGATCTGGTAGAGATTGAAGTGCAGCAGGTAGAGGCAATAGCTGCTCTCGCCGACCAGCAGCAGCGGTCGCCACGAAAAGCACGACGTAATCCAGTGCGGTCCGCTGAGTCCCAGGATAAGCGCGCCGAAGATCGGCGTCAGCAGCCCACCGTGCATCAACAGGTAGGAGGCCTTTGGCACCAGCGCATAAAAGAAGATGCCCAGCGCGGCAAGGCTCGACGCGGCCAGAATCATCCGCTGGCGCGTTGTGAGCCTAAGCGCAAAATGGAGCTTGGCCAGAATGACGCCTGAAAGGAACGTGGCCAGATAGGGTAGCGGCGTGAACTTCAGAAAGCGTATCCACTCGGTCGAGGAGTAGCGGTCCACAGGCCCGGCGAGGTGGTCTGGATTGAGGATGGTATAGAGGGAGTGCGGGACCAGGCCAATCGCCCAGACCGCGAGCAGTACTGCGATGAGTCGCAAAGGCGTCTTCGGCCACCGCACGCGAATGAGCCACGGAAAGCCGATATAGAGAACGGCCTCACAGGAGAGCGTCCAGGCGACCGTATTCCAAAAGGTGGCCAGCTTGGGGCTGAGTCCCTGCAAGAGCAGGGGAGTCAGGATGAATCCCTGCCAGAACTCGGCGTGTGAGCGGGCGTGCCACTCGTCGCGGAGCATCGTGACCGAGATGAGAAGAATGAGCAGATAGACAGGGTAGAGGCGCGCAATGCGGGCCATCCAGAAGTCGCGCTTGTTCAGGTTCCGGCCCCGGTCTCCGTAGTTGTACGTCAGCACGTAGCCGGAGATGAGGAAGAAGACGCCAACGAAGACGTAAGCGTTATCGACCAGCGGGTAGAGGATGCCCAGATGCGGCGGGGTGAAGTGGAAGAGGACGATGCCCAGCGCAAGCAGCGTGCGAATCCCCGTCAGCGCGGGAAGTTGCGGCTTGCGCGCGAAGCGGGGAGCAGGCGGAGCGACTGCTGCCGGAGCGGCGACTTCTAGGGTGGCTGGTTCCTGTTCCAGGATGCTGGAGTTCACTCGGTTTTCCTTATGAAGGATTCGATGCCCCAGCGGGGCAGATCTATCCCGAAATGTCCAAGGCAGGAATAGACGAGTTTGATGCAATGGAAGGCTCAGGCGGTGACGAGCGATCCTAGTTTTTCTCCACTGACCACGCGGACGATGTTGCCTTGTTCCTTCATGCTGAACACCATCATGGGCATATTGTTGTCTTTGCAGAGCGAAACGGCGGCCTGGTCCATCACGCGGAGATTCAGGCGGAGGATATCGTTGTAGGTGAGGCCGGGGAGCTTGGTGGCGGCGGGGTCGGTCTTCGGGTCGGCTGTGTAGATACCGTCCACTGAGGTGGCCTTGAGCAGAATGTCGGCCTTGATCTCCATCGCGCGCAGGCTGGCGGCGGTGTCGGTGGAAAAGAAGGGGTTTCCGGTGCCGGCGGCGAAGATGACGATGCGGCCCTTTTCGAGATGGCGGACGGCGCGGCGGCGAATATAGGGCTCGGCTACTTCGTGCATCTCGATGGCGGACATGACGCGGCAGGTGATGCCGAGCTTCTCGATGGCGTCCTGCAAGGCGATGGCGTTGATGACGGTCGAGAGCATGCCCATGTGGTCGGCGGCGACGCGGTCCATGTCGATGGCCTGCTGGGCGACGCCGCGGAAGAAGTTGCCTCCTCCGACGACGATGCCGATCTCGCAGCCGAGCGCGTGGACGGCGGCGATCTCGGCGGCCACTTTGTGGATAAAGACGGCATCGATGCCGAAGCCTTTGCCTGCGGCCAGAGCTTCGCCCGAGAGCTTGAGGAGGATTCTCTTGTACATGTCAGTTCCCAGTATCGCATGGGCGCTTGAGGGCTGAGAGGCGCAGCGTGTGAGGGTACCCCCTCCCCTATCAAAAGTACTCAAAGTCCTTCAAACATTGGACTTAGGTCCGGACTTCGGCATGGAATCAAGTATGGTCTACGGTGGAAGGTGTCTCGCAGCGGTGGCTTCCCGGCGGTGCCGTTTGTCAAGTCGGAAGGCCAGTGCAGCCAAGAGCAAAATGCGGGAGAGGTTGATCGAGATTGCTCCAGCAGGCTATATGTCGGGCCTTCAGCCCTTGGTTTTGGTGGCACGGGTGACCTGGGCCTTCGGCCCAGGCTGGTATATGTCGCGCCTTTGGCGCTTGTTGAGCTGCCGGAAAAGTGCGTCTCAGCTCAGGGAGTTGAGGGCGGTCTGGGCGTCTTTGGCGGTCTGGGTGTTGGGGGCGAGCGACTCGGCTTTCTTGAGTTCAGCGGTTGCGTCAGCTTTGCGAGCCAGCTTGGCGTAGGTCATGCCCAGGTGGTAGTGGATGGCGGCATTGTTGGGGGCGGATTTGGCTGCGTCTTCCAGCAGGCCGCGCGCGGACTCGTAGTTTCCTTTCTGGTAATAGATCCAGGCGATCGTATCGGCGGTGTCGGGCGAGTCCGGCATGGCGCGCCGGGCGGTCTGGGCCAGGGTCAGGGCGACATCGAGGTTTTGCCCGGTCTCGACCATGAGGTTGGCGAGATTGTTGTTCGCTACGGCCTGGTCGGGCTGGATGGCGAGGGCCGCTTTGTAGGAGTTGATCGCGCCCTGGCGGTCGCCTTGTGCATCCTGCAGCGAGCCGAGCACTGTGAAGCCGGAGGCGTCGCGCGGGTGGTCTTTGGTCCACTGCTGCCACTTTTCGAGCGCCTTGGGGGCCTGCCCCAGCGCAATCTGTGCGCGGCTGTAGTACATGGCCGCAGAGGAGTCTGACGGATTAAGCTGAAGGGCCTTTTCGGCGCTGGCCAGGCCGCCGGCGGTGTCTCCCGTCTGAAGTTGCATGTTTGCGAGCAGGTCGTACATCTGTGCGTTCTGCGGGGCCTTGGCAATCTGGTCCTGAACACGGGCGATGATGGCCTTGGGCGTCTGCTTCTCGACGGACATGGCGGCGGCCACGAGCTGGAGGGTGCGTGCGTCGTTCGGGTTGATGACGAGCGCCTGTTCAAGCAGCGCCTTGCCCTCGGGCACTTTGCGCTCGCCAAGGCGGAGACGGCCAAGCTGGAACAGGGCCTGCGCGTCTTTGGGGTTGACCCTGAGCGCCTGGTTGAAGTCGGACTCGGCCTTATCGTTCAGCTTTTGGTTGGCGTCGGCGATGCCCTGCCAGACGTAGGGGGCAGAGACGTTCGGGTTGGCGGCGATGGCGGCTTTGGCCACGTCGCTGAGCGTGGAGAAGTCGTTGTTCATGACCGCGATGTTTGCCAGCGCCTCCTGGGCCTCAAGATTTTTGGGATTGATGCGCGTGGCCTGGCGGAAGCTCTGCTGTGCGGTGGAGAGGTCGCCTTTGGCCTGCGCTGCGCGACCGTACCAGAGCAGGACGGCGAAGCTGTCGGGGTTGGCCTTGGCCGCCTTCTGCAGCATGTTGAAGGCGTCGTTGGTCTTGCCGTCGTTGAGCATCAACATGCCGTTGAGGACGGCGACCTCGGGGCGTGTGCTGTCGGCCTTGGCGAGTTCGGCGGCGATGTCGCGCGCTTTGGCGACGTTGTGGTTCAGGATAAGAAGACGCGCGTAGGCGAGCTTGAGGGAAGTGCTCTTCGGATATTTGGAGACGAGCGCGGCGTAGTCGGACTCTCCGCGTGCAGCCTGGTGGGAGCTGATGTAGTAGTTGGCGAGCAGCTCCGCGCCGGCGTCTGTGTCGTTCAGGTCTTCGGTGGCCTGATGGAGCGTCTGCTCGCCCTGGGCGGTGTTGTTCTGGTGGAAGTAGATGTCGGCGAGCGCGGCGCGCACCATGACGTTGTCGGGCGCGGCGGTCTTGGCATCGAGCAGTTGCTGCTGCGCTCCCTGGAGGTCGCCCTTCTTCTGGAGGATGGAGGCAAGCACGATGGCCGCAGTCACGTTCTTTTTATCGAGCGAGACGGCTTTGCGGAGCTGGTCTTCACCTTCGTTTGCCGTGGCTGCATCGGCGCTCTGGAGCAGTCCAAGCGAGGTGTGGAAGGCGGAACGGTTGGGATCGAGCGAGATGGCGTGCTCGATCTGCGTGATGGCGGTGGCGCGGTCGCCTTTGGCGGCGGCGATGCCCGCGAGCAGAGCGTAGGCATCGGCGTTGTCCGGCTTGAGGGCGAGCACGGCCTTGGCTTGTTCGAGAGCCTTGTCGGGCTGCTTGCCGGCCAGCAGGAGATTGCCCAGTTGGATGCGCGCATCGACGTTGTTGGGCTGGAGATCGACGGTGCGCAGCAGCTCGGCGTAGGCGGGCATGATGCTGCCCTCCTTGAGCAGAACTTTGGCGAGCTGGAAGTGGGCGTCGCCGAAGTTGTGGTCGATGCGCAGCGCGTTGGCAAACTGGATGGAGGCTTCCTTGAGCTTGCCCTCATTGGCGTAGCGGATGCCGCTCTCCAGATACTTCTGCTTGACCTTGTTGGGGTCGCGGTGGCAGCCCAGCGAGGAGCCAAGGACAAGCGAGCAGGCAAGAATGGCAGTGATGCGAAACGCCGAAGGAGCTGTTGAGGTTCTCATTGCTGTTTCTCTCCGATTGACGCAGATGCGTGGTCGAGGTTGGGCGGTCTAGTTGGGAATGAAGCGGGGCAGGAAGGGGACCATCTGGCTGGTGAAGCGAACGGCCCGCGCCTTTGCCGTGGCCAGGGTCTCGGTGGGAAGAATGGGCGTGATGACGCGAACCAGCGCACCATCTGTGCGGTTCATGCGGATGGCGTCAGCCACCATGTAGGCCTTGGCCTTGTACTCGTTGGGAATGCTGCGGCCGTGAGCCTGATACCAGTAGATGACAAACTGTTTCTGCTCGCCGTTGCTGATGATGTATTCGCCGACGTGGTAGGTCTTGCCTTGGATGTCCTCGAGCGTGGTGTATTTTTCCGAGTCGAAGGTCCACCCGGCGCCGGGCAGGCAGTGCTGGGGCGAGTGGATGGTCTGGCCGGTACGTTGCGTGGGGAAGTATCCGATGAAGAGGCTGATCGCCATCGCGTTGTCGTAGACCCTGGCAAACGGGCCGGACTGCTGCGCGGCCGGAAGCGGACTGAGATAGATGCGGTTCAGAAAGTCGCCTTTGCCGAGTACGTCGAGCGTTGCGGTGTCGAGCGGAATGTCGTGGCCCGTCCAGTTGCCGATGGTCTCGGGAAGACTGCTGAGCGGCTCGCTTACGGGGACGTTGTCGGCGTCGCCCCGGTGATTGAGCACGAAGAAGGCGACAAGAAGAAGAACGACGACGGTCCAGAACTTTGGAGACTTCATGCGGACGCTCCCTTGCGGTGTGGAAGGAACCGCATGGCGCGGTGGACCAGATACAGACAGAAGAGCGAGACGACGAACATGACCCAGCCGGAGAACTCGTGGAAGAAGCCGACGGCCTTGTCCGGGTCCCAGTACTGCACGCAGAGGCCGGTGCCGACGATGCGCACGACGTTGGCGGCGACCGCGATGGGAATGGCGGCCAGCGCAAGCGCCGTGCGACGCAAGGTGGACTTTTCAAGAAAATAGCCGTAGAAGATGGCCAGCGCGAACAGGCTCATCAGCGAACGGATGCCGCTACAGGCTTCGGCGACCTCCAGTTTCATGATGGGCAGTTGAATGACATTGCCATCCTGGAGCGTGGGGACGCCGAGGAAGGGAAGAATGTCGCTGGCGACGCGCGAGGCCAGCAACTGGAGCGGGAAGGTGATCTTGTTGAAGATGATTTCGGGGAATGGAATGGCGAGCAGCAGCACAAGCAACGGAAAGCGCAGCTCGCGGAGCATGGCGCGGCCGGAGAATGTCCAGATAAGGCCAGCCATCAGCAGGACGAAGGAGACGCGCGAGGTGAACAGATCGACGCCGTAGACGCCGAGAATCAGGACGGCGATGGCGAAGATAATCAGCGGAATTCCCGCCCAGGACGGACGCACCGGGGTCGCGCGGATGATTTTGCGGCGGTCCCAGATGAGAAACACCGAAAAGAGGGGGACCAGAAAGCCGTGCGAGTAGTCAGGGATGGTGTACCAGTCGTGGACCAGCTTGATGCCGATGCGGTAATAGATGGCAACCAGGAGAGCGGTGATGACCGCGTAAGGCAGCCAGTCGCGCATGGAGTCGAAGCGAATACCCGTGGTTGCCGGTTCCTCGGGGCCGCGCGCAGTCGGAGAGGGCGTAAGTGACTCGGTTTGAGTGCTGTCGCTGGTCATTCGTTAGCCGTTATACTTCACTCATCAGCCGTTAGCAATTACCCTTCCGTACCGCTCGGGCTGATTTTCCCTTGATAAACCGTGCAGGTCTACTAAAGTGGTAGTGAAAGACCCCCATCGAAGGAAAAGAATTTCACACGAGTGCTGCTATTCTGCACCATAAGAGATGTCTCAGGGCAATTGGAAGCCCATCTTTGAGACCTTCCGGCAGAGAATTCTGGTGATTGGTCGTTCAAGAGGCCGTCCTGGTGATGGAATTGGGGCTCTGGATAAAAAATTCGTCGTGGGCGATCATTTGGCACGCATCGTGCTGGTTGCCGGAGGAGTGTAGATACGGAGGAACGGTATAACGATCTCATATTGCCGCAGTCTATGGATGGAAGTGCCCGCAGCCTGCCTGTAAATACGGATATAGACTGCCTTAAAGAAGAAATGGCTCACGAGTGGACGGCGGGTTGTCCGTTTAGTGGCCATTCAGAGATTTGACGAAGATGTCGCTCTTGGCGGCGCTGAATGCATCAGAATGAAGTAAGCCGTTCGTAATGTTTGGGAAGGATGGGAGTTACGCAATGAAGTGGCTTTGTGCTGGATTAGCGATCACGCTGTCTCTGCCGGTGGCAGGGATGGCCCAGGGGCAGAAAAGCACGGAGACTGCCAAGACGGCACCAGTGGCAGAGACAGCGGAAAAGACCCCCGCTGCGGCGGCCTCTCCCACAGTGAATCCCGACACCTATGTGATTGGAGCTGAGGACTCGCTGCAGATTACAGTCTGGAAGGAGCCGTCGTTTTCCGGGACGCTCCCAGTTCGGCCTGACGGGATGATCTCGATGGTCATGTTGGGCGATATTCGCGCGGCGGGAAAGACGCCGACGCAACTCTCGAACGATATTTCCGAGAAGCTGAAGAAATATATTCAGGACCCGGTGGTTTCCGTCGTTGTACTTGGAGTGAATAGCCAGAAGATTTTTCTGGTGGGCGAGGTAACTCACACGGGCCCGATCCTGCTGACTCCCGGGATGACTCCCTTGCAGGCGATTGCGTCCGCGGGCGGGTTGACGATGTTTGCCAACCAGAAGCACATTTATGTTCTGCGCGGAGTTCAGGGCAAGCAGCAGAAGATACCGTTCAACTATAAGAAGGCGCTGAAAGGCGACAACAGTCAGGACATTGCGCTCGAGCCGGGCGATACGATTGTGGTTCCATGAGGAGCGTCATGAAGGTAGGAATTTCGATTTTTGTGTTGCTGATGACGCCGGGCATGCTGCTGTATGGGCAGGCACTGCCGACGGCCACGTCGGGCGAGTCGGCTACGCCGGCGTCGACGGCCGGGTCACGCGCCGGGTTCCATATACCAGGGTCTGACGGCGAGGTGCATTATGCGCTTGGCGCTTCGCAGATTGTGCAGTACGGGTACTTCGGTCCCGGCAAAGCAACGGGCACGGCGGCGCTCAATGGGGACATCGGCTACAGTTCTCTCAGTACCAAGGCCCCATTCGACATGGTGTACGCCGGTGGCGTGCTGATCTCGGAGTCGTCGGAGCAGAATACTACGACCTATCAAGCCCTCCAGGTCTCGCAGGGACTGATGGCGGGCAAGTGGGTCTTCAACCTGGCGGACTCAGCCAGCTTCTTGCCGCAGTCGCCGACGATTGGTTATGCCGGCATTCCCGGAGTAGGAGATATTGGGACCGTTCCGGGAGCGCCACCGATAGGCGGCGTGGGCGGGCTTTTGACGTATTCGGGCAACCGCGTAGCCAATACGGTCTCCGGCAGCGCGGAGCGGATGTTTACGGCCAAGACTTCGGCCAGCGCCTTGGGGTCCTACTCGCTCCTGCATTTTCTACAGGGCAACGACGGGTTCGATACCTCCGGCGTTTCAGGAGAGGTGGCATTGAACCACAGGGTCGATGCGCGGGACACCATCAGCGCGAACGCGACCTATTCGCTGTACACGTTTGGCAAATCCGAGGGCGGAATCAACTTTGAGACGCGGGGAATCAACGGAGTGTACACGCGCCTGGTGAGCAGGTCGCTCAGCCTGGAGCTTTCCGCGGGGCCGCAATGGGTGTCCAGCTCCGACAAGGCACTGATTCCCGATAGCCTGAGTGCCGCGGCTTCGATCGGTCTGGGCTATCAGCATGGGTTGACGAGTGCTCAGCTTGGGTACTCGCGCGGGGTCAACGGCGGGTCGGGCCTCCAGCTTGGCGGAGTGAGCGATACGGTTTCGGTCGGTGTTTCGCATGCGTATGGACGGCGGTGGTTCGCCTCTGCAAGCGGAGCGTATTCGCACACCAATGCGCTGGCAACGGGAGCGGTCGCGCCCCCGCTGGGTCTGACCATACCGCTCGGGGGAGATTTTTCGACGGCTTTCGGAGGCGCGCAACTGTCGCACAGCTTGAGTCGTACTGTGTCGATGTATGTCAGCTACGCGGCACAACACCAGACCTACAACTCGTTCTATACAGGCGCCAATGCCTTCAGCGGTACGTCCCAGTCGTTTGCAATCGGGATTAACTATGCGCCGCGCGCGTTGCGTCTCGGACAATTTTAAGGAGTCATCATGCTTGGTCATCGTCCGCTTACACCGGAAGACTATGGGACCATCCTCAAGCGAAGATGGTGGGTCATCGTCATTCCTGCCGCGATTCTGCCGATCATCGCCTATGCGGTCACATTTTTCGTGACGCCGCAGTATGTCTCGCAGACGCTGGTGCTGGTAGAGCAGCAGAAGGTGCCGGAATCTTATGTAAAGCCGGTGGTCACGGAAGACCTGAACTCGCGGCTGGCGACGATGAGGGAGCAGATATTGAGCCGTTCGCGGCTGGCCCCGATCATCGAGCGCTTCAACCTGTATGCGAACAAGGGCATGTCGATGGACGACCGTATCGACAAGGTGCGGAAGGACATTGGCATCAAGCCGATTCAGTCGGACCTGACACGGGGACTTCCGGGCTTCTATATTTCATTCACGGCGAGCGACCCACGCACGGCGCAGCTTGCGTGCGGCGAAATTACCTCTCTCTTCGTCACCGAGAGTATTCATGCGCGCGAGACTTCGGCCGAGGGGACCACGCAGTTTCTGAAGGGGCAACTGGACGACGCCAAGGCCAAGCTGGATGAGCAGGCGGCCAAGCTGGCGAAGTTCCAGCAGGAGTATGCGGGCCGTCTTCCGGATGAACAGGCGACGAACCTGAATATGACAAGCACCCTGAGCACGCAGTTGGATGCCACGACGCAGGCACTGACGCGCATGGAGCAGGACAAGAGCTACGCGGAGGCGATCTTGTCGCAGCAGGTGGCGGCCCAGAACGCGCAGTTGACGGACCACGGTTCCGCGCCGCAGGCACAGCAGGCGCAGTTGCAGCAACTGGAGGAGCAGGAGACTCAGCTCCTGACGCGCTATACCGACGATTATCCCGACGTGATTGCGGTCAAGCGCAAGATCAAGGAATTGCAGGCCGCAATCGCCAAAGGTCCCGCTCCTGCGAAGGCCCCCGCCCCGACTGCGCCAAGCCGGAACGATTCTCCCGGCGTGTTGCAACTGAGGGCGCAGATTCACGCGATGGACATCGGAATCGCGCAGAAGAAGTCGGAGCAGGCGAGAATTCAGGGCCAGTTGCGGATGTATCAGGACCGCATCGCCGCAAGCCCCGCGGTGCAGGAGCAGTACAAAGGCATCACGCGCGACAACGCGACGGCGCAGCAGTTCTACGACGACCTGCTCACGAAGATGAACCAATCGCAGATGGGCACCGACCTGGAACGCCGCCAACAGGGCGAACAGTTCACGGTGATGGATGAGCCGAACCTTCCCGAATCGCCCACCTTCCCCAAGCGCGGTGTGTTCATTGCCGGGGGTCTGGCGGGAGGACTCGCGCTGGGCCTGCTGCTGACCGGGCTGCTGGAATACAAGGACACCGCGATGCGCAGCGAGCGCGACATCTGGGCCTTTACCAAACTGCCGACGCTGGCGGTGATTGAGTTTGAGCCTGAACTGGACCAGGCCAACCCGCATCGGCGCTGGCTTGGCCGTAAGAAGCCGGAGATGACGGCGGGAGGCAAACCGCTGGTGAAGGTGGGTGGTTGACGATGTACAACAGCTTCTTCAAATTGAAAGCCAGCCCGTTCGGCACCAGTCCGGACCCGAGGTTCCTGTACATGATGCCGCATACGCGCGAGGCGCTGGCGTGTCTGGAGTACGGTATCTCGGCGCGCAAGGGCTTCACGGTGCTGACGGGAGAGGTGGGCACGGGCAAGACCACATTGCTGCGCCGCGCGCTCAGTTCGTTCAACGGGCGCCGCGTGTCTACGGCGTTTGTCTTCAATCCCCGGCTCGACGCGCTGGACTTTCTCGAGTTTGTGCTGACCGACTTCGGCATCGTGCCGGCGAACCGGACGAAGTCTGGCATGTTGCTACAGTTGAACCGCTGGCTGATTGAGCGGTTCAGGATGGAAGAGACCTGTGTCGTGGTGGTCGATGAGGCGCAGAACCTCTCCTGGGACCTGCTGGAGGAGATCCGGCTGCTGACCAATCTGGAGACGTCGTCCGAGAAGCTGTTGCAGATTGTGCTTTCGGGCCAGCCGGAGCTGGAAGAGAAGCTGCGTCACCCAAGCGTGCGGCAACTCCGGCAGCGTGTTGCGCTGTGGTGCAGGACACAGTCCTTGACCGAGAGCCAGACTCACGCTTATGTTGCGGAGCGGCTGCGGATTGCCGGCGCCGAGCGGCCGCTGTTTTCGCTTGATGCGCTGGATCTGGTGCATCGCTACAGCCGCGGGATTCCACGGATCATCAATCTGCTCTGCGAACACGCGCTGATTGTCGCGTATGTCGAGCAGATGGAGCAGGTGACGGCGGCGATTGTCGAAGGCGTGGCAGTCGAGCTTGAGTTGGAGACGCAGCCGTTCCTCATTTCGACCGCGGCGATGGGCGGAGCGCCGAGAGGCCCCGAGGAAGGTCACGGCTTCATGAATTCATTTGGCGGAGAAACAACGGGAAGGCGAGATCGATGAGTCGCATTTACGAAGCACTCCAGAAAGCAGAATCCGAACGCGCAGCGGAGCGAGCGCCGGAACATCAGCGCGAGCCCATTGCATCGCCTCTTCCGGTCAATGGAGACATGCACTCCGCGGCTGCGGTTGCTGTGCCGGAGTATGTGGCCCCGTTGCCGTCCGAGCCGGCGGAGGTCGTTGGCATGCCGTTGACGCAGACCGCACGAGACAGCGCAGGCGGCCTGGGAGAGGTTCCCCGGCAGCGCTGGTCGCCTGCGCTGGTGGAGCTCCCGTCGCTTTTGCAGCGCGGCCCGGCGGTGGAGCAGTTCCGCAGCCTGCGCTCGCGTATCTACGAGTTGCGCGACATCCGGCCGCTGAAGTCGATTCTGGTGACGAGCGGGATGCCGCAGGAAGGCAAGAGCTTCATCTCGATCAATCTGGCGATGAGCCTGGCGCGGCACAAGAACAGCCGGGTCCTGCTGATTGACGGCGATATGCGCCGCTTCACGCTGCACCATATTCTGGGGTGCGAATCGCAGCCCGGTCTGGCGGAGTATCTCGCCGGCAAGGCCGGTTTGCTGGAGGTGATGCAGCGAGGAGAAACCAGTGCCGCGGGACAGCCTGTGCTTCCGAACCTGACGTTTATCCCCGGAGGAAATGGCGGAGACAGGGCCGCCGATCTCTCGGGAAGCCCCCGCTTCGGCGAACTGCTTCAGACGGCCTCGTCGTACTTCGACTGGATCGTCATCGATTCATCGCCGGTGCTGCCGGTCTCCGACGCGGTGAACTTTGCGCGCTTCTGCGATGGCGTTCTGCTGGTGGCCCGCGAAGGAGTCACGAAGTACCCGGTTGCTCAGCGGGCACAGAGCGAGTTGAAGACCGCTAACATTCTGGGCTTTGTGCTCAATGCCGTCCACGAGGCGCCACAGGCTGGCGACTACTACGGATATGACGCCAGCCAGGACTAAGGAGGAGCTTCCGGAACGATGATTCGGCTTTTCCACGTGTACTATCCAACGCGCAGCATCGTCCTTCTGCTGTGTGAGGCGCTGATCGTTGGCGGTTCGTTCCTGGTGGCGACGCTGCTCATCGTAGGACCGGATTCGTACCTGGTCCTGAATTACGAATATGGGTGGCTGAAGATTGCCGCGCTGACGATTCTGACACTGCTGTGCTCCTATTACTTCGATCTGTATGAGCCGCAGCGCATCTCGGCCAAGTGGGAGATTTATTTTCGTCTGCTGCTGGTGCTCGGCTTCCTGTCGTTTCTGCTTTCGGCAATCGTCTATCTCTATCCCGAGGTAGACATCGCACGGTATGTGCTGCTGATTGGACTCATCTTTCTGACCTTCTCGTTGGTGGTCTGGCGCAGCGCCTATGCGTGGGTGTTGGGGTTGAAGGCATTCCGGGAGCGGGTCTATGTGCTGGGCTCGGGCGAGCGGGCGCAGATGGTGGTCGAGACGCTCAAGACCCGCAAGGACGCCGGGATGGAGGTGCTGGGGTGGGACAACCCGCATCTCGACAAAGCAGAACGGAAAGAGGCCTTCAGCGCGGCACTGGCGAAGTTTCACGGCACGAACCCTGGAGTTGACCGCGTCATTGTGGCGCTCGAAGACCGCCGGGGCGAACTGCCGATGCACGAGATGCTGAACCTGCGCTTCGATGGCGTGGTCATTGAAGAGGCGGGCACGCTGCTTGAGCGGCTGACCGGCAAGCTCTACCTGGACGGGCTGCGCCCGAGCAGCTTCATCTACAGCGAAGGCTTCAATGTGAAGCCGTCGCAGCAGATTGCGCGGCGGATCGTCTCGACGCTCACGGCAGCCACGGGATTGCTGCTGTTTCTTCCGTTCTTCCCGTTCGTCGTGCTGCTGGTCAGGCTCTCCTCGCCCGGCCCGATCTTCTTCCGGCAGACGCGAGTGGGCATGGGCGGCCGGGACTTCACCGTCTATAAGTTCCGCACCATGCGGACCGACGCAGAGGCCGACGGCGCGAAGTGGGCGAGCAAGAACGATCCGCGCGTGACCCGGTTCGGCATGTTCATGCGCAAGACGCGACTCGACGAAGTGCCGCAGCTCTGGAACGTGCTCCGGGGAGACATGGGCTTCGTCGGCCCGCGCCCGGAGCGGCCCGAGTTCGTGCCCTGGCTTACGGAGCAGATACCGTACTTCAACCTGCGGCACATGATCCGCCCGGGGCTTACCGGCTGGGCGCAGGTGCGCTACGGCTACGGGGCCACACTGGCCGAGACGCGCGAGAAGCTGGAGTTCGACCTGTACTACATTAAGCACATGTCGCTCGGGCTCGACCTGATGATTATGTTCGAGACGATCAAGACCATTGTCAGGCGGCAGGGCTCGCAGTAGGGTAGCCTGGCGCGGGCCGATGCGAAACGCAGATTCCCTTCGGGAATGACAACAAAAAAAGCGACTGCAAAAGCGAAACGCAGATTCCCTTCGGGAATGACAGACAAAGAGATCTACACCTGAGAGAGAACGGCTCTAATAGATGCGGGTGCGGGAAGAGAGCGCGGGCTTGAGGGTACGCTCGGATTTCTTGATGAGATGCGGGATGCGCAAGGGGCGCGGGGGAACCTCGGGCATTCCGGCTTCGCTCAGTTTGTAGAGCAGCGAGCGGTAGCTGATCTGGAGCCACTTGGCGGTCTTCTGGCGGTTCCAGCTATTTTCCTGAAGCACCTTGAGGATGATCTGCCGCTCGAGGTCCTGCGTCGCCTTCTTGGTGATGTTCTTGAGCGAGACGGGCACGCTGAGGTCGATGTCGGTGACGATGCCGCTGTGCGGCTCTTCCGGCATCAATTCGGCGACCAGGGCCTCTTCGCTGCCGATGAGCACGTAGCTGCGGATGAGATTTTCGAGCTGGCGGATATTGCCCGGCCAGTGGTAGTTCTGCATCAGCCGGACGGCGCTCTTCGAGAGCAGCTCGGGCGTGGTGTGGAAGACTTTCGCGTAGTGCTCGATGAAGTGGTCGATCAGGATCGGCAAGTCGGCGATACGCTGGCGCAGCGGCGGCAGGTTGATGGTGACGGCGTTGATGCGGAAGAGAAAGTCGAGCCGGAAGGTGCCGTCTTCGACCTGATTGCGAAGGTCGGTGTTCGAGGCCGAGACGAGGCGCGTGGCGATGGAGCGGGGTTCGTGTCCGCCGACGCGGACGAAAGTGCCGTCCTGAAGGACCTGTAGGAGCTTGGACTGGACACCGAGGTCGAGGCTGCCAACCTCGTCGAGGAACAGGGTGCCGTTGTGCGCCTGTTCGACGCGGCCGAGTTTGGTGGTCATTGCCCCGGTGAAGGCGCCCTTTTCGTAGCCAAAGAGTTCGGTTTCGAGGAGCGTGTTGGGGATGGCGGGACAGCTCACCTTGACCAGCGAGCCGCGCGCGCGCAGCGAAAGAGCGTGAAGAATACGGACACAGATCTCTTTTCCGGTGCCGCTGTCGCCTTGGATGAGGACAGGAACATCGGTCTCCGCGACGCGCTCGAGTTTATTTCGGACCGCCTGCATGGCGGCTGTCTTGCCGAAGATAATGTCGAGCGGCGGCAAATTTAGAGCGGCAGCGGATTCAGTATTTTGCACCAAGGTCGTTTTCCTATCAGTGGCGAGCATAACCGCAACTCTGCAATGCCGTTCACACTGCACGTATAGCGCCATAATTTTATGCCATCAAGATATTTTTGGAGGAAATTGTGGGCGAAACCGGTAACGAAGACATCGGGCGGAGTCCGGTGAGCGGGAATAATGGCCTATTTATGAGATATTTCCGGGTAACATGCAAAAAGTTGACCAGAGTAATCCGGTGATTTTATTTCTATTTTTGTGTCGGAAGCCGGGTCTGAACATGTAAGCTGGGCCTACCTGAGAGGGAGAAAGGGAAAACCTTTATCTCTTTTGTCGGCAAAGTTCTTAACATTTTTCTGTTGTGGTCGTTCAGTTTCGGTCTAAAATTCGCACAGTAGGGGTTCGCGGGGGCCTCCCCACCTTCCGAACCAGTTTTTGAGGGCAAGTTTTTTCACACTCGAAGATGCATTCGAGTTCACACGCATCGCGGGCTGGGCATCGCATCCAGTCTGCCAAAAATTAGGGGTAGCTATGTCAGCATCGCTGTCGTACACCGTACCTGCCTTAAAGCCCAGTTCGAAGTTGCAGCCGAAGATACATATTCTTGAGCCAGATCTGGCCGTGCTGGATTATCTGCGGCTCACGCTCGGGGACAAGTATTGCCTCAACCTCTTCTCCGAAGAGAAGACGCTGCTGGATCGGTTGGAGCAGAAGGAAGCCCCTGATCTATTGCTGCTGGCCATGCACGCGAACCGGGACTCGCTGCCACTCTTGACAAATATCCGTTGCTCGAAGCCCAACCTGCCGGTGATCGTGCTTTCGTGCTCGGCTGAGCTGCGCGACCTGGAGATGGTGATCCGTCTGGGCGTGCGCGCGATTGTGATGAAGCCGTTCGTGGGCTCGGACGTGGAGCAGGCGATTGAAGAGCACCTCGCGGCTGTGGAAAAGAAAGTTCCCGCCGCCGACGCGCTGAAAGAGATTCCCCTGAACGAGAACCATTCGTTCGTTCGCTCGAGCAAGCGGATGCGCGAGCTGGAGTCGCAGGCGTCGCTGGTGGCGCGGGCCGACATCCCGCTGCTGATTCTCGGCGAGAGCGGCACGGGCAAAGAGATTCTGGCGCTCTATACGCACAAGATGTCGTCGCGCAGCCAGAACATCTTCCTGAAGGTGAACTGCGCAGCGGTGCCGGCCGACCTGCTCGAGAGCGAACTGTTCGGCTACGAACAGGGCGCGTTTACCGGCGCGGTGAAGACGAAGCCGGGCAAGTTCGAGGTCTGCTCGGGCGGAACCATCTTTCTGGACGAGATCGGCGAAATGCCTGCGATGCTGCAGGCCAAGCTGCTGCAGGTACTGCAGGACGGAACGTTCTCGCGGCTGGGCAGCCGGTCGCCGATGAAGGTGGACGTTCGCGTGATTGCCGCGACCAACATCAATATGAAAGAGGCGATGGCGAACAAGACGTTCCGCGAAGACCTCTATTACAGGCTGAACGGCTTTACGCTGAGCATCCCTCCGCTGCGCGAACGCAAGGACGAGATTCCGGTGCTGGCGGAGTACTTCATGCGCAAGAGCTCGAAGAAATATGGCCGCGAGGCGCTGCCGTTTTCGACGGCGCTGCTCAACGGGCTGATGGAACACTCGTGGCCGGGGAATCTGCGCGAGCTTGAAAATGTAGTCAACCGGTATCTTGTGCTGGGCGAGGAAAGAGCTATTCTGGAGGAACTGTCTCCTTCGACCGTGTACCAGGGAGCTGCGGCTCCCATGGCTGTAGCCGCTGAACCGCCGAACGGCGCTGGGCTGAAGGCGATGGTGCGGAGCCTGAAGGGTGACGCCGAATCGACAGCGATTGCACAGGTACTGGAGGGTGTTGGATGGAATCGGAAGGCCGCGGCAAACGATCTGCAAATCAGTTACAAGGCGCTGCTGTACAAGATCAAGCAGTACGATCTTCAGCCGGCTTCCAGGGATCGCGCGTAGCGGCGAAGGACGGTCACGCGGAGGCGGACGGTCTCTATAAAGTCGTCGTGCGGTATGAAGATCACGCGGTGCGCGGCTTTGCCGATGTCGAGAAGCTGGGTTCCATCGAACAGTTGCTGCGCAACGACTCCGGACATGCGATCGACACCATCTCGCTGAAGATACTGGACACCGACATGGTGAAAGAGGTGCCGACCAAGGACGCCAAGGCGGTCTTCTTCGTGAAGACCTTTGACGGCGACCTGAGGCACCGGGCGCTGCACTTCCACGAACATGCTCCGGTGGTCCCCGGGCTGTGGGTGCGCGTGTATTTTTACGACGGCGAGATGATCGAAGGGATCATCGGCAATACGCGGGACTTCGTGCTGGAGAATGGGTTCTTCCTGCGACCGACGGACCCGAACGGAAACAACACGCTGGTGTATGTGCTTAAGAGCGGGTTGAAGGACTTTCATGTGCTCGGGATGCGGAACTTCTCGAAGAACCTGATCGCGGGTGCGAGTCAGAAATAAGACCTGGTGTGGGCGGGACACAGACGTAAAACGTTTGACCGTTGAGCGCCAGGGTCTGTTCTGTGGTAAGTTGGGCGCGGAGAAAAGTGAATGCATCTGCGTGGAATGAAGACCTCTTTGATGTGGTCCCTGGGGGCGTTTGTGTTTGCCGCTACGGCCTTTGCCGCTAACCCGCTGGAGATGAAGACGGACAAGGGCAAGGTGGAGGGCGCGTTTACGGCGGACCAGCAGGTGCGGGCGTTCAAGGGAATTCCGTATGCTGCTCCTCCGGTTGGTGAGCTGCGGTGGCAAGCCCCGCAACCGGCGGCGAAGTGGAAGGGCGTGCGCGACGCGAAGGAGTTCGGCGCGCATTGCATTCAGACTTCGGGCTATCCGGACATGGTGTTTCATGACTCAGGCGAGAGCGAGGATTGCCTGACGCTGAACGTCTGGACTCCGGCGAAGGCGCAGGGCCTGCCGGTGATGGTGTGGATCTACGGCGGCGGGTTTTCGAGCGGTGGCACGTCGGAGGCGCGGCAGGACGGGCAGTATCTGGCGCACCGGGGCGTTGTGGTGGTCTCGATGAACTACCGGCTGGGGATCTTCGGGTTCTTTGCTCATCCTGAGCTGACGGCTGAGTCTCCGAACCACGCTTCGGGCAACTACGGGCTGATGGACCAGACGGCGGCGCTCCGGTGGGTGAAGGAGAACATCGCTGCGTTTGGCGGCGACCCGGACAATGTGACCATCTTTGGCGAGTCGGCTGGCTCGATCTCGGTGAGCATGCAGATGGCGTCGCCGCTGGCGCAAGGGCTGTTCCAGAAGGCGATTGGCGAGAGCGGCGGTGCGTTTCTCGCAGGGCGGCCCGCGATGCCGGACCGCGAGGCGGCGGAGAAGAGGGACGTCGCGTTTGCGGAGCGGTCGTTCGGGACGAGCAAGCTGGCAGACCTGCGGAAGCTCTCGGCCGACGAGCTGGTGAAGGCGGCGAAGGCGAAGGGCGGGTCTCCGGTGGCGTTCTGGCCGGACGTGGATGGGTACTTCCTGCCTGAGCCCGTGCAGGCGATCTATGCGGCGGGCAAGCAGGCTCATGTTCCGCTGCTGGCTGGATGGAACAAGGACGAGGCGCGCGGGGCGGTGATCCTTGCGAAGGTGAAGCCGACGGCGGAGAGCTTCAAGGCCGAGGCGGAGAAAATGTTCGGCGAGACGGCGGACGAGTTTCTGAAGGTATATCCGGCGGCGACGGACGCGGAGGCGGTTGAGTCCGCGGGCGATTTGGCGGGCGACCGGTTCATTGTGTACTCGACGTGGCGGTGGCTGGAGTCGCAGGTGGAGACGGGCGGATCGCCGGTGTATCGCTACCGGCTGGATCTGGGATCGCCGGGTGATAAATTCCATCCGAAGGTCATCGGGGCGTTTCACTCGGACGACATCGAGTACGTCTTCGGCACGCTCGACTCGCGGCAGCAGGCGGTGTGGCGGCCTGAAGACCGGGCGCTCTCCGACCAGATGCAGCAGTACTGGACGAACTTTGCGAAGACGGGCGATCCGAATGGGACTGGGCTGCCGAAGTGGCCAGCGTACAACTCCTCCGACGACTGGATGGTGATGCATCTGGATGCGACTTCGGAGGCGAAGCTGGACAACCTGCGGGCGCGTTATTTGTTCCTCGACTCGGTCTGGGGGAAGGCGAAGGAGTAGGTCCCCGGCGGTTTGCCATACAGGATGCTCGGTATGATTCGCAAAGTAGCCTACGCGCGAATGGCGGTGGCAAATGATTAAGGCAATTCAGCGCATCAATAGGTATCTGCTATCTGCTGCTTGGCGTAATACTCATAATTTCAGTATTTTCGATAGCCGGATGTGAGTACTTTCCTGAGGCAACATTCGAATTGGCGAGTGAGTCGAGGCTGCCGAAATGGGTTACACTCCCACCGGGACTGGCGCGCGCTAATGTTTCGCTTACGATGAACTATTACATAGTGCCGTGGGCGCAATTTATATTGAGAGACAAAATGAGAAAGTAAGAGAAAAGCAAACTGGCAAGATGAGATGTGGAATACGACTAAAAAATCCCCCCTCGGGATTTTCCCCTCATTATCCGATGTACGAAGCAATCACCGTCAACGGCATAACTGAAATCATCGAGCATAGAAAGATGGAGCCGATATTTTATGTAACAGATGGCACCACTGTTTGGAAGCAATATAAGTCGATTGGCTGTGGTTAGAAATCCAAGCTCCCACAGACATAGCTGTCTTTGGAGTGTGAAGTTTTATGCGGCCACCAGGCCCGACGCGGTGGAGATGAATGTAGTCCGGCAGTCGCGTGGAGCGCTATGTATCGGGCCTTCAGCCCTCTGGTTTGGATAGGTCGAGAACCTGGGCCTTCGGCCCAGGCGGGTATATGTCGCGCCGTTGGCGCTGATTGATCGACGAAGGCCCATACCCGATCTCTTCTAGTGTGGTGTCTCGAAGGTTCTTAGCATAAATTGGAATCGCAAACCGCAGGTCCTTCGACTCCGTTTGGCGTAAAAACCGCCAAACTCCGCTCAGGATGACAGCTTGAATGATGTTGTGAACTTCAGGGACAGGACACTAGGTACCCCAAGGCTTCAGCCTTGGGCCTCTCAGCGCCTCAAAAGCCGTGGGCTTTAGCCCATGGGGTATGCTTTCCGCAACGTCCTTGCAGGCGTCCTCATTTGCGTTTAGAAGTTTCTTATCCATCCATGACCGTCGCTCATCTATCCCGCGCCAAAACCGCCGCCCGCGTCATCGAACGCTGCCGCCAGATCGCCGCGTGCACTGAAGTCCCCGGCGAGACCACGCGCCTCTTCCTCTCGCCGCCCGTGCGCCGCGTCCACGCGCTCCTTACCGAGTGGATGCAGGCCGCCTCCATGTCCGTCCGCATCGACGCGGCAGGCAACCTGCGCGGTCTTCTGCCCGGCCCCACCGCGCACGCGCCGCGCCTGGTCCTCGGCTCGCATCTCGACACCGTACCCAACGCCGGAGCCTTCGACGGCATCCTCGGCGTCGTGCTCGGCATCGCCGTCGCTGAGGAGGTGCGCGGCCAGAGCCTTCCCTTCAGCATTGAAGTGATCGGCTTTTCCGAAGAAGAGGGCGTGCGCTTCAGCACGCCGTTCCTCGGCAGCCTCGCCGTCATCGGCAAACTCGACGCCGAAACACTCGCCCGCGCCGACCGCAACGGCGTCACCATTGCCGAAGCCATCCGCATCTTCGGACTCAACTTGAGCGAGTTGCCCAACGCCGCGCTTGCCGCCGGTTCATTCGCGTACCTCGAACTTCACATCGAGCAAGGCCCTCTGCTCGAAAGCGAAGGCCTGCCGCTCGGCATTGTCGAAGCCATCGCCGGGCAGACGCGCATGACCTTCGTCTTCGAAGGCCGCGCCAACCACGCCGGCACCACGCCCATGCACCTGCGCCGCGACGCGCTCGCCGCCGCCGCCCAGTGGATCACCGAAGTCGAAGCCTACGCCAACGAGCACACGGGCCTTGTCGCCACCGTGGGCAAGATCGAAGCGCAGCCCGGAGCAGGGAACGTTGTCGCCGCGCGCGTCACCGCCTCGCTCGACGTGCGCCACCCCAACGATGACGCACGCACCGCTGCCGTCCGCGCGCTCGTCTCCGCCGCGGAACTCGCCGCAGCCAAACGCGGAGTCAAGCTCGCGACCCAGACGCACCTCGAACAACCCGCCGTCCCCATGGACCCGCACCTCACGCGCCTGCTCGAATCCGCTGCGAAAAAGGCGCAGACGCCCGCTCGCAGAATGCCCAGCGGAGCAGGCCACGATGCCATGATCGTCGCCCAGCGCCTGCCTGCGGCGATGCTCTTCCTGCGCAGCCCCGGCGGCATCAGCCACCACCCGGACGAAACCGTCCTGCCAAACGATGTCGAAGCTGCACTCAACACCGCAATCGAATTCCTCTCTTTGCTGCGCGATGATACAACCATTCCGAGGGACGACCATGCATAATCCTGGCCACACACGCAGCGTCAACCACCGCGATCATCTGCTCCACACGCCCGACGCCTTCGTCCGCACCACGCTGCCCGGCATGGAGCGCGCCCAGGTCATCGTCCACATCTCGCCCGCCTGTGGCGCGGCCTTCACGCAGTACACCGCCGAACTCGAACCCGGCGGCACGCTCGGCCTTACACACGCGCAGCGATTCCTCTATATGCTCGAAGGCGCGGCAGACCTCGCCACTGAAGCCAGCTTCCACTCGCTCACACCCGGCAGCTTCGCCTACATTCCGCAAGGCACCTCCCACACGCTCACCGCGCAGCAGACGACGCGCCTCGCCGTCATCGAAAAATCCTACGAACCGCTTGAACACACATCGCCGCCGGAAGTCCTCGTGGGCCGCGAAGACAGTGTGCTCTCGACACCGCTCAACGACGACCCCGACCTCCAGGTCCGCGCGCTGCTGCCCGCATCGTTCGCGCACGACTTCGCCGTCAACACCATGACCTACCAACCCGGAGCCGCGCTCAGCCAGGTCGAAGTCCACATCATGGAGCACGGTCTCGTGATGCTCGAAGGCGGCGGCATCTATCGTTTAGGAAACAACTGGTACCCCGTCACCGCAGGCGACGTCATCTGGATGGCCCCCTACTGCCCGCAATGGTTCGGAGCCATCGGCAAACACCCCGCAAAATACCTCATCTACAAAGATGCCAACCGCCACCCACTGGGATAGTTTTTGCATTTCCATTCCGTAGCGCATTTTGCATTTCCATTCCGCAGCGCAGCGGAGGAATCTGCTTTTTCAAAAAGCCACAAACGCTCGGGTGCCCCATCCATCGCGGCTTTTTGCGATGGGTGGGAATGTACAACCTCCACTCAGCCCGATGCCCACCACAGCACCCTGGCGAATGCACTACAATCCCCGTGCGATGCAAATCCAGATCGACCAGACCCGCCTCCTCGACGAACTCGGCACCCTCGCCGCGATCACCAGCGTCGAACCCGCAGCCGAAGGCACCGCCGTCACCCGCATCGTCTTCACGCCCGACGACCTCCGCGCCCGCACGTGGCTCAAATCGCTTGCGCAGCAAGAAGCCTTCGCCGTCCGCGAAGACGCAGTAGGCAACACGTTCATCCGCTGGCAAGGCTCCGACGCATCGCTCCCAGCCGTGGCCACCGGCTCGCACACGGACGCCATCCCGCACGCCGGCATGTACGACGGCACGGTCGGCGTCCTTGGCGGGCTTGAAGCGATGCGCGCGCTCAAGCAGAGCGGCTACACTCCGCGCCGGTCTATCGAATTGGTGATGCTCACCAGCGAAGAACCCACGCGGTTCGGCATCGGATGCATCGGCAGCCGCCTGATGGCGGGCGTCCTCGACCCTGCTCGCGCCGACGCGCTACTCGACCTCACCCACGCAAACGACGACGAAGCATCCACGCTCGCCGCCGTCCGCACAGCCGCAGGCTTCACCGGCCCGCTCGCCTCCGTCAAGCTCCCCGCGAACCACTACCACGCCTGGGTCGAGCTGCACATCGAGCAAGGCCCGCTGCTCGATCGCGAGCGCATCCCCATCGGCATCGTCGCGAACATCGCCGCGCCCGCGAGCTATCGCTTCACCATCGCCGGACTCGGCGGACACGCAGGAGCGCTCCTCATGCCCAACCGCAAAGACGCCCTCTGCGCCGCCGCCGAACTCATCTTGTCCGTGGAAAAACACGCACTCGCCACCAAAGCCATCGACACCGTAGCCACCGTCGGCACCTGCGACGTGCATCCCGGCGCCGTCAACAGCGTCCCCAGCCGCGTCACGCTTGCGCTCGACATCCGCGACACCGACCCCGCACGCCGCGAGCGTGTCATGCAAGCCATCCGCGCCGACATCGCCGCCATCCAAAACCGGCGCGGCGTCAAAATCACCGAGCACCTCATCAACGCCGACGCCCCCGCCATCTCCTCCCCGCACATCGTCCGCATGCTCGAAGCCATCTGCGCCGCAGAAAAAATCGCATACAAAAAAATGGTGAGCCGCGCCTACCACGACTCCTCGTTCATCGCCGCCATCGCGCCCATTGCGATGATCTTCATCCCCTGCCGCAACGGCGTCAGCCACCGCCCCGACGAGTACGCCGCGCCCGAAGACATCGCCCGCGGCACGCGCCTGCTCGCGCTCGCGCTTGCTAAACTCGCATCAGAGTAGTTGAGCCGCACACTCCGAGCCGCCATGCCCATCGCCTCCATCAACCCCGCCAACAACCGCCTCCTGCGCACCTTCGACCCGCTTACCGAAGAAGAGACCCGCGGCAAAATTGCCCTCGCCGCCGAGACCTTCCGCACCTACGCCGCCATCCCGCTCGAACACCGCGCCCTCTGGATGCGCAAGCTCGCCGCCATCCTCGAAACCGAAACCGACGAGCTCGCCGCCACCATCACCGTCGAGATGGGCAAGCCCATCCACGCCTCGCGCCAGGAAGTCCTGAAGTGCGCTACCGCCTGCCGCTACTACGCCGACAACGCCGCCCGCATCCTTGCGCCCGAATCCATCCCCACGGGCTCACCAGCAGAGGCGCGCATCAGCTACGTTCGCTACGAGCCGCTCGGCGTCATCCTTGCCGTCATGCCGTGGAACTTCCCCTTCTGGCAGGTCTTCCGCTTCCTCGCGCCCGCGCTGATGTCCGGCAACACCGCCCTGCTCAAGCACGCATCCAACGTGCCGCAGTGCGCGCTCACCATCGAGTCGCTCGTGCGCCGCGCCGGGTTTCCTCGCGGTGCGTTCCAGACACTGCTCCTCGAAGCGCGCCATGTCGAGCACGTCCTCGCCGACCCGCGCATCGCCGCCGTCACGCTCACCGGCTCCGAGCCCGCGGGCCGCGCCGTCGCCGCGCAGGCGGGCTGGCTCATCAAAAAATCCGTGCTCGAACTCGGCGGCTCCGACCCGTTCATCGTCCTTCCCTCCGCCGACCTCGACCACGCCGTCGAAACCGCCGTCCGTGCGCGCCTGGTCAACACCGGCCAGTCCTGCATCGCGGCCAAACGCTTCCTCGTCCACGACGCGATCTACGACGCCTTCGAGTCCCGCTTCATCGCCCTCATGGAGTCCATGCGCATCGGCGACCCCATGCGCGAGGACACCGACCTCGGCCCGCTCGCCACGCTCGGCATCCTCGAAGACCTCGAAGCGCAGATCGAAGCCGCCCTCCGCGACGGTGCGCGCATTCTCGCCGGAGGCCAGCGCATGGCGGGCGCAGGCAACTACTTCGAGCCCACCGTCCTTACCGGCGTCCCGCGCAACTCGCCCGTCTACCGCGAAGAGATCTTCGGCCCGGTCGCCATGCTCTTCCGCGTGCGCGACCTCGACGAAGCCATCGCCATCGCCAACGACACGCCCTTCGGCCTCGCCGCCAGCGGGTGGACACGCGATCCCACCGAGCAGCAGCGCCTCATCCACGAGATTCAAGCCGGGGCCGTCTTCCTCAACGAGATGGTCGCCAGCGACCCGCGCCTGCCCTTCGGAGGCATCAAACACTCCGGCTATGGCCGCGAACTCTCCGCCGCCGGGATGAGGGAATTTCTCAACGCCAAGACGGTCGTCATCGCTGGGGCAACAAGCAGCGAGCCGCATCAATAAATTGTCATCCTTCTGCAAAGCGCGAGGACCTGCTTTTGCATTTCCATTCCGCAGCGCAGCGAAGGAATCCGCTTTTCCTCGACCCAGCCATTAAACCTCGGGTGCCCCATCCTTCGCGCTTTTTGCGAAGGGTGGGAATGTAAACACGCAACCAGCCAGCTCTTGCCTTTGCCATTGTCCTTGCTGTTGCTCGCTCTTTTGCATTCCCATTCCGCAGCGCAGCGAAGGAATCTGCTTTATTCTGTTCCCACAAGAATCTCCAAAGTATGCGCAAATTCCTTCAAACGATTCTGCTTGTATTGGTCATACTTCTCACGCGATGCTTCGCCCAAGCGAAATCTACCGACAAACCCATCTGGTCTCAACAAGCAATTCCGCTCGACCTAAGCTGTGCCACTATTCCTTCGAGGATTCCATCACCAGATCACCGCTCCCTTGTCGAAATCACCTGCACACGGAAAGCAGAGGAAGACGCCGCGTATATGCTTCGCATCACAACCCGAAAGGGCGTCGCTTATGACACCCCACTCCGTGATGGCGCGCACGAGATGGTTTGGTCTCCAGACTCGAAAGCATTCTTTATAGATGGAGGAGCCACTGCGTACTCTGGATTTTTTGTCACGGTCTATGTAATCGACCCATCGGGAAGCATTCAAAAGAGGATTCTCACTCAGGTAGCCCAGCGGGACATGGTAGAAAGCTTCCCTCCATGTAAAGCTTTCAACCGTGATCCCATCGCCTGTACTCGGATCGCCGCGAACCCTGAATACAACATGTCAGGGATCGCATGGGTTCACAATTCATCTGCAATCGATGTGTTTGCTGAAATTCCGTGCAGCAGTTCGTATGGTGGCATCATGTGCCAGGTTCTCGGGTACGAGCTGAGCGTACCGGATGGCAGAATTCTCAAACGTCTCACAGCCCGACAAGTCCAGTCTCGTTGGCAGAAGCAAATGGCGTGGAAAATGCATATTCCAGACGCCCCAGTTTACGGCCCTGCACAAAACATTCGATAGCCGCAAAGCGGCGACCCGCAGGTGGCCCATCCGTCCCTTTCAATCCAGCCTCAAATGTGCGGTGCCCCATCCTTCGCAGCTTCATCGCGAAGGGTGGGAACGATACTCCCCACAGCTTCTTTTTCCTCACCCGCAAGCAACCCACATCAAGCGCCAAAGGCGCGCCCCATACCAGCCTAGGGCGAAGCCCTAGGTACCCGACCACCCAAGACCCAAAGGGCTGAAGGCCCGACACATCCCCCGCCCAAAATGCTGTCAAGCCCCCAAACCCTCAACCCTCAACCCAAAAACCCTCCAACCCAAACCAACCAAACCACTTCGCACACAAAAATATCCCCACCCAATCTGGCGGGCCAGTTTCCCTCCACCCGTTAAAATAAAAGTAGCCCCAAGTACAGGCCCGGCCAAAAAGCCGGGCCTTCGCCTTTAACCCGGTCCCTCGCCTCACACGTTTGTCATTCCCGCAGGGAATCCGCGTCTCCCTTCGGGGCGCGCCGAACCACCGAGGTCCTAACCTAACTCCTTTGTTCAAAGGATTTTGCCTACTTTCCCCGGGAGGGGGGTACC
>Ga0207639_10000110_pt1 | contig 65128 bp, 69 predicted proteins | sample KBSCornC32_FD_184299 | JGI IMG/M metagenome (GOLD analysis project Ga0207639, IMG submission 184299) | Corn rhizosphere microbial communities from Kellogg Biological Station, Michigan, USA - KBS Corn C3-2 (SPAdes) (version 2) | ecosystem: Host-associated > Plants > Roots > Rhizosphere > Soil ... | reverse complement strand
GGCCCGGAAGCACAGCGGTGATATCGGGCACGACATTGCCATCGGGATCGGCTGCGAAACGCACGAGTTCGCTTTCGCTCAGGACTTCGCCTGACACGACACAGCGACGCTCGCGCATATCGTCTTCGATCTCGACGGCCTCTGTCACTCGGCGCTTTCCTCCGCGGTTTCTTCTTCAGCGGCTTCTTCTTCCGCCGCTTCTTCAATCCAGCCCATCTTCACGCGAGCCTTCATGATGATCGCGTTGGCGTCTTCAGCCGTGAGGTTGAAGCCTTCGAGTGCGCCCTGAATGCGGATGCGCTCCTTTTCTTTGTTCACTTCGTAATAGCCAAGGAGATCGTCGGTGGCGCAGCCCGCGAGATCTTCCAGCGTCTTGACGCCGCCTTCGCCGAGCGAGACCGCCATGGCCGGCGTGACACCGGGCACATCGAGCACATCGTCATCGACGCCGAGTTCACGGCGCTTGTCGTCCATTTCCTTGTTGCGCGCTTCGATGTATTCGACCGCGCGGCTCTGGAGTTCCTGCGCCGTCTCTTCGTCAAAGCCTTCGACGGAGGCGAGTTCGTTGAGCTCGACATAGGCCACGTCTTCGATGGTCGCGAACCCTTCCGAGGCGAGCAGCTGCGCCACGGTCTCGTCGACATCGAGCGCTTCCATGTAGAGCTTGGTGCGCTCGGCGAATTCCTTCTGACGGCGCTCGGACTCTTCCGCTTCCGTCAGGATGTCGATCTGCCACGTCGTCAGCTGCGATGCGAGACGCACGTTCTGGCCGCGGCGGCCGATGGCGAGCGAGAGCTGCTCATCCGGCACGACGACTTCGACGCGATGGGTGTCTTCGTCGAGAACGACCTTCGACACTTCCGCCGGCGCCAGCGCGTTGACGATGAACGTCGCAGGTTCGCCCGACCACGGAATGATGTCGATGCGTTCGCCCTGAAGCTCCTGCACAACCGCCTGCACGCGCACGCCGCGCATACCAACGCAGGCGCCGACCGGATCGATGGACGAGTCCTTCGAAATCACGCCGATCTTGGCGCGGCTGCCCGGATCGCGCGCCACAGCGCGGATTTCGATGATGCCGTCATAGATTTCCGGCACTTCCTGCGCGAACAGACGCACCATGAACTGCGGATGCGAGCGCGACAGGAAAATCTGCGGACCGCGGGCTTCACGGCGCACGTCATAGATATAAGCGCGGATGCGATCGCCGGCGCGGAACGATTCACGCGGGATCATCTCATCGCGGCGGACAACGCCTTCGGCGCGGCCGAGATCGACGACGACGGAGCCAAACTCAGACCGCTTCACGATGCCGTGCACGATCTCACCGATGCGATCTTTGAACTCGTCATACTGGCGCTCACGCTCGGCATCGCGCACCTTCTGCACGATGACCTGCTTGGCGGCCTGCGCCGCGATGCGCGAGAAATCGACCGGCGGCAAGGTCTCGGCGATGATGTCGCCGACCTGTGCTGCGGGATTGCGCGCGCGCGCGTCGTCGAGACTGATCTCGATCTTGTCGTTGTCGACCAGTTCGACGACATGGAGATAGCGCGACACATGCGTCTCGCCGGTCTTGGGATCAATCTCGACGCGGATTTCGTTCTCGCTGCCATAGCGCGCTTTCGCGGCGCGCTGCATCGCCTCTTCCATCGCGCCAAGAACGACTTGCTTGTCGATCGATTTGTCGCGCGCGACCGCATCCGCGATCTGCAGAAGCTCAAGCCGGTTGGCAGCCACTCCGTAAGCCATTTTAGTTCTCCTGTTCGGCGCCTTTTCGCGCCTTCAAATCTTCCTGAATGAGTTTGTCGGTAAGCACGAGCTTCGCTTCTGCGATGCCCTTGAACGGAAACTTCACGCGCGTTCCTTGCGTCTCCATCACCACATCGGTGCCATCGAGACCAAGAACCTGTCCGCGGAATCTCTTGCGACCATCAATAGGCGCGATGAGTTCAAGCTTCGCCTCATGGCCGGCATAGCGCGAATAATCCATCAGCCGTGTCAGCGGGCGATCAATACCGGGCGACGAGACTTCGAGTTCGTATTCGCCCTCGAGAGGATCGTCGGCTTCCATGAAATCCAGAAGCGCGCGAGCAAGCGTCGCGCAATCTTCCACGTTCATCGTGCCGTCGGGCCGCTCGGCCATGATCTGCAACGTCTTCGTCTTCCCGCCCATCAGGCGCAGGCGCACAAGCCTGTAGCCCGCCGCCTCGATGGCGGGGGTCAGGATCGGCTCCAAATGCGACATGGCCGTGAGAATGACCAACTTCCTTAGTTCTGGCTGGCCGGATCAGGTCCGGCCATGGACAAAAGCGTTTTCCCGCGCGGCGGTCTTTCGACCGCCACACAACAGGACGTTTCTGTTGTCTGGGATGGCGCGGATATACGCTTCGCCATAGGGGAATTCAAGGACTATGCTGACAGTCTAGGGGCAGAAATGGCGCGATTTTCTGCAATATTATTGATTGTTGTCACGGCCTTGGCCGGTCGGGCTGCTGCGGACACGCAGCCCGATGCCTGGCTGGTGCAGGCAGGAACTCTGCGGGGCGATTATTATTTCTACGCGACCGATCAGAAGCGAGGCGAGAAAGTCTGTTCCGAACGCTGGCGGTTTGCCGACGATGGCATCATGACTGTATTCAGCGGCCAGGAAGTGGTGACACAGCGGTTCCGGCTGGAACAACGCGAAACCTACAACAGCTTCCTGAAGAAGAAGATCACGCAGAGCTGGCTGATCACCACCGATCCCATGAGCAACGGCAAGCCAGATTGCCTAGGCAGGACCAACAACGCCCTCACGGAACATGCGATGATCGTGTTTCGCGCCGCCGACGGCGGTATCGTGACCTGCCGCCCATTCAACTCCTTCGCCATCCGGCCCTTTGGCCACTTCTATGGAGCTGCAAGCGTCGATGCCAAGACGCAGACCGGACGCTAAGACGGCTCAGCTCTTCGGCTTCTCGGGCGGCTTTTGCGGCGGTGTTTTGGGCTTTGAGGGGAGGAAAATCCGCACCTCGCCCTTCTCCAGATGCATCGGCGTGTTGCGCTGCTCTTCCGCGGTCGGCGCGTGTGCCGTTTGCGGCGCGGGCTTCGGGATGAAGGCATCCAGCGGATGGCCGCCCAGCATCAGATCGCCGATCAGCCACAGCGTGAAGATCGCAACGCCCGCCATGATCGTGATCGCGCCCACATCGCCCCAGGCAATCGGCACGCGGTCGTCGTCTTCGTCTGTCATATGTTGATGTTATCGCGATTGCGGGTGTTGTTCCATCCAGCGCTGCAGCGCCGGAGCGACGGGCGATTTTTCGGCTATCGCAATATCGAGAGCGGTTCGATCTTTCGCATTGCGGGCGTAGGGATCAGCGCCTGCCGCAAGCAACATCTCTGCACAGATGGCAAAATCAGAGCCCGGCACAGCACGGTTGTATCGGCTGTCGGCCAGGTACTGCAGCGGCGTGCCCTCCTCTTGGGAAGAATGATTCACGTCGGGATGGCGCGCCAGCACGAGTGACACGATTTCCGGCACGCCTTTCTCCAATGACCAGTTTAAGATATCGCAGGTCATGAGGTTGCGGTCCCCAGGCGGCGCGTCCCAATGCAATAGCACGCCTTGGTGCAGGAGTTTCTCGAGCGCTCGCGCATCGGAATGCCCCGCAGCCCACGCAGCAGCTTCGCATCCATACCGTCCATTCGGACGCGCCCCGGCATCAAGAAGGGCGTTGAAGAGATTCGAATCCGCATTCCACGCGGCATTCACAATCATCTGCTGATGCTCGTCGTCCTGACCAGAAAAGTCCCAACCTTCTGCCCGAAGCGCCGCGACACTGTGTACGTCACCTTTGACCCACCGATCGGTGCCCGCGATCTCATCGACGAGTTTCTCGAGCACATCGACGGCTTCAGGCATTCCACCCTCGAGACCCCAAATCTCCTCGACTTTTTTGGTATGGCCATCGAAGGAAATCGAAATCTCGTGCAGCTCTCCATCGCTCATGTCGCCAGAATAGGAATCGTGCAGAGAGAAGAACCGCGCATCGCGGAAAGCCGCAACCAACCGATCAACGGCCTGCTGTGAGATCTTTGCGCGATGGCGGCCAGAGATGGCAACAAAGGCATCGCCTGAATAAAACACGCTGCCGTCGCCATGTACTTCCAACTTGTAGCCAGGGTTCGGGCCTCGTTCGAGGGCAATTCGGACAGATGCCGGATCGGCAATTGCTGGGAAAGGGACTTCTTCCGGCAGATACCCACCGTTAGGAAGCACCTTCCGCGGCAGAGGTGAGGATGAGTATAGGCCGACATTTGGAATGCGGTCGGCCAGCGCCGGTGAAGCAGTCAGAAGTAAGGCGAGTAAGAAGAAGACTGCGCGCATTGCGCGATACTAGCGCCTCTTGAAGCGCAGAAATACTGGCGGGCCTTTGATCGCTTTGGCTTCGTAGCGGGTTTGGGGCCAGTCGGCGGGGCGGGTGGTCCAGTCGGCAATGTGTTCGGCGGTCCAGGCGAACTTTGGATGCGCCATCAGGCGCTCCAACGCATAGGGCAGATAAGATTTGTCGTCGGTGGCGAAGCGGAGTTCGGCGCCGGGTTTGAGGATGCGCGCGAGCTGATCGAGCATCTCCATCTGGATGAAACGGCGCTTGTGATGACGCGTCTTCGGCCAAGGATCGGGAAAGAGAATAAAGAAGCGGCCGATGCTCGCATCCGGCAGCGCTTCGATGATGTCGCGCGCGTCGCCTTCATGCAGGCGGATGTTCGGTGCGCCTTCGGGAATACGCGACAGCAGTTTGGCGACGCCGGATTCGTAAGGCTCCGCGCCGATCAAACCCATGTTGGGATGCTGGTGCGCCTGCCAGAGCAGATGTTCGCCGGCGCCGAAGCCGACTTCCAACCACACCTCATCGACGCTTGACGAAAAATACGAACGCGGATCGGCGCCGTTCTGCAACCGCACACTCAACTGCGGCAGCAGCGTCTCACGCAAATGCGTTTGATGCGCGGAGAGCTTTGGCCCTTTGCGCCGCCCGTATAGAAGTCTGCGGCGGCGCTCGGCGGGCGCGTCGTCAGACGGCGCGCTTGATGGCGTCCGCGAGATCGGTCTTCTCCCACGAGAACCCGCCATCGGCATCCGGCGTGCGGCCGAAATGTCCGTAGGACGAGGTGCGCGCATAGATCGGCTTGTTGAGACCCAGATGCGTGCGGATGCCGCGCGGCTTGAGGCTCATCAGCTCCGGCAGAACCTTCTCGAGCTTAGCCTCATCGACTTTGCCCGTGCCGTGCAGATCGACATAGACCGACAGCGGCTCGGCAACGCCGATCGCGTAGGACAGCTGAATCGTGCAGCGATCCGCGAGACCCGCGGCGATGACGTTCTTCGCGAGATAACGCGCCGCATACGCCGCCGAACGGTCAACCTTTGTCGGATCCTTGCCGGAGAACGCGCCACCACCGTGAGGCGCCGCGCCGCCGTAGGTGTCGACGATGATCTTGCGGCCGGTGAGACCGCAATCGCCATCGGGACCGCCGATCACGAACGAACCCGTCGGGTTCACGTGCCACACGGTCTTGGCATTGATCCATTCGGCGGGAAGCGCCTGACGGATGTAAGGCTCGACGAGCTTGCGGATGTCTTCGCTGGTCTGCGACTCGTGAGAGTGCTGCGTGGAGAGAACGATCTGCGTCGCTTCGACCGGCTTGCCGTTTTCGTAGCGCAGCGTGACCTGGCTCTTCGCATCCGGTTGCAGCGTCGGCTCCTTGCCGGCGTGGCGCGCATCGGCGAGCAGCTTGAGAATCTTGTGGCTGTAGTGGAGCGGCGCCGGCATGAGATCGGGCGTCTCGTTACAGGCATAGCCGAACATGATGCCCTGGTCGCCCGCGCCTTCATCCTTGTTGCCCGATGCATCGACGCCCTGCGCGATATGCGCGGACTGAGCGTGCAGCAACACTTCGACCTGCGCGTTCTTCCAGTGGAAGCCGTCCTGCTCATAGCCGATGTCTTTAATCGCCTTGCGCGCAACCTCTTCGACTTCGGCGGCGCCGATATGTTTCGGACCGCGCGTCTCGCCGGCGATCACGACGCGGTTCGTCGTGCAGAGCGTTTCGCACGCCGCGCGGATATCCCATTCGCTGAGACCGCTCTTCGGGCCTTCGCGGAAGAACAGATCGACCACTTCGTCGGAGATGCGGTCGGAGACCTTGTCGGGGTGGCCTTCGGACACGCTTTCGCTGGTGAAGAGGTAGTTCTGACGCGCCATCGCGGGGAATCCTGTCTGGAAAGGCGGGACTCCTTATCAGGAATGGCTAGGGGGTCAACCGGAATGATAGGCTTTGCCCGCTGTCACAATGGGTTGCGGGAGAAAACCATGGCGTTTCAGGGTGGATGCGTGTGCAAGGCGGTGCGCTACGAGGTGTCTGCCGATCCGATGGCGGTGATGAACTGCCATTGCCGGGCGTGCCAGTACGCATCGGGCGGCGGATACACCACGGCGGTCGTGGTGCCGCGCGGAACGCTGACCGTCACCAAGGGCACGCCGAAAGCCTATGCCTCGACCGGCGACTCGGGTGGCAAGGTGGTGCGCATGTTCTGCGGCGAGTGCGGATCGCCGCTGTTCAGCGAACCGGAAGTCGGCCTGTTCCAGGTCGTCAAAGCCGCGTCGATGGACGATCCAGGAAAACTCACGGTGGGCGGCGCGCTTTATGTGAGCGAAGCGCAACCCTGGGCGCATATCGATCCGACGAAGCCTGCCTTCGAGAAGATGCCGCCCGGCGCGCGCTGAGGTCTGCGCTTTATATTTGTTGCGCAGCGCTTTGCGCGCCCAACCCATCATCTCGATCTTGCGCGTGAGATTGCGCATGCCGCGCAGCAGCGCCTTCACGTCTTTGCGGCGCGCGATACGCCGCGCCGAATAACGTCCGTGAGTCAGGCGGTTGGAATTGCCAACCGGCGCCCCGCGCTTGCCTCCCGTCCGCTTGCCCATTTGAACCTCATGTTTTGAGGGGGTACCCCACCTCGTCTCTTCTTTAACCTCCCCCTTGTGGGGAGGTCGGGGAGCGAAGCGATCCGGGTGGGGGTCGCGCTCTATCGAACACCCCGACCCCCACCCGAAACATTCTCGCTGCGCTCCAATGTTTCGACCTCCCCACAAGGGGGAGGTTAAAAATGCGGCGCCTTTTCGGACGCAATTCCTCCGCCGACGATTTTTTCAAATCGCCGTCAGGCTAAACGCCGTCGGGAAATGGTGACGCGCCGAAAGCGCTTCAAGACGTGGCGCTTATGAAATTCTGAATGGGCTTATTCAAGTGTTCGATAACGGATCAGCCAAGCTTCTTTGGCCTGCGCACGAGCAGCAAAGAACTGAGCAACAAAAACGCTGGAAGAACTAGTCCCATAAATGCTGCGAACAGCGGCTCATAACCCTGACGAGCGGCAATAACCCGGACGCCTCCGGTTTTTCCGTGATAGCGCGCCAAGAGTGATCCCGGTGCGGGTTCAATTTGCGTCAGTCCCAACCAAATAATTGTGTCTGGCGGATCGCAAAGAACATCAAAGGTGCCTGGACACATTCTCTCTGGCTCCACGCGGTACTGAACGAAATAGAGCGCGAGAATAAGCGCACAAACGCAGACCATGGCACCTGTCAATCGTTTGGCCTTAAGCGTCATGTCACATGCTAATTTGTATTTCTTGGAAGGCTCATAACGCACAGGATAGCACACATAACGCGGCGTTCAGCAGCAAGCTTGGGTGTCGCGACCCACAAGTCGTCCACTCACTATTTCACCATGGCCGCCCTTGAGGCGGCCACCCAGCTAGCGAGCGTCAGCGAGCGAAAAGACTTTTATATGCGGCGCGTGGACACGCGCCCACTGGGTGGCCGGGTCAAGCCCGGCCATGGTGAAGTGATTGGTGATTGGTGATTGGCGGATTATTCCGCGCCAATTCTCATGTCGAACGGCTTCCCAGTGCCAGGATCGAGCGAGACCATGCAATCGCCATCGCGTACAGAGAACCCTGCTGTCCACACATACGCCGACGTCATGTCGTCATAATCCAGCCAAGCACGCCACGGTAACGAAGCATCGTTTAACAAGTCAGGCTGTCTCTCTCCACACATACGTTTCGCAATCGCTACGGCTTGCCACGGATATTCGACTGCACCACCGAGATAGACTGGCGGATGCAACGCAACGAGAGCGGACACAATCAGGATCGCTCCGATCACCAAGGTAAGCCGAGCGAGCCGAGCAAACACCTTCGCCCCCCTCTTGAGTGGTCAAAGAATAAACCGCGACAAATCCTGATCCTTAGACAGGTCTTCCACGCGGTCGCGCACATATTTTGCATCGACCGTGATCTTGCCTTCGCCGTGTTCGGTGGCGGAAAAGCTGATTTCGTCGAGGACGCGTTCCATGATCGTTTGCAGGCGACGCGCGCCGATGTTTTCCACGCTGGCGTTTACATGGGTGGCGATATCGGCGATGGCGGCGATGCCGTCTTCGGTGAATTCCAAGGTCACGCCTTCGGTCGCGAGCAGAGCGACATATTGCTTGATCAGGCTCGCTTCCGGTTCGGTGAGGATGCGCTGCATGTCGTCTCGCGACAGCGCCTTCAACTCCACGCGGATCGGCAAACGGCCCTGTAGCTCCGGCAAAAGGTCCGACGGCTTTGCGATATGGAAAGCGCCCGACGCGATAAACAGGATGTGATCAGTCTTCACCTGGCCGTGCTTGGTGGCGACCGTCGTGCCTTCGATCAGCGGCAGGAGATCGCGCTGCACGCCTTCGCGGGAGACATCGCCGCCGCCGCGGAATTCGGTGCGCGCGCAAATTTTGTCGATCTCATCCAGGAACACGATGCCATGGTTCTCGACCGTTTCGATCGCATCGCGCGTGATCGCGTCGTTGTCGAGCAGCGCATCGGCTTCTTCCGCCACCAGCGGATCGTGCGCCTGCGCCACCGTCATGCGCCTTGTCTTCGCCTTGCCGCCGAAGGCTTTGCCGAAGATATCGCCGAGACCCACCATCGAGACCTGCGCATTCGGCATGCCGGGGATTTCGAAGGACGGCATGCCGCCGGCATCCTTCATCTCCAGTTCGACTTCTTTGCTGTCGAGTTCGCCGGCGTGCAGCGATTTGCGGAACGACTCGCGCGTGGCGCCGCCCGACTTGCCGACCAGCGCATCGAGGATGCGGTCTTCGGCGCGCGCCTCGGCCTGCGCCTCGACATCGCGGCGCTTGCGTTCGCGCACCTGGCCGATCGCGACCTCGACCAGATCGCGCACGATCTGTTCGACATCGCGGCCGACATAACCTACCTCGGTAAACTTCGTCGCCTCGACTTTCAGGAACGGCGCCTGTGCGAGTTTGGCGAGACGGCGCGAAATCTCCGTCTTGCCGACACCGGTCGGCCCGATCATCAGGATGTTCTTCGGCAGAACCTCTTCACGCAATTCCGGCGAAAGCTGTTGCCGGCGCCAGCGATTGCGCAGCGCGATGGCGACCGCGCGCTTGGCATCGGCTTGTCCGACGATATAGCGATCCAGTTCGGAAACGATCTCACGCGGCGTGAACGCGGTTGTCATGTGATGGCGAGGCTTTCGAGCGTCACGTTGTCATTGGTGTAGATGCAAAGCTCCGACGCGATCTTCATCGCGCGGCGGGCGATCTCTTCCGCCGACATATCCGTGTCGAGCAACGCCCGCGCGGCGGCGAGTGCGAACGGCCCGCCGGAACCGACACCGATCAATCCGTATTCCGGTTCGACCACGTCGCCATTGCCGGTGAGGATGAGCGAGGTCTTCGCATCCACCACCGCCATCATCGCCTGAAGCTGGCGCAGATATTTGTCCATGCGCCAGTCCTTCGCGAGTTCGACGCAGGCACGGGTGAGATTGCCCGGATGCTGTTCGATCTTGGCTTCAAGTCGTTCGGAGAGCGCGAACGCATCCGCCGTCGCGCCCGCAAAGCCGACGATCACGTCGCCCTTCGCAAGGCGGCGCACCTTACGCGCGCCGGATTTCATCACCGTCGCGCCCGCGGTCACCTGACCGTCACCCGCGACAACGACCTGGCCGCCCTTGCGGACCGAGAGGATTGTTGTGGAACGCCATTTTTCAGCCGTCATGATGAGACCTATATAGGAAGCAGAAGGCGTTTCGCAAAAAGGGCGCGATGAAGCCGCTGATCTCCATTCCTTATAGCGATATCCGCGGTGGAACGCCGCTCGATCTTCTGGATGCGCATGTCGGCAATGCACATGCGCTGGTCGCGGCGGCGACAAACACCTACGGTCCGCTCGGACAATTGGCGGGCCGTGCGGTTCTGCCGCTCGGCGACAACATTTCGCGGCGCTGGCTGGAGCGATGCAAGAATCCTTACCTCCATGAAATCCACGCCATCGCCAACCGCCTCGGCCGAGACGGCGTTTATTTTCTCAACGTCTGTTTCGAATGGGGCTGCACCAGCGGTGTGTGGCAGACCGATACCGGACCGTTGCTGCGGCGTGTGCTCGACTGGCCATTCCCCTCGCTCGGTGAACACATCGTCGTCGCGCATCAGAAAGGTCCCGCCGGAGAATTCCTGAACGCGACATGGCCGGGCGTCACCGGCATCTATCAGGCGAGCGCGCCTAGCCGTTTCGCTGTCGCGATCAATCAAGCGCCGATGCGCCAGCACGGCGCGGGCTTTCTCGGCGACTGGCTGCAAGCCCGCATCGCGACCGGCAAGCAAGATGCGATACCGCCCTCGCATCTGTTACGGCAGGTCTTCGAAACCGCACGCGATTACACTGAAGCGAAAGAAATGCTCTGCCGCACACCGCTCGCCGTGCCCGCGATCTTCATTCTCGCCGGAACGAAAGACGGCGAAGGCTGCGTGATCGAACGCACCGAAACGCAATGCGCGGTGCGTGAGATGACGGATGGACGCGCCTGCGCGACAAACCATTTCCTCGGCGCGTTCGAAGATTCCGCAAAAGGCTGGCGCGCACGTCCGATTGATAGCGAGGGCCGTCTGTCTTGCGCCAACGCGCTCGGTAAAACCGAAGATCAATCGTGGTTCGCTGCACCTATTGCCAACATCAACAGCAGACTCGTGCTCGAGGCCAATGCGGCGACGGGCTCTCTGTCCGTGATGGGCGCGGAAGGCACGGAGCCAGTTACGGAACTTTTCCGCTTCGCCGCTTAGGCGACGACGTCGCGCGTGTTCGGGAATTCTAGATAGGTCTTGCGCTCGGCGATGTTGCGCACGATTGCGATGGTCTCGGCAACTTCGGCAAACGACGTGTAATAGGGCGATGGCGATAGGCGGATGATATCGGGCGGGCGGAAGTCCGGGATCACGCCACGCTTCTTGAGCGCCTTGCACATCCGCGCCGCTTCGGCGTGGCGGAGCGCGATGTGGCCGCCGCGTTGCTCGTCGGGACGCGGCGTACCGATGGAGAATTCGAGACCGCCAAGTTCGCTGTCGATCAGCTCGATCATGAAAGCCGTCAGCGCCAGCGATTTTGCGCGGATGCGTTTGAGGCCCGCGTTCTGCACCAACTCGAACGCACCGATGAGCGGCGCCATGCTGAAGATGTTCGGCGTACCGATCTGATAGGCGCCTGCTTCCGCCGTCGGCGTGAACTCGTTGCTCATGTCGAACTGTTTGTCTTTCGCCGACGAGAACCATCCGGGAAGGCCGGGCGCACGGCCGAGATGTTTCTCATGCACGAACAATCCGCCAGATGCGCCGGGCCCGCCGTTCAGATATTTGTAGGTGCAGAACACACCCATATCGACGCCGTCGTCGTGGAAGCTATGCTCCATAACGCCGACGGAATGACAACCGTCGAAGCACAACATCATTCCCCGCGCATGCGCTTCCGCGGTGAGCTTGCGCACATTCAAGATCTGCCCCGTGCGATAAAGCGCGACGGGTAATATTGCGATGGCGATATCGTCCGACATCTCCGCAATGATTTTTGCTTCATCAAGTTGCGTGCCACCGTCGCTCGGCACCACAACAAGATGCTGCGCCGGATCAAGGCCGTGAAGTGCCAGATGACTCTTGGCGATATAGGCGTCCGTCGGAAACGCCGCTTCTTCGATCAGAAGCTTCGTGCGCTTGCCCTCCGGCTTGAAGAATGTCGCCAGCAATTGATGCAGGTTGGCGCTGGTCGATCCCGCGATCAAAACCTCATTCGGCTGCGCGCCGACAAACGGCGCGGCCATCGCGCCAAGCTTTTCGGCGAGGTGGTACCAGGGATGCTCGCCCTGCAACCACCCGTCGATGCCGAGCCGCTTCCACGCCTCGAGCATCTCCTGCAACGACCTCTCCGCCGCCTTGGACGCGAGCCCAAGCGAATTGCCGTCCATATAGATGACGCCCGGCTGGAGATGGAATTCTTCGCGAAGCGCCCGCAATTCATCGGCCGCGTCGAGTACCTGGGCAGTCGCAGCGATATCCCGGCCGGCCATGTTCGACATCCTTAAGAGACGGGTATTATAAGCATCCGGAGACACCACGGGTATCGACCCATGCGCACTGCCACCGTCGAACGCAAGACACGGGAGACCGAGATCGCCGTTTCGCTCGATCTCGACGGTTCGGGCGAGTGCGATATCGACACCGGCATCGGCTTTCTCGACCACATGCTGGAGAGCTTCGGCCGCCATTCGATGATGGATTTAAAGGTCCGCGCCACCGGCGACCTGCATGTCGATTTCCACCACACGACCGAGGACACCGCCATTGTCATCGGCCAGGCGGTGAAGAAGGCGCTCGGCGATTTCGCCGGCATCACGCGGTTTGGCTCCGCGCTGATCCCGATGGACGAGACGCTGACGCGCGTGGCGATGGATGTGTCCAACCGGCCTTACCTGATCTGGAAGGTGAGCATCCCAACGCCAAAGCTTGGCGAGATGGACACCGAACTTTTCAAGGAATGGTTCCAGGCATTCGCCCAGAACGCCGGCATCACCCTGCATGTCGAAAATCTCTACGGCTCCAACAGCCACCACATTGTGGAGAGCTGCTTCAAAGGCACAGCCCGCGCGCTGCGCGAAGCTGTCACGCCGGACGAGCGGCTCGAAGGCGGCGTCGCCTCGACCAAGGGCACGCTGAGCGACGGATGACGCGCGCGAAATTCGCTGACGTCGATTCCTACATCGCAAGCTTCCCAAAAGACGTTCAGCTGGTCCTTAAGCGTGTCCGCGCGACCATCAGAAAAGCCCTGCCCGCTGCCACGGAGTGCATCAGTTACAGTATTCCGACATATCGCCTCAGCCGCGATGACATCCATTTCGGAGCGTTCAAGACCCATATCGGCCTTTACCCGCCCGTGCGCGACCCGAAACTACAAGCGCGCGTCGCCCGCTATCGAGGTGAGAAAGGCAATCTTCGGTTTTCGCTCGACGAGCCGATGCCTCACGGGCTGATCGCGCAGATCGCGAAAAGCCAAACCGCCCGTGGTGCGGGAAAAGCGGCGCCGGCCAAGAATAAGAAGACAAAGAAAGCGCCTCGATCCTAGCGTGTCTCGCGTGACGACCCGTCACGAATCATGACGCGGGCGTCACTTTCATTGACTATTCACTACCGCCTGCCATAGTTCGCGCCTTCGCATCTCTGCCGGTGGAGCGCGCCATGGTTCAGATCACCAAAGACAATGCCTATGACGCAGTGGCGCCGGACGATTTCCCCGCGATGCTCGAGGTCGAGCGCTACACCCACCGCAACACCGCCTTCGACAAGATCATCTCCGCGACCCATGACCATTTCTGGGATCCGCTGGATAAGAAATATATCGATTTCGACGCGCCGTTCGACCTGACGGCGAAGACCATCATGCCGATGGGCTTCTTTCCCATCTTCGCAACGAAAATCGGCGATGGGATGAGCGAAGCCGACAAGATCCGGTTCGCGAACGAAGCCTCGCGCTGGCAGATCAGCGGAATTCTTCACGGCGAACAGGGCGCGCTCGCGCTCTCCGCTTCGCTCTGCCACATCCTTCGCGATCCGGGCGCACAGGAATACGCCGCCAACCAGACCCGCGAAGAAGCGCGCCATGTGACCGCGTTCTCCGCTTACATCAAGGCGCGCTGGGGCACACCGGCGCCGTGCGGTGCGACGCTGAAGAATATGCTGACCGAGATCGTCGCAGCGCCGGAGGTCTATAAGAAGATCGTCGGCATGCAGATGCTGGTCGAAGGTCTGGCGATGGGCGCGTTCGCGACGCTGTACCAGAAATCGCAGGACCCGCTTCTGGTGAAGCTATGCCAGCTGGTGATGACGGACGAAGCGTTCCACCACAAATTCGGAAAGATCTGGGCCGACCGTACGATCCCCAAGCTGTCGCCCGACGAGCACAACATCGTCGAGGACTGGGCCGCGCAGTGCTTCCAGACCTTGCTGTTCAACCTCGTCAACTCCGAGCAGATGCAGACGGTTTATGCGAGCGTCGGCATCGACTGGCAGGACGCGCGCGCCGCGATCATGGAAGCCTACACCGACGAAGAACGCCGCGAGAGCATGAAGCAGTCGACCAACATCTTCCGCGTGCTCATCAAGACCTTGCTGAATGCCGGCATCATCACCGAGCGCACGCGTGCGTTCTACGCGATGTATGTTGACATGGATGAACTCAAGGGCGAAGGCGACCGCATGGTCGGCGACGACATCGCCGAAGAAGGCATCCAGTATCTGCAGACGATCAACTTCACCGGCCGCAGCAACGCGCTGCTGGCCGCAGAGTAAACGCGGCCGGAAGGCACGTTAGGGCACTGTTGCGTCACGCGAACGCGGTGTTCCTTCCCGCGAAAATTGACAGCCGCTGTTAGGCTTCATATCGTCATCGCCTCTCGGGGGAGGGGCGTTTGTTGTCGAAAAGTCTATTGCTGGCCTGCGCGCTTGTCCTTTGCGGCTGCGCAGCGCGTCCGGTCACCTCAATCGCCATGTCGCAGCCGGGCGACGATGCACTCAACTGCGATCAGATCAATTCACAAATCGCGGACAACAGCGTTTCCGAAGCGCGCTATCGCAAAGCCGACAAGGACGTCGAGAACGGCAACATCGCCAAGGGCGTCGGCAGTGCCGCGCCGTTTGTTGGGCCGATCATCGCCGGCAGCACCGATCTCTCCAACGAAGAACAAGTAAAAGCCCGGTCGCTCGCCGACCGGAACGAACAACTCAGATACCTGTTGAAACAGAAGGGGTGCACGAAATGAACAGGAATATTGTGACAGCCATGAAGCTGTCTCTCGCCATGGGGCTTCTGGTCGGGCTGAACGCCTGCGCCTCGTCGGCCGATCCGCATGCGATGGCGTTGTCGGAGGTGCCCGCCGCCGCGAAGCCGTTTCCGCAACCGCTGATGCATGCCATGTGCGTGCGCACGGTCACTGGCGGCGAAGAAACGAACCCGATGTGGGTGTCGAAGGTCGACAACAACGGGTTCAAGTCCGCGCTGGTCACCTCGTTCGACAGCGCCGGTCTGCTTTCGTCGGCAGACGCCACGACTTGCCCGTTCCCGGTCGACGTCAACCTTCTGGGTCTCTCGCAGCCGAGCATGGGCTTCGATATGACCGTGACCTCGCATGTGAACTACAAGGTCTATGACGCCGGCGGCTCGCCGTTCCTTCTGGAGACCATCGATGCCCCGTTCACCGCGACCATGAGCGATGCGTTCGCGGGCGTTGAGCGCCTGAAGAAAGCCAACGAAGGATCGATCCGGAAGAGCATCTCGCTGTTCTTCGACAAACTCCGGGATTCGAATCCGAAATAGGATCGCGAAGAAACTCGCATGCATAAATCCAAACCCCGGCATGCAAATGCCGGGGTTTCTGTTTGTCAGCCGCGGCGAAGTTTCTTCTCGTTTCCGCCGTGCGCGCGCTTTAGGCTCAGGCCATGAGCAACACGACGACAACGCGCGCCGAACTCGAAGCTGCCGAAGCAAAAGGCATGGCCATGTTCGATGCGGTCGAGCGCGCGGGTTTGATCGCGCCCGGCCGCAGCGAGAGCGAGGTCACCGCCGACATAACGCTCTTGGCCGAGCGAGATTTCGGTGTGAAGCGTCACTGGCACAAGCGGCTGGTGCGCACGGGCGTGAACACGGTCGGCGCCTATTACGACGAGCTGCCGGAGCGCGTGATCGAACCCGAAGACACCGTCTATCTCGATCTGGGTCCGGTGTTCGAGGAATGGGAAGCCGATATTGGCCGCTCCTACGCCATGGGAAGCGATCCCGACAAGAACCGCCTCATCGCCGACCTCCCGCGCGTCTTCGAGATTGTGAAGGCGCATTACGATGCGACACCCGGAATCACCGGCGAAGAGCTCTATCGCTACACGCGCCATGCCGCAGAAGACGCTGGCTGGCTGTACGGCAGCACGAGTGCTGGGCACATCGTCGGCGAGTTTCCACATGCCCAACGCGTTCCCGGCACCGACCGCACCCAGCACAGCATCAAGCCGGGCAACACCAAACGCATGCGCGATCCTGACGGCAATGGCAACGAACGCCACTGGATTCTGGAAATCCACCTCGTCGACAAGACGCGCAGCTACGGCGGCTTCTACGAGCGGCTACTGTAGCAATGGCGCATCCGGGCAAGATTTGCGTGCTGTCGGACTCCCACGCGGCGTCACTGAAGCGCGGCTGGACAATCATCAAGGCCGATTTTTCCGGCACCGAGCTGACTTTTTTTGCAGGGACAAGCGGCGAATGGAACAGCTTGCGTGCCGTGGACGGAAAGCTGGTTCCGGAAAGCGCGGTCCTGCGGGAGCAATTCGCGCGCAGCGTCCACCGCAAAGCAGAGATAGCCGACGAATACGACGCCTATATCATCTGTAGCATCGGACTTGCGATTTCGTCTGCGTTGAAGACGTGGGTGCGGCAAGACCCGAAGGACTGGGCGATGCATCGCGCCATCGTCGCCGCGCATATCCAGCACACCAACTGCGCGCATGTGATGGCGACGCTGCGCGAAATAACGACGAAGCCCGTGCTGCTTATCCTGGGGCCGTTCCAACCGAAAAAGTTCTGCCTGTTTTCGCCATCTATCGCCAGCGAAGATGCCGCCGCGATCCGGAGGATATTCTTCGAGGAATGCGGAGCGTTGGCCGCGAAGCATGGCGCGATGTTCATTCCACAGCCTGAGACGACGTGGGCGCCGAATGGCGTCACCACCAAAATGAAATTCGCGAACCCTGAGCCGTTGAATGGCCAAGAAGACCGCCGCCATTGCACACCGGAGTACGGCGCAATCGTTCTGCGCGACGTTCTGGAAAAATTTCCGCCGCGTTAGCGCGAGTCTATCCGAACAATTTTGAACGGCGGCACCGATCGTACCGGATCGACCTTGTACTCGTCGAATGAAGCCCACTGGCTGACGCCGACGGCGTAGATGTTTTTGCCTGCTACAGTGAGCAGACTCGGATCGGCGATTAGGGGCGCATGCCGCGCGATGACATCGAACTGAGTCACGCGCGACCAGTCCGGCGAGAGATGAAAGCGCACGATACGCGCCGGCGCGATGCCGTTCTGCGTCGCTGCAAATGTGCCATCGGCCAGCGCCGCCAATCCGTCGATGCCGAGCGTGGTCACCGTGTCTGGAACAGCGACAGATGCGAGCTTGCCAATCGAAAGATCGAGACGCATCAGACCCAGCGCATAATCCGCGACAAGTGCGGTGCGACCATCGCCGCTGATCGCGATGCCTTGTGGCGACGACAGGTCTTTCGTAACCGCCTCCAGTTTCGTACTGCCGGGCTTCAGGCGATAGAAACCGCCGTTCTTGGAGTCGCTGGCATAGACTGTGCCGTCCGGTGCAAGCGCCGTGTCGCCCAGACTTGTATTCGAAGGTGCGGGAATGCGTGCGACCAAGGCGCCATAGCGCAGATCGAATGCTAGCAATGCAGAGTGACCGCGTTGTGCCGCTCTTGCGCCATGGCTCTGTGCGAGGCTCGCGGCAGAAACCCATATGCGGTCACGCCGGGGATCAAGAGTGAAAGGCGACAGGCCATCGGGCAACGCCGCTGTAAAATCATGCATGCGCTCGCCGGCAATCGTGACGATCCTGCGCTGATAGATGCTGCTGACGAGAAACAGATTGCCGAGCGGATCGAAGGCGATACCTTCCGCGATGAAGGGCAGGCTCGGACCATCGAATACTTTGGCGCAGTCGCAATGTGCGGCCGTGTTGCGGGCAATCTCTGCCTTGATGGCTTCGCGATTCTTGAGCCCTGCGAAACTCGTGTCGAAACTCGCAGGCACCTGCAGGCCCATCGCCGCAATGCGATGGAGAAGCGTCGTGGCGTCTTTCATGTTGCCCGCCGAAGCATTGGTCAGCGCTAGCCGATAGATCGCCGTCGGATGTTGCGGTGCGAGTCGCGCGGCTTCGCTGTAGTCTTTCTTCGCGGCGGCAAGGTCCTTTTTGGTGAGCGCGTCGGCACCCGCCTTCATCAGAGTCTGAAATCTGGCGTGATCGTCGCGCGGTGTTGCGGACGCATGAACCGCCGCGCAGCAGATGACTGCAACAAAGAAAGATCGCCTCTTCATGCGCCGAACCTGACAAGACGATCCGAATTTGTCGCCGCACAATCGGTTGATCTTTTCGTTCCTATAATGTTCCATATCGCCATGTACGGGACAGCCACCGATGTCGCGCGGGGCGTGAGCCGCCTGCTGATGCAGGAGGGCTTTTCCCCGATTCTGGAATTCACGCTCGCCAATGGGCGCAGGCTGGATGTTGCGGCGCTGGGCGCTGACGGCACGATGATCGGCGTCGAGATCAAGGTCAGCGTCGCCGATCTGCGCGGCGATCAGAAATGGCCCGAATATCTAGAGTTCTGCGAGCTGTTCTATTTCGCGATCCCGCCGGATTTCCCCGATCATCATGTGCCCGACGGCACGGGCCTGATCGTGGCCGATCGCTATGGCGGCGCGATCGTGCGGCCGTCGAAACGCACGGTGCTGCATGCGAGCCGCCGCAAAGCGGTAACGTTGAGTTTCGCAAAGGTCGCCGCCGAGCGCCTCGCCAATGTCATCGAGTTGAGTTCGGAGCGCGCGGTCGTGACGGAGATCGTCGGCGAATGAGCGTCACCAAAGCGCAATACAAAAAGATCGCACTGTCGTTTCCCGGCGGCAATGAGAAACTGTCCTATGGCAAGCCGTCCTTCTTCATCGAGAAGAAATTCTTCACCCGCTGGCGCGACGAGGAAAATTCCATCGTGCTGATCGTGGGCTCCATCGATGAGCGCGACATGTTGCTGGAGGCGGATCCCAAAACTTTCTTCATCACCGATCATTACCGGAACTATCCGAGTGTCCTGGCCTGTGCTGCGAAGATCGACTCCAAAACGTTGCGTGGAATGCTGGAGCGGCACTGGCAGAAGATCGTGCCAAAGAAATTGCTGAAAGAAATCGGCGTGGCGAACAAGCCGCACGCGGCCAAGCGAAAGACGAAACGCCATTGAGCCGGATCGTTCAGCGGCGCGGCGAACGCGGCAGCCTGAAATGGATTCAGGCCTGTGTGAACACCCGTCCGCACATCCTCGACGCCGCGATCCTCGCGCAATTGCCGATGGCCAAAAGCATCGAATGGCGCTCCCCACTCGAATCCGATGATTTCGCCGAATACCGCGACGCGCTCTTCTTGGCCCAGCTAGATCTGGATGAGCTGGCGCCCGATCTCGCTGCGTTCTGGCCCGACAGAGGTCCGCAATGGGATGCGCTCGGGATCACCGATGCGGGCCATGTGCTTCTTGTTGAAGCGAAGGCGCATATCGACGAGCTGTGTTCGCCGCCATCCGCTGCGAAGGCAGAACGCTCGACAGCTTTGATAAAGTCTTCGCTGGCCGAGACCACGGCGGCCTTCGGCGCGACGCCGAAAGCGGATTGGTCGAATACGTTCTACCAATACGCCAACCGTCTCGCGCATCTGCACTTCCTGTGCATGGCGAACATCCATGCCTGGCTGGTGCTGGTGAATTTTGTCGGCGATGCCGAGATGAATGGCCCGGACACCCGTCAGGAATGGGAAGCCGCATACCGGATCGTCAACCACGTGATGGGCATTCGTGAGAGGACACGACTGATGCGCCGCGTGCTGCACGTCTATCCGGATGTGAAGACGCTCGCTTAACGCGGACTGCGCTTGGCGAGGATGCGCTGCAGCGTGCGGCGATGCATGTTGAGACGGCGCGCCGTTTCCGACACGTTGTGGCCGCAGAGTTCGTAGACGCGTTGGATATGCTCCCAGCGCACGCGATCCGCCGACATCGGATTTTCCGGCGGCTTGGGCTTCGAGCCCGGCTGCGCCATCAGCGCGGCGAGAATGTCATCCGCGTCGGCAGGCTTGGGGAGATAATCGATGGCACCGTATTTCACCGCGGCCACCGCCGTCGCGATATTGCCGAAACCGGTCAGCACCACCACGCGCGAATCCGGGCGCACCGCGTGCAGCGTCTCAAGCACATCGAGTCCGTTGCCGTCCTCGAGTTTCAGATCGACCACAGCATAGGCCGGCGGCGTTTCCTTCGCCTTGGCCTTTCCTTCGGCCACGCTTTCGGCGATGGCGACGGTGAAGCCGCGGGCCTCCATCGCGCGCGCCAGGCGCTCGCGCAGGGGCCGGTCGTCTTCCACGATGAGGAGGGTCTTGTCTTCGGCGGTCGTCATGGCGGGGTCTTTATCCCCTCAAAGCCGCCGGTTCAATCCTCTTGGGCCATGCTGGGCGGGGTCTCGCCGTCGATCACCCCGCGCGGCCAGAACACATTTACGCGCGCCCCGCCGCCCGCCGGATTGACCGCTTTTACCGTGCCGCCGGTCTGTTCGAGCAGCGTTTTGGCGATGAAAAAGCCAAGGCCCATGCCTTCATGTTGCCCCAAAGCGGCGGGGCCAAGCTCACTTTCGCCAAGCGCATGATGGCCGGGGCGCGAGGTGATGTAGGGCTCGCCGATGCGTTCGAAGATCTCCGGCGCAAAGCCCGGCCCGTCATCCTCGACAGACACACGAATCTGTTGGGCATCGAAATCCGCCTGCACGCGCACGCGCGAGCGCGCAAAATCCGCCGCGTTCTCGATGATGTTGCCGAGGCCGTGGAGGAGTGCCGGCGCGCGCCAAACCTGCGGTGCGGTCTCACCTTTGGTGTCGAGTTCGATGCTGATCTCCACATCCTCGCCACGATAGGGCTCGGCGACATCGTTGAGCAGCGCGCCAAGCGGCAGACGCGCGGTAGCGCCGAGCATCGCCTCTTCCGGATTGGCAAGCCGCGCGATGATCGCACGGCAACGCTCGGCCTGCGCACGCAACAGACGCACATCTTCAATCTCAGCGGAGTTCTCCGGCAGCGCACGTTCGAGTTCGCGCGCGACCACAGCGATGGTCCCAAGCGGCGTACCGAGTTCATGCGCTGCCGCCGTCGCCAACGCCCCGAGCGACGCAAGACGATGCTCACGCGCCAAGGCGAGTTGCGTGGCAGCGAGACCTGCTGACATCCGCGCACTCTCGCTCGCGATGCGCCAAGCATAGATCGAGGTGAAGCCGATGCCGATCACCAGCGATACCCAGATGCCAACCTGATAGAGCAGCGGCAGTTCCAGAGTTTGTCCTGACTCCCACGGCAGCGGATTGTGAATGACGGAGATCACCGACACCGACACGAGCGCCAACCCACCAAGGATCAGCGTGTTGCCGAGATTGAGTGTCGCCGCCGCGATGACGACCGGCGCCAAGAACATCAGCGCGAACGGATTGGCGATACCGCCGGTGAGATAGAGAAGCGCCGCGAGCTGCAACACGTCGAAGGCGAGATAGACCGTCGCCTCGCGATTGGTCAGACGATGGCTCGGCGGATAGCGAAAGGTCAGGCTGATATTCAGCGCGATGCTGACGCCGATGGCGACGCCACAGGCGACAATCGGCAAATGATAGCTGAAAGCGAAGAACACAATGAACAGCGCCGCGGCCTGACCGCCAATCGCGAGCCAGCGCAGATTGCACAGCGTGCGCAACCGCACGCGCCCGCGCGCGGCCGATGCGGGCACCAGCCGGATCGCCGCCGGTGCCGCAATTCCGTTCGTGCCCTCGCCAACCGCCATGCGCGCCTTCGCCGCTTTCCCTTGAGATGCCGGGATACTATCAATCGGCGGCGACAATGAAACCGCGCCCATGATCCGCACGCCGCAGGCTCTTATTCCCTATCTCGCGATAATCGCTGCCGTTGTGGCGGGGTTGCTGTGGCATGCAGGCGATCAGGTCGGCGGACTGGGCCGCACAGTTCAGACCGGCACGGTACAGATCGGCGGGCCGTTCGCGCTGATCGACCAGACCGGCAAGACGCGCACCGATGCCGATTTCCGCGGCCGCTTCCTGCTGATCTATTTCGGCTACAGCTTCTGTCCTGACGTGTGCCCGACGACGTTGCAGGAAATGGGCGCTGCACTCGACAAACTTGGGCCGAAACGCGCGCGCGTTGTGCCGGTCTTCATCACCGTCGATCCCGCACGTGACACGCCGGATGTGCTCAAGGGCTATATGAAAAGTTTCGGCGACGATTTCGTCGGCCTGACCGGAAGCGAAAAGGCGATCACCGAGGCTGCGCGCGAATATCACGTCTATATCAAGAAGCATCCGCTGCAAGGCGGCGGCTACTCGATGGACCATTCTGGCGTGATGTATCTGATGGGACCAGACGGAAAGTTCATCACCTACTACGAAGACGAGATCGGCCCCGACAAATTGGCCGACGATCTGCGCGGCCGGCTTTAGACCTTCGGCGGTGTGAGGCCGTTTTGCAGCGCGGCGGCGATCAGCGTGTTGCGCATCAGGCAGACGATGGTCATGGCGCCGACGCCACCCGGCACCGGTGTGATTGCGCCCGCGACTTTCGCGGCTTCGTCGTAAGCGACATCGCCGACGATCTTGTATTTGCCGTCGCCCGCATCGACGCGGTTGATGCCGACATCGATCACAGTCGCACCGGGCTTCACCCAATCGGCTTTCACAAATTCCGGCTTACCGATGGCCGCGACAAGAATATCAGCGCGGCGCGCAACGGCAGGAAGATCGCGCGTGCGCGAATGGGCCATCGTCACCGTCGCGTTTTCGGCGAGCAACAACTGCGCCGCGGGCTTTCCGAACAGTAGCGAGCGGCCGATGACCAGCGCGTCCAAGCCCGCGATGTCGCCGACATATTCCTTGAGCAGCATCATCACGCCCTTCGGCGTGCAGGAGACGAGATGCGCACGGCCGCTGAGCAGAAGCCCCGCATTTGTCGGCGTCAGCGCATCGACATCCTTTGCCGGCTCAAGCGTGTCGAGCACGGCGGCTTCGCGCACCTGTTTCGGCAGTGGCATCTGCACCAGAATGCCATGCACGCTCTTATCGGCGTTCAGCGCCTTCACCTGCGCGAGCACATCGGCTTCGCTGGCGCTTTCCGGCAAATGCGAATGCACCGATTTGAAGCCGATCGCTTCCGCGGTCTTGTTCTTGTTGCGGATATAGACCTCGCTCGCCGGATCGTTGCCGACGAGAACGGTGGCAAGGCCCGGCGTGATGCCGTGATCGCGCTTCAGTGCCGCGGTCTCCGCTTCGACCTGCGCGCGCAGCTTTGCGGCAAAGGCCTTGCCGTCGATGATCCTGGCCGTCATGCGCTAGTAGATTCCGAAATTGAACGCGGCCCAGACGATGAGTTTCGCCAGGAACCAGAGCGCGATCAGCACGACCAGCGGCGACAGATCGATGCCGCCGATGGGCGGGATGACACGGCGGATCTGCCGGAAGACAGGCTCCGTCACCGCATCGAGAAACCGCAGAATTCCTCGCACGATCTCATTGCGCGCATTGATGACATTGAACACGACCAGCCAACTCACGATCACCGCCGCGATGACGACCCACTGATAGATATCGATCAGATACAGGGCCAACGCGATGAAGGGGTTTTCGAACATGGAATCGTTCCGGAAGCGCTCTCACGGTATCTAGGGCGGGGAACATGCGGCGGCAAGTGAGGGAGCGAAAGTGGCAACCAGCCCAGGCTTCGTCCTTCGGACTACGCCGGGCAGTCTTCGCCTCCGCTTCGCGGCAACGCGCAATGCATCCCAAGTTGCGCTCAAAAGACTGGCTTGCCAGGCGTAGCCTCCGCGAAGCGGAGGCGAAGACTGGTGGAGCTGAGCGGAATCGAACCGCTGGCCTCCTCATTGCGAACGAGGCGCTCTCCCAACTGAGCTACAGCCCCTTGCCAGGGTTGGGCCCGAAAGGCGGCCCGAGGGAGGCGGTATGTAGGTAACGCCGCTCTACCCTGTCAAGGACAGCGATTTCGCCGCCTATTTTCCGGTGTAGGTGACCCGCCAGACCGCTTTTCCGGCGTCGTCGGAGATCAGGAGGCTGCCGTCCTTGGCGACCAGAAGTCCGACCGGGCGGCCCCAGACTTTGGCGGGGCTGGAGGAGCCGTCCCAGAAGCCGGTGACGAAGTCGGAATATTCGCCGGTCGGGCGGCCGTTCGCGAATTTGATGCGCACGACCTTGTAGCCGGTCGGCTTGCCCGAGTTCCACGAGCCATGCAGCGCCACGAACGCATCGCCGGAATAGTCGGCGGGAAACTGCTTGCCGTCATAGAACGCGATGCCGAGGGGCGCGGAATGCGCCTGGAACAGAACGTCGCCGACTTTGGTCTTCGCAACGAGATCGGGACGCTTCTTGCCATAGTCCGGATCGGCATGCGGACCCGAATAGGCATAGGGCCAGCCGTAGAAATCACCCTGCGCGGCGTGCGTGAAGTAATCGGGCACGAGACCGTCGCCATAGCCGTCGCGCTCATTGACGGTGATGTAGAGATCATTGGTGCCGGGCTTCAGCACCAGACCGACGGGATTGCGCGTGCCGCTGACGAAGGTCGAGAGATGCCCGTTGGCATCGACCTTCTGCACCGTCGCGCGCGGCGGTTTTTCCTCATCGACATTGCTCATGCTGCCGATGGCGACATAGAGCTGATTGTTCTGATCGAAGGCGATGTCGCGCGAGAAATGGCCGCCGAGCGGACCGAAGCCGTCCTTGGTGATGCGCACACGCTTGCCGCTCTCGTGCAGCGCGCCGTCCTTGTAACCGAGCTTCCACACCGCGATCAGATCGCAGACGTAGAGCGCGCCATTGTGGAAAGCGAGACCGTGCGGCTTGTTGAAACCGCCGCTCGCAAACACCGACGGCTTGCCGTCATGCAGGATCGTGACCTTCCCCGCATCAGGCTCCGACAGAAACACATCGCCGTTTGGCGCCAACGCCATGAAGCGCGGATGGCTTAAGCCCGATGCGACCAACGAGATCGCGAATCCCTTCGGCACTTGCGGCAGCGCGCCGTTCGGGCGCGGCACGATCTGGGACGAATTCTCGACGCCCGGCGTCGCATAGGGCTTGGGCAGATCGGCGGCCTTGACGTGGAACGGCGTGCCCGGCGCTTCGGCCAGCGCCGACGAACTCAGCATCAACAAACCCGCAAAAGCACTCAGTCCGATACGCATCACGCCGCTCCGTTCATGGCTTGGTAACCAACGATTTACCTTGTTGCCCTTAGACCTAGCACAACGCCGGAGTCCGACAATGCGATCCAGTCTTCGCGCCCTCATCCTTGCCGCCGTCGCGCTTGTGATCGTGCCCGCGCGCGCGGCGGACGACGATCCCAAGAAGAAGCCGGAGCACAAGGTCACGCAATCCAAATCCTATCTGATGGTCGATCCCATCTACGCGACGATCGTGTCAGGCGATCATCCCGTCGGCATGCTGATGATCGGAATCGGCATCGACATCCCCGACGAAAGACTGCGCGGCGAAGCCCAGCATGCGATGCCGGTGATCCGCGATGGCTTTGTACGCAATCTCGCCGCCTATGCCGCAACACAAGTGCGTGTCTCGCGGCAACCCGACGTCGCGATCATTGCAGATCGTTTGCAGGGCGTGACGGACCGCGCGCTCGGCCGCAAAGGCGCGCGCGTGTTGCTCGCGCAGGTCGCGATGCGCCTCACGCACTAGCTACATCGCAGAGATTCCGCCATCCACTTTCAGTTCAGCGCCGGTGACGAATTTGGATTCGTCGGAGGCGAGATAGAGCACCGCGTAAGCGATATCATCGGGTTCGCCGATCTTTCCGAGTGGCACCTGACGCGCGAGTTTCGCATACGCCTCTTCCTTACCGTAGCGCGCGACCAATCCGTCGAGAATCGGCGTGGCGATAAACACCGGATGCACGGAGTTGGAGCGGATGTTCAGCCCCTTCTTCGCGCAATAGAGCGCCACCGATTTCGACAGATGCCGCACACCGGCCTTCGCTGAATTGTACGCCGCCATGTTGTGACCGGCGATGATGCCGGAGATCGACGAGATGTTGACGATAGAGCCGCCGAGCCCGTCGGCCTTCGCCGTCTTGCCGATCAACGCGACGGCATGCTTGCAGCCGAGGAACACGCCATCGAGATCTATGGCATGCACGCGCCGCCATTCCTCCAGCGTGATCTGCTCCAGATCCTTGGTGAGCCCGATGCCGGCATTGTTGACGAGAATGTGCAGTCCGCCGAACGCCTTCTCCGCCTCCCCCAGTACGCGCACCCAGTCATCTTCGCTGGTGACGTCGTGTTTCAGCGCAATCGCCGCGCCCTTGCGGGCGTCATTGATCGAGGCCGCAACCTTCTGTGCGCCCTCTATGTTTACGTCGGTGATCGCAACGCGGGCGCCCTCACGCGCCAGCATCCGTGACGCCGCTTCACCCAACCCCTGCGCACCGCCGGTGATCAGCGCAATCTTTCCCTCAACCCGTCCCGACATCTCGATGCTCCTTTTTCCAAATCCACTAGATCATGATTTTCGTTTTCACGGCTGCGCGCATTTTGGCGCGCCTTCTATTCGAACCAGCATTTTCTACAGGGGGTGGGGGCGTAAAAAATCTTGGTTCAACCTCCGGAATGACAGGTTTCAAAGCGGCTGCCCGTGATTTGTACAGAACCGCTGTACAGAAAAATCTTTCTCGCCCTCTCATCGAAAGCGAACACCGGAAGATGGGGATGCACCATGCTGCTACAAGTGCGGTGGCGAAAAAGATTCCTTATCGAACACCTGAGAATCGCGGGTAAAATCTTGCGCCCTCAGCGCCCCGTGAATTTTGGGTCGCGTTTTTCGAGAAAGGCTTTGATCGCTTCCTTGTAGTCCTCGCTGGTCGTGGTGAGCGCGTATTGATCGGCATCCATGAACGTTGTCGCGTGGTGTAACGCGTTTGCCGCCGTGTTCACCGATTGCTTCGACATGCGGACGGCGTTCGGAGGAAGTTTCGCAATCTTGTCTGCCCAGCGATGGGCGGCGGCTAGTGCGTCGCCATCGGCAACGACTTCGTCTGCCAGCCCCCATTCGCGCGCCTTATCGGCCTCGACCTTGTCGCCGAAGATCACGAATTGCTTGGCGCGCGAAGGCCCGATCAGCGACACCAGCCGCGGCACCGAATGCCAGCTCATATTCATGCCGAGCGGGATTTCGGGAAGGCGCATATGCGCACCCTTCGCCATGATGCGGAAGTCGCACGACGCAGCCAGCGCCGCGCCGCCACCGATACAGTATTTCTCGATCGCGCAGATCGTGACCTGCTCCACGCGCTCCCATGCGTCGCACAGCTCCGGCCCGATGCGCACCATGTGGCGACGTTCGAGCAACCCGTTCGCGCGGCGGCGGTCGAGACCCGGGTCCTTCAGATCGGCGCCCGCCGTGAACGCGCCCTTGCCGGTGAGGATGACCGCCTGCGTTTCGAGATCGTCGCGAAAACTCTTCGCCGTGTCGGTGAGTTCGAGGATGAGCTGTTTGGAGAGCGCATTGCGCCCATCGCCGCGATCCATCGTGACGGTCGCAACGGCACCGTCGCGCTGGATGGTGACGAATTCGCTCATTTCCCCATGTTCATATCGAACAGGTTGGGGCCATTGCAAACGGCCTCGGGTTTGAAGCCGACGTCGCCCATCTGCAGGACTTTCGTGCCGAACACTTGAAAGAAGACATGGCGCTGATCGCCTTCGACCGGCTCGACTTCGATTTGGGTGTGATCGCCATCACTACAGCGGCGCACGGAGATGTAACTGAAGTAATGCTGTTTTTGCAGCTGGTCGTGCATCGCTTTCGACCGATGAGCGACCACGGTCCAGTCCTCCGCGTCTTTCCACGGCAAGCGCACCCATTCATCGGCAAAATCGCGCGGGCTTTCCGCAATCGGCGCGCCACGAACAACGCGATCGCCATCGATGTCATAGCGCGCGATCCATTCGCGATTGTGGACGTCACCGTCCATGCTCTCGGCGCGCCAGCGCAAATCGAAGCCGCTTCCCTTGACCTTCAACTCGCCAGCGCGGTCAGTGCCCCACCAGATGCTGTCCGATTTCGAGAGCAGCGTGCGCGGATGCGCGGCGTCCGCGCCGGGGCGCAAAACGGCATAGCGAATCTCCGACCACGTCGAGGAGCACCACGGCGCGACATTCTTCGTCACCACGAACCAGTGCCCGTCCTTGTCTGACGACACACCGTAATCGAACGCCCACCAGCCGCCGGCGACAGTCTTGTACGGTGTACTCTGCGTGCGCAGCGTTTCGACCCATGCATTGCTGCGGCGCTCGAAGATCATAAGCATCACATCCTCGCCGCAGGCGATGCCGAAATGCGCTGCGATACCGATCATGGCGGAGGATTGGGCACTGACATCGAACAAGAGATTGCCGCCATAGCGCGCCGCATCCGGTGACGGCTCCTGCGGCGGGCCGGGAACGGCCGGGTTCACGCCGGCAAATCCGAGAAGCGTTTTGTGAAGCGCGGGCGTCGTAATCTTCTCCGGCGCGCAATGCATCACAGCGACGGTGTAGTCGTTGAGCCGGTCCTTCATCGCGGCGATGCCTTTGCGCGCCGCGGGCGAAACTTCGGTCTGCTTATCTTCAGAGATCTGAATTGCAGCCAGGCTGCGGTTCATGTCGAGCACAAGCGTTGCCGTGCGCGTGATGTCGCGCTGCGAGCAGACATCCGCATGCGCGCCGCCAGCCATGGCCAGCGTTGCGGCTGCGATCCAAAGTCCCAGAGATTTCATGTCACGCCCCCGAATGCCTGGAAGCGTGATCATACTTTGCGGCGGCTTTTTGTCTGCTGCTCAGGATTTGAGTGTGCGCAGCAAAAGATTCAGTGCCTCAGCCGTGAACGCATACATATTCGCGATCCGGTCGGGCGAACCGGTTTCGAGCGTGATGGCCGTCTCCACCGGGCCGCTGATCGCAAGACAAGAATGTCCCGCCGCGTCGCCATAGGGATTTCCCGTCGGTCCCGACGCGCCGGTTTCCGACAAGCCCCAGGTCGCGTTGAGACGCTCCCTTGCGGTGCGCGCCAGCAATAACGCGTAAGGCTCACTCGCTGAGCGCATACCTGCGACGGCCTCGCGCGGCAGTGACATCAGCACGGCGCGCGCCTTGGCGGTGTAGATCACGCCACCGCCTAGGAAATACGCCGACGCACCCGGCACCCCGAGCAGTGCGGCGGAGATCAGTCCGCCGGACGACGATTCCGCGACGGAGATCGTTTCACCGCGCTCTTTCAACAGCGCGCCCGCACGCGACGCCAATTCCATCAGCTCCTGCATCAGACCGGGCTCTGGATGTTGTAGACGGTGTTGAGCAGCGTCTTGCGCGGCAGGAACGGCCCGAGGCGCGCGAGCATCCGGTTGCGGAAGCCGGTGATCATCACGCGCTGATTGTTCTGGAACGCGCGATAGCCCATGCGCGCGACCGGCGCGGAGCCCATCGGCGTGCCGAGATTCTTGAGCTTCGTTTTTCCGGTGCCGGCGCGTTCGCGGAAATTGCTCGCCGTCGGTCCGGGGCAGAGAACGCTGACATGTACGCCGGTACCCAACGCCTCGCGCCACAAGGCTTCAGAGAACGAGAGCACATAGGCCTTGCTCGCGTAATAGACCGCCATCAGCGGACCGGGCTGGAACGCGGCGGTGGACGCTACATTCAACACGCCGCCGCGCTTGTTCGCGAGCATTCCCGGCCAATAGATGTGCGTGAGGTTGGTCAGCGCGCGGACATTGAGATCGATCATGCCCATCTGATCCGCTTCTTTAGAGCCGTCGAACTGACCGGCGATGCCATAACCGGCGTTGTTGACCAGCACATCGACGCTGAGGCCCTGTGCCTTGATCGCGTCCGCGAGCTTGTGCGCGCCATCGATAGCGCCGAGGTCGAGCGGGATCGGCGTCGCCTTGATGTTGTATTTGGCAGCGAGTTTGCTTGCTACGTCCTTCAGCGCCGCTTCCGAACGCGCGGTCACGATCAGATCGTAGCCGTCCTTCGCGAAACACTCGGCGAGATCGACGCCGATACCCATGCTGGCGCCGGTGACGAGCGCGGTCTGTCGTTCACCCTTGCGTTTGCGTGCCATGAAATCCTCCTTGGTTTAATCCCGTGCGACGGCGCGCCACAGCGCATCTTCCATGTCGTTGATTTTGTCGGTGTCGACTTTGAGCGCGCCCTGCTCCGCGAATTTCATCAATCCGGTGGCCGCGCCCCACATCAGCGAGACCACCATGATCGGGTCGAGATCGCGCACCACACCGGCGGCCTTCGCCTCGGCAAAGAAATCGCGGGCGACCGACACATACTGCTTCGAAAGCGCGCGGCTCTCGTCGTCGAGATAGGCGGCGTGGTGATGGAGATCCATGAATCGGATCGCGCGTGGATGGGCTAAAGCGAAATCCATCATCCGCTGCCACAAGGTCGTGAACTTGTCCCGCACCAAGAGGCCGGGCGGCAGCGGCGCGAGCACCGTCTCGTTGTAGGCGCTTTTCCAATGGCGATAGAGCGCGTTCACCAGCGCTTCCTTGTCGCGGAAATAGACGTAGACCGTGCCGGTCGCGACGCCCGCAGCTTTGGCGATCTCCGGCACCGCGACGCCATCGAACCCGCGCGACTCGAACAAGTCCAGTGCGGCGTCGAGCAACAGGCGGCGCTTGTCGACCGGTCCGTGCTGCCTGATTTTCCGCGCCAACGGCAAGCTCTGTCCTCGCATCTTTTGAATGAATGTTCATTCAATATAGCATGAGGACGAGTTTGTAAATTGGCTCTTTTCAATCGGTGGCAGGACGTATACACTGTATACGTGGAGACCAAAGATCAGATCTTTGCTGCGGCCCGTGCAGCCTTCGACCGTGACGGTCAGGACGGCCTGTCGCTGCGCGATATCGCGCGCGAGGTCGGCATCACGCCGATGGCGATCTACCGCCACTACAGGGACAAGCAGGCGCTGGTCGATGCGCTGGTGCTGGATGGGCTGGCGGAGTGGTCGGCGCGCGCGGAGGCGTTGCCGCAGGACAATCCGGTGGTCTGGTTCGAGGCGATGGGCGAGGCCTATCTCGACTTCGCTCTGCAGAAGCCACGCCGGTTCGAGGCTGCGTTCCTGACACCGACCAAAGTCGCGCGGCGCTATCCCGACGATTTCGTTGCGGGCCGTTCGCCCGCCGGCGTGCTGTATCTGAAGATGTTCGAACGGATGCGCGCGGCGGGCGCGCTCGCCGATGTCGAGCCCATCGAGATCATGATCACCATCGCGGGGCTCTCTCAGGGCCTCATCACACTCTATCGCGCCGGACGCATCGCCGGCGGCGAGGCCGAATTCCGCGCGCTCTTCATGCGCGCGATGAAGCGCTGCATCCAATCATTCCTGACGGAGGCTATTCCATGATCGCCCTTCTCTGCGCGGCGCTGACCGCAATCGGTTTCTATTTCTCCGCCGGTCTCGGCGACCAATGGTGGCTCGCCTGGCTCGCACCGATTCCGATCCTGTGGTTTGCGTTCGGCGAGGCCAAAGGCTGGCAGGTCTTTCTCGCCGCGTTTCTTGCCTATGCACTCGGCGAGACGAGCATCCTGCGCGCCTATGGCGGCGTGATGCCGGTGCCGGTGATGTTCCTGGCGATCGGGGGGCCGGCGCTGTGTTTCGCGGCTGCGGTGTCCATAGCGCGACGCATTCAGCAAAGCTTCGGCGATGTCGCGGGCATGTTCGGCTTTGCCACGCTCTGGGCGGCGCTCGATTTCCTGAGTTCGTTCAGCAATGCCGGCGGCGCCGTCGCCACACCGGCGGCGGCCGAAGTGGCCGCGCCGATGCTCATTCAAAGCGCATCGCTCGTGGGGTTTATCGGCATCACCTTTCTGCTGGGCCTTGTCGCCGCCGCCATCGCCCTCACCTTGCGTACGCGCGCGGCTCTTCCAGCCGTGATCGCGATTGCTGTGTTCGCCGCGAATGCCGGCTTCGGATATTGGCGCATGTCGCAGCCCGCTGAAGGGACGATGCATGTCGCGCTGATCGACAGCGACAGCGTCACCGGCGGCGTCCGCAAGGAAGACAAAGCGAAAACGATGAAGGCCATCGACGCCTACACGGTGGAAATCGAAAAGCTGAGCGGCGAAAAGCCGGCGCTGATCGTGCTCTCTGAAAACATCGCGATGCTCGGCACAGCGTGGCGCGACGAAGCCACCGCAAGACTCGGGGCCGCGCTCAAAGGCACACAATCAACCTTGGTCGCAGGTTTCAACACCAATCTCAACGGCGCGCAGCGCAATGTTTCGCTCGGCTATGTGCCGGGTGCAGCAGAACCTGTGATCTATCAGAAGCGCCATCTCGTGAAGGGGTTGGAGACGCAATACTACACGCCCGGACCGGGGCCTGCGGTGCTGTCAAATGGCGTTGGCCTCGAAATCTGCAAGGACATGGATTTCCACGCCATGCTGCGCGCGGACGAAGTCGCGACCCATCCGCGCCTGCTCGCGGTTCCGGCCTGGGATTTCGGAACCGATGACTGGAGCCACGCCCGTGTCGCAATTCTTCGCAGCGTCGAAAACGGTGTGCCCATGGCGCGCAGCGCACGCGAGGGTCTGCTGACTCTCAACGACCGTTACGGACGGCTCATCGCCATCAAGAAGAACGGTGACGATTTCTCGACGCTTGTCGGCGATCTGCCGCTCGACGGCGTCGGCGGGAACACGGTGTATGATCGCATCGGTGACGCCTTCGGCTGGCTTTGCTCCGCCTTGGGATTCGGGATTTTCGCGCTGTCGTTACTGAAGAAGAAGCAGGCGGCCTGACGCGCGTTGTCCGGCGCAAAGGCGGCGTGATAACGTCGTCTTTTCGCCGGGGATTGCGATGAAATCGCCTTACACGAATCTTCCGCCGCAAAGATTCTGGCGCACCGGCGTGTGTGCCTCCGATCCTCAGACCATCGAGGGCCTCTACAAGAAGAAGTTCACCATCGCGGCCACCGACAATGTAGCTACGGCAGGCAGCTGTTTCGCACAGCGCATCGCCACCTTCATGCGCGCGAGCGGGTTCACGGTGATGGATCTCGAACCGCCGCCGGCGGATATGTCACCGGAAGACGCGAAGAACGCCGGATACAGCATTTATTCGGCGCGCTACGGAAATATCTACACCGTTCGCCAGCTGCTTCAGCTCGCGCACGACGCTGAGAGCGGCCATGTCGATGCGGCGAATGTCTGGGAGAAAGACAGCCGCTTCTACGATGCGATGCGCCCGAATATCGGGGCCGACGGATTTGCCTCTGTCGAAGAAACGCTCGCGGCGCGGCGCGCGCACCTTGCCAAGGTAAAGCAACTCTTCGCGGAGATGAACGTCTTCATCTTCACCTTTGGGCTCACCGAGGCTTGGCTCGACCGCAAGTCCGGCCGCGTGTTTCCGACGGCGCCGGGCACGATCGCTGGCGATTACAATCCGGAGATTTTCGAATTCAAGAATTTCGGCTTCAACGAGATCTATAACGATTTCGTCGCTTTCCAGGATCTGGTACGCAAGAGCAATCCCGATGTGCGCTTCATCCTGACGGTCTCGCCGGTGCCGATGACGGCGACCGCGACCGACAAGCATGTGCTGACCGCCAACACCTATCTGAAATCCCTGCTGCGCACCGTCGCCGGCGCGCTGTCGGACGATTTCGCGCACATCGATTACTTCCCGGGTTACGAAATGGTCGCGACGCCATTCTCGAAAGCGGCTTTCTACGAAGACAATATGCGCCTCGTCAGCCAGCCCGGCCTTAAAGCCGTCATGCGCATCTTCTTCGACCAGCACGGCGAGCATCGGACAGCGGCGGAAGCGCCCATCTCAGACGAGACAAGCGCCGATCAACCCGCGACCAACGAGCGCCAAGCCAGACGCCTGAAGCGCAAGGAGCGGAAAGCGAAAAAGGCTGCAGCCGGGAACCCTGACAAGGCGGAACGGCGCCGCCGGCGCGCGGAGAAGAAAGAGGCCGAGGACGACGCTCTTTGCGAGGACGTTCTTTTGGACGCGTTTGCGCCTGAGTAACAGGGTGCGCGAATGCGTGACATTCCCGCAATGGAACATCGCACCAATGCCGCGTTGGCCCGCGCAAAGAGAGCGTGATAGCGTCGCCTTTTCCCGGGTAATGTTATGAAATCTCCATATACCGATCTCCCGCCCGAGCGGTTCTGGCGCAGCGGCGTATCCGAAACGCATCCGCTGCTGGTGCAGAATCTGTACAAGAAGAAGTTCGACATCGGCCGCGGCGACAAGATCGCAACAGCAGGAAGCTGTTTCGCGCAGCATGTTGCGAACCATCTGCGCGACAACGGCTTTTCGGTCATGGACGTGGAGCCGCCGCCCGAAATCCTTTCCGAAGAGGTCGCGAAGAAGTTCGGTTACAAGATTTATTCCGCGCGCTACGGGAACATCTACACCGTACGCCAACTTCTCCAGTTGGCGCACGATGCCGACAAAGGTGCCGTCGATGAGAACGATGTGTGGGAGAAGGACGGGCGCTTTTACGATGCGCTTCGCCCCAACATCGAATCCGACGGGTTCGAGTCGGTCCACGAAACCATCGCCCTTCGCCGACAGCATCTGGCAAGTGTCAAAGACCTGTTCGCGGAGATGGATGTTTTCATCTTCACGCTCGGGCTGACAGAAGCGTGGATCAACAAGCGCACTGGCCGGGTTTATCCGACCGCGCCCGGCACCATCGCCGGCAATTACGATCCCGAGATTTACGAATTTCACAATTTCAGCGTCGACGAGATCGTCGCGGACTTCACCGAGTTCTCGAAGCTGGTGCGCGCCGCCAATCGCAAATGCCAGTTCATTCTCACGGTGTCGCCGGTGCCGCTGACCGCGACGGCGGCGGATGAGCATGTGCTGCTGGCGACGACCTATTCGAAATCCGTATTGCGCGCCGCAGCCGGCGCTCTGGCGAAGCGATCTTCGCGTATCGATTACTTCCCTTCCTACGAAATCATCGCGAGCCCTTGGTCCAAGGGCTTTTTCTACGAGCCCAACATGCGCTCCGTCAGTCCCGCGGGCGTCGAGGCGGTGATGCGCGTCTTCTTCAGTGAGCACGCGGGCCGAGGACCGAAGCAATCTGGTCTGGCGAAACGCCCGGCCGCGCGCCCCAAGCCTGCGGTCAAGGAATTGAGCTGGAAAGAGCGGAAGGAACGCCAGGAAGCGGCGAAAGCGGAAGCTGAGGCCAAACGAGAGGCCTGGAAGCAGCGGAAAGAAACCGCCAAAGTAACTGCGGCGGCCAAAGCAGCATCGCGAAGCGAGCAGAAGCAGACTCCGAAGGCTGCTGACGGCAAAGCCAAAACTTGGAAGCGGCGGAAGCAAGCTGAAAAGGCTGCGCCAAGCAAAACGGAAGCCTGGAAAGAGCGTAAGCAGGCCGCAAAGGCCGCCGCGGGCACCACCGAGACCTGGAAGGACCGAAAGCAGGCGGCGAAGAAGACCAAGGCAGAGAAAACTGCTGAAGATGCGATCTGCGAGGATCTCATCTTGGAAGCTTTCGCACCTAAGAAGAAATAGCACGGGACCTTAATGGGCCTCTCACTCTGCCTGATCGGGAATTCGCACGTTGCGGCGGTAAAGCTTGCATGGAGCAATCGCGCGCCCGCCGTGCTGCCGGGATTTGCCATCGACTTCTTCTCCGCCGGCGTGCGCCTGATGGAACATATGGAGTTGGAGGGAACGACATTCGTCTGCAAGGACGACGAGCTGCGCGAAAAAATCGCGTTCACGTCCGGCGGATTGGAGAGCATCGATTTGACGAAATACGATGCGTTCGTCGTGATTGGAGCCGGTTTCGGACTTGATGTGTCGGGTGTGTGCGACGGTTACGATCTTGTCTCTCCGACGCGCGCGCCGGAAGGGACGCTGATATCACGGTCCTTTCTCACGGCGACGATAGAGGCCAACCTTGAGAGCAGTCTAGCTATGAGCATCGCCGACAAGATCAAGTCGGTTTGTGACAAGCCCATATTGCTTTGTGCGGCGCCCTATCTATCCGAACGCATCCTGTCGGAAGAGCAATTTAGGGGCCAGATGCGGTATGAGGATTTCGATTTCCTGAACACCGTCGTTGCCGCCGCGAAAGAGGCCGGCGCAAGAATATCGGCACGGCATAAGCTTCCGTTGATATGGCAGAAAGAAGAGACTGTCGGCGTGCCCGGGTTCACCAAGGCGTCCTATGGCCTGAATCCAGCGCGCTTCGACATGAAAATCAGCGCGCCGCTGGAGTTCGACCGCCGGCATGGCAATGAAGACTATGGATATCTGATGCTCATGGCCATGCTGCGCGAGGTGCACGAGCTTACAGACGGACGCGTCCTTGCGAACGCGCCCGCTGAGAAAAAGCTAGCCTGAGTTTTATTCCGCCGCGAGCATCGACGGCGTGCGCAGCATCTGCCCGCCGTTCAGCTGCATCAGATACTTGATGCCCTCTTCCGCAATATCGTCGCCGACCATGCGGTCGCCTTCGGCATAGAGTTCCTGCATGTCGATATAGGCCGCGTAGTTGTTGCGCGTGCGGTCGGTGATGATGCCGGCCTTGAGCAGCGTCTTGATGAGCACGCGGAAGATGTTCGTCGTCTCCTGCAGCTCTTCGCGGATGCCGGCGTCGGTGAGCGCTTCCATGAACGCGCCCTGGCACCAGATCGGGTCGAGGCCACACGCTTCGTAGATCCACGCCTTCTGATCCGGCGAGCCGAGATTGTAGAGTAGGACCTGGAACACATCCCACGCCCAGTCTTCGATCAGTTCATGCTCGGCTTTCGACAATTTCGGGATCGTGCGGTCGGCCCAGATCTTTCCGAATTTGTGATGGAAGGCTTCGTCCGTCATGACCATCTGCATCAGATGCTTCATCAGCGGATCGCGCGTCTCTTTGTAGAACGTCGCGAACGCGCCCATCGCAAGGCCTTCGACGAGAAGCTGCATGCCAACGAGCTTCTTCCAGACGAGCGGCGAGGACACGAGTTCGTTGAGCAGATTACCCAGCGCCGGGCCGACCTTTGACGGCTTGCCCCAGCGCGCCTTGATGTACGCGGAGAAGCCCGTCACGTGACGTGCTTCTTCACGCGTCTGGTTGGCGGCGTATTCCTGTGCGCCCGGATCGCGAAGGATGTGGCAGAGCGAAGCGGAGAGCGCGAGCGCGCCCTGCTCGCCATGCAGGATCGACGACAGCGACCACGACACGTCGAGATTCACGAGCTTGATCTTGCCGGCTTCATCGAGCTTGTCGCCGATGGCGGTGCGAAGGTCCGCGTTCGCTTCCGGATTGACGAGATATTCCTTCGTCAGATCGAAGGGCTGCGTGAAGTCGATGTATTTCTTGTCGAGCGGATCCCAGAAGTGATCGTGGGTCGCGGAGATGATCTTGTCGAACGCAGTGGAGCGGTCGCCGTAGCGGTCGACTTCCAGCATCGCCGGGAAGTCATGCGGGTCGACTGCGTTGTAAGCCGGATCCTTCGTGATGTTCGATTCCATCGCTCTGCTCCTCGCCGAAAATGTTTTGTTTGAGAAAAGATACGCAGGTTGTGGGCACTTGCAAGGAAAATGACGCCCCCGTCACGAAGATTTCACGGCACGGCAAACGGCGACTTAACCTCCCCCTCTGTGGGGAGGTCGAAAAATACGAGCGTAGCGAAGGATTTTTCGGGTGGGGGGATGGTGCCAACCGGTAGAGCCACCTCCACCCGAAGCGCTATGCGCTTCGACCTCCCCACAAAGGGGGAGGTAAAAGAAGGCTCTTCACCTGAAAATGTTATGTTATAACACTTCATGCTCATTTCATCGACCGGCCTTAGCCTGCGTTCCGGCAATACGCCGATCCTCGATCACGTGAATTTTCAGGTCGCGGCCAAAGAGATCGTCGTTCTGATCGGACCGAACGGGTCGGGGAAGACGACGCTTCTGAAAGCCCTGCTCGGCCTCGTCCCCGCGAAGGGTGAGATCGCGCGCAAGCCGGGTCTTCGCGTCGGCTATGTGCCGCAGAATTTCGCACGCGACCGGAGCCTGCCGATCACGGTCGGACGCTTCGCGCGCCTGTTCGCGGATCGCGCGGCGGTCGATGCGGCGCTCGAACGCGTCGGTATCGCGGCACTCGCCGATCATCAGCTTTCGACCTTGTCCGGCGGCGAACTCGCGCGCGTGATGCTCGCACGAGCGATTGCTGCAAAGCCCGAGCTTCTTATTCTTGATGAACCACTCGCCGGCGTCGATGTCGCAGGTGAGGCCGCGCTCTATCACCTCATCGCGCAGATCCGTGACGAGATCGGCTGCGGCACCGTCCTCGTCAGCCACGATCTGCATGTGGTGATGGCGCAGGCGGATCGTGTTGTCTGCCTCAACGGCCATGTCTGCTGCGAAGGCAAAGCGGAGCAGGTGGTGAGCGATCCCGCCTTCGCGCAACTCTTCGGTCCGCGTGTCGCCGGCGAACTCGCGCTCTATGCGCACCGCCACGATCACAGCCACGAAGGTCACACGCATGGATGACTTTCTCTATCGCGCGACGTTGGGCGCCGCGATGCTCGGCGCGGCAGCAGGACCCATCGGCTGCTTCGTGCTGTGGCGGCGCATGGCCTATCTCGGCGAATCCGTCGCGCATATGGGATTGCTGGGTGCCGCCATCGGATTGCTGATGGGTGTGTCGCCGCTGATCGGTGTCAGCGCGCTTGCCATCATCTCAGCCTTACTGATGGCGCGCGCCGACAACGGTTTGATCCCCGCCGGCTCGTTCGTGGGCATTGTCGGTCACGCCGGACTGGCGCTCGGATTCATTCTGCTCGCGACCATGGAGACGGTGCGAACCGATTTGCTCGGCTATCTCTTCGGAGACGTTTTGGCGCTGTCAAATATGGATTTGGTGAGCATCGCGCTAGCCGGTACAGCCATCGTTCTCGGCACGGTTTTCTTCTGGCGCGGCTGGTTGATGATGACGGTGAACGCGGACATCGCCCGCGCCGAAGGCCGCACCAATCGTTTCGCAGAAGTCGCATTCCTTGTGTTGGTTGCTGTGTTGGTCGCTGTCGGCCTGCGCGTCGTCGGTGCCTTGCTGATCGTGGCGCTGATCATCGTGCCGCCCGCCGCCGCACGTCCACTCGCGCGCACGCCGGAAGCCATGGCGATCATCGCGGCGCTGATCGGCGCAGCATCGGCACCGCTGGGCGTCGCCGCGTCCTACTGGAAAGACATTCCGACAGGCCCGTCCATCGTGCTGGCTGCCATCGCGATCTTTCTGGCGACGACATTGTTCGCGCGAATTTCAGACGCGGCGAGGGCGCGGGCATGAGTCACGACCACGACGCCTGCAAGGCCGATACGCTCGCGACCGCCGAACAGCTCGCGCAGAGCCGCGGCGAGAAACTCACCAAACTCCGCCGCCGCGTGCTGGAGATCGTGCTCGAAAGCCATCGTCCGATGGGCGCATACGACGTGCTGGGCGCGCTCGCCAAGGACGGCACTAAACCCGCGCCGCCGACGGTCTATCGCGCGCTCGACTTCCTGCGCACGCAGGGCTTCGTCCACCGCATCGATTCCCGCAACGCCTTTGCTGCGTGTTTCGCACCGGACAGGCCGCATCGCAGCCACTTCCTCCTCTGCCGCGCCTGCGGGGAGGCCGTGGAGATCGACGATCCGGCGCTCGACGCGGCGCTGGCGGACGCATCGGTCAGGGCAGGGTTCACGGCTGAAGGCGAGACGGTCGAAATCACGGGACTTTGCGCGGAATGCCGCAATCCCTCTTCCGCCATAACCGTGAGTGCGTGGTAGGCTAGGTTTCGAGCGAAGCCTTTCGGGACTCTGATGAATTTCCGCAACCGCCCCCAATCCGTCTGGGCGTTTCCCCTTGTCGCGCTGGCGATTGCGCTGGCGCTGCTGGGGAGCGATTGGGGCTATTACGGTAGCGGTTTGCGCGGGGCGTTGTTCGATGCCTATCAGCGCGCCCATCCCCGCGCCTATCAAGACACCAAGGCCGAGGGCGGTTTCGCCGTCCGCGTTCTGGGAATCGATCAGGTCGCAACCGCGAAGTTTGGCCCCTGGCCGTGGCCGCACGCGACTCTGGCGAAAGTCATCACCGATCTTTCGGCACAGGGCGCGCAGCTCATCGTCCTCGATCTGCCGCTCGACAAACCCGATCCCGCGTCGCCCGCAAATCTGACCGCAGAAATTCCGCCGGGCCCTACCGCCGACCAGACCCGCGCCGCGCTCGAGGCGTTGCCGTCGCCCGACAAGACTCTCGCCGACGCGTTCACCCATGTCGCGACGGTGATGGGCTACGAACTCGACGGCACCGACAGCACGTTCTTGCCGAAGAAGGACGTGACCTTCACCGGCAACACCGATCCGTTCGCGCGCACCAAACTCTATTCCTCCGCAACACCGCCGCTTGCAGCGCTGGCGAAAGTGAGTGCGGGCCTTGGCGCATCGAACCTGGCCGCCGATGCGATTGCGCGGCGCATGCCGATGGTCTTCCGCCTGCGCGGTACGCCGATCGCATCGCTCGACGCTGAAGTCCTGCGCATTGCCAAGAACAAACGGCGGCTGAGCTTCCGTTCCAACGAAGGCGGCGAATTGTTCACCGGCGCGAAGGGCACAGCCGCACTCGACGCGTTCGGCCGCGATCTTCCGACTTCGCCCGATGGTTCTGTGTGGATCGCCTATTCGAACGACGACGACACGCGCACCGTGCCCGCCGCGAGTTTGAACGATACGAAGTCTGACAAGCTGAAAAGCGCCATCGTCTATATCGGCGCGCCCGATGATCTCGTTGCCACACCGATGGGCATGCGTACCACGGCGAGCGTTCATGCCGAGACTATGGAGAACATACTGCTCGGTAGCGTGCTGCGCCGTCCGTCCGCCGCGGCGAACGCGGAGCTTGCGTGTCTTGCGCTGTGCGGTCTGGTCCTGATCTTCCTGTTCGCACGCTTCGGCGTGTGGTGGTCCGGCGCGTTTGCACTGGTTGCCATCGCGGGTGCGGGCGCAGCGTCGTGGCAATTGTTCGTCACCAACCATGTGCTGTTCGATGCCGTCGGGTCGGGCCTTGGTGTCGCGTTCGTATTTGTCGCTGGCGCTGCGGCGCGGCTGATGGAAGTAGCAGGCTCGCGCGGCCGTTTGCACGACGCGTTCGCCGATGCGCTGAGCCCCGATGCCATCGAGCGTATCGCGCGCAAGCCGTCTCTGCTCAAGCTCGACGGCGAGACGCGCAATGTCACCTATCTCGTCTGCGGCGTGCGCGGCTTTCCGGCGCTTGCGAAATCTTTCCGCGACGATCCGGTCGCGTTCACCCGCCTGCTGCAAAGGGTCTTCACGCCGCTGATGGATGAGGTGTTGTCGCATCGCGGCACCATCGAACGGATTTCGTCGGAAGGCTTCAGTGCGTTCTGGAATGCGCCGCTCGACGATCCCGAGCATGCGATCCATGCCTGCGAAGCCGCAACCGGCATGATGGAGGCGATCGCGCGCGTCAACGAGATCATCACGCATGAGCGCCGCATCGATGGCGCCGCGCTGGCGCCGGTGGAGATTGGCATTGGTATCTCGACGGGGCCTGCCATCGCCGGCGGTTTCCGTACGCACGGCCGCACGACCTATTCCGCCGTCGGCGAATGCGCGATCACGGCGGCGCGCGTGCAGGCGTTGTCGGGCACCTATGGCCCCGCGGTGATCGTCAGCGAAGACACGCGCAAGACCGCAGAGCGCGGGTTTGCGTTTCTTGAAGTCGATTATGTCGTACTCGGCGACGGCGCGCCGTTGAAGCTCTACGCGATGCTCGGCAATCCGGTGATGCGCGCGAGCCCGAAATTCCGCGCGCTCACGACCTTCCACGATCACATCTTCCAGTCGCTGCGCGCCCAGCAATGGGAAAAGACCCGCGAGCTGATCGACCAGTGCCGCAAGCTCTCCGGCGCGAGCCAGAAGCTCTACGATCTGCAGCTGTCGCGCGTCGCGTGGTACGAAGACCATCCCCCCGGCGCCGATTGGGACGGCGCTTTCCGCCCGATCCTGAAATAGACATGAAAGCCGAAAAGCATTTTCCGCCCGACTACAAAACCGCGCGCGCGAATTTCATTGCCGCCGCCGAAGCTCGCGATCTCGGAACGACGGCGCGGCTGAACCCGAACGCCAAGACGCGTGATGGAAAGAACCTGTTCCTCGACACCACCATCATCGGCAAGCGCGATGCCAAGAAGACGCTGCTGATGATCTCCGCCACGCATGGCGTGGAGGGTTATTTCGGCTCCGGCGTGCAGACCGGAATGCTGCGCGAAGGCATTGAAGCGCCGAAGGGCGCGAAGATCGTGATGCTGCATGCGCTGAACCCGTATGGCTTTGCCTGGGACCGGCGCGTCAACGAAGACAATGCCGACATCAATCGCAACTTCGTCGATCACAAGAAGCCACCGGCCAACAAGGACTACGCGAAGATGGCGGAGGCGATCTCGCCGCGCGATCTGAACAAGATGACGTGGAAAGCGGCAAACGCGGTGCTCCGCGCGTACAGCGACAAGCACGGCGCGTTCGCGTTGCAGGAAGCGATCACCAAGGGCCAGTACAAATATCCCGACGGCATCTACTACGGCGGATCGAAGGAAAGCTGGTCCGCCGCAATGCTGCGCGATGTCTGCCGCGAGGAATTGCGCGACACGAAAAAGCTGATCGTCATCGACTTCCACACCGGCCTTGGCCCCTTCGGCTATGGCGAAATGATCAGCGAGGACATGCCGGGCTCCGCCGCCTACAAGCGCGCCAAGAGGATGTGGGGCGACCGCGTGTGTTCGGCGGAAGCGGGCGAGTCCGTGTCCGCACCGTTGAACGGCACCGTCGACAAGGCGGTCGCAAAATTTCTGCCCGATACGCAGCTGACCTTTGCGGCGCTGGAAGCGGGCACGATCCCGTCGCGCGAAGTGTTTAACGCACTGCGCAAGGACAATTTCCTGCACCGGTTCGCGGGCGGAAAGCACAAGGACGCCGAAGCGATCCGCCGCGAATGCCGTGACGCGTTCTATTGCGACACGCCGGAATGGAAACGCAAAGTCTGGAAGACATCCAAGGAAGTCGTCAAAGCGGCGCTCGAAGCGCTGTCATAAGAATTTTGAGGGAGAGGGAAATTATGAAGATTCGTGCATTGAGCCTGGCGACTGCTGCAGCGGCGACACTGCTGATCGCCGCATCGCCGCCATCACAGGGCCCCGTTCCGCCTGCGGATAATCAGAAGCTCGCACACGACATCTTCCGCGACATCGTCGAAGTCCGTTCGGTGCATGACGTCGGCACCAAGGGCGTCGCCGATATTCTCGTCAAATATCTAAAGGCGGGCGGTTTCACCGACGACGAAGTCCACGTCGTGCCGGAGACGAAGTATCCGCACCAGGTGAACGTCGCCGTGCGCATCAAGGGCAAAGGCAAGGGTAAGCCGGTGATGTGGATCTGCCACATGGATGTGGTGGACGCGAAGAAGGAAGACTGGTCGCCCGGTCTCGATCCCTACAAATTCACGGAGAAGGACGGTCACTTCTACGGCCGCGGCACCTCCGACATGAAGGATGAGGATGCCGCTGTCGCTGCGTCGCTCATCCGTCTGAAGAAGGAAGGCTTCGTTCCCGACCGTGACATCATCGTGATGTTCAGCGCCGACGAGGAAGTAGGCATCGAACAGGATGGCCCGAACTTCATGGTCACCGAGAAGCGCGATCTTGTCGATGCCGGTCTGGTGATCAATCCCGATGGCGGATCGGGCGAGATCAAGAACGGCAAGCGCATGGATTTCGCGGTCGAGACCGTCCAGAAAACTTATATGACGTTCAAGATGGAGATCGCGAACAAAGGCGGCCACTCCTCCGAACCGCGGCCGGACAATGCTATCTATCAGCTCGCAACCGGTCTGACGAAACTCGCGAAGTACCAATTCCCTTACAAGACCAACGCGACGACGCGCGCCTATTTCGCGGCACTGAGCAAAATGGCGAGCGGAAAGCAGAGAGCGGATCTGCTTGCGCTTTCCAAGCAGCCGCTCAATCAGGCGGTCGCGGCGCGGATGGCGAAAGACATCTCAACCAATGCCATTTTGCATACGACCTGTGTTGCCACGATGCTGAAAGCGGGCGTGCAGGAAAACGCCTTGCCGTCGTCGGCGAACGCGACGATCCAATGCCGCGTCTTCCCGGGCGAGAGCGTCGAACAGACCCGCGCGACATTGGCCAAAGTCGCGGGCGATCCCGGCATCAAGGTCTCGCTGCTCGAGCCGGTACAGCCCGCGCCCGAAACGACGCCCGATCCCAAGGTAATGGGGTCCATCGCGAAGGTGGTGCATGAAATGTGGGGCAAAGACATCGTTGTGATGCCGACGATGGCGGCGGGCGCGAGCGATTCCATCTTCACGCGCGCAGCAGGCATGCCGAGTTACGGCGCGGGCGGCGGTTGGTGGGACATCGACGACATCCGCGCGCACGGCCGTGACGAGCGCAACGAGCAGGGCAATTTCTACCAGACGGTCGAATTCACCTATCGCCTGATGAAAGATATCACGCGCGACTAGCCGAGCGTCGCGTCGAGCACGGTGTCCATGATCTCGTGGGAGAGGTAAGGCGCCCACAGCGTGCGTGCGCGGATGCGGATCCAGCACCAGACGATACCGACCGCGCCGATCAGCACGCGAAGGCTGATGGGAAACTGCGTGTGCTGCGCGGCCCATAGTCCGCTCGCGACAATTGCGGCAGGCCAGAACCCGAACACAGCAGCGAGACCCGCGAGGATAAAGCCGCGGAAAATGAATTCTTCATAAAAGTTGGAAAACACATTGCCCGCGACGCCCCAAGGATCGATGCCGATCCAGCGCAGCGTTCCCATCCCGGTCGACAGCATCAGCGCGATGGTCGCTGCGATGGCGATGCCCGCGCCCAGCACGCCATAGCCCATGAGATTGTTTCCGCGCGTCAGCGGGATCGGCGGGAGGAGCTTCGCATTCGATAAGATCAACCACAGCACCGCGCAGACCAGCGCGGGCAAGGTCGAATACAGAAGCAGATGCGGGAGAAACTTCCCAACAAACCCGGCATAGGCAGGTTCGCCGAGCCACGCCATACCCTGCACAAGAACCCAATGCTCTGGCCACCAGGTCGAGCCATAGGCCAGCGCGACGCACGCAAGCACAATTGCGCGCTGGCTTATCGAAAGTTCGCGGCCGTCCCCCATCGTGCGCTCCCTAGCGATGCTTCGCGCGGATCACCGGCGCGGCCACGAAGGTGCCGCCGCTCGGGCACGCACTCTTTTGCTTGCACCAGATGAAAGCGCCGATATCGGTCTCGAGCGCGACGGCGCCCGCGGCATTGATGCCCCACGCCTTCACATCGGTGGCGCCCTTCACCTTGATGGCGGTAAAGTTGTTGGACGCGGTATCCAGCACGAAGCTGTGCGTACGGCCCGCGCGGTCCATCCATTGGCCGACGGCTTCGCCGCCATCATTGATCCCCTCCAGTTCGGTCGCGACTGCGCGCTTCACCGGATAATCGACGATGGTCAGAACCTTATTCGTCACCATGAAGCCGTGCTGCGGCGGCCTGAAATAAGAACCAACGACTGTGCCTGCGCTGTTCATGCCCCGCGCGCTACTCGCCTGATGGACGTCCGAGATGGTCACATCCGAACGCCATTTTCCGTTCTGGCCGACGAACGCGACCGTGTGATGGATGTTCGGATTCCAGTACGTCCCGGCGAACCTGTCATCGCCATTGCTGAACCCTTGCGCAGAGCCCGCGAGATCAATACCCGTGCGCGTGACGGAGAGGATCGTTCCGTCCGTCTTGCGTTCAAAGATGGGTTGCGCGCCGGCATCGCCCGATTGCGAATTGGAGAGGCCAGTTATCAGGCCGTCATCGCTGATGCCGCGCGCCTGCGTGCCGCCTTCGCCAGCATCAAAGGTCGTGTAGCTGCCGTTCTCACCGAAGAAACCATGCTCGATATCGTCCGAGCCGATGAAGCTGCCGACGAGCACGTTGTCGCTGTTGATTCCGTAAACTGTCGTCGATTTAGAATTCGGCACGGACGTGACGGGGACGAGAACCGCGGCCTGCCCCGCGGACATAGACACACAAGCCAATGACGCAAGAAGCAACGAACGCCAACCGGGCATGAAATCCTCTGAGGAACGGTGTCCGGCGAGACATGCGAATGCCGGACACCGACGTCAAGGGATGGCTGCCCCGCGAAGTTCGCAGAGCCCGTCAACTAGTGCGAATCCGTGCGTTTTTACTCCGCCGTCTGATAGGTGACGTTGAAGGTTGCGTCGATCGGGTTGCCGCCCTGTTTGAAGCACTGCACGTCGATCGGAAACCATTCGATCACATTGCAATAGGCATTCGAGACCGCGCTCTTATCGCTCGTCACCAGAACCAGCGACGAGGTGAAGCTCGGCAAACTGTCCCGGAAGTTCACCGAGTAGGTGCCCGCCGCAGTCTTCTGCGATGTCATCGCGCCTGCGCGCAGCGTACTAAAGGCGAACGGCTTATAGACATTGTAGGCATGCAGGCTCTTGGGCTTGTGCGCATAGCCATAAGCTCCCTTTGAATGCTTTTCGGTCGTGAGCCCATACGGCTCATGCAGCGTGTAAGCCAGGCTGAACATCTTGTCGGCCGCCGCGCCGTGATCGTCGAAGCACGCGACGCTGACAAAAGTTTCGGTCGCGCCGCTCTGCCAGCCATTCGCACCGATCTTGCAGCGCGCACCGGCGCCGCTGGAATCCACGGCCGTGACCTGCACATTGCCTCCGGACTGAACGAGCCCCGGAAGATGCGCGACATAGTCACCGGTACCGTTGCGGGTCACGCTGTTGGGCGTGCCGGTGGCGTTATAGTTGAAGTTCGCATTCGGCGTGTAATTCGCCGCACCCGGCTGGTCGGCGAGCAGATACGCCATACTCTTGTCCGCGCTATTGCCGACCGGCGCCGAGCGCTGCTGGTACAGAAGCGTGAAGTAGCTGTTCTGCGGATCGCCCTTCGCGCCGAAGCATTGCACCGAGGCTTCGGCGATACCGTGAAAGCCCTTGATCCAGCCCGTCGACTGGCAATAGCCGCTGGTGCCGTAGGCTGTGATCTGTACGTTGCTCGGGTCATTGCCCGCGAGCCCATCGAAATCGACGAGATACTGTCCTTGGCTCAACGGCGTCACCGTGATGGAGCCGCCAGTCGAATTGAAGCTGTAGCTCGTATCGGGCGTATAGGGTCCACTCGCATCCGGCTGATCGGCCCACACCCAGCCAACCTTGTTGGTGGCATGTGCAGCGTCGGCCCCAGCAAGAACGAAGAGCCCGGCGAGCGCACTCAGGGCACTGTTGCGGATACGCGAAGAAACAACGGCGGACATTCAAACCTCTCTGCATTCCGGCGCACACAAACGCGGCCGGATTCGCGCGGGAGGCTAGGAAAAGCGGGGCAACGCGTCTTGGCGGCTAGCGCCGCGAACATTGTACTGAGGCGACATTCTGGGCGGGAAACGACATCCCGCTTGTCCGGAAACGACGCGGCTTCTGAAGCAGAAGGCAAAAGAGCCGGGCTTGCCCGGCTCTTCGTAGGAAAGCGCCTCGCCCTAGTGATGCATGCTCATGTTCATGCTCATCGGTTTCGAGCCGAAGAACAGGAAGAAGTTTGACGGCGCTTCGATCGCATGACCTGCGTTCTCGGCGGTTTTCAGCTTGGCGACAGAGGTTATGCCGCTGCTGCCGTCCTGCACCGGCCAGTCGCTTTGCTGCATAACCAAGACCGGGATCACCTGCCACCATTCCGCATTCAGGCTTATGTCTTCATCATCAAGCACGTGGCTATGGTTGGGTGTCGGTACGAAGACATTCGCGGTCGGGGGATTGGCGATCAAGCCAAGAGACGCAAGCACCGGCGCCAGATCGACACGCGACGCATGCATCGTGCAGGTCCCGGGGCGAGTGCCGGGGTCAGGGCACTGCGTATAAACCTTCGGCGTAGATTTGAATCCTTCCGGGATCGCGCCGAACAGTTTGATCAAGGTCGCGCCAAGCTCTTTTCCGCAAATCGTTCCGGGCACGACGTCCTTGCACGAGATTGCATCGCCGGGGTTCTGATCGTTGTCGGTGGAGAACATCGGCACGAGAACGTAGAGGGGATCCGTCGTCGTGCTGGCATTTCCGGCTTTCCCCGGCGGATTGATCGACGGATCAATGCCGGCCTGGCAGATAGGAATTTGCAGCTCGTTTGGATCGCTGGCTGCTCTCCGGTTCTTGAAGTCGAGATTGTCCCCCGGCTGATCAGTACAGTCGAAGCTCTGCGTGTATGTGAACGTCAGCACCTTATCGGCGCCGAAACCTTCGGTCTGATTGGACCGAAGAGTTCCACCCTGTGCGTATGAGGCTGTAGCAGTCGAAACGAGGGCGAGACTGATCATCGCCCCCCAAACCAATCTCTTCATTGCTTCCTCCATGGAAGCCCCTTCGCAAGCACTACGGATGGCGCTGCAAAAAAGTTTGCGCCCGAGAAAACTATTTTGGAGAAATTCTGTACGGGATCGAACCGGGGTTGTGGAGATTCACAAATGTGATGTCGAACGAACTACCGTGCGGCCGGCCGGATGAGGTTGAGTATCGCTCGCTTTGATCGGATGCGTTGCGATCAGCCGCGTGACGGCTACCGCTGCGCCGCGATCACCGGGCCTGCTCGTTTGTACGGGGGAATGGCGCACCCGATAGGATTCGAACCTATGACCTTCGCCTTCGGAGGGCGACACTCTATCCAGCTGAGCTACGGGTGCCCGAACGGAGCTATAGACCAGCGCCGCGCGATTTGCACTACGCTTGGCCGGGCTGGTAAGCGGTTCGCGCGATATCGCACCTGCACGCCATCTTTCTGAGTCCGACATGAAATCCTATCTCCCGCGTTCCTGGATCAGTCCCAAGCTTGTCCCCGGAAAATCGAAGATCCACGGCAATGGCGTCATCGCGGCCGAACCGATCAAGGCGGGCGAGAAGCTGATGGAGTTCGGCGGCGAGATCATCTCGCCCGAAGATTTCGAGACCGATGTCTATCGCATGCGCTCGATCTGGCAGGTGGGCGAGGGCGTCTATCTGGCGCTGCGCGAAGACGATCCGGTTCCGAGCATCGATGAGAACCTGAACCATTCCTGCGATGCGAATTGCTGGCTTCAGGGCGAGGTCGACCTGGTTGCGCGCCGCGACATCGCTGCGGGCGAAGAAATCACGCTGGATCAGGGCACCTGGAATTTCGAAGAAGACGAATATGTCTGGGATCAGGATCATTGCACCTGCGGTGCGAATGGATGCCGCAAAGCACTGACGCACAATGACTGGCAATTGCCGCTGGTGCGGGACCGTTATCGCGGCCACTTCCATCCCTTTGTACAAACCCTGATCGACAAAGGCCGATAATGAACCGTGGCGGCCCATCAAGGAGCCGCCACGGCATCACACGCTTTAGAATGGCGCGATCGAGGACGACGCGTGTGCAATCGTCATTTCAGAGCCGACCGGCAAGCCTAAGAGATTGGCCGTTGTGATCTTGATGTGCAGACCGTTCACTGCAACGCTGCCGTCATTGTGAATCGTCTGTTCGTTGACGATCACCGTGCCCAGCAACGGTAGAGGCAGGCTCGTGTTCGGCGGCACGTTCAGGGGAACGGTGACACCCGCAACGGTGAGACCCGTAAATCCCGAGCCATCGGCCGATCCTGTCACCACACCGTCCTGAAGCGAGGATTGTGCGACGGCCTGAACGGTTCCGACGGTGATAAGTCCGCCTAGAAGGTTGAGGCCTGATGCGGTGGCCGTTGTCCGCGAAACAGGAATTCCGCCCTCCGTGCCGCCGAACGCCGTCGTCTCACCGTCGCCCATCGAGAAGTTATTTCCAGCGTTCACACTCGAACTGCTGTTAGTCTTCGTTTTGCCGGAAGTTCCCTGACAACCGAGCGCAAGGAATGCCGAACGGCCGATCTTGTTTTCGAGAACGCCGCCGAGATTGTCGTTGCCCGCCGCGGCATAAGCAGCACCGCCGAACATCGACGCAGGCTGCTTGCGCCGGAAGCCGGCCACGGCATGCCCGACGACGATGCGCGCACCGACAGCCAGACCGAGACTGTTCTTGGTCGCGACATCAATCGTGATCATATCGACCGTAATCGAGCCTGCGCCCTTCATCGTGCCCACTGGTGTGACCTTGTAGAGCGTCACCGTGCCGATGCTCGGCAAAGGAAGCACCGTGTTCTCGGGGACATTCGCTGGAATCGACTGACCGGCGACGACGAGGTTTGCGAGCTGTGACCCATCGGGCGCCGCCGTCATCGCTTTCGTCGTGGCGTTGACGGTGGCTACCGCTTTGATCGTGTCGGCTGTGATCATGCCACCCATCACGTTCAGGCCGCTGATCGTCGATGTGTTCTGCACCTGTGCCGTGGTTGCCGTCTTCAGCGTGAAGGCAGTGCTTTGCGTCGTGCCTGCCATCAGCACGCTGCCGCTGTCCCCGGCGGAAAGACCATCCACTTCGGTGGTCTGAATCTCGCCGTTCGTGCCGTTGCACGGACAGCCCTGGAACGCAGACCTACCAAGAGTTGCAGCGATAACGCCGGCTTTGACATTCGCAAAGCTGGCATAGGCGTTGCCGTTGAACGAGCCTTTGAGATCGGCTGCCGCGGCCGGAATGGCAACAAGACTCAATGCGAGCAGGCCGCCAGCAAAAAGTACGAGAGTGCTTTTCTTTCGATTCTGCTTGGCTCTTAGAGAATCTGTGTGCGCCAGAGACGGGACGCGCATCTGTGACAATGCAAACATGATCGATCCTTTCCGTTCGGATCCCTCTTCCGGATATCGGAAGGTAAGATCGCGATGACAGGAACAACCATCGCGGGAAATAGGATAACGAATATCAAATAATAGTTGTATCCAGATGATCAACTATCGGTAGAGTCGTGAACTCAATAAGAAATGGTTGCGCCAATCGCTAAAGTTTTAGCGATCAGATCGTGCATCGACATATGTGCGCGGCGTTGCGAGAGGCGCGTTATCCGCCGTGTCGTGGAAACACGCGGATGATCGCCATCATGCCCATGTCCTCGTGATCGAGGATGTGACAGTGATAGACGAAATCGCCAACCGTCGGGCCGCGGAAGTCGAGCTTGACCTTGATACTCGTCGGCGTGCCTTTGCCATCCCAATACGGCACCTGAAACACGTCATAGAGCTGCTGCTTGCTCTTGGGGATATCGACACCGTTGATCGCTTCCACCAGGAAATGGATCTGGTGCATGTGGAATTCATGCACTTCGGCGGTGCGGTTTTCGATCGTCCACTCTTCCACCGCGCCTTGGTTCGTGATGATCGCCGGCGGATTGTTCGGGTCGTAGGGCGTTTCCTTGTCGCCATCGACGGTGATGAAGAAGACTGTGTTCTCGATCTCGCCGTTGTGGGGCGGATTCTCTTCCGAGAAATACAGTTTGCGTTCGGCTGTCACCTTCGCATTGGCGAGATCGTCGAAGCGCATGTGACCGGCAAGTGCTGTCTGCTCAGCAGCTTTCGGCAGATGCGCCGGCGCGTCACTGGCCACGATCTTTGCGAGCGGACGCGCAGGGTTGCTGTCCGACGCCCGGCCGCCATCGATGGCATCCGTTGAAAGCATCGCGACGGTGCTGGATGAGGAAGGCGCGGCGACAATGAATTCCGCGCGCGCGGATGGCGGAAGCAGGATGTCGGTTTGAGTCACGATCCTGCCCTGACGCTTGCCGTCCTTCGATCCTGTCGGCACGCCGTCGAACGCGACGATCTGCAGGGGCTGCGCGACGCCGTCATAGAGGACCTTGATATCGAAGATCGTGTTGGCGCCGGCGTTCACCACGCGCCAGAACTCATGACTGCCCTTCTGCATACGAATGACGCCAGGAATGTAGCGGCCATAATTCACCGGCACGTAGTTCACGGAAACATCCCAATTGGGAACGGGCTTGTCGGGATTGGATCCTGCATTCGATTGCGAGCCGAGACGCTGATCGCGTAGCACCAGATAGCGCTCCGGCAATCCCGCGACCGCGGGCTGCACATTGGCGATACCTTCGACCTCGATCGCGCCAGTCGAACCGCCCTGCAACGCAACGGACGAAATACCGTGCACATGCGGATGATACCAATAGAGTCCCGGCGGCTCATCTTTCGGGATGTGCAGCGTGTAGGTGAAGGTCTCGCCCGAATTGACGAGTGTGCGGATGACCTCGTCGCTATGGCATTTCGGCGCCGTGTTGGTGCCGTGGAAATGCATGTTGATCGACGTGACCGTCATATCCGGGCTGCCGCAGACCGTCGTGTCGTTCGACGCACGCTCCACCGGTGCGCCAGGCACTGGCGGCAGCATATTGTTCAGCGTGATGTTGATCGTGTCGCCGGGATTGACGTGCAGCGTCGGCGATTCCTTGCCGTCATCGGTGACGAAGCAGAACAGCGTGCGGCCAAGCTTATCGACAGATGTGAAGTAGTTCATCGTGACGTTGAGCACGCGATCCTGGCTGAAAAGATCGGGCGGCGGCAGCACATCGCTGCCGACAGCGGGGCGCGGGCAGGTGTCGCCACCGGGTTGCGACGCGGAAGCAGCGCCGGGCACCAGCGCGCACAGGATCAACAGCGCCCCACCAAAATAGCTTTTCATGGCCAACTCCACCCACGTTCAACAAGATGAGAATGACACCAAATCGCGACAAAGGGAAAGAAAGCAAAAAGGCCCGCGTTACGGCGGGCCTCTTCACTGTTGTCGTTCAAGAACGCCGCGTTATGGAGCGGTGTAGTTTCCGGTGCTGCAGCCGCCGTTGCCGCTGTTGTTTGTGGTCAGCCAGTACTGCGTCACGGTCCAGTGGTTCGAACCCTTGGTGAGCTGGCCGCTGCCACCGCACTTGTCACCGACCTCGAAGCCATCGGCGTCGTTCCAAGCCTGCGGGAAGTCGGGGAAAGAACCCGGCGTCGGAACGTTGTCCGTCGTTGCTTCCGCGAACTCGTGGCTGGCCGCGAAGGTCACCGATGAGATGCTCGAATGGCAGTCAGGTTCGACTGTATAGAACACGTTCCTCCGGCTCAGCGTGGTGTCATCGGTCGCGAAGTGATAGGCGCCGAAGTCCTGGCACGACGTCAGACCGTCAAGCGTGATCGTCACCGTCGACGGGAAGTAGATCATGTAGAGCGTGTTCAGATCTGCGGCCGGCAATTTGCCCTTCTTGATCTGGCGCTTCAGTTCCGTCTGAACGTCATCGTCCGTCAGGTTTGTGTTCTGATTCTTCGGATTGATCTGGATCTGGCCAAGATAGGATCCGCGGCCGATGATCTGCTTCGTGCTCTTATGACCGTTGATCGCCGTCTTGCCCTTCGTGCTGTAGATGCCCATCTGGTCGATATAGGTCGACTGCACCATCGCGTCGGAAAGGCCGTCAGCAGCGGTCGCGATCGACGGATTGACCGCACTGCCCCAAAGCACGTTCACGACTTTAACCGCGGTGAACACCGAGCCGCCGTAATAGAACACCTGTCCGTTCGGCGGCGGGATTTCGTGCTTGTGCTTCTCAAGGTACTGCTTGGTCGGCATGATGTGGTAGCCGCCATGTACGGTGTAGGCCTGTGCCGATGAACCGGCGAGGCTGAGTGCGGCGGCCGCAGCCGCGCAGACAGCAAAATTACGCAGAGACGCAAGCATTGGAATCTCCCCTTGGGTGGTGCGAGCGGATGTGCCCGCTGCTGACGAGAGAATGAGAGGCAGGTTACAATTTGGCAAGCGGATCAAATACCTGCGACGTAGTTGCGTATGAGTCGCAAAATTTTCGGGAACTTTGTGTCAGTTCAGCGCAATCATCAGCGCGGACGCATCGACTGACATTTGGCCAGTCGGATTTTCGATCAGAATTGCATCGCGGGCGCGCAGCGTCAGAGATTCCGTTCCTACGCGCGCCTTGCAATCTGACAGTACGACGACAATCAGATGGCGTGCCGAGGGCGGCTTAATTTCGCCGGCGATCCTGCTGACAGTCGCTGTGCATCGGGCGCGGCGCGTCATGACATTCAGATCAGTAACCGCACCGCCGAGTGGCGTGCCGTGGCAGGGCACGTCTCCCGGAAATGCGAATGGTGCGCCGTGCGAATCGAGCTCGACAATCCGATCCGCAAAAGCGAGCGCCATGCGTCCATCGAGGATCGTGAGAACGCGATCGATGTTTTCGAACACCGAGAACGGACCTTCGTCGCGCACGTCTGCAATACTGATGCGCCAGTCGAAATTGTCGAAGCCCGATCCTTGCGGACAGATCGCGACTTCGCGCGTGATGCCGCCGCCGTTCTTCCACGGCACGGCCACACGATCGGCAGCCCGAAGAACGCGGATCACGCTTTACTCGCCGCGAAGTTCATGCACGCCACAAGCACATTTTTCAGCAACGCGCGCAGATCAGCCACACGCGCATCGCTGTAGGGCGTAGGCCAATTCGACTCGGTTGGCACATCGGGCTCGTCCATATAGCCGCGGCAAGCCAGTTCGAGCTGAATCGCGTGAACGCCCGCCTCCGGCTCTCCGTAGTGCCGTGTCGTCCAGCCGCCTTTGAAGCGCCCGTTCACGACACGCGTATAAGCCGGCGAGGTGCAGGCGGCTTCCACGGCGTCCGTCAGATCGAGCGAACAGCTCTTGCCGCCGTTGGTGCCGATGTTGAATTGCGGAAGCTCGCCGTCGAACAGGCGCGGGATATTCGAGCGGATCGAATGCGCGTCGAACAGCACGACACGGGCGTGCTTGTCGCGCAGTCTGTCGATCTCACCGCGAACGGCATTGTGATACGGCGTGAAATAAGTCTCGCGGCGGCGCGCGATCTCGGCATCAGACGGATCTTTTCCGCTTCGATAAAGCGGTTCGCCGTCAAAGGTCGTGGTCGGGCACAGCTCTGTCGTCGCCTGTCCAGGATAGAGGGAGGCGCCTGACGGATCGCGATTGACGTCGATCACGCTACGCGAGAACGGCGTGCGTACGGTGGTCGCGCCCATGTCCTTCGCGAATTCGTAAAGGCGATGCACCCACCAATCCGCGTCGCGCCGCGCCAGCCAGGGCGAGACGAACGCGCCTTCGATATCGGCGGGGATATCGGTGCCCGTGTGCGGAAAGCTCACGATCAGGGGAGTTTCGCCGCGGTGTACTTCCAGCCAATCCATTGGCATAGAGTGCGCAAATGGACCGTTCCAATCAACATCTCTGGTTCGAACAGGCGCTGTTGGCTGATGGCTGGGCGCGGAATGTGCGCCTGACGATCAGCGTGGGGTCAATCGCGCGTATTGAAAACGGTGTGGCGCGGGCCGCAACAGATGAAGCACACGCAATCGCGATTCCGGGGCTTCCCAACCTGCACAGCCACGCGTTCCAGCGCGCGATGGCGGGACTGACCGAAACGCGCGGACCGTCGAACGACAGTTTCTGGACCTGGCGCGAGCTGATGTATCGTTTCGTGGCGACGCTCAACCCGGATCAGTTTGAAGCGATAGCCGCGATGGCATTCGCGGAGATGCTTGAGAGCGGATTCACCCGCGTCGGTGAATTTCACTATCTGCACAAGAACGTCGATGGCACGCCTTATGCGAACCCTGGCGAGATGGCGGCGCGTGTCGCGAACGCTGCACGCGAGACCGGCATCGGGCTGACCTTATTGCCTGTGTTCTACGCGCATTCCGGCTTCGGCGGTCAGGCGCCCAAGCCCTCACAGCAACGCTTCATCCATGACGTCGATGCCTTTGCACGCTTGCTGGATGCGAGCCGCAAGGCCGTGGCTGATATCGATGATGCGATTGTCGGCGTCGCGCCGCACTCGCTGCGCGCGGTGACACCGGAAGAATTGACGCAAATCGCGAAGCTCGCAAATGGCGCACCGATCCATATTCATATCGCGGAGCAAACCAAAGAAGTCGAAGACTGCGTCGCCTGGTCGGGGAAGCGTCCAGTCGAATGGCTGCTTGCGAACAATACCGTCGATCAACATTGGTGCCTTGTGCACGCGACGCACATGACCGCGCGGGAAACGCGCGACATGGCCCACAGCGGGGCGGTCGCGGGATTATGCCCGATCACCGAAGCCAATCTCGGCGACGGGATTTTTCCGGCGACCGATTTTCTGCGCGAAGGCGGACTCTTCGGTGTCGGTTCCGATTCCAACGTGCTCATCGATGCGGCGGAAGAACTACGCCTGCTGGAGTATGGCCAGCGCCTGTCGCAGCGCAGCCGCAATGTGCTCGTAGACACAGAGGGGCAACACACCGGCGCGGAGATTTTCCGTTGCGCGTTGAACGGTGGCGCGCAGGCGCTCGGCGCAGGCGAGCCGGGATTAAAAGTTGGAAACAGCGCCGACATCGTTTGTCTGAAATCAGACCATCCGGCGTTGTGGAACCGCAGCGGCGATGCGCTCCTCGACAGCTGGATATTTGCGGCGCGCAGCGCTGTAGATCATGTTTGGCGGCGCGGAAAGAAGGTCGTGTCGGGCGGCCGCCATGTTGCGCGTGAGAAAATCACGGCGCGCTATCGTGACACGCTCAACACGATAATCGGTAAAATTTGAATCAAACACGCCGCCATCGGTAATCGAATTCCAACACCTTCACTTCATCATTAAGCCAAGGGTCGCTTTACCAGCCGGGCGACCGTCCGGCGGGGCGATTCAGCGAGTGGTGGGTTCGCGCCGATGGCGCCACGCAGCAGTACGGGATTTGCGAAAAAGCCGCCCGCGCCGGTCGAACCCGTGCGCGTCGAGCAGCCCGCACGTCCGCTGCCCGAAGAACAGGAAATCCCCGATCCGATCGCGATCGATCTCGCGCCGCTTATAGCGCCTTACAAAAGGCAGGGACGCATCTCGCTGCGTGTCGAACGCCTGCCGCATCGCGCGCGTCTTTCGCACGGTCAGATCAATGGCGATCGTTCGTTCTCGCTGGCACTCGATGAACTCGACGGATTGCAATATCTGCCGCCGCCAGGCGGTGGCGATCCACCGACGCTCAGCATCCGCGTTATCCGCGTCGGTTCGGGCGATGCAAGCACGCTTGCGGTGCTCGACTATCCGGTTTCGCCGGAGACGACGGGCGTGGGTGCCGCCGCGCTAAACGATAGCAAGGAACAGCGTCGTCTGCGCGACGAGATCGTCAAACTCAAAGCACTGCTGCAGGCGCGCGACAGCGAACTCGCCGATGTGCAGGCGACCGTCGACAAGGTGAAGGGTGCAGCACCCCAGTCGGTATCTGAGCCTCCGGCTGCTGAGGTCGACGTCACCGCGCTTCGGGCCGAATGGGAAGCGGGCGTCGAAGACCGCATCGCCGAAGCCGTGCGCGAAACCGCTGCACGCTTCGAAAACCAGCGCGATCTTGCCGCGAGCGGTGAGGCGGAGCGGCTCGCTGCCTCCGAAAGCCTGATCCGCGACCGCGTGACTGCCGAACGAGAGCGTGTGCAGAAAGACGCCGATGCCGCGCTGAGGAAGGCGGAGAAGGATTGGAAAGCCGCCGAAACCGCGCGCGCCGCTGCTGCAGACGCAATCTGGCAGAAGCGCGTCGATAAAGCGCTGGCCGATACCCAGACGCAGGCGCAGTCACGCGCGGCGAACGATGCCGAGTTGCGCACGTTGCGTGACGATCTATCAAAGGCGAAGAAAGCTCTGGAAGAGAGCGCAGCCGATCTTGCACGCGAGCGTGCGGCCAAGAACCAGACCCGCGACGGCGCGCTGAAGCAACAGGCGGCCGACATCGATCGGCTGCGCGCGGAACTGGCCAAAGCAAAAGCGGAACGCGACGAACGCGACCGGCTGCTCGCACAGGAACGCGATGCGGCGAAGCTGTCGCGTGGCGAAATCGAAAGACAGCTGAGCGCCGAGCAGGACCGCCTGCGCGATGAACTGACAAAGCTCAAAATCACACTGGTCGAGCGCGAGACCGAACTGACGCGCGAAAAAGCAGCGGTAAAAGACGCTCGCTCCCAGGCAGACGCTCTCAAGGGCATGGAAGGCGAGCCGCAACGGCTGCGGGAAGAGCTTTCGAGACTGAAGGCCGATGTGGCGGAGCGCGACAAGAGCGCGGCCAAAATGAGTTGGGAGCGGCAGGCTGAACGGAGCAGCGCCGACGCAAAACTTACCAAGTTGAGCGAAGAGCTGGCCAAGACACGCGCCGCGCTGTCGGGGCGCGAGAGCGAGCTGAGCGATCTTCGCACCGGCGCGAAGCAGATCCGGGCCGAGGCCGAGAACCTGCGCGGCGACAGTGCCGAGCTGAAGCGCGTGGCCGCAGAACTCATCCAGGTCAAAGCATCACTTGCGGTGCGCGAGGCGGAACTGGCCGGTGCGCGTAGCGCAAATGAAGACGAGCGCGAACGGCTCCGCCGCGACGCCGATAGCTCGCTGTCGGACGCGAAGAAGGTCTTTAAGGAAGGCGAGGCCGAGCGTCTTGCGGCCGCCGAAGCCGAATGGCGCAAGCAATCCGATCTCGCCATCGCAGAGGTTGTCGCGCGTCTGCATGATGCCGAAGCAAAGGCCCGCGAAGGCAGCGATCAGGGCGAAAAGGCTGGCGCCGAATTGGCGCGCCTCAGAGACGACCGCGCCAAGCTGAAATCCCAACTGGCCGAACGCGACAACGATCTGCTGCAGGCCAAGCTTTCACAAGAACAGGCCCGCGAACGCTGGAAGCGCGACATGGACGAGGCGCTTGACAAGGCCCAGCGCGCCTGGAAGGCCGATGAGACCGCACGCATCGCGGCATCGGAGGCGATGGCGAAGGACCACAACACCATCGCGCTCAACGAGACCACGGCGCGGCTGAAACACACCGAGACCCTTCTCGCCGAAGCGAAGTCTCACGTCGAAACCCTCCGCCGCCGTGGCGATCCCGAGGATGTGGCGCGCTTAAGGAAAGACTTCGCGTCGGTTCAGGCCGAGCTTGCCCGCCGCGAGCAGGAGATCATGGATTTGCGCTCGGATCACGAGATCGAGCGCGTCCGTTTGGCGAATGAAGCCCGCGACCGGGTCCAGCACGCCGATGTGCAATGGCATGAGGCGAATTCCGACGACGAGGAGCGGGCCCAGCGCGCGCAGAACCTCCGCGGGATCATTCGCATCGTGGTCATGGCCGCGGTCTTCGCCGTGCTTGCGGTCGTCGGCTACTACAAGATCGCGCCGATGGTGACCGAGCAGGCAGCAACCATGTTCGACCTCGACCTCAGCACGTCCGCACCCGCACCCTCTGCAGCGGCAGCGACAGCTGTGGCGCCCCAGCCCACCGCCATCGTGACCAAATCGGTGAATCTGCGCGACGGCCCTTCGACCACAACGGCAGTGATCGGATCGCTGCCGCGCGATGCCCGCGTGATCGTGCATGAGCATCAGGGCAATTGGGTCCACATCGAGACACAGGCCAACGGTACCGCAAAAGTGGTTCAGGGATGGGTCTTCAATACCTTCGTGAAGGATAATCCATCCAGCGCGAACACCACGCCTGCTGCCCCGAAGAAATAGCCGTACGGTGTGTCTTCCTGGGGGTTGATTTTCCTCGCAGGCGGGATCATTGGAGCAAGGTCCCGATGGACGCGAGCGCTGTCCCGCACCCACCGAGACGATCCGACAGAACGATCAGCCTTGGGTTTTCCGCGATGCATCCGTCCTCCACGGCGCCGCAGCACGCACCCCCCATGCCCGCGCAGAGCGTGCATGCGGTGACGCCTGTGCAGCCGGTTGTGGAGAACAACACCATCCGCGGTATCGAGCGTATCATCACCTGGATCGGTTCGCCAATTTCGCTGGTCATTCACACCATCATCTTCATCGGCTTCTTCACCGTTTCGTTTTTGAAATGGGTGTCGTGGGATCTGATGTTCGCGGTGCTGACGAACGTCGTGTCGCTGGAGGCGATCTATCTGGCGATCTTCATTCAGATGAGCGTCAACCGTCAGGCCGCGAGCCTGAAGGAAGTCGAGGAAGACGTCGGCGACATTCAGGAAGACATCGAAGAGCTGGGCGAGAACGTCGAAGAGCTCGGTGAGAACGTCGAGGAACTGGGCGAAAACGTCGAAGATCTGAAGGAAGATGTCGAAGACATCCAGGAAGACATTGGCGAGATCGGCGAGGACGAGGAAGACGAAGTCCGCGACAAGAAGCAGGCCGAGATGATCGAGGCGCTGACCAAAGACGTCAAAGCGATGCTCAAGCACCTCGAGACACTGAAGGGCAAATAGCGAGGGCTATTGATTTGAATCGTGGATGACCATGTGCAGGGTCTCGGTCATCTTGCCCTTGTTTCCGAAGTCCCAAGTTCCGCCATAACCGATATCATCGACTCGCCAACCGGCGGGCGTCGCAACCAGATAGACTGTGTCGGTCCAGCTGAACGGCTTGTCTTTCGGATTGTTCGTCTTGCCCGGATCGTAGGTCAGCAATACCGCGCAATGGCCTGTTTTCGCATCGCCTGTACACGCACCCACCTTGTAAGCGGTCGCGCCTTCGAAGTTGGAAGTGAACAGATCGCCTTCCACCAGCGGCGGCGAATCCTTGTTGGCTTTGGCGAATTTGTCCTCGGCCTCATCGCCTTTCTTTAGAATCGCATCGAGCGCGGGCGAAATGAACGGCTCATATTTCGCGCGATCCTTTGCGTCCGGGATTCCATCGGACGGATGAAAGGTCGAATAGGCGCCATAGAATCCGCCGACAACCCTCGCCATATCGTCCGTGCCGGCAGCGAGCGAAGTGCCCGCTCCGGCAAGGACAAAGACGCACGCGAGACGGATCTGTTTCACGCGCGCGACTTCAGGAGATCGCGAATTTCGCGCAGCAGGACCACGTCTTCGGTCGGCGGCGGGACGGCTTCGGGTTCTTTCGGCGGTTCCGTCTGCAAGCGGTTGATCCCGCGGATGAGAACGAACAGCGCAAGTGCCACGACCAGGAAGTTGATGACCGTATTGAGGAAGACGCCATAGTTGATCGTGACCGCGCCGGCCTTTTGCGCATCGGCCAGGGTCGCTGCGGCAGGCCCCTTCAGCGTGACGAAGAAATTCGAGAAATCGATTCCGCCCATCGCGTAACCGATCGGCGGCATGATGATGTCCTTGACCAGCGACGCGACGATCGCGCCGAAGGCAGCACCGATGACGACACCGACGGCGAGGTCGATGACATTTCCACGCATGGCGAATTTCTTGAATTCGGCAAACATTCGAAGCGCCTCCCAAGGTTCCGGGAAAGGCTAGTCGCGTGCGCGGCGCTCAACAAGCCACATCAATAGGAGCCCGGTCGAGGCGCCCAATACGGCACCGAGCGAATTGGCGACCTCGTCCAGCACGTCGGCGTCGCGGCCGGTCATCCCCTGGACAATCTCCAGCAATCCGCCGAATACGATCAGGCCCAGTACTGCCAGAACCAGCGTCCGCCGCGATTTGAGCGACCACGCCGCCATACCCGCCAGCCCGAAATAGGCCGTGAAGTGGAGCAGCTTGTCCCAGACATGGGTTTCGAGATGTGGCGGCGAGGGCGTGAGTTCGCCCCATGTCACCAGAATGACAGCCGGCCAGAACAGCCACATCGCCACGCGATGCAGAAATTTCACGAATGCGCGCATGCCTCAGCCCTTACGATGGCTGAGGCTAAGAATTGATTGCGGCGTGTTTCAGGCGGTCTGCGCGTTCGCAGCAACGACACCTGCAGCGACAGCGTCGGGGACGGTGATTTCGAACGACGTGCCGAGACTCGACGACTGAACATCGAGCGTGGCGTGCAGTTCTTCGCACAGACTGCGAATGACGCGGAATCCGAGATCGCCGTCTCTCTTCGGATCGAAGCCTTCCGGCAGTCCGACGCCATCATCATCGACCGTAAGAACAAGCACGCCGTTCTTGGCATCGCACGTCACCGTGAGCCGGAGAGGCACGCCGGCGGGATGCGCGTATTTCAGTGAATTGAGGATCAACTCATTGACGATCAACGTCAGCGGCTGAACGTACCGCGTCGGTACCATGCAATTGCTGTAGCGATAGTCGATATGAACCGGCTGCTGCTCCGATGAGAACGCGGCGATCAGGCCGCTGCAGATTTCATGCAAGTGCGGACCGAAAACGACGACGCCCTCGGGCATCTTGGCCAGGCGGTGATGGACCTGGGCCACGGTCGAAATGCGGGCGGCAATTCCGTCCAGCAGAAGACGTGTCTCGGCCGGCGAGTAGCTCTTACCGGTCTTGCCGATGGCATTGGCCTGAAGCCGGACTAACCCGCCCAAAAGAGCAAGGCTATTGCCGATCCGGTGATCGGCTTCGGTCGCGGCATTCTGGGTTTTAAGGGGCGCTGTACCTGACATGGTGGCCTCCTTTCAGAAAAAAGTGTGCGCTTCCAGCTGTCCTAAATCAACAAATAATCCAATAAAATCAATATTTTACGTTAGCATAGTCGGCATTAATCGGTTTAGCCCGTTTCTACTAACTCGTATGTATTGGAACCAAAGTTCCGGTTGCGTGTTATAGGTAAAACGCGTAACTTACTCACTAAGCTAACTTTGTACAAAACCGAACAGAGAGAAAGGCCATGGCACCCGATCTGACCCGCGGCGAACGCCTCCAAATTATGCTGACGCCCAAGGAACTTGAGGCGGTCGATAACTGGCGTTTTCAGCGCCGGATGCCGAGCCGCGCTGCTGCCGTGCGCGAGCTCCTAAAGCGCGGCCTTGCCGCCGAAGGCTTCGATCTGGCGGATGGCGGCAGCCATTCCAAGGATTTCGGCGTCACCGGTTCATCTTCGAGCAACCCGACCCGGGACCGCGCCGAAAAGGCCGCCAGCGGCGGAAAAAGCGAAGAATAGCGCGCTCTGCGCTTGCCTTTTCTCCCCCATCTCCTTTAGAACGCGCCCTCTTTCGGGCCGACCGGCGTAAGGGCATGCCGTGGCGGTCCCAAATGGAAATCGGAGCCTCGCGCTCTAAGGAGACCAAAATGCCCAAGATGAAGACGAAATCGGGCGCTAAGAAGCGCTTCAAATTCACCGCGACCGGAAAGATCAAGACGGGCAAGGCATTCAAGCGCCACCGCCTGATCAGCAAAACGAAGGGCGCAAAGACCGAGTTTGAGACCATACTCTCGCCTTCTGAAACCCAGCGCGTGAAGCGCTGGATGCCGTACGCGTAAGGGAGGCCAAGAACCATGTCACGTTCACCCCGTTCCGTTGCCTCGCACGCGCGCCGCAAGAAAGTTTTCAAGGCCGCGAAGGGCTTCTATGGCCGCCGCAAGAACAACATCACCACGGCCAACGCCGCGGTCGATCGTTCGCTGCAGCACAACTACATCGGCCGCAAAGAGAAGAAGCGTAACTTCCGCGCGCTCTGGATCCAGCGCATCAACGCCGGTTGCCGCGAACACGGCCTGACCTACAGCCGATTTATCAGCGGGCTCTTGAAGGCCGGGATCGACATCGACCGTAAGGTTCTGTCGGACCTCGCCATCCACGAGCCCACAGCCTTCAAGGCTCTGGTGGATCAGGCCGCGGCCAACGCACCCGCAGCGTCGTAACGTCCGCACTCCATCGGAGCTGAACCGGCCTTGGCAATAGTCCAAGGCCGTGTTTCAAGCCATTCCGATTGGGGTATTTCATGAGTGACGTTCAAGGTCTCGAAAAGCAGATTCTCGAAAGCATCGGCGTAGCCTCAGACGAGGCCGCGCTTGAAGCTGTGCGCGTTGCCGCGCTCGGCAAGAAGGGTTCGATCAGCGAATTGCTGAAGACGCTCGGCGGCATGTCGCCGGATGAGCGCAAGGCGAACGGGCCACTGTTCAACACGCTGCGTGATCGCGTCACCGATGCGATTGCCGCGCGCAAAACGGAATTGTCCAACGCCGCGCTGAACGCGCGCCTCGCTTCTGAGCGCATCGACGTCACGTTGCCCGCGCGTCCTGAAACGCAGGGCACGATCCATCCCGTGAGCCAGGTGCTGGATGAAGTCACCGCGATCTTCGCCGATCTCGGCTTCGCCGTCGCCGAAGGTCCGGACATCGAATTCGACGATTACAATTTCACCAAGCTGAACATCCCCGCCGATCATCCGGCGCGGCAGATGCACGACACATTCTATGTGGCGAAGCAGGCCGACGGCTCGCAGCATGTCCTGCGCACGCACACCTCGCCGGTGCAGGTGCGTACGATGCTGAAGCAGAAACCGCCGATCCGGATCATTTCACCAGGCCGCACCTATCGCGTCGATTCCGACGCGACGCACTCGCCCATGTTCCACCAGTACGAAGGTCTGGTGATCGACGAGAATATCAATCTCGGCCAGCTCAAATGGGTGCTGGAGGAATTCTACAAAGCGTTCTTCGAAGTGAAACAGGTCGAGCTGCGCGCGCGGCCGTCTTACTTCCCGTTCACCGAACCGAGCGTGGAATGGGATCTGCGCTGCGACCGCTCCGTGCCCGGCAAAATCACGTTCGGCACCGGCAATGACTGGCTGGAGCTTGCGGGCTCCGGCATGGTGCATCCGCGCGTGCTGGAGATGTGCGGCATAGATCCCACGAAATATTCCGGCTTCGCGTTCGGCGGCGGTCTCGATCGTCTCGCGATGCTGAAATACGGTATTCCGGATATCCGCCCGTTCTTCGAATCCGATCTTCGCTGGCTGCGCCATTTCGGGTTCGCCGCGTTGGATGTGCCCACGCTCGACGGAGGGCTCAGCCGATGAAGTTCACGCTCTCCTGGCTGAAGGCGCCGCTCGACACCGATGCGGATGCAAACACGATTGCCGACAAGCTCACCGCCATTGGTCTGGAAGTGGAGTCGGTGGAAGACGCAGGCGCGCGGCTG
>Ga0207639_10000109_pt1 | contig 65211 bp, 53 predicted proteins | sample KBSCornC32_FD_184299 | JGI IMG/M metagenome (GOLD analysis project Ga0207639, IMG submission 184299) | Corn rhizosphere microbial communities from Kellogg Biological Station, Michigan, USA - KBS Corn C3-2 (SPAdes) (version 2) | ecosystem: Host-associated > Plants > Roots > Rhizosphere > Soil ... | reverse complement strand
GCCTCACCGAGCTTGCCGCTCCCAACGCCAAGACCGTGTACGCGAGTGGCTGCACCGGCCTCACCGAGCTTGCCGCTCCCAACGCCAAATCCGTGTACGCGAGTGGCTGCACCGGCCTCACCGAGCTTGCCGCTCCCAACGCCGAATACGTGTACGCGAGTGGCTGCACCGGCCTCACCGAGCTTGCCGCTCCCAACGCCGAATACGTGGACGCGAGTGGCTGCACCGGCCTGGCAGAAAAATTCCAGAGCAGTGGCGACATGGAAAAGTTCCTTACCGGCGGCGGAAAGACACTCGCTGAGGTGTGTGCTCCTGAACATTGGAACTGTCACGAATGGACTAACTGCCCCACCGCAGCCGCCTACAACGGCGCAAACTGCATCAGCCAGCTTCCGGCAGACAAGCAGTTTCTAGGATCGCTTTTCATCTCACTCTTCGATGCGGGTCTGCTCAAGAACCCACTGGAAGACGCAACAAAGTCGTAACCTCCGGTTCTTCCATGACCAACATCGAGCGGTATCAACGCCAACTCGACTCCATCACCCGCACCCCGCCGCCACGGCCAGCCCGGACCGGCATCCAGAAGCACTTCGAGGAAGAAAGAGAGAACCATGAAAATCCAACGCATCAAGTTAGAGAGTTTCCGCAGCTACGCCGCGCTTGAGATCGAGCTGCCCAAGCGCATCACCGTACTGCGCGGACCCAACCATGCCGGCAAGTCCACCATCGAGCAGGCCATCCAATACGCCCTCGCCGCCCGCAGTGAAGGCACCAACGCAGCCGGGGCCGGGGCCGACGAGACGCTCATCCGCCACGCCGCCGACATCGCCCGCATCTATCTCGACCTCGAAGTCGATGGCGAGCAGAAGAAGCTGCGCGCCACCCTCAGCCGCAAGACCGGCCGCGCCATCGCCACCAGGGATGCGGACGGCGTGGACACCACGCACCTGATGAACCCGTTCCTCCGCGACAACGCCGATGTCCTCTCCTGCCTCACCAACAGCCGCTACTTCGTAGACCTCAAGCCAGCGGACCAGAAAGACATCCTCTCCCGCATCGTGCTGCCCCAGACCTACGACGGCTGGGACAAGGAGATGATCACCGCCTGCGAGAGGGTCGGCATCCCCACCGGCGCCTTCACCTCAACGCACCCATTTACAGTGATCGGGAAGGCCTACGACGAAGCCTTCGAGATGCGCAAGAACGTCAACCGCGACCTCAAAAACTTCGTCGTGCCCAATGCCGACGTAGCCGATGCGGGCGACGTGGAAGAGGTCAAGTCGAAGCTCAAAGAGCGCCGCGACCAGCTCACCACCGCCCAGACCAGGCGCGCGACTATGCTCGCGGGCGTCGTCAGCCCGGAAATTGTCGCGCAGCGCCGCAAGACGACCGAGGAACGCATCGCGCGAGCCGAACGCAAACTGGCGGAAGAGACGCGCACGCTCACCGAGCATCAGGTCAAGGTCCTCGACAAGAAGGCGCTCAAGGCCAACCAGACGCTCGCCGCCCAGGGCAAACTGGCTGGGGAACTCGATGCGCAGATCGCCACACTCGAGATTGAGAAGAAGACCTGCAAGGTGGCCATCGACCGGGCCGACGCCCTCTCCGACCAGTGCCCAACGTGCGCGCAGGCTATCACGGACGAGACGAAGATGCTCATCGCCAAGCCCCTCATCGACCGCATGAACGCCATCGGCGACGAGCTGAAGCCGCTCCGCAAGCAACGCGAGTCCATCGGAGACTTCGCGCTCGCCGCCACCGCACTCCGCGAGCACGAGATGGCCGAGAAGGAAGTCACGCGCACCACCGAGCGCCTCAACGAAGCCAAGGCAGACCTCGCCGGCGCCAATGCCGACCTTGAAGCCATCGGCGAAGCCCAGGCGGTCGATACCGGCGAAGTGGATGCGGAGATTGCGGACCTCACCCAGCGCATCGAGAAAGGCACCACCATCCTCACTCGCGTTACCGCCGCCAACGAACGCAAGATCGCCTACGATGCCGCCGTCGTCAAGATGAACGCGCTCAAGGAGACATCCGCGCTGCTGGAGAGCCTGGTCGCCTACTTCGGACCCTCCGGGATACAAGCCTCGCTGCTTCAGGTCCACGTGGGGGCCTTCACCGCGTCGATGAACGAGGTGCTTTCCGCGTGGGGCTACGAGTGCGCCCTGTCCTTCGCTCCGGAGTTCTTCTTCGGCGTCGTCACCACCGTGGCCGACAGCGACATCCGCCGCGTCTGGCCGCTCAAGACGTTGTCCAAGTCCGAGCGCTACCGTTTCGCCATCGCCTTCCAGGTCGCGCTGGCCATGCACACCGGCTTCCGCTTCGTCGTCATCGACGAGATGGACATGCTCGACTCTGCCGGCCGCGGCGGACTGATGCAGCAGATCATCGCCTCCGGCCTCGACCAGGCCATCCTCATCGGCACAGACGAGCGCGCCTCCATCACGCCGGGCATGGCCGAAGCCGCCGACTTCTTCATGGTGCAGTCCTCGCTCGCCGACGGCATTCCAACCAGTTCGGTCAACCGCATCAAGGCAGCAATCTAACCCACAGTGAGGAGAGCGTATGGCGATTGCAGTGCTCTAGCGGCGTGGAAGGACACGCTGAGATCGGCGGCACATCGTAGCCGAATACAGAGTGAGAGGCTGGTACGGTTTTCAACCGGGTCCATCCGCAAAGGCGGAACTCCCGTAGCGAAGTATTGAGGGTGGTAGAGCTAATGGGGGCAGAACTGGCAATAACCCGCTCTTGCATCGTCGGAATCCAGCACAGAGCCGGTATCAACTTCGGCTTAGAGCACTGCAATGGCTGTACGAGGGAGAAAAGGAGAAATATATGACAGTTTTCTACAACACAGGCGGCGGCGACATCTACGCAGGTCCAACCAAAGAGGCGGTCATCGCGGAGATGCGTTTCGACATGGGTGACGACTTTGTGGAGGCGGACATTGAAGAAGTGTCAGGCTCTACGAAGATGCGCGTCACAGACGAGAACGAAAGGCCCACGGAGTTGCTCGTAACGTTGGATGAGGAATACGACGAACACCTTGGGGCTTATTGCATTTGCTCGGACAACTGCTAAGGGAGAGACGATGGGAAGCACGGGGAAATTATTTGTTGTGGCCATTTCGATTTGGGCGCTGGCTGCCTTCGGATTCTGCTTAGGCAAAACTCCTAGCCCGATGGACGTGCCGGCGATTCAGGAGGAGTACGGCAACCCCGGCTATCCCGTCTGCGATATGGGAAATTGTGTGTGGGTGGAAAGCAAGGACGGCAAGCGTCGCACCCGTCCAACCTGCGCCGACAAGACGCGCTTCCTGATGACCTCGGAGGACGGGAAGAAGCACTGCATAAGATTGGAGCCACGATGAGCGAGGCAAAGGAACCAACCCCGAGTCCAATAGAGCGCGCGTTGTTTGAGCAACTTGACGGCGTGCATGTCTATTTTATGGAAACGCAACATGGTGAAATAGATGAAAGCGATCAGGGTCGCATTGACGCGCTGAACGCTTATCGCAATGCCTATCCAGAGCATGTCTGTGGTGAAACGACGACATGCCGTGCCGCGATGAGCGACAAACAGAAGACGGGAGCTGCGCCGACGGCGAGAGAAGGGTGCCAATTTAGCTACGGGCTTGGCGTTTGTGGGCATCCTTGCGAGGACGCCATTCACGATGAGGGGGCGGAGCTGTCGTTTCACAAATTTCGGCAAAACGCTGCCGAACCTCTTCCTGCTGAGACGAAGCCCGCTCCCTCTACTCCAGCCCTAATCGAAGCATTCTGTCCAAAATGCAGAATATCCGTATCCAATACGACTGCTGGCGTTCGTGAATGTCCCGTATGTCATGGATATGTAGCAAAGCCCCGGCCTGACTCATCCTCTGCCAGCACAGAGCCTCCAGCGCGAGAGTGGGATATTGCCATTCCCAAAGCCACATCGGCAACGTTGATGATTATAAAAGCAGGGGTGGACATGGAACTCAAGAAGCGCGGATTTTCCAGCACAGAGCAGACGTTTGAGGAAGCATGGAAAGAGATTTATCCCACTATGTGCGACATGAGTATCGGTATGCACAGAGCATTTAAAGAAGTTGCCGAGAAGCTGTGGAACGCAGCGAAAGGATTGAAATGAGCGAAGAGAAAGTTGAGTTGTGCCTGAACGAAGACTGTGACTCAAACCATATCTGCTTCAAACCGAAGGGTCACAAAAGTCCTTGCTATATCCCTGAGCAGCCATCCATGACTAACCAACAACAGCCGTGGTCTGGAGATGGGGGAGAGCGCCGGAAACGTAGTGCTTTCGACGAGATCGTTACGCCTATCATCCTCCCTGAACCAAAGGAAGAGAACCAGCCTAAAATAGGCGAAGATGTTCCAGAAAAAATATGGGGTGAGTTTGGATTAGGGCAGCCCACCTGTCCGCAATGTGGAAATTCTAAGGACAACCCAAGGGAGGACTCCATCGAAAGGATGCTGGTTTGCGGTGATTCGTTTCACGCGCGGCCCGAGCCAAAGGAAGAGAACCAACCTATGAAATTTCACGATTGCGGCGATGAAATGTGTCAGATGTGCAGTAAGTGTAAAGGCTGCGAAGGGTGTGAATGTATCCCATCGACTCGATGCCAAGGCTGTGATGCATTGGCTGAGCTGCTCGGCTCGAACCTTGGCGCAAACACAAAAGGTGTGCAAGTTATCCGAGACCTCGTGGATAGCCTCTCCACCCTCCGCCGCGAACTAAGGGAGATCGTGGAGGCGGGGCTGCCGCCATTAGCTGAACCCTACAGACAACATCCTCCTGTCTATTCCATGATTCCTCCAGAACGGCGAACTAAATGGAAACGAAAGTGGAAAAGGATGGATGAAGAGGACTGCGAACAACATCACTATAAACACTATGAGTGGGAGTGCAGAAAGGTATTTGAAGAACTTGAATGCCGCGAACGCCTACACCACTCCCTGCTTGAGCGGCTGGCGAAGCTGACGGAGGCCTCGGCGTGATCCAGCCCCTCACCATCGGCAAAGACGGCTTCGCGTTGCCGCTCGACTTCGTCACCAAGACGCAGGCCATTCTCGCCCGCAAGCGTAGCGGCAAAAGCTACACCGCGCAGAAGCAGGCCGAGCAGCTTCTCGAACACGGGCAGCAGATCGCCGCGCTCGATCCCACCGGCGCATGGTGGGGTCTGCGCTCCTCTGCCGACGGCTCCAGCGAAGGCTACCCAGTCGTCGTCTTTGGCGGCGAACATGCCGACGCGCCACTTGACCCACTCTCCGGCGCGGCCATGGCGAACGCGCTCGTAGAGCACGGCTTCTCCGCCATCTACGACCTCGGCGAGATGACCGCCGACAACCAGGTCATCTTTGCCGCCGCCTTCTGTTCCGAGCTCTATCGCCTCAACCGCAAGGCCATGCACCTCTTCCTCGACGAGGCCGATGTCTTCGCCCCACAAAAGACGATGGGCCAGAAAGAAGACAAGTGCCTTCACGCCGTCAAGCGCCTGGTCAAGATGGGCGGCATCCGTGGCATCGGCTGCACTATGATTACGCAGCGGCCGGCGGTCCTCAACAAAGACGTGCTGACACAGGTGGACATCATCACCGCCATGCGCATGTCGCACCCGCAGGACATCAAGCCGGTGTACGACTGGCTGGCCAGTGAGGTCGATGCATCCTTTGCTGGGAAGGTTCGCGATGCATTGCCTTCCCTGCCCACCGGCACGGCCTATATCGCGTCCAGCCTCATGGGCATCGCCCAGCGCGTCGAGATCGCACAGAAGACGACCTTCAACAGCGGCGCCACTCCGAAGCCGGGGGAAACGCGCGTCGAGCCGAAGGTGCTGGCCGGCATCGACGTCGTCAAGCTGGGCGAGGAGATCGCCGCCAGCGTCCAGAGGGCAAAAGAAGAGTCGCCGGAGTATCTCAAACAACGGATTCGTGAACTGGAAGCCGAGGCTGCCAAAGGAGGCAAGGTCGATATGGGATTCATCGAAGAGGCGCAGGCGGCACAGGCCGAGCTCGAGAAACTACGCGAGGATCGTGTCGGGCTGATATACCGCGCGAATCACGCCGAGGGGAGGGTGCGCACCTATGATGCGGCCATTGGCCGGGTGCTGGATGCCGTCATGGAACTGCACAAGCTGCAAACGGAAGAGGTTGATCCTGACGACGTATCCGCGATCGAGATTCCATCGCCACCGTTGGTTCGCGCAACAGCAACGACAGATGGAATGGCGGCTGCGCGCCCCCCTGCCGTTTACTCTTCGCAGGCGGAGGTACGGTATAAAGTGTCGATGCGACACGCCGAGGGCATCACCACTGCCGAACAGAAGGTCCTCGACGCGCTCGCCAGGCTGGAGGCATGTGGCGTCAGTTCTCCGTCGAAGAACCAGCTTGCCGCCTTCGCGGGCTACTCCAACCCCAAGAGCGGCGGCTTCTCCATGCCGATGGCCGCTCTCGTCAAGAAAGGGTATGCCACGTCAAACAATGGCTGCTCCTCGCTCACAAGCGAAGGACGGGCCCACGCCGCCAGCCACCCTGCACCGGCCACATCGCGCGAGTTGCAGCAACGCATCTTCGACCTGCTGGGCGATGGTGAAGGCAGGATCCTCCGCCTTCTGATCGCGGCCTATCCGAAGATGATTGCGCGGGAGAACCTCGCCGACGCCGCCGGCTACAGCAATCCGAAGTCGGGCGGGTTCTCGCAGCCGGTCGCGCGCCTGATTGAACTGGGCTTCGCGGAAGCCCCGGAGCGCGGCTGCGTCAAGGCCCATTCCATGCTCTTTCTCGAAGGTCGCCGATAGCCCATGAACCGCCGTCTTCCCATCCCGTTTCCGAAGCCTCCGCGGGTCCGCGCGCCGCGCAAACTCAAACCCGCGACCAAGGACTGCGCCCGCTGCGAGAACATGCTCAACCGCCGCCTGGTCGTTGAGCACAGGGACGGCGGAGGACTGACCTACGCCCCGCTTCCCGCCATCCAATGCAAGCACCGCGGCCGGCCCTACCGGCTCAACGGCTTGCTCACCATGACCCTCTGCATCTGCTGTCTTCGCAAGATCATGAAGAAAAACGTCGTCTCCGCAAGAATCGTGCGGCCAACCCACAAGGCAAAGGCCGATGTCCACGATTCCCCTCACCCCAAAGCTGCAGCAGTACCGCGACTTCCTCAAACAGAAAGCGGTGAGCGCTCCTGACCGGGGCTTTGCCGTTGACCTCGACTGTTTCCATGCGCTCCTGAAGCCCCATCAGAGACTGCTCTGCCAGTGGGCGTGTGCCGGCGGACGCCGCGCTATCTTCGCCAAGTTCGGACTCGGCAAGACCGTCATGCAACTGGAAATCTGCCGGCTGATGCTCAACATGGCGAGCGGCCAAAGCCTCGACGGCGTCCTCGCTCCCGGCGACAAGCACGGCAAAGCCCTCATCACCTGCCCGCTCGGCGTCCGCCAGGAGTTCATCCGCGACGCGGCCATGCTCGGCGTCACCATCACCTTCATTCGCAGCATTGAGGAGGCGCAGCGTCCAGGCCTCTACCTCACCAACTTCGAGACGGTGCGCGACGGCAAACTCGATCCCGCCTGCTTCACCGTTACCAGCCTCGATGAAGCCAGCATCCTCCGCGGATTCGGTGGTACCAAAACCTTCCGCGAGTTCATGCGCCTCTACGAGTCGGTTCCTTACCGCTTCGTCGCCACCGCCATCCCTGACCCCAACGACCACATCGAGCTGCTCGCCTACGCCGCATACCTCGGCATCATGGACGTCGGGCAGGCCAAGACGCGCTTCTTCAAGCGCGATGCGACCAAAGCGGATGTGCTCACCCTGCACCCGCACAAGGAACGCGAATTCTGGCTCTGGGTATCGAGCTGGGCCATCTTCCTGCAGCGGCCCTCCGACCTCGGATTCTCGGACGAAGGCTACGACCTGCCGCCGATGGACGTTCGCTACCACGAGGTCGCGGTCGACCACACCAACGCGCCAGTCGAGAGCAACGGGCAGCACACCATGTATCGCGGCAGCGTCTCCGGCGTTGTCGAGGCCTCGCGCGAGAAGCGCGACACCATCGGCCTCCGCGTGGCGAAGATGCAGGAGATCATGGCCGCCGACCCCGACGACCACTTCCTGCTCTGGCACGACCTGGAGGCCGAGCGGGCTGCGATCGAGGATGCCGTTCTGGGATCTGTCAGCGTCTACGGCACCCAGGACCTCGACGAGCGCGAGCAGGCCATCATCGACTTCTCCGATGGCAAAATCCAGCACCTTGCCGCCAAGCCCATCATCGCCGGCAGCGGCTGCAACTTCCAGCGCTACTGCCACCGCGCCATCTTCGTCGGCATCGGCTTCAAGTTCAACGACTTCATTCAGGCCATCCACCGCATCTACCGCTTCCTCCAGACGCGGCGGGTGGTCATCGACATCATCCACGCGGAGAGCGAGCGCGAGATCCTGCGCGACCTCCTCCGCAAGTGGGCGCAATACGAGGAGACGGTACAGAAAATGAGCGAGATCATCCGGGAGTACGGGCTGGACCACGCCGAAAAGATGAAGGAACTGGCCCGCAGCATGGGCGTCGAACGCATCGAGGCCAAGGGCGAAAACTACGCCCTCGTCAACAACGATTGCGTGGAAGAGGCCATGTCCCTGGCTGAAAACAGCGTCCACATGGTGCTCACCTCCATCCCCTTCAGCACCCAGTACGAGTACACGCCCAGTTACAACGACTTCGGCCACACCGACAACAACGAGCATTTCTTCCGGCAGATGGACTTCCTCACGCCGGAGCTGCTCCGCATCCTCCAACCCGGACGCATCGCGGCAATCCACGTCAAGGACCGCATCGTTCCCGGTGGCATGACCGGCCTAGGTTTTCAGACTGTCTACCCCTTCCACGCCGTCTGCATCCAGCACTTCGAGAAACACGGCTTCAAATACATGGGGATGAAGACCATCGTCACCGACGTTGTCCGCGAGAACAATCAAACTTATCGGCTGGGCTGGACGGAGCAGTGCAAAGACGGCACCAAGATGGGTGTCGGGATGCCGGAATACCTGCTCCTCTTCCGCAAGCCGCCCAGCGAATCCATCAACAGCTACGCCGACACTCCCGTCGTCAAGTCGAAGGCCGCATACTCCCGCGCGCGGTGGCAGGTGGATGCGCACGGATTCTCCCGCAGCGCGGGCAACCGGCTCCTCACGCCGGAAGAGCTCGAGCATCTCGACCATCAGGCCATCTTCAAACTCTTCCGCGACTACTCCCTCACCCACGTCTACGACTTCGAGCACCACGTCCGCATCGGCGAAGCCCTCGAAGCCCGGCGCATCCTGCCCGTCACCTTCATGCTGCTTCAGCCTCCCAGCTGGCACCCGGACGTATGGAGCGATGTCACGCGGATGCTCACGCTCAACGGCGCGCAGCACGCCAAGGGCAAGGAACTCCACATCTGCCCAATGCAGTTCGACATCGCCGACCGCGCCATCGAGCAGTTCACGATGGAGGGCGAGACGGTCTACGACCCCTTCGGCGGCCTGGCGACGACGGCGGTCCGCGCCCTGAAGCTGCGCCGCAAAGCCATCTGCACCGAACTCAACGCTCGCTACTTCCTCGACGGCTGCGCCTACGCCAAAGCGACGGAAGACCAGATGGCGATGCCCAGCCTGTTCGACACACTGCCGGAAGAAGAGGCGGTGTCCGCATGAAAGAACTCAGTTTATTCGCAGAGCAAATCGCCCAAGAGGATGCTGCCGCTGCGGCGGCTGCTGCTGTAGGGGAAGAGTCTCGACGCGATCGGATCGGTGAGCGACTAATCGATCTCGGGTATGTTGCAAACGATTTTCAACTTGATCTGAACTCGCACCTCGGTGTCTGGCCGGCACTGAAGGATGTCACGCTTCCTCATCCCTTCAGTCTTCCGTCGCGGCTTATGCGGTGGCCGGTCGAGCATTGCCGATACGACCGCGATTCCAAAGACTGCTGGAGCGGTGAAGAGACGCAGACGCGGCTGGGCCTAAGCCACCCACTCCTTGCCGAACATCCTCTCGTTCTCAAACTCAAGGCCGATGGCTTTGAGGTGCGCGACGAAGGTGTGCTCTTCGAGACGGCGAATTATTCGTCATGGCACCATGCGGTCGATCTCTGCACCGATGCTCACTGGGAGGCGTTGGTTGAAACCAAGAACTTCACCGAGGACGAAGCGATCTACAGCGCGGTGGCGTTCAAGGTTGGATACCGGAGCGAAAACAAGGCCGATCTCAGCCTGAAATCAGCGCGCGATGTGATGGACGCAATGCGCTCCCCGGAACCTCTGAAAAGAGAAGCATGGAGAAAGTTCAGGGAGCCATCGGTCATATCGGAAGCGAAGAATGCCGACCGATGGCCGATCAATGCAAACCTCAACAGTAAAGAGGAAGAGGCCTGGGCAATGATCCATGCCATCGAGGATGGAGCGATTGCATTCCATGGCAATTTTCTCGGATGGACGCCGAAAGGTCGTAGCACCTTTGGGTGCGCGGCGGTGCTCGCATGATCCGCCTCTACCGGCAAGCCCCTTGTCCAAACTGCGGACGCACGAAGGACGCACGAGCAAAGTTATGTCACAGGTGCGCTGGCGCGGGCGCCCCTCTCAGCACAGACCCGAACACCATCTACGCCCGCGAACTCGGCGTCAGAACGCGCACAGTCCTCGCGCTGGGCGGCCACGAGAAATTGCGCGCGCTTGCTCCCGAGGTCCGCGCCCTGATGCTCAAGCCGTTCTGCTCTGCCACGCGCCGCCCCCGCTACAGAGGCGGCATGGCCGCGCTGGGCATGAAGTCGATGGTCCCAGCCCGGCTTACCCAACCCGATTCCGCTCCCGAGGTCTCCGCATGAAATTGCAGATCACCGTTCCCCTCACGCCTCCCAGCGTGAACCACTACATGAAGCATCGCGTGGCGAAGATCAACGGTATGAGCACCGTCATGGTCTACCCATCGAGAGACGCGAAGGAGTGGTGGAAGGCAGTAGGCAGACACTCCACCGGCCGCTCCCTTGAGGCCGATGGTTTCGAGGTTGCCTACGTCGTCTACCAGGGCACGAACGAGCGTGGCGACGTGGACAACTACGGCAAATGCATCCTCGACGCGCTTGTCAAAGCCGAGGTCATCGACAGCGACCACAAGGTCACGGCGATCCATGGCTACAAGGTCCGCGACCGCACCAATCCTCGCACAGAGATCACCATTCGGGCCGTAGGGCAGTTGTCCCTGCTCGAACCACCCATGCCAGCCAAGGACGACTGGTAGACCACAACGCAGGCTGGAAGACAGCCTCTAACCCCCGCACCACCCACGAGGACACCATGTCTATCCCGTTTATCAGCAAGGGCAAGCGTGTCAAGCTCACCCTCCGCAACGCCGCTCTCCTCCGCAAAGGAGACGAAAAGCGGCACCACTTCAAACTCGAACTCAACCTCTCCGACGGCGGCGACACCCTCAACGGCCTTCCCGAATGGATGCAGAACGCCTACACCAACCTCATCCAGAGCGGCAACCTCACCGACCTCCAGAAGTTCGGCAAGCTGCGCTTCGATAATATGTCGCTCGATATGTACCCCACCTACAGAGGGCGCCGCTTCTTCTCCATCATCAACGGAGCGACACTCGCATCCTTCGCCATGATGCGCACCGGGGAGAAGGACGAAGACGCCGAGGTTCGACTCTCGTTCTCCGCCTACTTCGCCGGTCGCCGCGAGATTCACGACTGGACCTTCGACCACAGCCGCGCCGATTTCTGGATGTCGTTCGACGCGCCACAAGGCGAACTCAACCTCGCCGGCACGCAGCCGGGAGCGAGCGAAGACGTGGGACAGGATGAGCTCGACCTCGACGACGACGAAGAAGACGAAACGGACGATGAAGAGGATGATGACGAGGACGACGAAGATGAGGACGAGGGGCTTGACGCCAAGCCGCGCGACCTCAACGGCGCGGACCCATCCATGCACGATCCCGCCCCGGCTCCGCTCGTAGGCCTCGTCCCCCGTCGCACCCCCGCACACCGCGGCGTTCAATAGCCCTCCCCCAACGAAACCCGTGGGGAGTCGAAGCTGGCTCCCTGCCGCACCAGCAGTCAGGAGAATATATATGAATTTTGGTGAAGCGCTGAGTTATCTCAAGACGGGAGGTCTCGTCGCCCGCTCTGGATGGAACGGCAAGGGGATGTTCCTGTTCCTCGTGCCGGGCAGCACCTTCCAGGTCAACCGCGCACCTCTCAACGTCATCTTCCCCGAGGGTACGCAGATCGACTATCGGTCGCACATCGACATGAAGACAGCGGACGGAAGCATCGTTCCGTGGGTCGCAAGCCAGACTGATCTACTCGCCGAAGATTGGAACCTCTTTCCCAAAGCCTAACCGCAACAAGGGGGCGCAACCACTGGCTCCCGCTTCACCCAAAGGGTGATCACAATGCCCCAGGCTCCAAACAACGAAAATCTGCCGGCGTCCATCCACATCGAAGTCGCCGTTCTCGGCGCGATGTTGCTCGACGAACTCGCCCTCCGCGATGCGCTGTCGCGGCTGGCTGTCGAGGATTTTCTGCTGGACTCACACCAGCGCATCTTTCGCAGCATCGCGGCGCTCGCTGCCCAGGACGGAGGGGTGGACTCGCTGACGGTGCAGTCGGAGTTGGTTCGACGGCGCGAGTTGGACGCCATTGGCGGAGCGCAATATCTCGCCTTCCTTACCGAAGGACTTCCGCGCAACTTCCGCATCGACAACTACATCCAGATCGTCAAAGACAAGGCAAATCAGCGCAAACTGATGCGGCTGGCCGATTCCCTGAACGCTGCCGCCAGCGAGTCCGAACAGCCGCCAGCGCAACTCGTCGCCACCGCCAAGCGCTGGCTCGACGAGATCGAACTTGAGTCGGGCGCGGATGCCCCGATGGAGTCCGTCGCCGAATACCTCGCCACCCGCTACGCCGACGAAGAGCGCGTCTTCGACCTCGACCCGCGCGAGCAGGGCGTACCCTCCGGCTTCCCCTGGCAGGACGACAAGACCGGAGGCTACGTCCCCGGCAAACTCTACATCATCGCCGCACGCCCCTCGATGGGCAAGACGGCCAAGGCCATCAACGATGTCTCCAATCTAGCGCTCAAGGCCAAGGTCCCGGTCGCCCTGTTTACCTTCGAACAGCCCAAGGAAGAGCTGCTCCAGCGCCTGCTCTGCTGCCGCGCCACCGCCAGCCTCACCGACTTCATCAAGGGCCGGAGCGACTACGGCGATAAGGAAGCCATCCGCAAGGCCTTCCGCGACTATCAGGAAGCTCCACTCTACTGGGACGACAGCTCCGGCCTCACCGCCTCGCAGATACGCGCCCGCTGCCTCCGGCTCAAAAAGAAGATTGGCAGCATCGGCGCCGTCTTCATCGACCAACTCAGTTTCATGTCATGGGAAGACGTCTACGAGAAAGGTCTGCGTCCCGACCAGCTTATCGGCAGGATGACGCGCTCGCTCAAGCGCCTCGCCCGCGAACTGCACGTGCCCGTCATCCTCGTCTGCCAACTGGGACGGAGCGCGACCAAGAACAAGGACGCCCGGCCCACGCTGGCCGACCTCAAGGAATCGGGCGCGATCGAAGAGAACGCCGATGTCGTGGCCTTCCTGCACCGCGCCGAATACTACGACCGCAGCGACCCATCGCTCAAGGGGAAAGGAGAGTACATCATCGCCAAGCAGCGCCAGGGGCCCGTCGGCTCGCACGTCCTCAACTACATGGCCGCATCCTGCAAGTGGGTCGACAAGTGGGAGCCAAAGGACGGAGACGACGACGGCAACCAGATCCCCTGGTAGCACCCGCAACGCACCACTCACCCACGAAACAGGAGACATCCATGCAGCCCATCCAGGTAACAGACACCGTTCGCGCCGTCCACACCCACCCCGTCACCGGGCGCCGCGCCTTCTTCGCCACTGTTCTCAGCGTCCAGCCAAAAGTCGACGGCGACAACGGAACCAACGGCGAACCGACCATCACCATCGCCTTCATCGATCACACGAAGCTGTCGATGCTCGGCAGTGCGGATTGGCACAAGGCGTTCGTGCGCATCCCGACCGTGCGCCACGTCAGCCACGACGAAGCCCAGCAGTGCGCCACCGAGTACTGCTGGACCGATCACATCCCCTCGGACGAGCTCGCACACGGTCTCAATATGTACGACCTGAGCGCGCCGGCAGCCAAGGCAGAACAAGCTCAGGACACCGTAGGCACCATCGTCTACGTCAACCACAAGAACGGGCTGGATGTCTTCCACGGCGGCGAGGGGATGTTCCGCGTTCACTTTGCTGGCGAAGACCATGACTTCTCCGACCCCTTCTCCGCGCAGGTGTTCGTCGATGCCCAGCCATCCCCGGAACCCGTTGCGCGTACTCCGTGGGCACAACTGACTGAAGCAGAACGCGACGCGGCCACCTACCCCACATGGGATGGCGTCATCACCCGCAGCGGCAAGACGCAAGTTGAACTCGACGTAGAACATGCGGAACAGCGCACAACTGCGATCGAAACGAAGGAGTACACGGACGGCACGACCGCGACCGGCGTAGTCCCGCTTCCCGATCAGTCGCCGGCCCAGCAGGACGCAGCAGCCATCGATACTCCTTACCTCGTGAACGCCGACGATGGCACAATCAACCTCATCCGGGGGGCGATCTGCCTGGGTAACTACAAGACGGACGAAGAGGCTCAGTCGGCTCTCGCGTTCGCGCAGCAGTCGTAACCACCATGGCGGTTCTCTTCGGAGGACCGCTTCTACCCATAGCAAACAAGATATTGAGGGGACAGAGAAAATGGGCATAGTTGAGAATTTGATGGATGAAGCGGGGATATCTAAAGATGATGCGGAATGGGGGTTACAGTACAACTTGACACATGCATCCATAGACAAAGAGTTTGGGGTCCGCTTCGGCCTTAGACAATCGATAAAGGATGTGATTCGTAGTCGCTATTCATGGCAGACGGTAGGCGACAGGGAGTTGTGGCTTCCAAATCCGTAGACTTATCTCCCCATCCGCTTCTTGTTCCGCATGTCGTACCGTGTCATCCTGCCCGCACCGCTCATCCTGCTGATAAACCGCTCTGCGGCAATCTGCGCACTCATCGGATTCAGGTCCTTCGTGATCGCCTCCAGTTGCTTCGCCGCAGGTATCGGCTCGGACTTAGGGAACTGCATGTTGACGTACTTGCTCGCGTCCCAGGCGTGATTGTCCTTATCGACAATCTTCTCCGTCTGGTTCTGCGTCATCAGTTGCCGCGCCGTCAACTCCGCCCGGCGAATCCGCTTCATCTCCCACAATAGGTTCGGCGAGTCATACGGATGCAATCCCGGCTGACGCGTGTCGCTCTCGTTGCGGCAGACGATGTACATCTTCGGCTTGTTACTGTGCAGGCTGCCCCAGACGTCATCCTGGAGCCGCTGCACGTAGGCCAGATCGCTCCGCTCGCCCTCGTATGCCCTCATCCTCAGCCCCAATCCGGCATAGATGGACGCCGCCGCCAGAAGCTGCCCTTCCTTCGTCGGCTCCGTCTCCCAGAAGATGCTGGGGTCCGCATTGATCCATCGTGCGCGCTTCAGGTCAGGCATCGGCTCAACGTATCCCACCATCGTCCCGCCCGTGCCCAGAACCTTTGCGGGGACCAGCACCTTGTTCTCGTTCAACTCCATTCCAGTGATCGCCCGCGCATTGCTCGATATGGTGTTGTCCCAGTCCTTCGTCTTGTAGCGGTAGAACTCGCCGGCAAAGTAACGGTTCCCGTCCGAATCGAGGTAGCATTTTTCGAGCACGGTCGGGTTGGTGCCGCCGTGGTCGAAGCCGAAGACGACGCCCCAGTCCGGGTTCGGTGCCCACGCGGGGTCCCGGATGATGATCACCGAACCATAGCGGGTGAAGATGTCCGCGAAGATGCGCTCTCCGCCTCCGGCCTCGTCGACAATCTCGTACTCGCGCTCCCATCCGGAATGGTTCGAGTCGTATTCCAGCCGCTTGGCGTCGTACCAAATCTTGCCCTTCGCCGTCGATGGATCTCGGTCCGGGTCGGCGCTGTAGTGGATGCGCCCCACCGGGATGCCGTTCGCCTTCAATTTGACCGAGAATCCCCGGACCACCTCGACGAGCGTCTGCGGCGGAGCCTTCTCAATCTGCTCAAGCGCTTTGGCCAGTTCTGGATTCATACGGTGTCCACATCCCGGCGCATGTCTGAATACGGTCCAATGCCAGCCGATGAGTTGAAGACGATCTTCTGCGCGCCCGTGCCCAGCGCATTTGAAAGACAAAGCAGCGCGTCCGGCTGAAACGATGATTCATCGTTGAAGTATCCCCACGGATGGTACGAGCGGATCGTCTCCGCGCCTCCCGGCAACCCGATGATCCTGCCGCCATGCGCGAATTCCAGCACGTCCGCCGCCTGCCGATCGGTGGGTTTCACCAGTGGGAAAGCCTCGCGCAACCACATCGGCTGCTGGTCGTACAGGCACTTTGCATAGCCGACCATCTCCTCCATCTTGATCCGCTCGAGCGTCTGGAACATGCACTCGCGCGCCGGCACCATCATGGCCTGCCAGGTGAAGTACCCCACAATCCCCCACGTCACCATCATGTCGCGCGACTTCTCCCAGAAGGTGATCTTGCGCGCATGAATCAGATCGAGCATCGGCTCGAAGTACGGCTTGTCCGGAAACGGCTCAAAGGGGCTGTGGCATCCCTCTTCCTGCCAGTGCGGGTTGAACGTCTTGGTGCTCTGGCTCAACCACCGCCATGGTGTCGCGGTCGCCTCCCGCACCCTGCGTTGCGTCTCCTCGTCCGAGGTGTCGGATGCCTTCTGCTGGCTGCGCGCCCGCTCCTCCTGTATCTGCTGAACGCGCCGCCGCGCCACCGCCCGCAGGTAGACCTCGTGGAACGAGAGTTCGGCCAGCGCCGGCATCCTTACATCACCCGCGGCGGAGCGAATGAACCGTGCTCGGCAAAGTGCGCAATCTCTTCCTCGCTGCGTCCCTTGAAAAACTCATCCGGATTGCGCGGAGCCACAACCAGGCCCATGATCTTGCCCATCGCCTCGGCCGCTGCCACCTGTCCGGAGATCGACCCGCGCGTCTTCTCGGGAGGCACCGTGGCCAGGCTATGCAAAAGCTCGAGCACATCCTCGCGCGTGTACCCCGACCGCTTCAGGATGCGCACCTCTTCGCGCACCATCTGGTCCATCAGCTTCGCGCGGTACTTTTCGAGATACGCCTGCACCGGCTTGCGATGGTAGATGCGGCTCGACTCTGCTTTGCCCCAGCCCATCTTCGCGCCAGCCGCCTCGATGCGCTCCAGGTTCGTCGTCTTCGCCTCGCCCGTACCCTTCATCACCAGATGGCAGAACAGGACCTCCTGCTCATCGAGCGGCGGCTCCTTGCGTGGCGCTCGGCGCGCCGGCGGTTTCGCTGCGTTAGTCTTCATCGTCTTTCCCCAAAATCTCTTCCGGCTTCTTGCCTTCTTTGATGAGTGTAGCCAGTTTCTTGCTCATCAGCGGATGAAGTTGACGCCGCTGCTCGGCATTTGCCGCCTTGTACACGCGCAGAGCATCGTCGTAGTCCATCCCTCTTACCTCGTAGACAATCGGCGGCATCAAAACATCCTTGCGAATCTTCGCCTTTTCCTTCGCGGTGAAGTCGTGGCCGCGTAGCAGCGCATTCAGCTTCGAGCGGTCGCCTGACCATGCATCGTGCAGAGCGCGGCTCCGCTGGATAGCGTGGGCAATCTCGTCCTCCCTGCGCGGCGGGAGTGACGAGAGCCGCTCCGCCGTAATCTGCGCAGCAATCTTCTCCGCCCCATGCAGAGGAAAGCTGACGCCCACCATCGAGTACATCAGCCGCTTCACGTCCGTGCGACCCTCCGCGATGTCGATGCCCTGGCTTACCGGCGCGACGGACCGAAGCAGTTGCCGCCCCACCTGGCCTGCGAGTTTCTTCGCCGGCGCATGTGGATCGTAAAGCCGCTGCCCCGTCCGCAGGTCGCGGTTCAGCAGCATCTCTGCCGCTGTCTGCGTCTGTACGGCTGGCGTCGCCACCGATTCAGCAACCTCCGCCGGCGTCTTCTCGCCCTTTGCCAGCATCTCCATGTTGTAGAGGAAGGTCGAAGCCCCCGCGCGCCGCATCTGCGCCTTGTCGTTCCCGGTCACGGCACGGAGCAATCGATCGATCATCGGGTAGACGACGAAGGTGGTCAACGCGAGCATGGCCAGGATGTCGAGCCCATGCAACTTTTCCTCGTCTTCCGTGCGCCCCGCTGCATTCGTCGGCTCGCCTTTGTCGTTCTTCGTGCCCGCATCCGTCCAGTTGAACCCGGTCAGCGACTTCGCCATCTGGCCGTAGCTCTTGAGCGCGCTGTAGTGGTAGGCGCCGAACATCGTGATGTTGTGGTTGCTCATCACGTCGCCCAGTTTCTTCGAGTCGAAGATGCGCGTCATCAGCCTGTAGTCGGGGATGTGCTTGGCGGTCTCATTCAGCGCGTCCTTGAGCGACATCCCCCGCGCCTGCTTTTCGTAGGTCGCCTGCAAAAACGCAATGTCATTCGTGTACCAGGTCGCCTTGCTCGAAAGGCCGTAAACCGCCTTCACCAGCCGCACGGGTGACATTCCCAATGCCTTTGCCAGTTCGATAGCCTTGCTGCTCTCCGGATCGCCCAGCTCGTCCTGCATCTTCTTGAAGAACAGGTCGGCAAACTGCTTCGTCTCAAATTGCTGCGACTGGAGCGGAGCGCCATGGTCCAGCGCCTCCAGAAAATCCGCATTCTGATGGATGACGGCGTTCATCGCCTTGGTGCCGGCGCGCGCGATCGTCGGATAATTCAACGGATTGGCGAACCCGCTGACGCCCTTCTCCACGATCCAGTGGTTCAGCAGGTTGGGGATATGGATCAATGGGTTGAAGAAGATCGAGGTGCGCAGGAAGTTGCCAACCTGCTCCAGTACGCCCGGGTCATGCGCAGCCCGCTTCGCGTACATGTCGAGGACCTCTGCGATATGCGGCTCGAAGAAATAGCCGCGGAACTGTGGAAGTTGCGTCGTCCGCCATCCCTTGGGAATCGCGCCCGGAGAGTTGATCGAGTGCGAAGCTGCCGCGAACTCAGGCGACCGCTTGAACTCCTCCAGAAACTCATACGCCCGGCGCGCCTTGTCCATCGCCAGATAATTCACCGCAACTGAGGCCGCGGCGTTCTGGTAGTAGCGCACATTCGTGTTCGCTTCAACCTCCTTGGTCGTCGCCTGGGTGATGGTATGGAGGCCGCCATTCTTGTCCTTCCATGCCTTGTTCGCAAAGGTCTCAGGCGGTAGCTCGTTGAGCGCAGCATCCCGAAAGGCCTCGGCTCCCTTCAATTCAGCCCTCGCCCGATTGAGCTTGGCCACATTCTTCGCCAGCATCGGGAACGTCCCCGCCTTCAGCGCCTCTTCGCGCCTCAGCAGTGGCTCCAGCTTCTTCGTGATCTCCGCTCGCTGGTTGAAGGTGGCCTCGCGTGAGTACTGCGCTTTGCCGCCACGGTCGAACATGTCCGGCCTGCTCTGTCCCACCCGGATCTTCACATCATCCAGCGCCGCACGTTGCGCCTTCAGTTCCGCGATGCGCGGCTCGATGCTGGCCAACTGCTCCTGCCGGTCCGCCTCCTTCGCTCCGGCAATCTCATCCCTCAGCTCAGTCACGCGCTTGACGAAGGGCGCCATCCGCTCGTCAACTTCTTCGCCAACGCTCGTCATGCCGTTGCGCAGTCCGCCGATGTCTTCCGGGGCCTGCCCGTTTCTCATCAAAGCCACGCGGCCACCCTTGATCGAGACCACCTGGCGCTTCCCCGTCTTCACATCCTGAATCGCCATCATCGTGCGATGCTTTGCCGCGGGAGCGGTCTTGGTCAGCCTGCCGCCACCCACGCCAGCAGTCGGCACCTTATCGCGCACCCGCTCCATGATGCGGTCAATCATCCCGCCTCGGTCGCGCACCTGCCGATGCACGTAGTTTTCCAGCGGAACGCCGCCTTCCGTCACCACCTGAAAGTCATGCTCCGCCTGATAGATCATCGGCGTCAGATAGTCGTCAAGTATCTCCTGCTGGGTATCGGTCAGGTTGACCGACTTCGGGTCTTCGAGGTGATGATAGATGGCCTGCTGGTCTTTGGCCGTGCCCGGCATCCCCTTCAGCATCTGGACGACGCGAAGCACAGCAGCATTATCCTGCGAAGCCATGTCGTAGAGCCGGTTGTGCAGGTCGCGGGAGACGGCCACGCGGTCGGCTTCGTCGCCAAGGAATGCCAGGATGTCGGCTACTGGCTTTACCTGGGCGAGCGGCTTCAGCGCGCCAGCGGCAATGCCGAGTCCGCCATGCAGGTAACTTACTTCGTCATTCCCTCGTCCGCGCTCTTCTCCTCGCGTAGCTTCGGTAGAGGCTCTTTCGTCGGCTCGATGAATGCTTCGGAGAGGTCCAGTTTCGGCCTCGTCTTCAGATGTTCCTTTAGCCAGGTCTCGGCCTTCGGCTCTTTGCGCATCGCGCATCTCCTCTAACGACAGTATTAGATTACGCTCTCCTTCATTGAGTGCAGCAAGAATCTGCGTCCTGAACTGGTCTCCAGTGGCAGGGTCAACTCCCACATCTTCGTACATTCGGGCAAGGAGTTTAGCTGATACCTCCATCCCAGCCCTTAGTGGCTTCAGGTTCTTATATCCGATTTTTTCGAGCGCATCGACCATTGCCGTGTATGGGTCTCCGATGTTAGTCAGAGCCTCAAGCATATTCGTGGTCATGGGTAGGCTATCTAGTTGCGCCACATGGATTTGCTCTTCGAGTAAAACTCGTTCCCGCAGGCTGGGATCGATGCCGCCCCGAACGATCACCAGTTGTCCCGTCTTCCCTACCTGTGCCGCAAGTCCGCGTTCTATCTCCCTCAGGGAGCGGGAGGTAGAAGCGTTTGCTGGGTCGATGGATTCATAGGAATCGGCCACGTTCCGAATCTCTGCAAGGACATCGGTGGCCAGCCACGACGGAAGAGTGACGGCGTCGAAGTCTGGACCCTGTCCGAGCGACGTGATCCCGCGCAGGAGATAGTACGCAGATGCATTGAGTTCCGCTAACCCGTGCCTGTTGCCGCTCGGTGGGACGGCCTTGACGATTGCAGATGTGGCGTTTTCGGTCCAGTCGCGCCCTGAGGCCTCAACCCATGCCTCGCGCGATACATTGAAGAGTGTCCCCTGCTCATTCGCATCCGAGCCGAAGAACAGCGGGCTGTGCCGCTCCATCTCTCCGGCAGCTTTGCTCACATCGCCCTTCGCCGTCGTCAGTGAGCGCTCGACATCCTGCCGCTCCAACTCGGCCTTGGTCTCTGCCGCCGATTCTTTCTGGCGCTGAATATCGTCGCCCATGCCGGGCAACGCAAGGCTCTCTACTGGATGGTCTGGGTTGCGACGGGCAAAGAATCCAGCTTGGCCCGCGGCTTCGAGGTCGGCCCGGCTAGGCCCTCCTCCTGGAGCTTCTTGAACTCCCTCAGCGCCGCTTCCTTGTCCTCCGGAGAGAGCTCGGGATACAGCCGCCCGGACATCTTCGTAGGCTCGCTGGTCGATGGCTGCGACTTCGGATGGCTTGGCACTGGCTCGCTCCTCCGCGGCTCGGTTCAGTATATCGTCAATTTCGCCACGCCGGACACTCAGCTTGTCGTAGACATGCAATGCCTGTTCCGCGCTCGAAGCTCGCGCCGCATTGTCCGCCGCATCAATCCTGTTCTTTCCGGTCGCCCCCAGCGTCTTCGCCCGCGCCTCGCTCGCCACCGCGCCAAACGCCCGCTTCTCCGCTCCCAACTCTCGTTTCGCGTAGGCCGAGACCATCGCCTTGTCCAGCGCCGTGCTCTCCGTCCGCTCCTCTTTCCCGAAGAGGCTCTCGACCGTCTCCTGCCGCTGCGGAGCCGTCTGCGCGAAGCGGGCCAACTCTTCCACCGTCCCATCGTTGATCCGCGTTCCCCGCTTCTCCGCCTTGTCGATCAACTTCAGGATGGCGTCCTGCGTCGCCGCATCTGCCGTCTCGCGTCCGATGGCGATGCCGCGTCCCTGCGACATCTTGCCCTGCACCACCATATCGAAGAGCCGGTGGTCCAGCCGCGACAGTGCCACGCCGTTCTGCGCCGTCGCCTCGCCCATCGAAATCCCCTTCGCCTCCAGGTCTCCTACCGTCAGCCCTGTATCGCGGAAGAACTTCGCCGCGTCGATGGCCGTTCCCCGGCCCTGCGCGATGTTTTGCAGCGCGCCCACCGTCCGGGCCTGGGCGAAGTTCGCCGCATCGATCATGCGCACATTGACGTTCTTGACCCCGTTCGCCTTGGCCAGCGCATAGCGATGGTGGCCGTTGACCACGTAGACCTTCCCATCCTCCGGGTTGCGCCACACCGAAAGGGTGTCCGCGTAATCCGGGTTCCACTTGCGCCCCTTCAGCAGGTCGGTGACGCCGTGCTCATTCGTTCCCAGTTTGTACTGGAGTTCCTTTGGCGCTACATGCAACTCGGAGAGCGCCATCGTTCCAACCTTCCCCGGCTTCAACTCCGGTCGCGGCTCGCCAATGTTTTTGTTGGCAACGTTGTAGTTGCCGATGCGGGTAATGCGTTCGCCCCGGTGCCGGATCACTCCCTCACGCTCGATTCCGTTGCGGTCCGTGAACGCGACCCTCTGGTTCTTATCGAACTTTGAATGACTCGGAGGCTCATTTTTTGCTACACTCTGGTCAACGTCGGCCCCCTGATCCACGGGAGGCGTGGGTTCAGCGCGGTTGGTGACGCCAGTCCTCCCACCATCCGCCGCCGACGGGCTTTCTTCATGCATGTAAGCCGTCAGCAGCCATTTCTTTTGCTTCCCGTCCCATGACAACCTGACAACGGCGCGGCCTTTCGCATCGGAAAGAACAATCCGGTTGTCGCTGCGCGATTTGATTCCAAGGGAACTAACAAACGCCTGAAGGTTCGAGAGTATCGCTGGGTGCTTCGCGGCGATCTTGGCTAGTCCATAGCCATCTTCATAATCCTTGTCAGGCGTGCCTTTCTTTCCATACACCAGGTCGATGTCGCCAACTTCAGGATGGTGAAGGGCTGCGACGGCTTCTCCGTCTTTATCGGCCATCAACTTATCGATGGCGCCTTTGGCATCATGGTAGAACTGCCGGTGAATCGGACCGAACTCTTCTTTTTCAACCTCGTTCGAGGGTTCGGTGGCCGTGGAAGGAGCTGCGACGCTCCGATTGTGGACCGGTTCTTCCACGGCCTCCCGCTCTGCTTGTTTTTCCGCTAATTTTTCCTCCTTCGTGAATTTTTCAACACCTTTGTCGGGCACGGCTTCAGTCGCGCCCTGCGCCCCACTCACTTCGTCGAAGATGTCGCCCTCGGTCTCACCCTTTTCCGGCTTTCTCTCCGATTCCTGCGCAGCCATCCTGTCCGCCAATACCTCATGCGGCTGCTTCACCACGATCTCGGCGTCCGGGTGACGCTCCTGCAATACCTCCGCCTGGGCTGCTGCCCGCTCCGGGTGGACCACGCTGTCCTGAATCGGCGTCCCATCCTTCGCCTGCGCCTGCACCACTACAGCGGGCTTGTTCGGCTCCGCTTCTACCTCAGCTTTGGGCTGCACGTGGCCCAACAGGTCGCCATGCGTTCCAGCCTTGGCCGCCTCACGGATCGTCGCCGCCCGCAACTTCGTTGGGTTGTAGATGTAGTACCCTGCACCCGGCGCGTCTCCCCGCACCGCCATCTGCGTCAGGCCCGAACCCTTCGGCACCGCCGGCCGGTACTTCGACCCTTCGGGCAGCATCACAACGTTGATATCCCCGCGCTTGAGTGCCGCCATCTGAGTGTCGATGGTAGCCCGGGACTCCTCAACCACAGGCTCCTTTTTCGAGCCAACCGTTGGAAGCGAAGCACTTGCGGTCTCCGCCTGGTAGCGCTGAATCAGTCCGTGCGCGGTGGGCTTATCTATATTTAGATTTAGGTTGCGCTGGAGCGTCTCGTCGAGGTGCTGGCCCGGTTTCGGCGTCGTTCCCTCGATAATCGTCTTCGCCCGCTGATACTGCTGGTCCGCTGGCGACGGCTCCCCGTTCGGCCCCGGCTTCACGAAGTCGTCCTGCGCCTTTTGCGCCGCCGCCTGCTGCTGCTTTACGGCCTCGGCCTGCTGCTTCGCCGCATCCTCTCTTGCCTGCGACTGGCGGTCCACCTCGCCATTGATGATGTCCTGCGCCAGCTTTGCCGCCTGCTGCGGCGTCTCCGCAATCTGTAGCTTCCCATCGGGGCCAATGATGCGCCCCTGCTTCTGGATGTACTCCGTGAGCTTGCCATGCGCCTCCAGCAGAAGTTGCGGCTGCTGCTCAGGCGGCGCGCCGTGAATCATCTGCGCCACGTCCGACACGATCTTCTGCGAGATGACTCCGCTCGCCATCGCGCTCGGCATCGGTGGACCAGGCGGCGGCGGGGGAGGTCCGCCGGCAACCACTGTCTTCGCCTGCTGCTCTTTCTGTGCCGCGCGCATGATGGCGTTGGTTCCAGACTCAGCCTGCTCCGCATCGAGCATCTGTGCAGGGTCGGGAGGAGGTGCAGGCTCGGTATTCCCGTACCGGATAGACCGCATCCGTCCGCTCCCCACCTTCACTCCAGCACCATAGACGCCTTCCGGACTCTTGCCCGCGGCAAACTGCACTCCGCCAACAGGCTTTCCTGTCACGGGATCGGTTTTCGCAAAAATGGAGCCAGCCACGCCCTTACCCTCGGCGCCATCCACCATGCCGCCCTGCACATTGGCGAGGCTGTGAATCGCTGGAAAGAAAAAGAGCGCGGTCTTGATGAGGTCCTGCGACTCCGGCGTGAGACCGGCCTTCTTCGCTGCATAGCCGCCCGCCGCACTCGCGCCAGCGCCCGCTGTCGTTTCTGCGATCATCCGCTTCAAGCCCTGCTGTGCGAGCAGATTCCCCGCCGCCGCCTGAGTCGCCACGTCCGCCAGCTCGGGAGCGGAGATCATGAACGCCGCGCTTCCGCCGCCCGCAATCAACTTCGTCAGACCCACTTCCATGCGCTTCCTGTCGAATGGCTCACCCGTCTGGCCCAGCACATCCTGCGCGCCCTGGTAGAGCGTCTTGCCGGTGTTGTAGGCGGCCTTCGCCACCTGCACAACCGGCTGAGCGCCCGTGGCAATCATGGCGCCCTGCTTCAACGCATCGCTGCGCGTCGGCACCGGCTCATTGAATTGCGATTCCCACGGCTCCTGCATCGTGGCCGCCGGATGCGCGGCGACTCCCGCCAGCGGAGCCGTAGCGCCTGCTGGGTGCGCATAGTCAGGCTCGTTAGGATCGATCGCCGAAGAGAACGCCGAGTCATCCTGCTTCGCCCGGGCTACGTAGTCCGGGCTTGGAGCGCTCTGCGGTTGAGGCTTCGGAGCGGCATCGGCCGGTGCAGTTTGACCATTGGACGCGCCAGTGGATGCGACCTGATCGAAGATGTCGCCGCCGCTTGCGGGTGCCGAGGGTACGGCGACCTGATCGAAGATGTCCGCCAATGCATTCTCCTAGAATTTCCAGCCATCTTTTTTAGCAGCGGCCCTTGCTTTTGCTTTGTCACCGCCAGCGGCTTTCAAGTAGGCCGTAGCAATCGCGCTATTCGTCAGCGGAGTATTTGGCCTTGGGGCCTTCTGAGTACCGACAGGAGTCGATTGTGTTGCACCGCCGTCCTGTGAGTCCTCTGCTGGGATACCGCCGAGGTCGCGTAGCCGCTGCGAGTGCTCCGAGCCGATGCGCGCCTTTTCCGCATTGAGGTCGGCAAGCGCAGCCCGTCGGTCGTCGTCGTTGGCTGCGTTGTCCGAAGCCGTCTTGTAAGCAGCCTCCGCCTTCGCATACGCCGCCGCCGTCTGCTTGTCGAGATCGGCGAACTGACCCGGCGTCCCGCGTGTCTTCGGTCCCGTCGCATCCGCCTTCCCGTCTGCCGCCGCGCGAATCTCTCGGAGATCGCTCAGCGTCGGCTTCTTTCCGGGATTCTCCCGCTGCCACGCCGCACGCGCCTCGCTGAGCGCCTGCACCCCCTCGCTTGGGATGCGGATGCTCGTTGGCGAAGACTCTTTCAGCTTGCCGTTGGCTCGATAGAACTTCGCATCATCACCCGTGAGTCCCATCCTCGTCACATCGGCGTCGCGCTGCGCCGCGATTCCAGCCGGGCTCTTCGCCCACTTGTCCGGGGGACCCTGAAGTGCGATTGGCTTGCCGCCCACGCTGGTCGCGTGCCACGTTCCCAGCGGATTCTTCGGGTCATCCGGCGCTTCGCTGCCCGGCGCCACCGCCTGAAGCCTCTGCTGTTCCTGCGCAGCGCGGTCGGCGTTGAGTTGGTCGGTGCGGATTCCCTCCTGCTGGTTGCGGTAGGCTGTGCTCCGGTTCTGGAAGTCCTGCTGCTGCTGATTCAACCCATCCTGCCACGCCTGCAATTCGGCATTGTCGGCATTCAGCCTGCCCTGGCGCTGCTGCTCCGCCGCAATCTGGCCGCGGTTGGTCACAGCCTGTCCAGCTTCGACTGCTCCCGGCATGTGCCCGAACGCCATCGCGCCCGCTGTCAAGCCGCCCAGCGCCCGCTCCCACCACTTTGGCGAAACATTGCTGACGATCTCGTCCTTCGCCTTCTGTGCATTGAGCGCCTCCTGCAGGTCACGGTCGATCACTGGAGCGGTTGGTGCCTGCATAGCCTGCGATACGGGAGGCGTAGCGGCGGCGTAGGTCGTTGCGGTTCGCGGTGTGGTGGTGGCTGCCGGCGTTGATTTCGCCTGCGTAACAGCCTGCACGTGCGCAGCCGGCGCGATGGGAGCCGAGGCATCCGACTTCACATTCGGCTGACTATTTGGTTGCCCGGTCGTTTCGTCGTCTGAATTGGCTCCATAGGTCAGCAGCCGCCCGAGCGAATCGGACTCCGGATCATCCCCACCCATCTGCGAACCGAAACTGTAACCCGCTGCCGCCACGCTTCACGCCTCCCTAAACCTTGCTCATCAGTGCAGGATTCCCGAGTGCACCTCCGGCCGCCGCGCCTGCAGCGCCAATCCCCGCCTGCCACAGCGCATCCTGCTGCGCCTGGATATTCGTCAGGTCGCCCAGCGCGCTATCGCGCCCGCTGACGTTCGAGCCAAACATCCCGGCTTCGGAGTTCGCTCCCTGAAGTTGCTGCTCGTTGAGCCTCTGCTGGTCCTGCTCCCACTTGTCCGTATTCGCGGTGTCGCGGGTGGCGTTGTAGTCCGTCACCTGCCGCTGTCCGGCGCGCGCATTCTCCGCCTGCTGTGCCGCTACCGCCGCTGTATTCGTTCCCGTGCGCAACGCCGTGTCGCGCACCTGCTGGTTGGCCTTGGTGTTCGCCGCGTTCATCGCGCCCGAGGTCATCAGGTTCTGGTTCTGGAGGTAGGCCCTCGACTGGTAGGGATTGCCTTGCGCGATCTGCGAGTTCACATTCGAGTTGTAATTGTTGATGTCGGACTGATAGTTGTTCGCAGCCGTCTTCTCCCAGTCGGTGTACTGGTTGTTCGCATCCTTGACCGCGCCTGTGGCTGCACCTGACATAACGCCGCAGACTCTACCATTTTCGGGAGACGTGTCCAGCGATTACGGTCGCAGTTTCATCACCCAATGGCTGAAGCACTCGGTCACATCCGTCAGCCCCATCCGGCGCATCGAATCCCGCATCACGCGCGCCAGACGCTTCGGAACCGCAACCCGTCCCAGCCTGATCTTCCGGCTCACGAGGAAGCTGCCCAGCATCGGCACCAGTGCCTCCGCCGAGAGCATCCCCTGGCGGTTCAGCCCAATCTTGCGGATGTACGCCTCGAATTCCACGTAGAGGCCATCGACGATGACGCCATCGGGATTCTCGGCCACCAAGGTCAGCACCACCGGGAAGGCGAAGAAATCAGGCCGCTCCTGCGCTCCCATCATCATGTGCGCCGAGTCGAGCAGCCACGTCAGGAACGGTACATCCTCAGGCCGCGCAATCCTCCAGCGCAAGCCTTCCGCCGTTAGGGACCAGTCGCGCCAACTTTCATCGCTCATGTTGAACCCCTACTCCCATGCAAACGCCAGCCATCCGTAGTTCCCGTCCCAGTGATTATTCTCCGTATCGCTGTAATCGACGATTCCCACCGTCCCAGTGATGCCGCACCGGAACACGCCCGCCATGGGGTGCCCGATGTCGTTGAAGCTCGTTGGCGTCGCAAAGGAGAGCATCTTGTCCGCGGTAAACCCCGCAGGCAGTCCAAACGCCGAGCCACTCGCCAGATTGCCCGCGCCAATCGCTACCTTCGTCTCGCTGGGCAGGTTGATGACAATCCACTTCCCGCCTGTCACCGCCGTAATGGGGTATCCAGCGCTCCACGCCACGGCAAACCAGTTCCCCGTCGAGGACCAGCGGTTGCCGCTGCCGTCCGCAAAGCCGCAACTCAGCGTCGTTCCCGTGATCGCGGCGTCGGAGATACCGTGCGCCTGGATGCCGGCGTTGTATCCATCGGAAGGGCTGACGACGCTCATCAGGTTCGCCGCTGTCACCCATGGCATCTTCGTCGTGGGCAGCACGATATTCGCGCCGTCGTTGGCGACACCGGTGCCGATCGTCAGATGGCCGCCTCCCGGGAGCACGAAGTCCACCCACACGCCCCCGGCCACCGTCTCCTCTGTGACGTTCGCGCCCAGCGGGTCGTAGCACATGGCGAAGATGTTGGCTGTCCCGGTCCAGACATGCCCGAGCCCGTCCTCATACGTCTCGCGGATGACCGTGGGAAAGTCGGGAGGTCCGCTCGTCGGCCCGGAACCGGACACAAGCGCGATGGTGTTTGCCGTGATGCCGTGCGCAAGGTTGCTCGGCTGTGGCGTGTAGCCGTTCGGGCCAGGTATCGCCTGCATCGCGGAGGTGTAAAGCTCCGTGGGCACACCAAATCCATCGCCGTCCGAAGCCAGTCCGGCACCAAAGGCCACAAGCTGCTTTCCGGGAAGTTCAAACAGGCCAAAGACCGCATTCGTTGTCTGTTCCACGGTCACACCATCCGGCTGCGTCGTAATCGTCTGGCCCCCATTTGCATTCCGCCAGAGGTTCCAGTTGACGCCGTCGTAGCTGGACCGCACCTGGAAGTAGAAGCGTCCGGATGGAAGGTTAGTCAGCGTCCAGTACGTCTGCGTCGAACCCGTCGTCCCCCCGAATGTCGTTACGGCCGAGGAGATGTTGAACTGGGGCGAGGTCGCACAGCGGATCTGATGGTAGACGGGAGTGATCGGAGCGCTATTGCTGGCAGCGTTCGCACCCGCCGAGGCCTGTGCCGCCTGAAGTGAACTCACCGGCGCTACCGCCCCAGGATTCTGTATCTCAACGATGTAGTTTCCCTTCAGATAACTGACCTGCGCCTTCGCCTGCGGAGGAACGTTCTTGCCCGATGTGCTCGTCACCTGCTGCTGAAGGTTCGTCGTCGTCGCCAGCGCGGTCAGCAGCTCCTTCAACTCCTGATTGCCCGCGGCAGCGTCCTGAATCTTCTGTGTGGGGATTACGTTGGTCTGTGCCATCTACTTGTGCTCCTGTCCGCCGCACCGTCTACGATAATGCCCCTTCAACACCATCCACTCCTCAAATTGGTGTACTTCCGTGCGCCATTGCTTGCGTGTGCCGGTGGATCGGTAGAGGAGCGTAATGGGACCGCACCATACAATCTCATACTCCCCGACGACTTCGCCCGCGTAGAACATTTAGCCGCGCCTCGAATTGAAGAACTTTCTCACCCAGAGGATCGCCGTATTGATCGTGAAGCCGTTGCCGGCAATGCCGCCATTATCGAAGCCCATCGCCCATCTGCATCCCTGCACCCCAACCAGACCGAAGTCGCGCTGCTGCTCCACCGCTGTCAGAACCATCGTGCGGCTGTCCTTCGTCAGCATCACTCTGCGCCCCTTCTCATCCTGCGCGTAGACATTTAGCGCGCCGTTGCCCGTCCCGCCGACCGTCCCGCCCTGCAACGAAAAAATCGCCAGCGTCGGGTTGGGGGCCGGGACGCCGAGCCACTGCGAAAAGTATCCCACCGGCTGCCCAGCCCAGTTCTGGTCATAAAGCTGCCCCTCGGTGAGCGTGTAGAGCGCCCCATCCGGCGCGCAGAGCATCATGTTGGCGTTCAGGTCTACGCCGGGCTGGGAGTTTGTCACCTGCTGACGCTGTGGCACATAGGCGAAGTCCATGGCCGCAAGGTCGTCCACCGACCACCTGCGTCCGCTGATGTCGGGGACCTCTCGCCCCGTCCGCACGATGAAGATAATCGGGTCGTTCCAACCGAGCGCGTAGCTCAGCGTAAGCACGGTGTTGTTCTCAGTCGCGCCGTCGAGCGGCACAGCAAACCGGACTTCGCGCCGCGAAGCATCAATCTTGCACACGATCTTGTAGCCGACGTTCCAGTTGATCCGCTTCCAATACCCCGGCGTGTCCGTGTTGACGACCGCGCCCACGTCCTTCGCCACCAACTGCGGTGTCGTCCCTACCAGCCGGTAGACGCCGGTCTCGTGAGCGTAGATTAAAAAGTCTCCGCCTTCCTCCGTCGCCGTGTCCCACGCCTTCGCGCCTACCGGCCCGCTGCCGCTCCACAGTCGATGCACCGCCCATGTGCTCGCGTCGCCGTTGTTCGGGATCACTGCATGGCCGGAGTTTTCCTTGAGCGCAAGCTGGTTCTCGCGTATCTCCGCCCATCCGACCGTGCGGTCCCCGTCCGACTCCGCGCATTGCAGGTTCGATCCGGGAACGCGCACCGCCTCCTGGTCATCCAGGTCCGAGATGAGAAACCCACTCGGGAACCCTTTGCATCCCGTGTACACCACCTGCGAGAGCGTCTGCGAAAACTTGATCGCCGACGCTCCAGGAATCTCGATGCGGTTGAAGTAGTCCGTCACCTCCGACGCACCCGGCAGATAGGTGTCCGTAAAGTTGAACTGCGCGGTCGTGGTGACGTTGTCGGGGATGCGCGTCGTGGTGATGGGAATGTCCGCCTGGTTGAATCCCGGACTCTCCACATCGTCGCGGTCCACGTAGAAGTAGGGCCCCGCCGAGCTAGCGCCAGCGACTGTGAATGCGCATATCCGCGATGTGCAGTTGTACGGGCCAAGCGGGATATTCGCCGCCAGCACCTTCAGCCCGGCCTGGCTCACATTCACGCGGATAGGCGAGGTCGCACCAAACCCGGTCTCGTACCCAGTCCTGGTCTCGAAGAGGACGACCATCCAGCGAATGCCGGTATCGACGTTGCCCGCGGCGGCCACGGTCGCACCGTTGACGGTGGGAATCGCCTGCCCGGTCGGAAAGGCGCTGAGCGTTACGGAAGCGCCGGGAGCTTTCGCCGCGACCACCTGCGCGTAATAGGTTGGGTCGGTGTACTTCGTGACATCCGGCGTTCCCTGCTCAATGAACGCATAGACGTTGTAGGAGGTAGCCCCATTCGCGCCCAGCGGGCCGCCTACGGCCAACTCTGGCGGGATGGCAGGCATAAGGACCGAAAGGTCTACCGCGCCGCCGGTTGTGTTCTTCCACTGCAATACCCTGCCGGGGTCAAGGATGCCGTTGGCGTTGACCAGCTCATTGATGCCTTCGCCAGTCGAGTTGTTGTAGGTGAGCGCGATGAAGACCGTCGCGCCATTCAGAATCGGTGAGGCAAGGTCAACCGCTGTCGTCGGCGTCGTCGCGGCCTGGGGATCGGGAAGCCCGGCAAGGCACTCCGGCGTGTGCTCCTCCCAGAGGACCGTGCCATCGCCAATGGTCGAGGCCTCGCCAAGAGGCCAGACGGGCGGAGTTGCCGGGTCAGATGTCCCAGCCGTGACGCAGCGGTAGAGGTGCCCCGTATTCGCCGCTACCCATGTTCCCTCCTGCACGGGCAGCCCATTCGTCTGGAAGGTCGAGGGGCTGACAACATGCCCTACGCGATAGCGTTTATTCGGGTTCCACGGCGCGCCAAAGGGCACATCCGAAATCTGGTCGAGTGTGCCGGCATTCGGGTCGTAGATCAGGTTGGGCGCTGCACCGGAGGTCAGGTCCCCCATCGCAATCATGCCCTTGTTGAATGCCTGGGTAATGACCGGATTGATGCCCGGAACGCGCGGCAGGTTCGCCAGCGCGACAAAGGCATCCGTCGTCAACTGCGTCACGCTGCTCTGAAGAAAGGGCGTCGCCCCATAGATGTTGCCGTCCGTCTGGGTGTAGCCAGCCAGTCCGATGACTTCCTTGCCGCTGTTGTCGTTGGCGAGGTAGCGAATCACGCCGGCGGCTGCCAACTTCGAGCCTTGCGCTCCGAACTTCAGGCGGTTGGTGAATCCCCACCGCGTCGAGACGCCTTGCGGGGTATAGCGACTATTCCGCGAAATCTGCGCCGAACCCAGCGGCAAAAGCACGGACGAGTCGCTCTGCGTGAGCGACCCGAACCGTGGAATAGCAATCGGGGTGCAATCGGTGAATTGCAATTAGAAGCCCCAGTTTGGTCCAAACAGCGCCAGCAGGAAAGAGTCGGCCACGAGCGCGGCGGGGAGGGCGATTGCCGTCATCTCCGTGCCCGGCGCGGTGAAAATCTTGAGCGCGAATGCCGTTGCCAGCGTGTTCCCGGCGCCAGGCACAATCTCCGCCGAGTACCCGTCCGGACAGTTTTCGACCTGAATGCTGTCGGGAACCTTGCTGGGGAAGCATGAGCCGAGGAAGTTCGGATCGGTGATAGTGGTCAGGTCGAGCGCCAAGCCGCCCACGACGTAGTTTCCCGCCAACGGAGCGGCGGTAACTTTGATGGTTTTCTGACGGCGGGAGTTCGAGGAGCCTGCTGCGACGAGATTGAAGAGGGCAGCCATTTTGTTTTCCTTCCTGCGCTCCTTTGGGGAGCGGGTTCTGGGTTGCGGTTTGACCTACGTCCGGCTACACATAGGCACTTCCTCCAGCGGTGGGGCAGAGCCTCCGCCGCCGTCCGTGGATTGGAGGATTCGAGACGTTGCGCTGCTGCTTCTGCTGCGTCAGCACGACCAGGAAGTCGTTCATGTTTTTGAACGCCTTCGCCTGAAGCCATGCGCCGCGCTTCACCTGGTCGCCCGCAATGGCGCAGACCGCAGCTCCCACGCGGGGCGCAAGGATGTGCGCCGTGCCACGAATGACCTGCTGCGTCGGGTCGTAGATGTTGGTCGAGATGGTGTCGAAGTAGACCTTCAGCGTGACCGGTTCATTGCTTGGCGTGATCTGGATGGAACCATTCGCGTTCCGCCACTGCCACGCGCCGACGTTAGCCGCGTTGACCTCATCGAGTTCCTGCACCAGATGGCTTAGCTGGTAGAACTCGTCGGTCTGGCTGGGCAACTTCCACTTCACGTACTTGGGAAACTTCATCGTCGCCAGCGGCTGGCCGTCCGCAAGATAGGAGACAAGGTCCGTGGTCAGCGCCGGCACGGATGGCAGCACCGCGATGGACTCGATGTACTGCATCCCGTTCTTCTCCATCTCGACGTCCATCTCGTCGTACTCCTGGTCGATGATGGGTATGAGGTACTCGCGGGTAAACGTGGAATTGCTGGGGTCGTCCATGAGGACGCCAACGCGCTTTACGATGTCATCTACGTCTTGCAGCATCGGCGTCCCCCTGGGTGTTAGTCGCTGTCCTTTGCAGACTTCGCGGCAGCCTTGGAGGCAGCCCTGACCGCGTCATCGGCTCGTTTCTGCTCGCGCTTGGCCGCAGCTTCTTCTTCTTCGAGACGCGCCTTGCGCTCATCTGCCTCGGCGCGCAACTGCGCGATGGACTTCGGCTTTTTGCGCCCCTCCGCCAGGCGCGCTGGTCTTTCGTCCGAAGTTTCCGCAACGTAAGCCGAGATGCCCAACTCCATCACTTCGGCGCGGGTAAGGCGCTCAAACGCGGCGTGCTCCTCCGTGATGATGCCGTTGCCGTTATCCCATGCGGCAACTACGTCCAGGATCTCGTTGCAGGTAACGCATTTGACCGCGCCGGCTTCGGGGATGACGCCGCAGGTCGGGCATTTCGCCTCAATCTGGCTTGCCTCCCGCACCGCCTGAATCCAGTCAGGCAATGCCGGAATCTTCCCAATCTCAAACATGCGCGTCGCGCACACGCGATGCACTTCGACGATGGCGGCCGCGGCGCCGTGGTTGGGCGAGTTCCAGAAGCCGTTCGCTTCTACGATCTTGCCCATCATCCACACGTACATCCGCTCCAGGCAGTCGGCGATCTTCTGCGCGTTCTCCGGCTTCGAGAGGTTCTCTTCCGTCGGCTCGCCCACAAGCGCAATCACGCCGCCTGTCGAGTAGTACTCGCTCTCAAACGCTTCGGCGAGCTGAATGGGCAGGAAGTCCCACGGCTGGTTCACACCCTCGCCGATGTAGCGAACCTCGATCGCGCACTCGCGCCAGACATGCGCCGTGAAGTCGAGATGGGACCCAAGGCACGGTGGAACGCGAACGCCGCCAATCGAATGCATCGGCGAGTTCACCACCAGCGCCAGCGGCAGCATGTTGATGACGCAGGCGGGCTGGATGCCGGTCTTGGCATGACGCGCCTTCATCGACTGGAGCACGGTCTCAAACTCCGGGTCGCGCGCGCGCCCCGCTGCTTTACCTGGGTCGTAGTCGCCAAACACGACGGTCTGGCCCTGATAGGTGACGGTGTGCCGTCCGCTGATGCCTCTGGATTGAGCCGTCCGTTCGCTGCTCAACTCCCGCTGATCTTCAATGCTGTACTCAACCTGCTTCGGCATGGTGATGCTCCTTAGTTTCCAACGTGCGATCTCAGTCCCATCGCTTCTGCTGCTTTGGTGCGCAGGCGTCCGGCTTCCAGCGAAGTTCCAAGCAGAATGCCCTTGCTCGCGTCCATAATCCGGTCGTAGAAGTCCTGCCGCTTCTTCTCGCGCTTCTTCTCTTCCCGCTGCTCTGCCTCGTAACAGCGCTGCTTGACGTAAGCCTCGATGTCCTGCGACTGGACCTTCTCAAACCACTGCTCGCGCGAGGAGATGAAGTCCTGCAGGAAATCGATGGACGGCTCCTCCGGGAAAGGACCGGTCAGCATCAGGTACTTCCCACGCTCCGGGTAGGGCCCACGCCTCGGTATCGAGGTGCCGGCCACCACGTCTGCGTAGTGCGCTTCGGGCGAGCCAAACAGATGTGCGGGGAACCATCGCTCGAGCACCCAACCCTGGGTATCCAGAGCGCAATACGTCGGCACGGTACGAATCTCCGTCACCGTGCGGATCGGCGTCGCGGCGGCAATGGGGTGGCCGTATGGGTCGAGGATGTTCGAGATGGCGCCGCGGTCCGTGACCGGGGTGTTGTCGTCCCAGTCGTTCCACTCTCCGCCCAGTTGCTCAAAGACAAAATCGGAATGGACGAGGCGAAAGACCGGATAGCCTCCCGGAGCCTCCAGGCTGCGCCGCTTCAGCGTCTCCGCGATGACGTTCGACGGTTCCGGCCCGCAGTATCCATCCAGATGTTTCAAATCCGCTTCTCCTGCGAGAGAGGGGCGACCTGCGCCGCCCCTCGTCCCACTTCCCTGCGCGGCCTTAGTAGCCGGCAGGCTGCTTCGCGTTGTAGATCGACGACTGCGACTTCGGGTTGTCGACGTAGTAGTTGACGGTGTCGACCATGAAGGACGCTGCGCCCGACGTGATCTGGCCATTGGTGCCCATCTGCTGGAAGACCTTGCGGCCTTCGGAGGTGAACCAGAACGGCGGATTGCCCCAATTGATCTTTCCCCAGCACGCAGTGTTGAGGTAATCCCAGCGCTGCATGTGCGCGTGGATGTTCTCAATCACCTCGCAGCCGTTGACACTGGGGTCGCCCTGGAACAGCAGGTCGTACCCAGCCGGAGCCTTCCCGTCGGGACGAGTGATGGTCATCATCTGACCGGCAATCGCCTCATACGCCGCCTTCTGGCCCGTGTGGGTCTGGATCTTCAGCTTGCCGTTGGTCACAGCCTTCAGCCCGAGAGCCTGCTTGATCTGGTCCATGGGGAGCCGGAGCAAGGGAGGGGTCACGGAGCTCGAAGCCGCGTTGACGCCGTTGGCGATGATGAAGTTGTTGGTGGCGACCGAGCGGTCCAACCCGACCGTCAGACCCGTGGTGGCGTTCGAGAGCCAGTACGGAATGCCGTACACAAAACTGGGCGAGCCGGAGACAAGTCCGGGAGCGCGCAGAATCGAGTTGGCAACCGTGCCGGCGGGAACCGTGTCCACCGTAACGGTCTGGGTTCCGCCAAGACCCTGGCTGACCGAGAGGATGTTCGACGTGCCCAGCAACGTGGTTCCGTTGTAGACATCGACGGCCATGTTCTTCGAGAGCAGCCGTGCGCCGTAGTCATTGTTGTTCAGCGTGTAAATCTTGTTCACGCCGTCCACGGCCGTGATGTTGCCGAGCAGTCCGGTTCCATCGCCAGCGCAGATGAAGATGTCGCGCAAACGGGCGACCGCGTCGATGGTGTCGGCCATCTGCTTCATCACGACATTGACGACCGTGAGGTTTGGCTTGCCCGCGATTTCCGCCAGCTTGGTCCAGCCTACGGGCATCGCCCATGCGACCGGAGCCATCGTGCCAGACTGCCAGCTTGAAGAGCCGGGCGCCGGGAAGTTGACGGCTGGATTGTCCAGCGCAATCGCGGAAAAATTCGCCGGGAGTGCATCCTGGAAGGTGAGACGGTACGTGTGAGCCGACACCATTTCGGCGCGGCCATTCTCAGCGATAAGCTGGTCGAGGACTGAATCGCGCTCCACAAGAAGCTGCGGATCACTCATCACCTGCTCAAGCGCTACGGCAATTGCTCCTACCCCTGCCTGTAAATCGGCCATTTTGAAACTCCTGAAAACTGCTGCGGGTGATTGGGGGTGGGGGTCTCGCTATCGGGCTTAGGCGGCAGTCTGCGATTTCCGTTTCAGGTTCTCGGACAAAATCTCGAAATTCGACGGAGAGCGTCCAAGCGTCTTCCTGAGATCGGCTTCGACCGTTGCTAACTGGTCTTTCTCGCTGATCGTCTGTACGGCCTTCGTCGCCGACATCGATCCGCGAGTTTCGCTTCTTGCTGCCTCAGCACGAGCGGCTGATTTTTCGGCTTGCGCCTGTTGTTTTGCAGTCAGAGCGGAACCTGCTTTGGCGAGTTCCGGACCGGCGACCCGGGCAAGTCCCGTCTGGAAGTACCGGGTAGCCAGCGCCATATGCTTCTTCTGGCGCTCCGGCCCATAGGGCAACTTGTCGATCTTGTCGATCTCGTCCTGGAATCGCGGGTTTTTGCTGATCTCCTTCTGCAAAGCCAGGCGAATGTTCTGCTCGACCGTCTTGCGCGAAAAGTCGTTGAGACCTGTCGCCCGCGACAGCAGGGAGCTGATGCCCGCGTCCATCATGGCGTCGATCCGGGTGTTGACCGTGGTGTTGTAGGTTTTGGCCGCTTCCGCCGCCGCCGCCTGCTTCTCCTGCGCAAGAGCCTCGCGCTCGGCCTTCAACTGGTTCAACTGCGTCCGCACCGCCTCCGACATGCCTTCTTCGCTTTCGCTCGCACTGGAGGGGGCGCGCAGTCCTTCTCTCTCCATGAGGATGTCGATTGCTGCCAGACCTTCTTCATCGCCGGCAGCCTTATACTTCTCTGCCAGCATCTCCGCCCGCTGTTGAAAGCTCGTGCGAAGAAACCTTCCAACGCTGCCATCCGTTACCAGCGCACCGCTCTTGTCGTACTGGAGCTCGCCTTCGGGTCCACGCAACGCAGACGCTTCGAGCATCTGCTGCATCACCGGGCGGATGGAGTTGACATCGTTCGGGTCAATGCCAAGCATCGCGCTCGAAATCGAAGCGAACTTCGCATGTCCCTCGGCCGCGACCTTCGCCTCTTCCGGGGAGCCAAAGACTTCTTTGAACTGCGCTGTCTCCGCGGCCAGGCGCGCGTTGCCGAAGATTTCATTCTTCAGTTCCGGGTTGGCTTCGAGCGCAGCCGCCAGCGCCGGATCGGTCTCAATCTTTCCCGCAAGTTCCTTGGGGGCCAGCGCCACCGGGTCAAGTTCAAAGTCGTCGAAGCTGGGGATGTCGGCGTCCGTATCGTCGGTCTCATCGTCGTCTCCCTTCGCAGCCGCAGCAGCAGCTTCCGCCTCGGCTTCGGCGGCAACCTCCTCCGCTGTCTTTTCAGCGACAGTTTCGACGGGCGCCTCTTCTTTTTTCTCCGTGCCAGCAGCAGCGGCGGCGGCAGCCTCCGCTTCCTTGGCCGCCTGTGCCTCCTGCATCACCTGGAGCGTGGTCTTGCCTGTGTCTGGTTTAGCCGCAGCTTGCGTTGTGCCTGCCGCCGAAACTCCCGCAACCGTTTCAGTCGTGCTGGCCGGCGCGGCTGCCGGAGCCGCAGCAGGAGCGGAAGCCGCTGCTGACGATGCCGCTGGCGTAGCAGAAGCGGCGGGTGCGCTTGACGTTGTGGCAGGGGCGGCGGGAGTGGAAGTGGCTTCGCTCATGATTGACGCCGCGCACTCTACCATTTCCGTTCAATCCGTCAACCGCCTTTATCGCTATCCCGCCGACGGTGGAGCAGGTCCACCGCTCCCCGCGCCACCACCCTGCGCCGCCTGTTGCTGCATCTGAATAGCCTGTGCGGCCTGCGCTTCCTCGACATACTGCGTCGCCTCGGTCAGGATCGCCAGCACATTCGCAAAGCCGTCCGGGTTGGTCGCCTGCGTCTGCCAGTTCTCCTGCAACCACGACTTCGCAATCGTCTGCGCCATCGCCATGTCGTCGTACTTTGGGTTCAGGTGGATGCTGGGAACGACGATGGGCTGACCGTTCGGGCCATCCTGCAAGGTCGGCTGCGACTTGGAAAGCTGCTGCATGATGATCTTCAGCCGCGCCCGCTCGCGCTCTCCCGGCAACCGTATCTGGTCGGGCAGGATATAGCGCGACACCACCTTCTGCGTGTCGGGGTCGGAAAGCACGGACATCAGCCATGGATTCTTCTGGCCCTGCTCCAGCAACTGCAGGATGCGCGACTGAATCTCCTCGTAACTCGCCGGGAACCCTTCGTCCGATTCCGCATACGCAAGAAACTCCCCAGTCAGTTGGCTGGCCAGCAGCGTCTCCGTCCGATAGTCGCTCTCAACATCTCCCTCGATGACGATCTTGATCTCGTCATCCATGTTGTCGATCGAGCACTTCACCGAGTTCTGCGCGCGCGCGGCATGTTCCTCGCGGATCTGGTCCCAGAACAGCATCATGCGGCCCAGCGCGGTCTTCAATGCCTGCTGCTGTCCGCCCATCGTCTGCACATTGGGGTCAGAGCCGCCGAAGGTCTGCGGCTGCACCCCGGCAAGCACCTGCGCCAGTTGGATGAGCTGCGGCCCGTACTCGAAGATGTGGGAATCGATGCGGAATTCCGGCTGGAACATCAGGTCCGAGAGCGGAGTCCTCGTTCCTACCTGATCGCCCGTGCGCTTGACCCCGGTCATGTTGCCGGGTGCCAGCGTCTTGTTCGAGAATGTAGCCGCGTCGATGACGTCGGCATCCACCAGGATGGTTCCGAACGCCAGCCGGTCCATGTAGGCATGAACGTTATTGGCCTGGTCGTTGATGCGCACCTGCACATCGAGCGCCACGTCGCCCACCCCAAACGGATACATGCCCAGACCCTTGATCGTCGGGCACCACGTCCACCGGTCCATCATGCGTTCCGGCACGGCCTGAAGAAAAAGGTTGTTCGAGAACGTCACCAACTTGCAGCCGTTCGGGAAGAGCGCCGTCAATTGCTTGGCCATCTGCTCGTCTTCGAGAACGTTGAACGCCTCCGCCTGGAGCCAGCAGCGCGAGTAGGTTCCGACATTGGCCGTGGTGATGGCGACCCCGCCGTTCGCTCCCGGAACGGTAAGACTCTGCCGCGCCATCTTCGCCGTGTCATCTGCGGTCGAGCCGCTATTTGCCTCGCCCTGCTGCACCTGCTTATAGAGAGTGGGATACTGCGCCCGCACCCACGCGATATTCGTCTCGCCTTCAAGGTCAAGATAGAGAGACTCGTACAACTCCTTCGCGTCCGGGTCTACATCGACATTCAGCCCGGAGTACACATCCATCGCCGTCATTCCGGCTGGCGACTCCTTGATGCCCACCTGCTGCGGCACGGGCATCGTGTAGCCCTCGTACCAGTCCGAGGCCCCCATCTGCGTATTGCAGTTGGGACACGGCGGCTTGCCCCCTGACATGGGGTTGATGCCGCTCTCCGGCGTAATGTGCGAGCAGTTCGGGCAGATGTAGCGGTTGGGAAGGACCTGCTGCGGCACCATCGCAATAATCGGCTGCTTGTCGATCCCTGCGCGGTTTTTGTCGATGATGTGCCGCGTGTAGCAGAAATAGCTGCCCGCGCACCAGAGGTAGAGCAGTTCGAGCTTCTGGAGCGCTTTGATCCCGTTGCGGCGCTCGTTGTACGACTGGATCGTCGATCCCTTTTGCGCAATCAGGATGTCTTCTTCATTGTCCGCGTCCGCCGGCTGAAATCGAGTCTTCGGTACGTCCGGCGAGAGGGACGCGATAAATGCCAGACAGAGCATCTGGTAGACGTTGTCGTTGGACTCGTAAAGATCAACATCCTTCCCGTCGGCGACTCCCTGCATGATGGTGTCGAGGGTGTCGAACTCCTGCGCAGCATCGTTGAAGTTGATGTACGGATTGTTCTTGAGGGTCTCGAACGCCCGCTTCACACGACGCAGGAAGATGAGCCTCTTGGCTACATTGCCTTCCTTCAGCGCCTTGCGCACCTGCATCAGCGCGTCCTGCTGCTCCTTGGTGATGACGGTGGCCTGGGCATCGGCTCCGGCATCGGTAGACGGAGCGTCGGAAGTCGGATCAATTGCGGGTTTTGGCGCTGGCTGTTGCGACTGCATCTGCGATGCGAGCGTGTCGGCCGGCATGGTCATCGTCGCCATCGGCTAGTTGGCCCTCGCTTGCTCTCTGCCCTTGGCAATCGCTTCCTCGATGGCGCTCCCAACCCATGCGGGCGGCTCGGGCGCGGCAGTCGCTATCGTTCCAACTTCCATCGCTCTCGCCGACTTTGCTGCACGGGCGGCATGAATCTGCGCGCGGATATTGTCCATCTTGTGAAGCAGCAGCCTGGCGCTTACCTTCCCCGCTGGCATCTCGTTGAGTGCAAGGTCGCGGACAGCCGCCGTATCGGCAGGGTCTACTTCGGCAAGGTCCAGCGTCGGAGGCACGGTGCGCTCTGTCCGCGGGGCCGGGGCCGCAGCCACAATGGCCGGCTGCGGCGTAAGGATGTCCAGCGCCCTGGTAATCGCGGCGTCTCTTGCCTGCTCCGCAGCAACGCGGTCCGACCGGGAAACCGACAGCTCATCCCGCAACGCCGCAATCTGCTCATCCTTGGCAGCCATGAGTGCAAGATGCGTCGCTCTGGAGAGAAACCAGGGAAGTTTGTGCACAGCTAGTCGTTCTCCGTCACGCGCAGTTGCGTTGTGCCCGTAGCGCACGAAGCCATCACATAGACATCGGCGGCGCGGGTGTTCAAACCCGTCTGGGCAGGTTCGCCCACGAACTTGCCGCGCCCATGCTCGATGCCCACCTTGTCGCCAAGAATCACGGGCTGCGCGGCTGCCTTGTACTCGAAGATGGCAGTGAAGTTGTCTTCCGGGAACTTCAACAGCAGGCCGACAGAGGCAACACTGTCGTCTTCCTGCAGCTCGACCATGCGCGCGAATTGCAGCGCGGGAATGGCGGTATAGACTCCGGCGGTCAGGGCAACGAGCGGTCTGCGTAGCAATGGATTACCTCCGGCGACCGAATATCTCGGACGCTCCCATCTTCTTTTTCTTCAATTCAGCGTCTTTGTCGGGGCCCATCGACTCCGGGGCAACAGGACGTTGCGGCAGCTTCGGGCGAGAGAAAACCTGAGCAGCGCCCACCTTGCCGCCGCCGTGATGCATATGCTCGAAGCCAGCGGCGCTATCGGCTTCCCTGCGGATGGTGGGATTGCTCGATCGCTCGGCCTTGGCTATGCGCGCAGGTCCGATCTTTTGCCCCTGCGGAATACCGAGCGCGCGGTGCAATGCGCCAGGGTGTTCCGTAAATGAACCCTTCTTGCCAAGATTGACAGTCTTCGTCTTCGCCATGAGTGCTCCTCGAAACAGCGCAGACTCTACCATTTTCGGAAAACGCCACAAGGGGCAAAGAAAAGCCCCCGCTGGTTGGCGAGGGCGATTCCCGGAAGAACCAAGGCTTTTACTGCTTCACCATCCACGGACGGCCAAAGTGCGCCATCCAGAAATCCCACTCGCCCTCAACCGCAGCAAAGTAGCTGTACGGAATCCAGCAGTAGCCCGCATCGCCCCACTCCGGTCCCCATGAGTTCTGCACCTCAAAGGCGCCCGTCTGCCCGAGCACCTGCTTCGAGTCGTCGCAGCCAATGACATGCATCGCGTGGCCACCGATCGACGACCCCTGCGGCATGGCGATCAATCCCATGCTGGCCGCCTCGTCGTACTCGAACTGCTCAAACAGCGGCATTCCTACGACGAAACTGTAGCCAGACTGCAACACTGTCTTGGCGGTGGCCACATCGAGGATGCGGTGGTACGCGCCGATCCGGTAGGCCCCGGCCTCCTTCACCTGAGCCGTCGTCGGCAGCGCAAAGATTCTGGCATCGGAGTACGGGTCGTCTTGCTCCAGGCAGCAGCCCGTCTTCGCCAGCACGCGAAAGATGGTGCGAATGTCCGCGCCGGAGTCGCTGGTGAAGTCGTCAGCCGCAATCCGCTCCTGCGCATACTGAAACAGCGGCGAGAAGCGGAGAAACTGCACGCCAGCCGTTACCGGGACCGTGGGATGCATCCGGTAGAGCAGTTCCAGCATCTCCGTGCCGGCGTGAGCGGTGCAGCTTCCCGCCTTACCCTGGTCCTTGATGTACGGCACCTGATGGCGGAAACTCACCTTCACGCTCGAGCCCGGCGCGTTCGGAGCGACTGTCCGATCACTCGGGTCGAATGCGTCTTTGACGGCGTTGAGAATATGGCGCATCGCGGCTACTGAATCCTTGCCTGAGCCAGCGAGGGGTTCTGGGCCACAATTGCGTTCCACTGATTCTTGAAGTCGTCCGCATTCTTCGGGGGATGGGCGAGCGTCAACCCCTGATGGCTGGCCTTGGCCGTTCCGCTCGATGTAGGCGGAGGCAATAGCGCAAGGATCGACTGGGTTGTGCCGATGGCCAGCACAATCAGCGGAGCGTACTGCGAGGTCTGCGGAAACAGGCTCAGGTCGTCTTCGACCAGATTCAGCGCCTCGATAGCCTGTTGCGCGGGCGTCCCGCTCTTCCAGTTGGTCACGGCCGTAACCGCCGCAGATGTGTCGGCGGTGAGTTTCTGCGAAAGGGTGATGTTGCCCTGAATCGCCGCGACCGATGCCGCGGAGGTTCCAAGGATGCTGGTCAGATTGGCCAATTGCGTTTGGCTGGGACAACCCAGCGTGGGAAGGGCGATGAGCGAGACGCACAAGAGTGCGACGGAAGTAGCGATGGAGCCGTGAGACAGCAGCGATTTCATTGGTTCTCCTTTTTCCAGTACGGCGAAAGATAGACTTCCCAGGGTGTCAGGGAGAGCGGATTGTCGGTGTTGAGCAAGCGCACGCCGCCCGCAAGCGCTGCGGCATACAGCAACTCATCGCAGAACCAGCTCGACTGCTCCATGGCGAACTTGCGTTCCCGGTGAAGAACCATGTCCAGAAGAGCGTCGCCGTTGTACGGCTTGCCGATCTGCGCGATGGCAAAGGCCAGCGCTACGCTCTCGTTCGGAACTTCGCAGTAAACACGCTCGGTCGCGGTGAAGTTTGCATATCCGAACGGACGCAACTGCACGCCACCTTCCAGGTGCGCCCCGAGCAACCCGTTCGGGAGCACGAGGTCCACATGTGAATACCTGCCGTTGGTGGCCCATCGGATGGCCGCCGATGCCGGTTCGTCGGTGGTCGAGAATTGTGCTGTCAGCATCAGGCTTTATCCTCCGGGCCCACCGGCGCATCTCCGGCGATCAACGTTGCACGCTTCCCCGTTTGCCAAAAAATCAAGCCCGGCACAACCACGCCCGCCGCAAATGCGTGGATCCCCTTTGGGAGATGGTCATAGACGCTCGTCACGTAACTATGAAACTCCGGCATCCCGTAATACATGCCGTCAATGAACAGCCACGCCGTCACTGCCGTCTTTGCCGTAATCGAATGGCTTGCCAGCCATTGCTGTAACCGGTTCATGGCAACTCCTTGAGAAAGATGTGCGCGCCAATCTGCACCGTCTCCTGAACCTTGGCCCGGTTCCATTCTTGTGGAAAGGCGACCTCGGTTCCGTCATTGAGATTGAAACTGGCACCGCTCTGGATGCCGTTCGGATTCCAGTAGAGCGTCGCGCCGCCCGTCACATCGGCGATGTCGCCATCGCAGAGGTCCTGGGCCAGCAGCTTGGCGAGCTGCCAGCTCGAGTCGCTGTCTGCCGGATAGACGGCAAGCTGGGGATCCGATTTGTAGGTGATCGACGTGAACGCTAGCCTGTGGACAATTTCCGCGTAAAACGTCGAGTTGTTCTTCGCTACGCGGTTGCGTACCACGCAGCCTACCGCGATCATGCCGGAACGCCCTTCCCCGCGGGCCTCGCGCCACAGACACAGCGCCAGCATGAAGTAATCTTCATGGTTGGGGGTGCCCATGCTCTGCTGGCCTGTCCACATAACGGCGTGGACTCTACCATTTCCGTGGAAATATGGAATTTATTTCAGGTGCCAGCGGCCCCAGTGGTCGTGAAGCCACTTGAATAATCCCGCCATCAGGCCCCCCGACGTGGCCACGCCAACGCCAATCTTCACCCATTCGCGGCGATGGTCGGCTGCCTGCTGCTGCTCGCGCTCCAGTTCTGTTTCCGCATTTGCTGCACCCGCATGTTCACCTAAGTGCTCCGTGAACCGCTGAATCAGGGAGGCGTTTTGCAGATGGTTCTGGCGCATCTCCTCGATAAAGGCGTCGCTCTTGCCCTCCATCCGCGAAAGTTGCTCGCGGGTCGCATTGCCATTGGAGCGTATCTCGCCAATCTGCTCTTCGTGGGTCTTGATAGCCAACTTGATGGGCAGCAGTTCCATGTCGATTTCCTGCCGGAATGTCTCGAACCGCCGGTCGACGATTCCGGTCACGAGACTCTCGATTTCAGTTGCGAGCATCGAGATACCCTCTCCTTGGGACGCTTCAGCGTTCTCCATCTCTGCGGGCCCTTTCTTTTGAAGCATCATCCTTGATGGTTTTGTTGTGGCGGCGACGAAACGTAGCGCGCGGAAACGTAGCGCGCGGCGCAACTTCAAAGCGGCTATCAATCATGGCAATGCGTCCGTTCACCGTTCCACCCCCGACCGGTATCGCGGGCGGAACAAGTTCGTATGCTCCAATGGCCGGTGGATTTGGCCGACTTCTGCCGTTGAAGTCAGTTGTGATGCCGCTGATTGTCACTCCTGCCCCTACCACTGCGCTCGCGCCGGATGCCGGTGCCATGTTGCCATAGCTGTAGGAATGCCAAGTCTGATCCGTCAATCCGGGACTCGTGCAGATCGCGCTCGTCTCGCCCGCGTGAGGGCACGACCAGCTCGCACCTTGATAGGTCGCGTTGTGGTTCCACGCGCCACCCGCATTCGTCAGTGGGGCAAGACTGTTATCGCTGCTGTTGTAAAGAGGCGTCGTCAGGCTGAAGTCCGCCTGCACATTATCGAGATAGTGGAATGCCTCTGTGCCGGTCCATTTCGCCCCGAAGAGCACATCGTATGGTTCGATCTCGACCGCAATCGCCCCCTGAGAATACAGCGTGTTGAACTCGAAATAGCTGGTCGTGGACGCCGGAATCTCAATCACGACCGCCGTATTCCCCGCACGACAGAAGTCGGTCAGGGTTGAATTGAAGCCCGAAGGGAATCCGGGGATCGCATTCGACATGGCTCCGCAGTTGCCCACAATCTGGTCGTTGGCCACCGTCCCGCCGCCGCCAATCTTGAATTGCTGCCCCATGTTGCCATAGGCCAGCGTCCGGGTAATACTGCTGCTGCTGCCGTCGCCCGCAAGGTGCAGCGCATCAATGCCGTCCTGCGTGTTGTAGTCCACAAGGCCTTGATCGAAGGTGATCGTCCAACCCGGCGGAGGACTGTTGATTGAGGCCGTCCCAAAGCCATCGCCATAGCCGCCATGCGAACTATCCGTACAGCCGGTGTAGGGAAATACATCGACGACCGGGTACTCCTCGTTACATCCATTGCCTTCAATCAGGAAATGAGTGACTGTCGTTACGCCGAACCCGGTGACACCTTGACCTTGATCGGACTCCCATCCGCTGTCGAAGTTTCCCGCCCACGCAATGTCCGTCATGGTGAGCGCACCGCCCGCCGTGCCGAGAATCCCGTTCTGCGCAAGACCATGAAACCGCACGTCCGTGAACGTCACGTCGTGCGCCGGAAGCGAGATGACCGCCCCCGCCAGCGCGTAGTCACCACCCGTTGTGCCCACTGCGAAGTCCGTGATGTCCAAGCAGGCAAAGTCCACGTAGTCCGAATTGGAAAGCGTCGTCGAGGTGTACTTGAGTGGCGTGCCGACGTATATCACATTGTCTATACCCCAGCCGCCATGCAACTGGGTGCGGGCATTTTGCGCCGTGCACCCACCCGCGCTGCCGCCTTCGATGACCGTGTGCTGGACAGCGATTCCCGAGGGCGCAGAAGGCATTCCCGAATCGTTCGCGTCGCCGCACAGACCCCAATAGGGATAGGCGGAGCCGCAACCCGCCGAGGTCTGCCAGCCAATGCGGTAGGTCACGCCGTCCGCGATGGAGCCGCGAATCGTCAGAATGTCGCCGCCCTTCATCAGCCATCCATAGGCCGGGAATGCGCCCCCCGAGGTCTGCGAGCCGTCCTGCCACATGAAGCGCACATCGTTGAAGGCGCATGCCTGATTCGTCCCGGAGCCTGGGTAGGCGGCGTCAGCCATGCCATTGCATTGCCCTGAAGTCTCGTTTGCGCTGTAGCGCGTTCCGCCATCGGCACGAACGTACCAGTGGGTGCGGGTGTAGACCGCCAGTGTCGTCGTCTGGCTCGTGGACGGGTCAGTGATGGTGATGGTGCAGTCGGTTGCCCCTGCATCGAGCGTCACCGTGGCCGTCGTATCCGTCAGGATGCTCTGCGCCGTCTTGGTGGCCGTGGCGCATCCGCTCAGCGCGAAGGTAGGACTGGAGGTAAGCCAGTTCGCGCCAATGCCCGTCAGCGCGATGACATTTGCTGTACTGCCGTTGACCACAAACGGCTGTCCGGCGCTGAAGGCGGGCTGCACGGTGAGCACCGCCAGCGCCGGACTCGAAACACCGGAGACCCTCGGAGCGGTGATGTAGACATAATTGTTGGTCGCAGTCGGCGTGATGACCAGCGTGGCCGCACTCGTGCTCGTCACGGTCTGCGACACGAGCGTCCCGCCAGACACGGAGAAGGCGGGCGTTCCCGGTGTTCCTGCGACCCAGCCGAGGCACCCCGAACAGGTCACGGAGACGCTGTTGCTGGTAGACCCATTCGCCACGAGCAGTGGACTGACCGTAAGGGTCTGAGCGCGCAGTGGCGCGGCAGCGAACGCGAACGTAATTGCCGCTATACGGAGTCGTTTCACCCTAGCGCACCCCCACGTTGATCGTCATCGCGCCGGGAGTGATCGACGAGCCAGTCGGATTGCAGAGAGACCAATTGAGCGTGTTCGCTGTCGGCCACAATGAGATGGAAAGTCCGCCGCTCGACCCGTACCCCGTCACCGCCGTCGGATTAGAAGCAAACGCGCTGGTAAAGGTCGAAGTGGTCGTCACGCCGGTCATGGTGACGGTCGCAGGCGCTGAGCAGGTATTCGCCGTAAGGGTTGCTGTTGGCAAAACTACCTGCACATTAGCTATCGTCGCAGGGCAGTTCGTCCCATTGCTCTGGCACAAGCTGCTGATGGCCACGCCGCCATCAATGGCGTTCCCGCTGGCGTCCGTCACGCGCACATTATTTGTGGTGAACGTTCCCGAGGCCGCAGCTATCTTGTTTGTGTTCCCCTGCACTCCGGTGAAGGTCACGCCCGCGACTTTCAGTTGGCCCGAAGTATCGACCGCTGGAGGTGCCGCGCCCGCAGCCTGCCCAATATCGTTGCAGAACTCGTCGTTGCGGTTGAGGACAACATTTGAGCAGATTTTTCCCGCACTCAGCCCTCCCGTCGTGCTCGTGCGGTAAACATTCACCGATTGGTCGCCCACGTTGCCCCAACAGACCACACGGTTGTAGTTCGTCGCGCTCAGCGTTGCGTTTCCGGTCGTCGTGGTGCCGTTCGCCGTGGCGGTCGTCTCGCCGCCGTTGGCCGAGACCGCCGTGCAGGCGTAGGTATAGGTCGTAGAACCAGGAGTCCCGCCCTGCTGGACACTCGGAGTGACAGGCAGCGATGCACCCGCAATGACCGTGCCCGCCGCGAGCGTGCCCGCCCCGATCTGCGAGGTGCTATCGCCCTGCGACCCGTTGCCCCAGGACGCATAGGTCTGGCCCAGCGTCTGGGTCAGCAGTGTAGTGACGAGAGACTGGCCGCTCCACGTTCCCTCGATGCCAACCGAGGAGCCGGTCAGGATGCCCTTGGGCGCAGTGACGCCGTAGGTCATCAAGCCTGTGCGGAGATTCTCCAGCGTTGCGAAGATGAATTGATGGGCGGTCGGGTCGTAGTTGATTGTTTCAGCGGAGCCTACTGTTTCATCGGATGAAAACAGCGGGGTCTGCTTATGGATGCCGTGTGCGCACGGCGCATCCTGCCCGGGAAGGTAATTGAGCGTGCAATGGACATTGATGATGGGTCCGGTGGGAGGAATGTCGAACGAAGCCAACCCCCCGCTGCCGCCGGTGATCTGCATCAGGGGGCCGGGAATGGTGCTATCGTCCGCAGGATTCGCGCTCTTCTGCCATCCTCCCGCCGACGTGCCGTAGTAGTAGTTCAGCGGCGTCAGGTTCTGGTACGCCATGTGCGGCGTGCCCGAGTGTTCCCACTCGTATTGGTGCAGCTCAAGAGATCCGAAGTGGGAGGAGAACATGCTGTCCGGCTCGCCGATGACGCCGACATGGCCCCAACCCACGAAGTCCTGCCACCATCGCGTCTCTTCGGATTGGTCGCCGTTCGCCCAAAGCGAGGTAGCAATCGGCTCGGTCAAAACGTACCCATCTGTTGACCACGTTTTCGGGTCGGTGCTGGCCGGGTCAGTGGTCTTGTAAATGAAGGTCGCGGGATAAACATTGAGCGGATTGGGCGTCTCGGCATTCACCGTGACCGCAGTGCCCGTGCATCCACTGCCGCCGCTCACCAATGTTGGCTGGTAGGTAGGTTGTGTGCCATTCAGACCGCCCGTGGGCAGAAACGTAAACGTGATGACGGGATTCACCGTGCAGGTGTAGGTCAGTGTCGGCGGAGGCAGAGTCAACTGGCCTCCACCCAGAGCGCCGATGACGTTCGCGGTGAAGTCGGCCGACGTGTAGTTCGACGAAATCCCGGTAACGACGCCGCCCACTACCGTAGCCGTGATGGTCAGTGGAGCTTTCGGCGTGTTGGCTCCGTAGCCCCACGTCTTCATCTCATACGCCCCGCCGTTGCCGGTTACATCGATGACCGCCTTGTTGCCTGACTCGCTGTAGACGACTGGATAAACGAGGCGCGTCTCCGCCGTCTGCTGAACGTCGCCGCCGTTGTAGAAGCCCGGTGAGCGGTCATCATCGCCATTCGAGAGTCCGGTGCCCACGCCGCCGCCAAAACTCACCACCGCGCCGGTCAGCTTCTGCCGCTTGATGTTGGCGATGAAATGCGTCGCGTCCACTACGGAGGTGATAGTCGTATACTCCGCGTCCACCGTGCCGTCGGTGATGTAGAGCAGCGTTCCCGCGCTCATGCCCGCCGTCGAGCCGACGGAGACGCACCATGCGGCTGGCGAGTTCAGGCCGGGATTCTGCTGGTGATAAAGATTCACTCCGGTGCGGTCGTCGATAAAAGCGTTGCCGCTGGGAACTTGAGTGCCCGTGTCCGTCCAACTCGGGCAGGTGCCCGTCCAGACATTGTTGTTGATGGGCTGGGTCAGCGAGGTCGTAGTGGACGTTCCCCAGTGCGCCGTGTATCCGCTCGCCGCGTCCAGCGTGACCTCGATGAACGGTAGGCTGTTGATGGAGATGGAGGCGATGTTCGAGATATTGCCCGAAGACCACTCCTTCGTCAGGTCGATCAGCAGCCGGTGCTCGCCCGAGGCTGAGAAGTCGTAGCCAGCTCCGCCCACGGCGGAGAACTGCATGGGCTGGTTGCCTTGCGCGGTAAGCGTACCAAGCGTGAGCGTCCCGCCAAACGTGGCCGGGTTCGCGCTGGTGTTCCCGCGCCACTGCTCGGTGTACTCGTCGTTCCCACGACCCGCGCCCACACCTGCCTGACTGAACTCAATGAGTACATCATCGCCTTGGCCCGTCTGCGAGTTCTGGAGACTGAGCTGGCCTCCACCTTGGTAGCTCGTTTGCGAGTGCAGCCCGACAAGCATCGAGGACATGTTGCCGTTCGAGGCGCTGTCGTTGAAGCCGCCTGTCGGGATGTGAAGTGTGAAGTTGTACGGCACGAAGGTGTCGCAGCACATCTGCCGCTGCTGCTCGTAGTCATCCAAGGTAACAGGATTGTGCGGCTCGAATTGTCCGCCGTTCACATTGCCGCTAGCATCGGTCTGGAAGTAGTTGCTCGCGTAAAAATCGTGACCCTGTGGATGCTGGAGCGGCAGAAACGGATTGTAGGAGGCGATGCTCGTGGTGGACAGCGTCGCCGCATTCGCCATGTTCTGCGTATTCAGCGTGTGAGAGCTGGTGTTGTACGTGAAATTGCCGTGGTCAGCGCCAAACGCGTTGCTGGCGTTGATCTGCACATCCTGATTCGATCCGCCGGGTATGCCGCTTCCACACGCGCCTCCAGCGCACAGTTGACTGAGAGGAACCAGGCCAATCTGCGAAGGACTTTTCCCCGATGGCGGTCCGGACCAGACAAACCCTGGGGTCACAAACGCTTGTGCCGCATCTACACAGAATGTCTTTCCCGTCAGCGTCGAAACCATCGCCTGATTATTTCCGCGCTGGCAGGCAGGGTTGAGCGATGGATTTTGCGTCCAGTAGACCGAGGAGTCGCCTTGAAACTGTGAGCAGACCCACGGATATGGATCGGACGCCAGCGTGTTGTTGTACATCGCTCCGGGAGAACATGGCACCTTGGGAAATCCCCTTCCGCTCGCGGTCACTCCCAGCGGTACCGCATAGGCATCGTAGGAGAAGAAGGTCTGCGTGATGTTCGTCAGCGGGAAGGTGAGGTAGACCGTCGATCCACCCGTGCTCTCGACCTGAATGCGGTAGCGCGTATTCGCCGGCGACATCGTAGCCGGGTTTGCGATGGTGGGGGGAAACCCCCCGGAGTTCTGCACCGCTCCGCCCACGACATTGATGACATAGGGCGCAGTGGTCGGCGAGCCACCCTGTGGGGTGTACGTGATGGGGGTATCCGTCGTGTCGGTCACGGTAAATACAAGTTGGCCGGTCAGCGGAACGAGGTTGTTGTCCACTACCTTGACACCGCTCACCGGGATCGTGGCCTGCGCACAAAGAACCCTTGCCAACATCGCCAATAAAAAGAGAGGAGCGAGGCGAGACATCTTTGACATATCGAGATATTCCCCTTTATTTTCCGATTGCGAACCAATTCATCGTGATCGTCTGGCTGAAAGCTCCGCCGCCGGCGCTGGCAACAATTACCTTCGCCATGTAGGCGACCGCGCCCGTCGTGCTCACGCTTTGCCACTGCGCCGCAACAGGCGTGGTCGTGTCTTGAGTCGCAGATGGCAGTCCTACCGTTCCCGGCGCCGGCATATAGGGCGCGGCCGTAAAGGCAACCGGAAAGGTTATCGTGGCCGTGTTGAATGCGGTCCCCGTCGATGGAACACTCACGCTCCCGTATTCCACCTTCGTGCCGTCGGACTTTGTGAAGTAGCAGCCATTGGCGCCACACACGGTCGCCGAGTCGGCACCCGTGACGGCGATGGTGCAGTCAGTCGAATTTGACCCGGGGTTGTCCACACATGAGACCGAGGCCGAAGCTCCGCTAATCAGGTTCAAACTGCTACGTTGCGTCTGGCTCACGCCGGATACCTTGACCATCTGGTAATAGGTCGTCGGCAGAGAGCAGATACTTCCCGTCACCATCGAGCATGTGTAATCGCCGGTTTCCGGCACGACCGCGCCGCCGCGCGCATTGAAAGAAGTGATGGTGGCCGCAGGTGGAGAACCGCAGTTGACCGTGAGATCGGAGTTGTAGCCCGTCATAAACTGGCCGCCCGAGCACGGCGGGGGCGTGAAGTCGAGCAGGAACTTGTGAGCCTGAACAGTCTGTGAAAATAACGCACTCCCACCCGAGAGCAGTCCCGTCAGCGTCAGGTTGTTGTAGGTGGCGTCATAAGGTCCGCCCGGCGGGGGAGGCGGCGTGGCCGATGTGCAAGGCGTAGCCGTGTCGAGGTTGAAGTTACCCGCAGTGGACAGTACGGCGTAACAGGCGGTCGATGTCTGCGGCACATTGTCCAGCAGCACGGTGACGTTGTAGCGCGTAGTGCCGGTAACACCTCCGCAGTCGATAAGGTCGTTGGGATAGATCGTCCCGGTAATCAAGCCTGTTGCATCCGGCGTCAGCGTGAAGTTCTGCTTGACGATGCTGAACGAGCCGGGGATGCGCGGGATATTCGATCCGCAGTTGTAAAGCTCGAACTTGACACTCAGCCCAGGCGGGATGCCCGCACTCGCATCGCCGACATGGCCAGTGACGGGGATAGTCGAGGAGCCGAAGCAGACCGCAGCCGATAGGAAGAGCGCCGCGGCGACGGTGATATTCAGCGGGAGCCAGGGGAACAGCCTGCGCATGGTGAGTCTCCATTCGCCTTTCGGCGCGGCGACTCTACCATTTTCGGAATCTCATCTCCCTCGCTTGCCTTGTCATGCATCCCCAGCTTTCCCGAGCCACTGCAAAAACATAGCTTTCGCAAAGGCGTTGCGGCTGGCTTCGAGGATCGAGTCGAACTGCTTGCCGTCGCGCATCCGCTGCCGCATCATGCGCCAAAGAATGTCGTGAGCAACCTCATCAACAAGTTCCGTAGCGAGCGGAGATTTTTCAGCCTCCTTGGAATTCAGAATCTCCCGGATGCGCACCTTCAGCCGCGCCTCCATCTGCATCATCAGGAACGGCGGCACCCCTTCAAGGTGATCGAGTGGAGTTCGTGCGTGGGAACTAGGACTTGACGGCATTATGCGGCTCCCTTCTGGCGAATGGCGGGGTCATATAGCATCCCGGTTCCCGCGACGGCCAGAACCGGCCGTCCGGCACATCGTCGAAGAGACGCACGGGGATCTCGTTGAATGTCATATCCGCCAACCCGCGGCGCAGCTCCTCGCGCATCCTTTCCTCGTGGGCCGCGCGATGCTCCTCTGCATCCTCGCCATAGGCACGAAGCCGCTGGCCAAACACACTCCAGTTGATGAGCACCTCGAAGACCAGCGGACCGCACTCCAACCTGGTAGGCCAGAACCCGGCAAAACGCATCGCGTCCAAGTCGCGCTTCAGGCTACCAATCGAAATCATGGGGCCGTCCATCTTTCTTACTCCTCAGGTAGCGCTCGTGGTCGTACTCCTGCCTGTCCCGATTACCCGCCGCCGCTCGCTTGCGCCCCGTTGATTTGCCGTTCCCATGCCTGCGTCGCCGGTTGTCCGAGCTCTGCTCATTGATCTGGTCGATGCTCGTCCCTCTCACCGGAGGCTCGAGGTGCGGGTCCGAAGTGAACGGAAGCCGACGGCTCGTCATGCCTCTGCATTGCGCCGTCGTCTTCAGTTCGCCATCGCACCACGGGCACATTGAGGCCAAGTCTGGACGATCTTGCGTTCCCGTCTCGAAGGTTCCACAGGAGGCACAGTCGTACCGCGTCAGGTAGTAGGGCACAAGCATTTAGGCCGCGATTCTCCTCCGTCGCACATTGCTGCTGTTGTTCAGGGTGTGTATTGCTTGCAACTTGGCGTACTCGCGACAGATAAATTCAAGCGCGTCGCCAATGTATTTGAACTCCGGATGAGCTTTTCTGATGGCGGCGACAGTGCGCGCGACAGTCTCCTTGCTTTCTACTGACCTGAAGTTGGCGCTGTACACGATCTGCGCGGGCAGGTGAGCCACATCGCGGACCGCGCTCTTCACTTGTTCGAGGGTTGCGCCTTTTCTTGAAGAACTGATGAGTGACTTTATTTGCCCAGTATTCTTTCTCGGGTCGAGGACGAAGATATGTTTGAGGTGGCTGACCGGAAGCTCATCGAGGATGGTTGGGCTAATTCCCATCGAGGATGCTTTGGTGGCGATCCTCATGTAGTAGTAGATTTCCCGTGCCGAGATTCCTAGACCGCTTTCGTTGATCCACTTCCCGAAATTCGTATAGCCCCAATTCCTGTAGTAATGACCCTCTTTAGCCTCGATAAACAGAAGGCCAAGTTTGGCCTTATGCCCTTCCATTTCGCGTGCAAGCCGCGTGATCTTATTGAGCACAAACGTCTGTCGGGCTTGATATCCCATCTCGTTCCTCCTGTAGGCGTGTGGAAATCCCCAGCATCTCTTCCAGTCCGCGGATGACCTGGGTGACGAGTTCGTGCTTCTCCGCAGCAAAATGAGAACCCATACGCGCGACCGCGGCTGTCTTTTCGGCGGCAACAGCCTGATCTTCGAGCCGGTCAATCTCGGCTGCGAGCAGTTCCAGCTCGGTTCTGGCCTGTGCGATGGAATCGGCATAGCTGGCGCTAGATGCCGCTAGGAATGACTTGGCGGAAGAGTTGCCGGACGCTCGCCGGATGGCGCGCTTGGCTTGTCCGCTTGGGGAGTGTCCGCGCTGATACGACCAGCGGGAATCACTGCGGAGGGTTGCAGTGCATCCGGGGCTGCATTGGCAGAATTTGCGACCAGGCGGGGGGAGCATCCGATTCGTTTCCCGTATGCGTACCATTCAGCCCGCGCGTCTCGGGAAAGTGGATGTGAGGGAGGCTTCGCGCCTCCAGTTAGAAGGGAGTGTACACGGCAGCACCAATCTTGGTGCAATTTATTTTCATGGCCGAGAAAAACGGGGGCAAGTTTGAGGGAAGAGTTACAGCGGCTATGCGTGGGATGCCCATTTTCATTGGAGATAGAAAAGCATCGTCGTCACTCTAAGTGGTTGAAAAGTAAAAATACGAGTTGGCTTCGAACCAAAGGGTCGGGAGTTCGAATCTCTCCGGGCGCACCATCTTCCCACCTGCCTCCACAAAATAGATACTGTCCGGATGAGTTCCCCCACCGCAGATCTCCTCGGTCAAGTCGGCCTGCCCGCTCCCATGCACGAACTGGCCTCACGCACCTGGGACGCGATCATCGTCGGCGCGGGCCACAATGGACTCGCCTGCGCAACCTATCTTGCCCGCGCAGGCAAGCGCGTCCTCGTGCTCGAAGCCCGCAACCGCGTCGGCGGAGCCTGCACTATCGAAGAGCCCTTCCCTGGAGTCCGCATGTCGCCCTGCGCCTACCTGGCGGGCCTGCTGCATCCGCTCGTCATCTCCGAACTGAATCTGCCCGCGCGCGGCTTCCAATGGACGCCGGCCGTCAACGGCCTCTTCGTTCCCTTCCTCGACGGCTCCAGCATTCAGCTCTGGGACGACGACCAGCGATGCGAGGCCGAAGTCCGCAGCTTCGCGCCCGCAGACATCGAAGGCTGGCGCGCCATGAACGACGTCATCCGCCGCCTGCGCGACGCCTTGCGACCCGAAGGCGGGCGCGACCTATGGATCGGAGAGCCTCCCACGCGCGAGCAGATCGAAGATCGCCTCGGCCCCGACAACGAGGCCAGGCACGTACTCTTCGACTGGTCGATGGCCGAGTTCGTCGAGCACTACCTCACCGACGAGCGCCTGCAAACCGCATATCTCGGGCAAGGCGTCATCGGCGCCAACGCCAGCCCATTCGACCCCGGCACCGCCTCCATTCGCTTCCACCACGCCTCAGGCCGCCTCGGCGGAATGCCCGGCATGTGGGGCTACGTCAAAGGCGGCATGGGCATGGTCTCGTTCTATTTCTGCGATGCAGCCCGCGAAGCTGGAGCCACCATCGCATCGGGCGTGCCCGTCGCGCAGATTCTCCCCGACGAAGGAGTCGTCCTCGAAGGAGGCGAGCGCATCGCCGCACCGATCGTCATCTCCAACGCAGACCCCCGCCAAACCCAACGCCTGCTCGGCGCAGCCGCAGACCCGGCGTGGAGCCAACGTGTCGAAGCAATCCCCATCGAAGGCTGCACCGTCAAGCTCAACCTCCTCCTCGGCGAGTTACCCGACTTCACCGCCCGCCCTGGCCTCAACCAACCGCACCACTACGGCCAAATCAACACTCCCCTCACCAAACCGGAATGGAAATCGGCCTTCGCAGCAACCAAACGCGGCGAACTCCCCGAGCACCTCTGGTGCGAGATCTACTTCCAGAGCGTCCACGACCCCACCGTCGCCCCACCCGGCCGCCACACCATGAGCGTCTTCGCGCAATACGTCCCCTACAACTTTTCGCGAGGCACATGGGACGGGCGCCGCGAAGAAGTCCGCCAGCTAGCCATCCGCTCCCTCGCCCGTTTCTGTTCCAATATCGAAAGCGCCGTGCTCGACGCCCAGGTACTCGGTCCTCCCGACATCGAGCAGAAGGTCGGCCTCACCGGCGGCCACATCTTCCAGGGCGAATGTCTCCCCGAATACATGTGGTCCAATCGCCTGCCATCGCGCACCCCCATGCCCGGCGTCTATCTCTGCGGCGCTTGCACGCACCCCGGCGGCAGCGTCATCGGCATCAACGGACGCAACGCCGCAATGGCAGTTCTAAGAGGGTGTTGAAAAAGCCTGTTTTGCTTAAGGCCACGGCTTCAGCCGTGCCGCAAATGCCGCAAAATCAGCGCGGCTTTAGAGGCTGCGGAAAATGCGCGCTTTGTGCTTTTCGGTGGGAACGCAGGGCTTTAGCCCCGGGCCTTTCTGCACATGCTGCCGGATGGGCTTTTTCCGCAGCCTGTTTAACCGCTGGGGTACGCCTTTCTCTGCGCCAGCGGCTCTTTCATCACCCTCCTAAAGGACATGGGCCTGAAAGCAGAGAACCGCCCTACCCCTGCCGCCCGAAGACCTCTCGATATGCCACATTGAGGTCATCGAATGCGCGAACGCAAGGTTGCCCCCAGATGCAAAATCAAGTATCGTTAGAGAGTTGCATGCAACGCACTGTGCGCCCGTAGCTCAGCTGGATAGAGCAACTGGCTACGAACCAGTAGGTCGGGCGTTCGAATCGCTCCGGGCGCACCATCTTCACCCAACCACCCCAGAATCAATCTCTTGGCTGAACCGGCGGCATCTCCGCTGTGTTTGTGTTGAAGCACTTCGAGCAGACAATCGCATCGTGAGCCGGTGTGTGTTTCAGATACGCGCCATCGAGCGGTCCGTGGCACTCTGCGCAGCAGTGCTCTGGAAACGGCTTCCTGCCCTGCTCGAAGCTCTCCCGCGCCGCTCGCTCGCGTTCTTCCAGCGTCTTCTCGGCCCCAAATGCTTCGATCCTGATGTCGCCGCCCAGAAACAGGTACGCCGGCTCGTACTTCGCCCTTAGTTGGTCCGCCTCGACATCCGGCAGCTTTGCCAGCCGCTCTTCACGCATGTTGTCAGCCAGGTCGGCCAGCTTTACCTTCACCGCCAGCTTGTCCGTGCTCAGCCTGCGGATGTAGTCCATGTAGGGTTCAAACTCCGTCCGCGTCAGACGCAGCACGGTCTTCGAAACCGCCTCGCCGAAGTGCAGCCGTATCTTCCGTACCAGATCAACCTGCGCCTCCAGCGTAGCCGAAGCCTCCACCGTATCGTGCAGCAGCGCCGCCGCGCGCTCCTCGTCCGTCTTCATCGACATGGCCACCCGGACCACGTGAAAAAGATAGGGATCCCCGCCCCGGTCCCGCTGGTTCCCGTGAATGTCGAAGGCTATTTTGAATGCTTCGGCGAGCTGCATAGGCGCCTCGTGCGGACTCCGCGTGTCCGGGCCTTTGATGCAGGCGGTCCCGGCGTAATGCACATAGGTTGTTCCTGGAATCGACCTCAACTCTGGTCATACTCACCCAGCCCGCCACAACAGGAAAGGTGCGATCAAAATGATTCAGTCCTACACATTGCATTGCACCTGAAATGAGTGCATTTGAGCTGCCATATCGCCTGAAATTCTCAAAATCGGCCCCCATCTTCCGGCCGTTCTCAGCCGCGCATCCCCATCTCATTACCGATAAATGCCTTGAAAGCCGTATCTTCAGTCCCTCGGCCCTCCCGATGCGCCGACCTCCGGCCCTCTCTCCGTCTCGGTTGTAAACCGGCGTTTCGCCCGGTCGGCAACACTGAACACTGCGGTTTACACCTCAAAACCAGACAATGGAAGCCTCTACACCCGATCCCCCACACCGCCCCATCCGGACTGAAAGCGGCGCTCTCGAAGGGGCGTGGCTGCCAATTCTTCGCCGGGTGCCCCATCTTCGCGACGGTTTTATCGTCGCTAAGGTGGGGGGCGCGCGAAGGGTGGAAAAACACAAATCCCAACCCACCACCCCTTACTGTCCAGTCTGAAACCGGATCGCTGCCAGCGACCCCTCATACGCATACCGCGCATTCGCATAGGCAATCTGCGCCTGGGTCTCGGCCAGTTGTGCCTGACTCAACTCCACCATCGACGAAAGTCCGATCTTGTACCGCGTCTGCGCCAGGTCGAACGCCGAGCTTGCCTCCTTCACCAGTTGCCCGGTCACGGCAATCCGCTCGAAGTTCGACTGCGCCGCCAGCACCGTCGTCCTCACATCGCGCGCAATCGCCTGCCGCAGCGCCTGCACCTGCTCGTTCGCCGCGCTCGCCCGCAAGTCCGCCTCCTTCGCCCGCGCCGAGTACAAAAACCCATTGAACAGCGGCACGCTCACATTCACGCCCACGCCCCCATACCACGGCGTCGTAATCTGGTCGGCCCGCACCGGAGTGTCGCCCATCACTCCCAGCGCCGTCACCGTCGGCCTCCACAGATCGTGCTCTGCCGCGCTGAACTTCTTCGCCGCCGCATACTGTTCATCGAGCGACTCCAAATCCGGCCTGCGCGCAAACGCCTCCGCCACCAGCGGCTCCGCGTCCTCGGGAGCCGCCTCAGGCGACTTCGGCGTCTCGTCCACCAGCGTGTACGCGACCTCACGCTCATTGCCCACGAGAGCGTTCAGCGTTGTCAGCGCATCCTGGTTCGCGTTCTCAGCATCCACCAGCAGCAGCTTCGCCTGCGCCAGGTCCACGTTGGCAAAGCTCAAATCCAGCGTCGATTTCAACTTCGCCCCCGTCAACGCGCTCACCTGGTCAGCCGTCGTCTGTCGTGCCTTCACCGTATCGGCGGCCACTTTCAATACAGCCTGCGTGCTCAGCGCGTGATAAAACGCCTCATCCACGGCAAACATCACGTCGTCCGCCGTCGCTGCCTGTGCGCTCGCCTCCGCCTTCGCCCGCAGGTCTGCCGAGCCCACCAGATTGCGCGTCCTGCCGAAGTCGGTAATCATCTGCCGCAACGTCACACCCGCCGCCGCCCGCTCATATAGAACAGGATTGTTCAGCCCACCCGCCGTCACACGGCTTCCCGCCTTCGGTTCGACAGCCGTCAGGTTGCCCGCCAGTTCAGGCAGTTCAGCAGAGCGCGCCTCGCGTGTCACCTGCCCCTCGGCCAGCGCCTCCAGCCGCGCCACCGCAATCCGAGGATTATTCTTCATCGCCAGTTGCTCCGCCTGCGAAATCGTCAACGAGTGCGCAGGCGCCGCAGAAGCCACCTGCGCACTCATCGAAAGAGTCCCCATCAGCACAGAAAAACAAGCCGCAGCAATCGACCTCATCTAAGCTCCCTCTTCCACCGCAACCGCGGCCTCTTCATGCCGATGCACCCACAGATACGCCGCCGGCACCACATACACCGTCACAATCACCGACACCAGCAGCCCGCCAATAATCGCCCGCGCCAGCGGAGCATACTGCTCGCTCCCTGCCTCCAGCGCCAGCGCCATCGGAATCATCCCCAGAATCGTCGCAAACGAAGTCATCAGCACCGGCCTCAGCCGCAACCGGCACGCCGTCGCCACGGCCTCGTCAATCGGCATCCCCTCGCCGCGCAGCATCCGCGCCACATCCACAATCAGGATCGAGTTCGACACCACAATGCCCGTCATCATAATCACGCCCATCAGCGACATCACATTCAGCGTCGTATGCGTCGCCAGCAGCGTCAGAATCACCCCCGTAATCCCAGGCGGGACCGCCAGCAGAATAATCATCGGGTCCGAAAACGAAGCGAACTGCGCCATCAGAATCAGGTACACCAGCACAATCGAAAGAATCAGCCCAAGCCCGAAGCTCTTGAAAGACCGCCGCATCCCCTCCACCGACCCGCGCATCGTCACGCGAATGTCCGAAGGCGTATGCTCCTCGGCGATCAACCTGTCCACCTTGGTCGCCAGCCCGCCCAGGTCCTCGCCCGAAGGCGCAACATACACATCGATCACACGCCGAAGCTGATAGTGGTCCACCTCCGTCGGCGCATCGAGCCGCTTGATGTCCACCACCGCGCCCAGGTTCGTCACCTCCGCGCCGTCCTTCGAGTGCAGCGGAATCTGCTTCAAGTCCGTCATCGACTGAATCTGCGCGCCCTTATACTGCACCGTCAGCAGATAATTATTCCCCGACTTCGGATCGACCCAGTAACTCGGCGCAATCATCCCATTCGAAGCCAGCGCCGTAATCACGTTATCCACCACCTCGCGCGAATCAAGCCCCAGCCGCGCCGCCATCTCGCGCCTCACATTCAGCTCCAGCGACGGATAATCCATGTCCTGCGGAATCAGCACATCGCTCACGCCCTTCAGCCCGCGAATCTTCCGCGCCAGGTCCGCAGCCACCGCATGCGCCTCCTCCATATTGTTGCCGCCCACCTGAACGTCAATCGGCGCAGGCAGCCCCTGATTCACCACCGCATCCACCAGCCCGCCCGTCTCGAAATAAGTCGAAAGCTCGGGCAGGTCCTCATGCACCTTCGCCCGCACGCGGTTCATATATTCAAAGCTGCTCAGCTTGTGCCCTTCGTTCAGACTCACCTGCACATACGCCGTGTGCGGCCCTGAGTTGCTCGTATAAATCGCCGAGAAACCAGACACCGTCCCAATGTTCGACACAATAATTCCCAAATCCTTCTTCGGAACCACCGAGCGAATATCATCCTCCACGCGCGCAATATACTGGTCCGTCACCTCCAGCCTCGTGCCCGTCGGAGCCTTCACGCGAATCGCAAACTGCCCGGGGTCTGTGCGTGGAAAGAACGCCTCGCCCATGAACGGAAATAGCATCAGGCTCACCACAAACACCGCCAGCACGCCCACCACCACCGCGCGCGGCGACTTCAGCGCCTTGCCCACGCTCCTGTCGTAGTGCATCAGCATCTGGTTGTAGCTGCGATTGAACCCGCGCACGAACCGCTGAAACGGCGTCTTCCCCGGCCTGTGTCCCGCTTCTCCATGCGCATTCTTAATAAACTTCGCGCAGAACAGCGGCACCACCGTCATCGCCACCAGATACGACGCGAACATCGACAGCACCACCGAGAGCGCCAGCGCCGTAAACAAAAACCGGCTCACGCCATACAGAAACACCACCGGAAAAAACACAATCGCCGTCGTGAACGTGGCTGCCAACACCGGCAGCGCCACTTCTCTGCCGCCCTCCTCAGCCGCAACCGCCGACGACTTCCCCATCTCCATGTGCCGGAAGATGTTCTCCAGCACCACCACCGAGTTATCGATCAGCCTTGAGAACGCCAGCGCCAGCCCGCCCAGCACCATGCTATTAATCGTGCCGCCGCCCATATTCAGCGCCAGAAACGCCGCCAGTGCGGAAAGCGGAATCGACAGCATCACCGCCAGCGTTGCGCGAAAGTTCCCCAGAAAAATCAGAATCATAAACGCAGTCAGAATCAGCCCGATCCCGCCCTCGTTCCCCAGGTTCCGAATCGCCGTCTTCACAAACGCCGACTGGTCGAAGACCACCTTCGCCACCAGCGCCTTCGGCACGTCCACCAGCCCCTTGATCCCCGCGCGAATCCCATTCACAATCGAGATCGTGTTGCTGTCGCCGCCCTGTTTCAAAATCGGCAGATACACCGAGTGCTGCCCATCCACCCGCACAATGTTCGTCTGAATCGCCGACGCATCCTTCGCCTCGCCCACATCCGAGATCAGCAACTGCCCATTGCCCACCGTCTTCAGCGGCAAATCGTCAATGTCCTTCATCGCGGGCAACTGCGAGTTCGTATAGATATTGAAGTCCTTCGGCCCGATCTTCACATCGCCCGAAGGCAGAATCGAGTTCGAATCATTCACCGTCCTGACCACGTCCATCAGGCTCAACTGGTGCGCCTCCAGCTTCACCGGATCCACATACACCTGAATCTGCCTGTACTTCCCTCCAAACGGCACCGGCACCGAAGCTCCCGGCACATTCGCCAACTGGTTCCTCACGTTGTACTGCCCAATGTCGTGCAACTGCGTCTCACTCAGCCCCTGCCCCTTCAGCGTGATCAGACACACCGGCAGACTCGACGCATCGAACTTCAACACCACCGGCGGCAGCGTCCCCGGCGGCAGCCTCCGCAACTGCGCCATCGCCAAATTTGAGATTGTCGTCACTGCCGCATTCGGATCAACCCCCGGCTGAAAATAAACCTTGATCAGGCTCACGCCCGGCAGCGACCGCGACTCGATATGGTCAATCCCGCTGCCCAGCGTAAAGAACCGCTCAAACGGGTCCGTGATGTGCGACTCAATCGCCTCCGGCGGCATCCCGTTATAAAACGTCGCCACCACGACAACCGGAATATCAATCTGCGGAAACAAATCCACCGGCATCCGCGCCACCGTCACCGAGCCCACCACCCCGATGATCAGACAAAGCATAATGATGAAGAACGGGTAACGAAGCGCAAAGCTCGACATCTACTTACCCTCCCCGTCAGGCGAAAAGCCCACGCTCACGCTCTGCTTTGGCGTCACCTTCTCGCCCGTCTCAAAGTTCGCAAGCTGTGCCACAATCACCTTGTCGCCATCGCTCACGCCGTGCAAAATCTGCGCCTCGGTCGCCGTCGTCACACCCAGCTCCACCGTCCGCTTCTCCACCACGCCATCACTGTTCACAACTTTCACAAACGGCTCCACGCCCGTCTGGTCCACCGCCTGCACCGGCGCCACCAGCGCATCGCCCGCCGACTGAATCGCCAGCGACACCTCCGCATACATCCCCGGAGCCAGCTTGCCGTCCTTGTTCGGAACATCAATCTCCACCTGCATCGTGCGCGTCGAAGGATCAAGCGCCGCCGTCGTCCGCGCCACCTTGCCCGTGAACGCCAACCCCAGCGCCTGCACGCGCACCGTCGCTGCATCGCCAACATGCACATACCCCACCAGCGAAGCAGGAACCGGCAGCCTGAGCCGCAGCATGTCCACCTGCGCCAGCTTCACCACCGGCATCGAGCTTGCATTCGATGTGCCCGCCTGAATCAGCGCGCCCGTGTCCGCATACCGCCACGTCACCACGCCGCTGAACGGGGCCACGATCCGCGAATAATCCACCATCGCCGAATATCTCTGCTGGTCCGCCTGCGAAACGCCAAGCTGCTGCTGCATTGCCGAGAGCGTTGACTTCGCCGCATCCAGCGCCGCCTCTGCCTCGCGGTCCTTCGCATTCGCATCATCCAGCTCCTGCTGCGCAATCAACCCAGGCTGCACAGCCGAAGCCTGCTGCAATCGTTTCGCCGCCGCATGAAGCGCGTCATGGTTCGCCTGCGCGCGCAGAATGTCGCTCTTCGCCCGCGCAATCTGGTCCCGCGTCTGCGCCACGCCCGCGTTCGCGCCCGCCGCCTGCGCCGTCAGTTCCGGCACGTCCAGCGTCGCCAGCACCTCGCCCGCCCGCACCCGGTCGCCAATGTCCACATTGATGTGCCGGATGTAGCCCGCAACCTTCGCGTGAAGCTCGACCTCCTGATACGGAAAGAACTCTCCCGCCACATCCAGCGACTTGCTCAGCGGAGCACGCCTCACCACCGCAACCGGAGCAATCGCCTCAGCCGATGCCGGGTCCTTCTCGACCGCCGCCGAACGGTTGCAGCCCAACCCCGCGCCGAACAACAAAGGCAGAGACAGAAGGCCAACCGACACCTTCGCCTGAAACACAGAAACACGATTCATCGTCATCACTCACTTGGCATGGGCACAAAGCCGTGCCTGTAAAAGGGCACAAAGCCGGGGCCGGAACAGCTCCGGCAGGGAGCGAAACGTCTTAAATAGAAGGAGGGGGTCTTACAGAAAGGTGCGGCGAAAACCTACGGGCTACAGCCATCACCGGCTTGTCTTCGGCAACGAACCACACCGCCACGAAGACCAGGCTCAGCAGCGCCGCAACGGCTTCCATCACCGACGGCGTCGCCAGCACAGGCGCAATCTCAGCTTCAACCGAAGGGATCGCCTGGTCCTGCCACGCCTTGGTCGCCGCCACCGACCGCGCGCCCGGCTGTCCCGTATGGTACAGCGCCAGCTTCGCGCCCAGCGCGTAGACCAGCAACAGCCCGCAAAGCATCGCGCCAACCACATAGCGCAACACTCTACCGCTGTTCATTTGGGAAATGACTTCCACGTCCTCAGTGTAGCTCATGGGCCTTCAGGCTTCAGGATTGCCGGACTCTACCTGATAAGACTCCCCACAGCCGCAAACGTATCAACCCTGTCCCATTCCGCAGTCTTTCGGCATTTCCATTCGGCAACCCATTCGCATTTCCATTCCGTAGCATTTTTTGCATTTCCATTCCGTAGCCCTTTTGCATTTCCATTCCGCAGCACTTTTGTATTTCCATTCCGTAGCACTTTTGTATTTCCATTCCGTAGCACTTTTGTATTTCCATTCCGTAGCACTTTTGTATTTCCATTCCGTAGCACTTTTGTATTTCCATTCCGTAGCACTTTTGTATTTCCATTCCGTAGCACTT